>Ga0137431_1000012_pt1 | contig 142016 bp, 108 predicted proteins | sample EasRivERMZT800_2_FD_104646 | JGI IMG/M metagenome (GOLD analysis project Ga0137431, IMG submission 104646) | Soil microbial communities from meander-bound floodplain in the East River, Colorado, USA - East River MetaG ERMZT800_2 | ecosystem: Environmental > Terrestrial > Soil > Floodplain ... | reverse complement strand
GTCCCACCAGCCATACAACAGCGCGGCCAGAACGATCATCCATGTGCCGGGCAGCCGCACGGCGGTAATCAGAACGGCCACCACACAGCAGATGACAAGGATGACGTTTGCGGCGGTGTCGGTCATGGTTCCATTCCGTGCGGCCGTGATGATCCCGGTCGCGCTGCGTTACCGGTTGACTCAAATGCATGGCCACGCCAGCGTGGGCCATGCCACGCTACCCTCGTATTCGGCCGCAGGTCCGATAGATTCGCAGCGAGGACGGCAATGAGCAAGTCAACTGTTCTCGGCCGGGTGATCGGACCGCGTCGCCATTCGATTTCGCGGCGCCGGATGGCCTATGATTCGTTGCCCGTGGCATCGGGTTTGGGTATCGTGACGGGCGAATTTCAAGAGGGGAACGTAATGCTTCGCATCTGCGTATTGATTCTTTTCACGGCGATCGCTTCGCCGGTCCCTGCCCGGCCATTGCCCGGATCGGATGTTGCTGTTGGAGATACCGTTCAGGTTCTCGATGCGGGCGATCTCGCCGATCCGGTGATCGAGGAGCCGATTCGACCGCTGTATCCCGACGGACCGATCAGCCGGCCGCTGGTTTCGGGCTCGCAGTGTGGAGCGATTGGGTTTGGCGGCTTGGCGATGATGCTCTCGCTGACCTGGCTCATTCGACCAACGATGTCACGGCGTCGCTCGAGTTAGCGTCGATGTCAAGCGCGGCGGGCTTGACCGAGCGAGCTTAAAACCGTGCGACTCGCCGGACCAGCCGCAAGGGATCGAGATGGACTCGAACAATCCCACCATCCTTTTGCTCATCAACGATCTCATCTTCGAGACGAAGATTCGTTCAACGGCTCGGGCGATCGGGTTAGAAGTTGAGACGGCCCGGAGCGCCGCCGCGTTTGGAAAAGCGGTTCCGTTGCGTTCGTACGCGGGATTCATCGTTGACCTCGACGCCGGCCCCGACGCGATCGATGCGATCCAAGCCACTCGCTCGTCACCAACTTGCCCGGAACTGGTTGCGTTCGGGTCGCACGTTCAAACGGAATTGTTGGCCGCTGCTCGTCAAGCCGGCGCCGACCAAGTGATGCCGCGATCGCGATTCGCCGCCGAACTTCCCGCTATGCTGACGATGCTGATGGAGTCTCAACGTGATCGCGGGCCTCAGCAAGGGACGCCGCCGTTGTAGCAAGAGCCGACTTCCGTACTGAGAATCGATCAAGACTGGGTCCAAGCCCATGCAAAAACAACGCGACCCAAGGAGGGCGTCCGTGCAGGCTCCGCTCACTCGCGAACAGGTTCGTCGCGTCGATCAACTCGCCATGGAACGATACGGCATCTCCGGCCTTGTGCTCATGGAAAACGCCGGCCGAAATGCCGCCGAAATCATCAACCGTCATTATGGCACGAGTGGCCAGGCGTTCATCGCCTGCGGCTCCGGCAACAACGGCGGCGACGGATGTGTCATCGCCCGGCACCTCCACAACGCTGGTTGGTCGGTTCGCCTGACGGTATTTGGCGACGAGTCGCGTTTCACATCGGACATGCGCACGAACCTCCAGATCGTCCAAGCCATGAAGCTCGATGTGGTAATCGCTCCCGATCCCGGCGCTCAGATGGCTCGGCTTTCAACGATCGCGCCGCACGATGTCGTGATCGACGCATTGCTCGGCACCGGCTTTTCGGGAGAGGTCCGCAGTCCGCTGGCCGAAGTGATTGAGGCGATCAACGCGGCCTGCAAACGTGCCTGTGTGGCCATTGATTTACCGTCCGGGCTTGACTGCGACACTGGCCGGCCATCGACGGCGACCATCCGCGCCGACCTGACGATCACATTCGTCGCGCCGAAGATCGGCTTTTCGGAAGCGAGCGCCGCGGAGTATCTGGGCCAAGTGGAGGTCGCCGATATCGGCGCCCCGCGGGAATTGGTCGAATCAATCCAATCCGAGGCCGTTCAATGATCGATCGAACTGAGATGATTATTGGCCCGGAAACCGCCGGCGATCACGCCGCTATCCGTGACGTTGTCCGCGCTGCATTCGGTAGCTCGGTCGAGGCCGACTTGGTTGATGCATTGCGGGACTTACCGGAATTCGATCCAAGGCTTTCTCTCGTCGCGGAATTCGACGGCGAAATCCATGGTCACCTATTATTCAGCCTGATTCGGATCGAAACCGGAAAGGGAGGAATTGCGGCGCTGGCGTTGGCTCCGCTGGCCGTCCACCCAGAATCCCAGCGACAAGGCATCGGCTCTGAATTGACGCGAGCGGGTCTACGGGTTTGTGAACAACTCGGTCACCGAATCGTGATCGTCGTCGGCCACCCCACGTTCTATGCCCGGTTCGGTCTTATTCCGGCCAGTCGTTGGGGTGTTCGACCGCCGTTTCCCATACCCGATGATGTGTTCATGGTGAAATGGCTCGGATCAGAACCGCCAAGTGATTTCGCAGGCGTGGTCCGCTATCCGGCGCCCTTCGGTGAATTATGAGGGACGCAAAGTGATCACTGCCGCGTTCGCGTCTCGGCTGGGAGGCACTCGCATCATCATGGTCGCGGCGCGGAAGGTCATCGACCACTGCTCAAGAGCAGTGGCACGCTCACTCGGTTATCTCTTCGCGCTCTGCAACTGTTCCTTGAGCAGCTTGGCCAGCATTTGGCGCGAGGATCGATCCAGATGCTCGATCGCGCCCTTGCACTTGGTCACTCGTTCCTGCTCATCGAGGTAGTTGCGAATGTCGGGCACCAACCGGACCGCGTCCTTAAGGACCCCGCGAAGGTCGGCGATCGTGTCCCGGTCCACGGTGTTCACCCGCCGCACCAGGTCATCCACCAGGCGCTTCAGCTCCGACAGCCAATCCTGGAAGTTGTTCTCGATGGCCAGGTATCGCTCCGCGTCGGAGATCAGGAACGTGCGGATCAATTCCTTGTCGCTCTCGTCGAGCGGCTCGTCGCGCTCCAGCTTTCGAATCGTGAGCTTCGCGTCGCCGGCCCAATACGCCTGCTGAAGCTCGCGCACGTAGGCATCGATCTCGCTGATGAACTTCTCGAGCGATTCAAACTCCTCGACGCACGGATGCTTGAACGCGTCCGCCGCCGCTCGCTTGAATTCCTGGATGGTTTCCGTCAGTTGATCCGTGCTCACCATGGCCATGTGATACACTCCCCCATTTCGCCCCGCGTCGCGGAACGTTTGCCCCTAAGGAACCCCGAGAATATGGGCCTCTCTTTTCTCGCGCACCCATCGTCCATCGACCGACGGAAGCACCGGGTTAAGCACCCGCTTACGCCCGGCTCGCATGCCGCGTCAAAAAAGCGGCCTGCGCTCTCGACCGGGCCGGGAAGTGCCGATAATCTCCGCTTGAACGTCGAGGCGAGCTTAGCTTGGTGGAAAGCCAGCCGCGTGATTCCGATGATGTTGCGGCTCGACAAGAAAGGCACTCATGAAACTTCGGTACGTTCCTTGGATACTGATCGCATGGTCCGGTCACTCCGCTCAGGCTGACCCGCCGACCATTGTTTCCAAACCGTCCACGGGCACGGATGTGCCGCTGATGCGGCACTTGGTGGACGAATTAACGTACACGATGGACAACCTGGCCGGGCCCGACGGCATCAAGCCCTACTACCTGAACTACACGGTCTACGACGAACATCAAATCGTCGTCTCGGCCTCATTGGGTGCCCTGACCGACAACCAGGAGAGCCGCGAACGCAATCTCAACATTGACTTGCGGGTCGGCGATTACAAACTCGATAACACCCGTCAACTTCGGGGCGGAGGGGCCGCTCACGTCCAAGGCAGCGGGAACATCCCCATGCCGCTCGCCGATGAACCCAGCGCGGTTCGGCACATCCTGTGGTATCACACCGATCGAATCTTCAAGGACGCGGCCCGACGGCTCGCGAAAATCCAGACCAACCTGAAGGTCAAAGTCGAAGAAGAGGATCAATCGGACGACTTCAGCCGCGAGGAGGCCCATCAGTTCGCCGATACGCCGGCGGTTTTGAAGATCGACCGAGATTCCTGGGCCGTGCGGCTCCGTGAAATCTCCGCGATCGCCCGTGAGCACCCGCTTATCTACGACTCCAGCATCACGCTGGGCACGTACGCGGGCACTCGCTACATGGCCACCAGCGAGGGCACGCAGCTGGTCACCGCCCAGACCCGATACCGCATCACCATGAGCGCCGAGACCAAGGCCGAGGACGGAATGGACCTGGCCCAATCGTTCGACTTCAACGCGGCCGCCTTGGACAAGCTGCCCGGCGACGATGCCATCCGCAAGGCGTTTCTCGGAATCATTCACCAGGTCCTTGCGCTGCGTGAAGCGCCGTTGGCCGAGCCGTACATCGGCCCGGCCATCCTGCGCAATCGGGCCAGCGCCGTTTTCTTTCACGAGATTTTCGGCCACCGCATTGAGGGGCATCGACAGCGGGACGTGACCGAAGGGCAGACGTTCACCAAGAAAATCGGCGAGCGGGTCCTGCCGGAGTTCATCAGCGTACACGACGATCCAACGCTCCGGGTCTTCAACGGCGTCGATCTTCGTGGGCACTACCTCTTCGATGATGAGGGGGTCAAAGCGGCTGATGTCGTGTTGGTGGACCACGGAATTCTCAAGACGTTCCTGATGTCTCGGAAGCCGGTGGACCGATTCCCGATGTCGAATGGTCACGGGCGGCGTCAGTCGGGAAACGCCGCGGTGTCGCGGCAGGCGAATTTGACGGTACGCTCCGACAAACAGGTTTCGTTTGACAGACTTCGCGAGTTGCTGATCGAGGAGTGCAAGCGCCAAGGGAAACCGTATGGCCTGTTGTTCGAGGATATTTCCGGCGGGTTCACGACGACGCAACGGCGCGGCCCGCAGTCGTTCAAGGTGCTGCCGATTGTCGTTTACCGCATCCACGCCGACGGCCGGCCGGACGAGTTGATCCGCGGGGCGGACGTGGTAGGGACGCCGTTGACCTCGTTCGAGCAGATTCTATCCACGGCGGACGACTCCGCGGTGTTCAACGGCACGTGCGGGGCGGAGTCGGGTTGGGTACCGGTGTCCGCCGTCTCACCGAGTATTCTGGTTTCGACCATCGAAATTGAAAAACGGTCGCGCGATCAGAGCCGTCCGCCAATTCTTCCACCGCCGTTGGGGGAACACGGCGCGCAGGCGACGATCGGATCAGGGTTGAAACGGTAGGGGGGAAGTACAGTGAGAAGTGCACAACATTGTGCGCATGGACGAAGGCGAAGAAGTTTGTGAAAGACTTCTCAGGTGGTTCTCTTGTGTTGGCTTTAGATAGTGAAAAAGCTTTGGGTAATCCTTCTTGGCCTAACTATTATGGCCATACCATTTGTTATTGAAGGCCTACGTCATTACGTCCGCGGCCGTTTTGCAATAGACATGATTCAAAACCAGAGAATGCCGGCTCCCTGGCAGGCAATATCAAATGTTGTAGACCAAGTGCCAGGCATAGTGAAGTCCGTCACGTTCCTAGTCGGCATCGGCGTTTTTATACTTGGCGTGCATCGATGGTATGTTATCGGAAACTCGAACAGAATGAATTCCCGGCCTGCGGAATGAAACGATGAACCCATTGCGCTTTCCCACGGTGCTTTGCTTCCTATCTATCTCCTCTGCGGTTGTGGGGGAGCCTGCGCCTTCGACGCCGCTCGATGATGTGATCAGCCGGGCGATGCGCGATGAGTTGGATCGCTCGATGCGTCACCTGGCCCTCGGTGATCTGGCCAAACCCTATTTCATCCAGTTCAAGGCCCAGGACCGGACATCGACGAATATCGCCGCGGCGTATGGCGGGCTTCTGCGTTCGACGACTCGGCGCGACCGCACATTGAGCAGCCGCGTGCGCGTTGGTTCCTATTCGCTCGACAACACGAACATCGGCCGCTCTTTCGGCAGCGCCGGGCGTCTGCCGGACGACGACGATTATACGGCGATCCGCCACGCGATCTGGCGCATCGTGGACGCCGACTACAAGCAGGCGGTCGAAATTCTCACGGCTAAGCAAGCCTATCTCAAGGACCACACCGTCGAGGACCGGCCCGACGACTTCACCACCGCCGAACGAGTGATCACCGTCGATCCTCCGCTGGCGTGGAGCTTCGACCAGGCCCTTTGGGAAGCACGGTTGCAAGGCCTGTCCGCGCGTTTCAGGAACCATCCGCGGATTCAGGACGCGGGGGCCACGATCGTTGCGGGAACGGTCACCGACTGGATCATCAACTCCGAAGGTACCCAGCTCCGGACCAATGACACGGGCGTGCTGCTTGAATTCCGGGCGGAATTGCAGGCGGACGACGGGATGGAACTTTCGGACAGCCGATCGTATCTGGTGCTGAGCGATGACAAATTGCCGCCGCTCGCTCGGCTCGAGGCGGACCTCGACGAGATGTGTGCCAAACTGGTGGCACTCGCCTCGGCGCCCCCCCTCGAACAGTACACCGGCCCGGTACTTCTGGAGGCCGAAGCCGCCGGCCGAGCATTTGATTCGTTGCTGTCCGATCGTCTTTGTGCCCGCCCGACCCCTTTGGGCGGTGGCGGCGAAGACAAGAGCTTTGAAAAGCGGATCGGCCTCCGCATTCTTCCCCGCACCTTTCGCGTATACGACGACCCGCGCGAGGAGTACTTCGAGGAGGTGTTGCTTGCCGGGTCCTATCTGCATGACGATGAGGGAGTCCTGGCGCGGCGGGTTGATCTCGTTGAAAAGGGCATCCTGCAAACCCTGGTGGCCGGGCGTTCACCGACTCGGAAGATCAAGGCCTCCACAGGCCATGGCCGGAGCAGCGGATTAGGCGATCCCCTGGCGTCCGTCGGCTGCCTTTATATCGAAGACACCGATGGCGTCTCGACCTCGCAACTGAAGGATGAGTTGATCCAGGCCGCGAAAGAGGAAGGTCTGGATTTCGCTTTGCGGATTGAAACGATTGAGACCGGAGGTTTTGAGGCCCTGGGCGATCCGATTTATGCCTACCGAGTAAACGTGGCCGATGGCAGCGAGGAATTGATCCGCGGGTTGAAGTTCCAGAACGTGGCCACGCGGGCGTTGAAACGGGTGCTGGCGGCCGGCTCCGAGCGAAAGGTGTACAACACGCTGTCCCGCCTGCCGTCGAGCATTATCGCGCCGGCGGTCCTGTTCGAGGAGCTTGACTTGGCGAAGACACAGCAGGAATTCGAGCGCTTGCCGATTCTGAAGTCGCCGGAGACGCGGTCACCGTAAGAGGGCGATCAGGCGGTCGGCGGTGCGACGGGTGGCGCCCTGATTACGCAATACGACGTCTCGTCCGCGCGAGCCGATGGCTGATGCGCGATCCGGGGTCTTTAACCAATCCGATATCGTTTCGCTCAACCGCGGGGCGGAGTGAACGATTCGCAGCGCGCCCTCTTTTTGCAATTCGCGGGCGGGGGCTTCGAAATTCTCCATGTGCGGCCCGACTACGATCGGCTTGCCGAGGGCGGCCACTTCCATCGGGTCCGATCCGCCCATGGGAACGAGACTGCGACCGACGAAAACGACGTCGGCGAGGGAATAGAACTTCCGCAATTCGCCCATGGTGTCGCCAAGAAGTACGCTCGGCTTGGCCGAATCGGGAGGCGGTGGGGCGCTGCCGTCTGGCCGCTGGCTTCGTCGAACGCACGTGAATCCGGCCCGCTCGATCAGCGCGGCCACCTCGTCGAACCGTTCTGGCTTTCGAGGGACCAGAATCAAGGCGGGGGAGGGGTGCATTGTTCGGTGGGCGTTGAGAATAATCTCCTCCTCACCGGGGCCGGTGCTGCCGCAGACCAGAATGGGCGCCGATCGATCGATACCCATGGCCAGGGCCAATTCGGCGGCGCCGGCAACGGTCTCGGACACTGACGCGGTGTCCCATTTCATCGACGACGTGACTTCAAGGCGGTCCGCTCGGACGCCCAATTGGTGAAAGCGCCCGGCGATCGTTTCGTCCTGAGCGCCGACCCAGGCGAGATCGGCGAACATGGGGCGGACCGGCGCTCCCAGGCGTGACAGGCGCTTGGCACTCCTTGCGGTGAGCCGACCGTTCACCACCGCTACCGGAATGCCACGGCGGGTGGCCAGTCGGACGAGGTTGTACCAGACTTCCAGTTCAACGAGGACGATCATCGATGGCCTGAGGTGATTGAGGACGTGATTCACGACGAGACTGAAATCGAGGGGGTAGCGGAAGACGCGATCGCGACCGTAGAGGGCGACGGCTCGGTGATATCCGGTATCGGTCGTGCAGGAGAAGACGATGTCGGCGTCGGGTCGAAGGGCGCGGAGGGCCTCCACGAGCTTGGGGGTGGCGTTGATTTCTCCGAGCGAAACGGCATGAATCCAGATACGCCCTGGGGTCGAATCCGACCGCCATAAGTGTCGGGGGACACCGCCGAAGCGCTGCCTCCAGCCCGAGCGGTGTTTGCCGTGCACGATGGATTGATAGACCGCGATTGGCAGGTAGAACAACCCGACGATCAAGTACGCCATGTCGGCCAGCCAACGCATATCGGTGCGATCGTATGGAATGGCCGTCCGAGCGGCAACGGGGAGTGGAGCGTTTGTTGCATATCACGAATGCATGGCCACGCAAGCGTGGACCATGCCACGCCATCCTCGGCAACGCTCGCGAATTGACGATGTTGCGTCTATGATCGCGGCAACAGTATGCATACGACCGACTCTTTTGCCCATGAGACCGTGCCCTTCGTGACGAGCGACCTTCCCGGCGTCGGGGGGGCGATCAAGACGATGGACGAGGACTTCGTCGTCGAGGAGATCCCGCTCTATCCTGCTTCGGGCGCGGGGACGCATACCTATTTCACGATCGAGAAACGGGGTCAGACCACGCTGAACGCCATTCAGAGCGTCGCCCGGGCGCTCGGGTGCCATCCGCGAGATATCGGCTATGCGGGACTCAAGGACGCCCACGGGATTACGCGGCAGACGCTGAGCGTCGAGCATGTTGATCCTGCTCGCGTGGAAGCGCTGGATCTGGGCCGGATGAGCATCCTTTCCGTCACACGCCATACCAACAAGATCAAACTTGGACATCTGGGAGGCAACCGATTTGAGATCAGGATTCGGGCTACCCCGGATGCGCCATTTACAACGGACGCGCCGTTCGAGTCCGCGAAAAAAATCCTCGAAGTGCTCGCTCGGCGCGGCGTGCCGAATTATTTCGGCCCGCAACGGTTTGGTGCTCGCGGCGACAATCACCAGATCGGTCGCGCCATTCTGCTCGACCATTTTGGCGAGGCGGTGGCTATGATCCTGGGACGGCCCGGCCCTCGCGATCACGGGGAGGCCCAACGAGCCCGCGAGCTATTCGACGCGGGAGACCTCGAAGGTTGTTGGCGGACATGGCGAAAGGCTTTTCCGGAACAGGCTCGGCTCGCGCGGGCGATGCTGGAATCCGGTGGAAACGCGCGAAAGGCATGGCGTGCGGTGCATCAGACCCTTCGCAAACTTTACTTTTCGGCCTTTCAGAGCGACTTGTTCAATCGGGTACTGGCCAAGCGGATCGGCGCGATCGACCGGCTCGAAAATGGGGACATCGCTTACAAACATCGGAACGGGGCGTGCTTCCGGGTTGAGGACGCCGCGGTCGAGCAACCGCGATGCGACGCGTTCGAGATTTCCGCGACCGGGCCGCTGTTCGGGCGGCGGATGACCGAGCCGACCGACCGTCCCGCGGAAATAGAGACAGTCGTGTTGACCGAATCGGGGCTGGACCGAGAGTGGATTCACTCCGAGACGGGTTCAAGGCTTGATGGCGCCCGGCGACCGCTCCGGGTGCCGCTGCAAGACGTGACCGCCGAGGCCGACCGTGAAGATTACATTCTGGTTGGATTTGTGCTTCCGCCGGGGGCGTATGCCACGGCTGTGACACGCGAGTTGATGAAAAATGGCTCGGCCGGCTCATATCCAACCTGAAGTTCGTGGCTAGCACCCGGGTGTTCACCGGCGGCTGGTCAAGGGGTGGCCAGTCGGTATAATTCGAGACTTCGCTATTGGCGCGAGGTAGAGAGCAAGAACCCCAGTTTTCGGAGAAAAACCAATGAATATGCGATTGTGGACCACCGGTCTGTTAACCGGTGCGATGGCCTTCATCGTCGGATGCCCTGCCCCCGCTCCGCCCGCGGCGGCGGTTTTGGAAGGCGAATGGGAAGTCGAATCGGATTCCGACGACGAAATCACCGTTATCTTCGACGATCAAGGTGTCGTGGTGCGGATCGTAGGTCAAACCCACGAGGGGAACATGGCCACGCTGAACATTGAGAATGCCACCACGACGCTGGACGGGTCGGACGCGACGATCACCATTCCGACGGTGACGGGTGACGTGACGTACGATGCCACGCTTTCGGAGGACGAGAATACGCTGACGGGGACGTTGAGTCGGGAGGTCAATCTCGGCGGCGATCTCGAATTGATCATCTCGGGCGGGACACTCACGCTCCACCGTGAGGACGATGACGACGATGACGATGACGACGACGATGACAACGTGGGGCTTGAGTTCCGGGCCACGCTGGCCGGGGCGAATGAGGTCCCGCCGGTGACCTCCAATACCACCGGGGAGGCCCATTTTGAGGTGACCGAGAACGGCGTCGAATTCACGCTCACGGTCAACAACGGCGTGGGCATCACGCAGGCGCACATTCACATCGGCAGTCCGGATGAGAACGGGCCGGTGGTCGTGTTCCTCTTCGGGCCGGACGCGGACGGGATGGACATCAACGGCCAGCTCTCGTCCGGCACGCTGACAGTGGACGATCTGGTCAACGATTTGGAGGACGATGAGCTGGATGACCTCCTGGATGAACTCGCGGACGGTAATGCCTATGTGAACGTCCACAGCCTGGCGAACCCCAGCGGTGAGGCGCGTGGGCAGATTGAGGCGGAGGAAGGCGAGGGGAACGTCGAGAACGGCGAGGCGATCTACACCGCGGATTGCCTGGTGTGCCACGGCGTCGACGCGACCGGCGGCATCGGCCCGAACATTCAGGGCGAGGACGCGGCGAACATCACGGAGCACGTGATCGGCGGTCACGACGGGCACGTGTCGTTTGAACTGAGCGAACAAGAGATCCTCGATATCGAGGCCTATCTGGGGAGCTTCAGCGGCGGTCCGGGTTGATTGACGACTGATTGAATCGGTAGCAAAGGCAAGGCCCACGGAGACGATATGTTTCCGTGGGCCTCGCGCTTGACGGGTTCGGTGAATGGTCACAGAATGCCTTGCGATTGTTGAACCCGGATCAACTCCGGCGACTCACAGCGGATGTGGCGGAATTGGCAGACGCGCTGGTTTCAGGTACCAGTGGGGGTAACCCCTTGGAGGTTCGACTCCTCTCATCCGCAGTTCCATGCGTAGCGATGGGGAAGGCAGGTCAATTGACCTGCCCTACAAGGATGCGCTCAGCCGCACTCTTGTGCGATTCGCCGGTTACGAACCGCTGCCCCTCATGAAGCAAAACTGGGTTTCCCAATATTTGCAACACAAGGCCGGTCGGGAAATCGAACCGGGCTTTATCGCGTTCCTCGCCAGCTTGGAGACTGTCGCTCGGGTCACGCCCGAGATTGCCCAATCCATCGTCCAAGAACTCATCGACCAGCGGCGGCACATCAAGCTGATTGCCAGCGAGAATTATTCATCCCTGGCCGTCCAATGCGCGATGGCCAATCTGCTGACCGACAAATACGCCGAGGGGTTTCCGTTCAAGCGGTTTTATGCCGGGTGCGAGAACGTCGACGCGATCGAGGATCACGCCAGGCGATTGGCCTGCAAGCTGTTCCAATGCGAACACGCCTACGTCCAGCCGCACAGCGGGGCCGACGCAAACCTGATTGCTTTTTGGGCGATTCTGAGCGCCAAAGTTGAAGCCCCCTGGCTCGCCGAGCGGGACGTGAAGAACCCCATGACCCTGCCGCACGCGGACTGGGAGTCGCTTCGGCAGAAGCTGGGCAATCAACGGCTGCTGGGCATGTCGCTCGAATCCGGCGGGCACCTGACGCACGGCTTCCGGCAGAACGTGTCGGCCAAGATGTTCGACGCCTATTCCTACAGCGTCAGCAAGCAGACTGGCCTGTTGGACTACGACGAGATCGAGCGGCAAGCCCGCGAGATCAAGCCCCTGGTGCTCCTGGCCGGGTTCAGCGCCTATCCGCGGAAGATCAACTTCGCGCGGATGCGACAGATGGCCGACCGAGTGGGGGCGGTGTTCATGGTGGACATGGCCCACTTCGCCGGGTTGGTGGCCGGCGGCGTCTTCACCGGCGAGTTCAATCCCGTTCCCCACGCCCATGTGGTGACCTCGACGACGCACAAGACTCTGCGCGGACCGCGCGGGGGTCTGGTGCTGAGCACCGGCGAATTCGCCGAGCAACTCGACCGCGGTTGCCCGTTGGTTCAGGGGGGGCCATTGCCCCACGTCATGGCCGCCAAGGCGGTCTGCTTTACGGAAGCCCTTAGGCCCGAGTTCAAGACGTATGCAGCGAGAATCGTGGAGAACGCCCAGGCCCTTGCCGCGGCGTTTGCGAAATTGGGGGCGACGGTGGTTTCCGGCGGGACGGACAATCATCTCGTGTTGGTTGACGTGCGGCCATACGGGTTGACCGGTCGGCAGGCGGAGTCGGCTTTGCGCGATTGTGGTGTAACGCTCAACCGAAACACGATTCCCTTCGACCCGAACGGGCCCTGGTACACCAGCGGCTTACGGTTGGGCACGCCGGCAGTGACGACCCTCGGCATGGGTCGCGGCGAGATGGACGAAATCGCGTCGGTCGTCACCTCGGTATTGGGCAAGACCACGGCGGGGGCGGATGAAAAGGGCCAGAAGAGCCAAGCGAAATATCTGGTCGATGAGTCGATCAAGGGTCGAGCGCTCACGCGGGTCGAGACCTTATTGTCGGGCTACGCGCTGTACCCAGAGATCGACGTCGAGTTCATCGCTCGTTGCCTGGACGCTACCGGCACGAACTCGCCTCGATAGCGTCACGGTTGGTCACGGTCGCTGCGGAATGGGTTCTTGTCGCGTTCGGTTCGCGGTTTGGCTGGGGGCTTGTCATTCGGACTCTGCGACGCCGATTCCTTTGCCGGCGGCATGTTCAACTGCTGACGGGCGGATAGCACCTGCTGCCGTCGTAAGTAAGGGACGTTGTCCAACCGGAGACACGCGATCCGGCCTTGGCTGCCCCAGACGAACACCGCGTCATCACGCGGGTTCGTGACCGCGCCGAGGGCGTCCGGTAGCGTGAAGATCCCCTGAGTCGCCCCGGAATTCGATTCGACGATCCGAAATCGGCAATCTTCCGTAAGAATGACGTCGCCCGCCGTACTATGGGAAACGAACATTCGCCCGTCTTCAAGCCGCCACTTCCGGTCGCCCGAGCCCGCGTCCAGCGCCGTCAACCCGTCGTCCTCGCAATACTGATACACCGTTTGAGCGGCGACCGCCGGCCCCTCTCGGAGCGGAGCCGGAAACCGAACCCGCCAAAGCCTCTGGCCACCCAGGGTGTCGAGCTTGTAGAGCGACCGATCCTCGCTGGCCACGTACGCTCCGCTCGGGTCGACGGCCGGATCACCGATAATCGCTCCCTCGGTCGCGAACGACCACAGGTACGTCTTATCCTCGGCCAGACATGCGAAGACGCGACCCCCTTGCGATGCGAACAGCAACTTATTCCCGTCGAACAAGATCGGGGCGGCGGTGATCGGTCCGCCGGTGGATACCTCCCACGCCTTGTAGGAGAGATCCGTCTGGGCGGCCATGATGAGGGCATAAAATCGGCCGTCCACGCTTCCGGCGAAGACCGAGCGGTCCACGGCAATCATGGGTCCGCCGGGAGGAAACGGCGGCTCAAAACTGCTCAGCCGTGCCCCCGAGTATCGGTCATAATAGAACGTGCGGGTCGTCGTAGGGATGAGCGTGGGCCCCTTGCCGTCTCGCGTCCGAACATGTGTCGGGCGGAAGATCGTATAGTCCGGCTCAGTCAGATGGTCCGCCCAGCGGAGCAACCCCACGTCGGCCTGCAAGGCAAAAACGCTCCCGTCTTCGGCGGTGACATAGAGGGCCTCGTCAACCAGATAGGCGGCGTCGATATCACAACCGGCTGGAACCGGAAGACTGGCCTCCCACTGTTTGCGGAAGCCTAGGTCTTGGATCTCGGAGTCGGCGATCATCGTCGCGGGATCAGCGGCGCGCACCGAAACCGATAGGAGAAGGAACAGTAACAATTGGCTCGGATGTCGCATGGAAACCGCCTGGTTCTCCAATATTCCGCCGCACGTCGGCTCGCCCGTATGGGTAGCGGGCCGATGGCGAGCCTATTGGACGATGCCCGACGATCATCGTCAAGCACCGGAGTCGGTGGATAGCCTCCGGCTGTTAGTGCGACCACGCTTCAAGGAACGAGCCGGCTGGGCAATTGCCAATCGCGTCGGTTACGATGTCATCGCACCGGTCCGCATGGCAATGGTAGTCCCAAGGGCCCTCAGCGGGAGAACTGGCATGGCGATCACTGACCCGAATCCCGAACGCGAGCCAAGGGTGGCCACCCCGTCGGCGGCGGCTGCCCCGGTGGTGTCACGCGTCGCGCCCCCGGCCCCGGGCACTCAACCGGCGCCCCTCGGTGCTGGCCCCTCGGAACCCGTCGAGAAAGAATCCGAGGTTTGGTCCGGGCGCACGAGCGCGAAACATTACGCCGGTCGATTGTGTCTTTGGTTCCTCGCCAACGTGTTCTGGCTGGTCATTGTTGTGTGGCTGGCCTCGAACGAGGAATGGATCACCCAGCGACACGCGACCATCGCCATCCTGGCCATGGTGGTGGTGTCGGGGCTGTTCGTCCTCGGGCCGGTGCTTTGGAGGATTTGGGGCACCCGCTACCGGCTCACCACCCAGCGTCTGTTCATCGAACGGGGCATCTTCGCCCGCACGACCGACCAGACCGAACTCATCCGGGTCGACGACGTGCGGGTCCACCAGTCATTTCTCGACCGAGTTTTCGGCTTGGGCACCGTCGCCCTGCTGACCACCGACGCGACCGATCGCGAAGTGACCATCGAGGGAATCTCGGAGTGCAGCCGCGTGGCCGAAAGCATCCGGTCGCGGATGAGGCAACTCCGGAGCCGATCGCTCTTCGTGGAGAACCTGTGATCGGTTGATTACGGCTCCTTGACGCCCGGTGTGCGTAAGCCGCTGCGCAAGGATGGGTTCGCGCCGCCGCGACAGCGGTCGGTGGCCTCGTTACACGCGGAAGGGGTGCATGGCCACGGGCCGGGTCGACACCCCACGCCCGGAATGCAGCGTTCCGCGCCGTTGCAATACAACCCGTCGCTGCATGCGGAGTGGCTCGGCGTGTGTACGCAACGGTCGCCTGATTCATCGCACGAGTCCACCGTACACGGGATATTGTCGTTACAAGTTAGCGGCGTACCACTTTGGCAGCCGTCGAACGGATCGCACGTTTCGGTGCCGTTGCAGAACGCATCATCGTCGCATAGCGCGTCGTGCGGCTCCAGCTGGCACGTGCCGAACTCGTCACACATGCCGTTGATGAGGCATTGGGCGCCACAATCAGAATCGACGAACTGGCAGTGCAATCGCAGTCGCCATCATCCAGCCATTGGACCGAGCAGTTGTTTTCGTACGGAGTTCCGAGCCAACAGTAATCACACCGCGGTCCGCAACTGTCACCATTAATTAACGCGTCACACGACGATCCCTTCGGGAGCGGTGTCCAATCGTTTGGCTGCTCTGCCGAATCGCATGTCTGACAAGGTTCAAAGACCTGACGCTGACCATCGGCATAGCAGTGCCCGCCGATCAGACAGTAGCCCGGCAGCAAGATATGCGTGCAAACATATCCCTCCGGAACGCCGTTGCTGATTTCGCAGCTGTCAGTCGTACAGGCCGAGCCGTCATCGCATGCTTCGCGACAACAATCGAGGACGTCGGTGAACTGGCAGCCGCAATCGCATTCGCCATCATCCAGCCAATCGAGCGAGCAGTTTTTTTCGTACGGAGTTCCGAGCCAGCAGTAATCACACTCTGGAGCACACCCACTGCAATCCGGGTCGATGAATTGACACCCGCAATCGCAGCCGTCGCCGGTCCCGTTCCAGGCCGTCGGGCAGTTGTTTTCGGTGGGCGTGCCTAGCCAGCAATAGTCGCACGGGGGAGTCTCACAGCTCCCGGCAACGGACACAGAAAGCCCAATCCCATTGTTAACGTCAAGAATATGGCAACAAACCGAACATTAGGCCACGAGTTCACTTTGACTACTCCTACTCATTGCACCGGACGGTTCGGACTCATGACCCATCGAAGAGTAAGCAGGATCCTGTCCAAGCGATTCAACCTGGACTCTCGCTTACGAGTCCGTTGACTTTTCGGCCCTTATTTCAGGTTGTCCGGATTCAGCCCCTGCAAATCCTTCGGCACGAACATCCCGTCCTTGCGCAACAGCTCCCCGTCGAACCAGATCTCTCCGCCGCCGTGGGCTTTGTCCTGCAAACAGACGATGTCCCAGTGAACGGCGCTGCGGTTCTTGTTGTCCGCCTCCTCATACGCCTGGCCAGGGGTGAAGTGGAATGAGCCGGCGATCTTCTCGTCAAACAGAATATCGAGCATTGGCTCGGTGACGTACGGGTTGAACCCGATGGCGAACTCGCCGATGTACCTTGCCCCCTCGTCCGAATCGAGTACTTCGTTGAGCTTCGGCGTATTGCTGCTGGTGGCCTTGACGATCTTGCCGGCCTTGAATTCGAACCGCACGTTGTCGTGGATCACGCCCTGGTAGATCGTCCGGGCGTTGTATTGCAGCGTGCCGTTGATGCTGTCCCGCACGGGAGCCGTAAACACCTCGCCATCGGGAATGTTCAGCTTCCCATCGCACGGCACCGCCGGGATGTTCTTGATCGAAAAGTTCAACTCCGTGCCGGGGCCTACGATCTTGACCTGATCGGTTTTCATCATCCGCTGGGCCAATGGCTGCATCGCCTTCGACATCTTCGCGTAATCCATCGTGCACACGTCGAAGTAGAATTTCTCAAAGCCGTCGGTGCTCATGTTGGCCTGCTGGGCCATCGATGAGTTCGGCCAGCGGAGCACGACCCACCGCGTTTTGGGCACGCGAATCTCTTGATGGACCCGCTTCCACACCGTGTCTTGGTACATCTTGTGACCCTCGCGGGGCACGTCGGATAGCTCGGAGATGTTCGGGCTGCCGCGCAGACCGATGTAGGCAGCCACCTGCTTCATGCGAAACGCCTCGGTGTCGGCCCAGAGGTTCATCTGTTCGACCGAGCCGTGCAGCAGCAGCGCCCGATTGACGTGGTTGCTCTTGAGCGTGACCAGCGGATGCCCGCCCGCTTGTTTCGCGACGCGGATCAACTCCGCGGTCATCTCGTGCGGGGCGTCAATGGCCTCGATCAGGATCTTCTCGCCCGGCTTGAGCGCCGTCGAATAGTTGATGAGCAACTCGGCCAGTTTGGTCATTCGCGGGTCGATCATGGTTTCGTCCTCGTTCCGTCGTGTTGGCGAACAAGCCTCCGGGAAGCACGCGCCCTAGGGCGCTTGCGACCGAAATAGCATAACTTGAAAGGCAGGGAACGAAAACCGACGACGGGTTGCAGTAACAGTACCGCTTCCCGTCCTGTCGCTTGTAGGACGAATGCCCTATGATGAATCGTTTCCTCCGCAAAATGAATGACGCAAGTGGGGCTTTTCTGAATTTAACATCCGCTTCTCTTTCCGCCGACGCTGACATTCACGATTACTGAGTTTTTCTCGCTTTCCCTTGGCGAGATAGATTCCGAATCCTCCTCCGCGAATCTCGCGATTGACTTGGTACCGCGCGACGGGTATGCTGCCGTCGTTCCATTCCCTTCTTTGCTTCCGATAGGAGAAACGCCATGCAAGCTCTTCGCAACGTTGTTTTGCTCCTGACGTGCAGCAGCCTTCCATTCGTGGCCAGCCATGCCCTGAGTAATGAACCTTTTCCACGACCGGTCGGCCAAGCTTCGTCGCCGAGGGCGGCGCACCGCTCGCAACCTGCGGACCTACCGGCAACGACAAGCGGAACGACGTTCGAACCGTACGTCCGCTTGGTCCCCGTTTTGCCGCAGGGCCTGACCGCGCCGCCCTACCCGTCGGATACGCGAATTCAGGACAACCGCATCGACATCCCCGGCGGGGCCGCTCAACGCGTCTGGCTGGAGGCACGGATGGGCGGTTGGGGCTGGATGAGTGCGTACCTATGCAATGGCGGCTCGGAGCACAATTCTCCTTGCCAGGACGCTACGGACTGTCCGGGCGCCGACTGTGGCCAAGTCGGGTTGCTCAATTGGTGGGAGGTCGTCGTCGATCCCGCCTCGTTCGCCAATGGCGAAGGAGCGGATTTGCAAATGCCGCAGATTGCCTGTGACGTGGAACCCGTTTGCGATATTTGTCGGAACGAGTTGGGCGCTTGCAGCTGCTACGAGGACGTTTGCGAAACAGCGTTTATTCAGCACGACCACCCCGACCGCGTCCGGTTTGACCTGGAGTTTGCCGGCTTCTGGGAGAAGCTCGGCCTTTATTGTGCCGGTACGCAAGTAACCACGCCGCCAGCCGTGGATGAAGGGCTCGACTACTACGGAGGCACGTACGTCATCGATGTCCCTCAGAACGCCCGTGGTATGTACGTCGTTGACTTTCGGACCGGCGACGCCACGCTCTTCCAGCTTCAAGACAACATCACCTATTATCACGATGATACCACACCCGCCACCATCAACGTCTGCGATCCGGGGGCCTGCGGAGCGCGGCGAACCCGATTCCTTTCCATTCTTCCGCCGCTTGGTCCGGGCGGAGTACCCGGCGAGTTCGCGATTCGAGTGTCGCCCTTGGTCATGCCTCAGTTTTCGAGTTTCAACGGCGCGATCCGCTGGGCCGGCCCGCCCGCAGAATACGTTGACGCGGCCGCCGCGGGCACCACGTTTACCGCATCACGTCTTGGCTGTGAGCCCTACGTTCAGGATTGGTCCGCGATTGGAGTGCTCGAGCTGTTCGGCCCGGAGGTTGTTCCCGGTTCCTTCTACGAAATCCGCTTCGGGGATGCCGCTTGCGCGCTGAGCGGCGACGAATCGTGCCTCTCCCCGGCCGCATACATCTGGACCGCCGCGTGGGGCGACGTGGTGAACGACGGCGGCACGCAAACACCGAATTTCGAGGATATCAACGCGGTTATCGACAGCTTCCGCGGACTACCCAGCGCGGTCGGTACGATCCGCTCGAAGCTCCACGGGAACATCCTGGATCCGTCGGCCCCGGTGAGCTTTCAGGATATCTTTCACGCGGTGAATGCCTTCCGGGGCATTCCGTATCCCTACGCCGGTCCGACAGCGTGTCCCTCGGAGATCGTTCCATAGAAAGGGCTGTCAAATGACTACAAAAGCACGCGCGTTCATCTGGTCGATCCCCCTCATTGCGGCAAGCGCACAGCCCGCTCGAAGCGACTTCGTACCATATTTTCGCATGGTCCCCGTAGCGCCGCAGGCGCCCGACGCGGTTCCTTATCCCGAGGGTACGCAAATCAACCAAAACCGCATTGATCTTCCAGGCGGCGGCCGGCGCGTCTGGCTGGAGGCTCAGCAGGGCGGCTGGGGCACCATATGGGCCGTGGTGTGTGACTCAGGTCCGCTTCAGGGCGAGATTTGCGAGGATTTCAACGATTGCCAGGGCTTTCAGTGCGGGCAGTGGGGTAGGCTGAGAATCTGGGACGTAATAATCGATCCCGGTTCATTTACGAACGGCGTGGGAGCTGATTTGCGTTTGCCGGAAGTCACCTGTGTTCCGCCGAGCATCGCAAGCTGTATTAATGAACTTGGTGAAGGCAACGGAAACTACTGTGACGAAGGCATCTGCACTCCAGCATTCATTCAACACCGCCCCGATCGCCTGCCCATGGACATTACGGCCTGCAACCTCAATGATTCATATGGCCTTCATTGCGCCGGCGACCAGATCATCTCACCGCCGATCATCGACAACGGGATGGATTACTATGGAGGAACGTATGTGATCGATGTACCGGTGAACGCTCGCGGTACGTATGTCGTTGATTATAGTAACGAAATCATACCGTTCTTCGTGATTCAGGACGGTTACAACTATCTCCTCTACGACGCTGTTCCCGCCGTCATCAACGTGTGTCACCCGAGCGTCTGCGCGGAGCCGCGAAACCGCTTCCTGTCGATCCTACCGCCCGTTGGTCCCGGCGGCGCGCCCGGTGAGTTCGCCGTGCGCATCAAGCTGCTGAATCTGCCGCAATTTCCAGGTTTCAATGGCCAGGTCCGTTGGGCCGCGCCGCCGGCGGAAGACACGGACGACCCCGTCGCCGGTACCACGTTCACCGCATCGTCGATCGGATGTGCCCCTTACTTTCAAGACTGGTCCGAAATCGGCGTGCTCAATCTCTTCGGCCCGGAGGTCGTGCCCGGCTCGACCTACGAATTCCGTTTCGGCGATTCGGATTGCGTGGCCAGCGGCGATGAATCATGCCTGTCTGAGCCCGTCCTCATCACCACCGCCAAGTGGGGCGACGTCGCCGCACTTTTTGGCGGCTCCGCCCAGCCGAACTTTGGGGATATCACGGCGGTCGTTGATAAATTCAGTGGCCGGCCTGGCGCCATCAGCGCCGTTCGCGCGAAACTCGACGGCAACGCCGTCGACCCAGCCTCGGCAGTGGACTTTCAGGATATCTCCGCCGCGGTGAGCGCCTTCCGCGGCCTGCCGTACCCGCATGCCGGTCCAACGGCGTGCCCTGCGCTTTGAGACGCCGATCTTTAGCAACGTACTCCCTTGTGGGGCGGGAGACGTCAGCCGTTCAGCAGTCACTCGGCTGGGGGCTCGGGAAGTGCGGGTCCGGCCTCATCCCATTCCACGACAAGTCCGCCGACCCGCGGATGCGGCACCAGTCGATCAAGATGAATCGCCAGCCGCCGCCAGGGCCGCCGCATCGTTGTCTCTTTTTCTGTTTCGACACCCGTCTCGCTCGTGGCCACGTCGGATTTGTTTACCTTTGCGGCGTTTTCCTCGCGCGACGTAGCCAGTTCGGCATTTTGCAGCTCATACAGGTAGCTCGCCTGAAACCGCCAGAGGAGCAGCACGTGAGCCGAAATCTTCTCGACTCGCCGTATCGGGCCGATGTCGCGAGCCAGCCACACCTCCTCCCCCAGCCGAACCGACACCCATTGGCCGAACAACGAGGTCACGCCCCGGAGACGGATGCAATCATCAAATCGCCGTCCATCGATCTCGATCGGGGCCGGCCCGTCATACCACACCCGCCTCGTGGCCGAGCCGTTCGCATCCAGCAGGTTCCCGTAACGGTCGTACGTCCGAAGCGTTGAACGCGCCGTGCTCGGAAGGTGCTTGGAAATTCGGCCGGGCCATTCCGTCATCGGCGGGTCAAACTCGACGAAAAATGCGGCCCACGCCTGCTTACCCTGTGGCCACGCGAAGCGCCCAGGCTGTCCTGCCGCACCATCGAATTTCAGATATCGTTTGAGCGGCGGCCTTGCCCGACCCACCAGATTCCCCTCTTCGCGGCCGGTTTCGGATCTTTGCAGCACGTAGTCTTGCGGCGGCTCGCGGGGCTCGGATAGGCTCCCGCGGGTAAACGTTCGGCGTTCGAACCCGCCGTCGCCCAGGTAAGGCCCCACGTCGACGACGTCCGGATCAGCCGTCTGGGCAGGGTCAAGTGCCGGTTCACGCTTGCCCGCGGCGCACCCGCTCAGGAGGACGGTTGCGAGCCACGCGACCCGATAAGATTCGATCCTCGTTCGAAAATCCACCACGCGATCATACCCGCGCCATCCGCGAGGGGGCGAGATCCATCCCCGGCCCGAACGGTCGATCACCGGCGCCACGTCGTGGACTTTCGATTGAGCCAGGAGCCCTGACACCCGACGTCGTCTCCGTTAACATCTCTCCATGGCTGGCCACCCGATCAAGCGAGCCCTGATCAGCGTGTACGACAAGACGGGGATCGTCGATTTCGCCCGCGCCCTGGTCGACGAATTCGGCATCGAAATCATCTCCACCGGCGGCACGGCCACGCTTCTCAAGGAAAACGGCATCGCCGTCACCCTCGTCGAGGAAGTCACCGGCTTTCCGGAGATGCTCGACGGCCGGGTCAAGACCCTGCATCCCAAGATTCACGCCGCCATCCTGGCCGACCGCGACAACTCCGAACATATGCGCCAACTCGACCAGCATGGCATCAAACCGATCGACATGGTCGTGGTCAATTTGTATCCCTTCGAAAAAACCGTGGCCGACCCGAACTGTACGTTCGAGCAGGCCATAGAGATGATCGACATCGGTGGACCGTGTTTGTTAAGAGCTGCGGCGAAAAATCAAAAGCACGTTGCGGTCCTCACAACAAATATTGGTTTTGACACGATCCTGGACGAGCTTCGGCGAGGATCAGTTTCGGCGGATCAGAAGCGCAGATGGGCGGCATTGGCGTTCCAAAGAACTTCGGCTTATGACGCTCAGGTGTCGAACTATCTCTGGGATCAAACCAAAGAGGAGCCTTGGCCGCTGGTTCAATCGCTTCTTGCTCTTGGTCCGCAGATTTTGAAATATGGGGAAAATCCGCACACCCAGGGAGCCTGGTACGCAATCGCTCGTAAACATGATGAATCATATCTATTCACCGGCCAACAATCGGTGTCATATAACAATTTGGCGGATGGAGACGCAGCGCTCGAATTATGCAAAGAACTGACGAGAGAGCTTTGTAAAGGTGGACAATCTGCGTGTCTGTTTGTCAAACACACCAATGCATGTGGCGTTGCGGTACTCAATGAGCCTATTGAGGCGTACCGCAGAGCGTACTTGGGCGATCCGAATGCGGCCATGGGCGGTGTCTTGGCCTGCAACTTCGAGGTCCGTCCGGATTTCGCGGAAATAGTTCTGGCTACTTATGACCGATGGGGAAAGGAGTGTGGGGCTGGCGGTTTCTTTGTCGAAGTTTGGATCGCGCCGGAATTCACTTCGGAGGCGAGAGAGCTTATCCAGTCTGCAAAGAAGTGGGGACCGAGAGTCCGATTGTTGAAGGCGGAAAACATGGTTGCAATTCCGGTTCCTGACTCGATAGATTTCCAATCTATCACCGGCGGCATGCTCGTCCAGACCCGTGACCTCGTCGGCCTCAACGAAGACCAATGGAAGGTCGTCTCCAAGCGAAAACCTTCCGACTCTGAAATCTCAGATTTGAGATTGGCCTGGCTCATCGCCAAGCACACCAAGAGCAACGCCATCAGCATCTGCAAGGACAGCATGTTGATCGGCAACGGGGCGGGACAGATGTCCCGCGTCATGAGTTGCCGGATTGCCACGTGGCTGGCTCAAGAAAACCGTCACACTGACAAGCTCCCCGGCTCCTCGGCCGCCTCCGATGCCTTTTTCCCCTTCACCGACGGCCCGAACATTCTGATGGACGCCGGCGTCACCGCCATTATTCAACCCGGCGGTTCCAAACGCGACGAGGAAGTGATCGCCGCTTGTGACGCCCGTAACGTGGCCATGATTTTTACCGGAACCCGCCATTTCAAACATTGAATTCCTGGTAACACCGGGTATATAATGCCCGGTCGCATCGGTGGACGGATGATAATCCATCACGCCGCGCGGGTGCCACTCCCCGGCACCGCTGCGGAGAGTAAGGTCCACGCTCAGAAATCGCCAAGCTTCACAAGGGACGGATCGTTCATTTGTGCCCATGCGTTAAGGGCGGGCTTCAAGCTCATGCCGGCACGGAGTAGACGTCATGAAGTTGTATACCAAAACGGGTGACGATGGATCGACCGGGCTATTTGGCGGAGACCGCATCCCCAAGAATCACGAGCGGGTGTCCGCCTACGGCGAGGTGGATGAGTTGAATGCCGTCATCGGCCTCATCGTCACCGATTGTACGGACGTCGAGCTCGTCACCATGCTCCGTCAAATCCAGACCGACCTCTTCGAGCTCGGCACGGAACTGGCCAGCCCTGACTTGGAAAAGGCCCAGGCTCGGGTCCGGCAGAGCCACATCACCCGTCTGGAAACGTGGATCGACGCCGCCTGCCAAGAAACCCCGCCCCTGCGCACCTTCATCCTTCCCGGTGGCACCATGGTGGCCGCGCGGCTACATTTCGCCAGGGCCGTCTGCCGACGAGCGGAGCGGGCGACCGTGGCTCTCGCCCAGCGGGACTCGCTCGGACCGCTGGCGGTCGTGTACCTCAATCGGCTGAGCGACTTGCTGTTCGCCTTGGCTCGGCGTGCGAACCATCGGGCGAAAGTCGCCGACGTGCCTTGGACCGCTCAGCGCTAGCGGCATACCGCGGTCGGCGCATGGAGCCTGGCCGCGCATTCGCGATGGTTCAAACGGACGCGGCGCGATCCCTCTGGAGGAACGTATCATTTTCAGGATTCTCGGCTGCGCCTGACCATCGTCCCGCCCATCATGGACCACACCTTCTCGAACGACCAACCAACTCTTCGTCCGCTGCAGGTGGTGCTCCTCGCCCTCATCGGAGTTGTAGTGGGCGGCGGATCGCTTCTCTTAAGCGCCCCGGAATCGACTCATCTGATGGAGGGAGCCGTCCCATGGCGCGAAGAATCCCCCCTCCGCGCCCTTGTGCAGCTCTTGTGCCTCAATTACGCCGCTCCGACGGTCAATCCCGGCACGATCAAGAGCTTTCTGCTCGCTATCGCCAGCGGGCTGGCCGTCCTCTCCGTCGCCCTCGCCTGGGGAGCTCAAAGCGACTACGCCGCGGACCAGGTCGCCGATCGCACGGTATCCACGACCTCGACGCCGAACTCGACGGCTGAGGACGCTCCCGTCGTTCTTCCGTTCCGCAAAGCTCATCTCGCACCCCAGGCGGCCGCTCAATTACTCACGGCCATGTTTCTTCTCTGGTCCCTGGCGAGTTGTCGATGGTCAATCGCGCCGGAAATAGCGTTGGGCGGCAGCATCCTTCTGACCATTCAGTGGCTTTGGGCCTTCGCCCTCGGATTAGGACTGAACGCCCGCGCCGCCCGAATCGGCGCGGACATTCTGATGACGGCCACCGGCGTCACTTCGGCGATTGCCGTCTGGTACTATTATGGTCGAAACCCCGGTCTGCGGGCCATGTTCCCTCTCGGCAACCCCCTGTTTCTCTCCGCGTGCCTGATTCCGGGAATCTTGTTGACCGCAACCCTGGGATTGAGCTTCTTTCGCTCATCTCTTGGATCCGTCGTCGGACGGCGCATTCTGATGGGCATTGCCTTGGTGGCCCTCGTCGTGGAACTGTGGGCTTTTCGGCTGGCCGACTCACGTGGACCGGCCGTCGGACTGGTGGCCGGAGCCCTGGCCGCCATCTTCTTCGCCGTTCGTGGCCGATGGAAGCTCATCCCGAGTGGGCTGGCCATTGCGTGCGTCCTCGCTGGCGCGTGGTATCTCTCCGCCGCCGCACACGCGGCCTCCCCGACTGGACGCGGGGCCACCTTGCGCCTTCGTGGATACGCCTGGAGCTACGCATGGCGAATGTTCACGGAAAAGCCATTGACCGGGCAGGGGCAGGGGGCTTTTGTCCTCAAGGGGGATTCGTACGCCGTCGACGACGTCTGGGAAGATCCCCCCGTATTTGAATCGCGCATTGAACACGCCCACAACGAATGGCTCGAGATCATGTCCGACCTTGGCGCTGTCGGCATCGTGCTCATCGGAGGCGCGCTGCTGATCACGCTGCGCGTCGGAAGTCTGACGCTGCGTCGCACCGCGCCTGACACCCGGTGGGTACTCATCGGATTGATGGGCGGATTGGTGGGCCTCGTTGTTTCCGAGAGTTTCAGCGTGGGCTTGCGCGTTTCCGGCGTTTCGAATCTGTTCTACACGGTCATCGGCCTGATTTGGGCCACTGCGGCTGATGGCTCGATGACGGCCTTCAATCGCCATCGATCAACGCCGTTTCGCCGCGGAACCACTGCAACCATCGGCGCGGTCGTCGGCCTTGCGATTGTGGCAGTCTCCTACGCCGATTGGTCCGCGGCTCGCGCCGAATACAGGGCCGAAGTGGCATTCCAGCAGGACGATCCCGCGGAGGCCGTCGATCGCTCCGCCCGATCCGTTACCCGCTTGAATCCCCAGCGGGCGATGACCAGTCTGGCCCGCCTGAGCGAGGCTCACCTAAGGGCCGCTCAAACCTTTCATCACCGCGGCCTGGACCGCGAACGCCGGGCGTTCGAAACCGAGCCGCCCAACCAGCGGCTGGCGATCCTCGCCTTGGAGGACTATGTCCGAAGCGACGAGCACTGCCAGGCCGGTTCCCATGCGCTCAAGGAATTGGTCTCCCGTTCGCCAGGCTTCATCCATCATGGTCGGATCGAGTTCCACATGAACCTCACCCGGGCGCGAAACCTCGACGCCTTCGCCCGGTTGAATGCCCGGCTTCCCGGTCTGACCGGCGCCACCGGCTCCGCTGAACCCCCTGAGTCGACCGAAAGCCGCGACCGCTTCGTCGCCGCCGCGATCAAAGCCATCGAACGTGAAATGCTCCGTCAACCGTTCGACCCCTCGCTGGCCGCCGACTATGTTCGCGTGGCTGGTCCCATTCTAGAACCAGAAGTTCTCTTGACGGCGCTCGCCCGCCCATTGCGATACCATCGCCTGAGCGCGGAATACGCGGAGCTCCTCTCCGCGTTTGCGTTCGACGACGGATTCCTGGCTCGCTTGGCGCCGCTGTTCGATCAGGCCGTCATCGCCCTCACGAAGACCGCGCCCCTCGACGCGGAAGGGCGCCCGGTTGAACTTTGGGCTCCGGAGCGATTACGTTTGGCCGCGGCACTCCATTTTCTCCGGGGCGAATACGATCTTGCCCGCAACGCCGTGGAAAGCGCCGTCTTCGGATTCGACGCGTTGATCGAAGTCGCTCCCATGGCAGCCGCGAGTGGGTACGCGGAGCTGGCGGACGCCCGCTTTTTTGCTGACCCGCTCGAACCCGCTCCAGCGATCGATGCCGCCGAGCGTGCCCTCGAACTCGCTCCCCGCGGCGCGCGCGGCGGTGAGCTCGTGACCGGCGTCAAGCAGCGCGTCATCGACTACCGACTCGCCTCCGGTGATGAAGCCCTTGCTTTGGGCCTCCTCAAAGAATCGGCGCCCTCCCGCGCCGACGATGCGATCATCCAACGCGAGTTAGCGGTGCGCTATCGCCGTCTCGCTCTTTCGCTTCTCGCCCGACGAAAGCGCCACGACGCGCCAACCAAGCAACTGTCGCCAACCGATCCCCAATCTTCACCCACGGCCAAAGAAGATGACGGCGCTCAAAATGAGAAAACCCTCCTGGATCGGATCGACGGTTGGTCAAAGCGAGCCCTCGAGCTCGCGCCGGACGATCCCCAGGTTCATCGGGCCGCCGCCCTGGTGGCCACGGAGCGCGGCGACGGCGACGCCTCCCTCCGCCATTTTCGCCAAGCCCTCGAACTGGGCCTGGCCCCGGCGGATGCAGCGCCGCTGGTCGCGGCCGCGGTCGCCAAGTTCCCCGACCACCAGGAGCTGAAACGGCTTGCCGAGGACGTTGGCCCGCCGGCCCACCCACCCGCCGGATTCGGACTCGACAAATGACCAATGAAATCACGGGTGGGCAAGACGCCAAGCCGATGATCCGTTAGCATGCGCCGACTCGGCATCCATCGAGACGGATTCGAGAGGACCGATAACCGCAACCGGAAAAAACCACTCAGGCATGAACCAATTCGTCCATGAAGACCTGCCCTGTGGCATCGAACTGGGCGTGCTGCCCCTGCCGCGGCGGCACGTCGTCGGCTTCCAAATCCGAGTCCTGGCCGGTGTCAGCGCCGAACCCCCCGACAAGCTCGGCCTCGCCAGTCTCGTCGAAGACACCCTGGACAAGGGTACCGAAAAACGCACCGGGCAGCAGTTATTGGACGCCTTCGACGCCATCGGCGCGGGCGTCAATAGCGGCACCGGACGCGAAACCACCACCTTCACCTGTACGGCCCTCCCGGAGCACTTCGAGAAGGCCGTTGAACTCCACGCTGAGTTACTTCGCACCCCCACATTTCCACAAGACGCGTTCGATGTGAACGTCGATCTTGCCCGGCAGGAAATCGAAGGGCTGGAAGATGACCCTCAGGCTCTTGTCGACAAGTACATCAGCCGCCGTGCCTACGGCCCGATCCTCGGCCGGCACACCCTCGGCGAGAAACAGACCCTGGCGAAAATCACCCGCGCGGACGCCCTCGATCACTGGCGCCAAAACTTCACCGCGGGCCGCATGATCGTTTCCGTGGCCGGTGCCCTCGATCCCCGACGGGCTGCCGATGTGTTCCAGAGGCACTTCGACGGTTTTGGCTCGACGCGCCGCGATGGCCGCGCTCCCATCTCAGTCGAGTTCGCCCCCGGAGTCTCACATCACCCCAAGGCCCTCGAACAGGAACAGATCGGCATCTGCTTCCCCGGCGTCGACGCCGATCACCCCGAATTCCCCACTCAGCAAGTCATTCTCGGAATTCTCTCCGGCGGCATGAGCTGCCGCCTCTTCACCGAGGTCCGCGAAAAGCGGGGCCTCGTCTATTGGGTGGCCGCCTGGCAGGAAACCCCACGCGGCGCGGGCATGATCTTCCTCGGTGCGTCCACCACGCCGCAACGTTGCGACGAAACCTTTGCTACTTTGCTCCGCGAGGTCGATCGGCTCTCGGAAGACATCGAACAAACGGAACTTGAACGGGCGATCACCGGTATCGTCGCCCAACAAGACACGCGCGGCGACAGCACGCGTTCTAAGTGCTCCGAACTCGCCAACGACCTTTTCTTCTATGGCCGGCCCGTCCCACCCGAGGAAAAAACGGCCAAGATCACGGCCGTCACCGTGGAGATGATCCGGGCTTATCTCGCCGGCCATCCCCGCGACCGCCTCTGCGTCGTCACCCTGGGGCCGCGCCCCCTCAGCGGCTCGCCCGCCTTGACGCGGCATCGAGGAATGGAGGTCAGCCCTCAATCATGATCGCCGGCACCCTCAAGCCCTCGACCAACGGTCCGTACACCCTCCACACCTTGGAGAATGGTCTCCGGATTGTCATTGAGCGAATGCCCGACGTCCGCAGCGCCGCCGCCGGTTTCCTCGTCCGCACCGGTGCCCGCGACGAAGTCCCCCAACACGCCGGAGTCTCGCATTTCCTCGAGCACATGATGTTCAAGGGGACGAAAAAGCGCTCGTGGCGCGAAATCACGATCGACTTTGATCTTATGGGCAGCAGCTACAACGCCTTCACCAGCGAGGAGCGCACGGTCTACTACGGCTGGGTCCGTTCGAGCGATATCGCCAGACAAATCGAGCTGCTTGCCGACATGATGCGGTCCGCCATTCCACCTGAAGAGTTCGAAACCGAAAAAAAGGTCATCCTCGAGGAAATCGCCATGTCCAAGGACAGCCTCGATCACTTGACCTTCGATTTTCTTCAGGAGAAAGTCTTCGCCGGACACCCGCTCGCCTGGCCGATCCTCGGCTATCATGAAACGGTCGCGGTCCTTTCTCGCGACACCATGTGGCGCTATTTTCAGGAGCGATACGCCCCCGACAATCTGGTGCTTATTGTCGCCGGCAACGTTGAGCCGAACGAAGTCATCGACGCCGCCCGAACGTACTGCGGCTCGTGGCCCGCTTCGGGCACCGCCACGAGACGCACGCCCCCCGTCATGCGATACGGAGTCGATGTCCTGCCCGTGGATCGCTTCAAACAGCAAGTGGTCGCCTTGACGTTCCCGTCCATCGGCGCCGCCCACGCCCAGATCGAGACCGCCTCAGCGCTGGCCACCATCCTCGGCGGCGACAACTCCCGCTTCTTCTGGAACATCGTTCAAAAAGGGCTCTGTACGCGGGCCGGCGCCTATCACCTCGATTTCACGGACAGCGGATTCATGATCCTCTATGGCGTCTGCCAGCCGGAAAACGCCGAGCCCGTCTTGACGGCCATTCGAACCGAGGCCGATCGGATCTGCCGCGACGGCGTCCAACCCCACGAAGTCGCAAGCGTCAAGAACAAGCGTCGAACGTCTCTGGCCGTCGAATGCGAAGCCCCCTATCATCGTCTTGGCCAGTTGATGGACGACATGGAACACCGTGGCCGTCCAAGGACCGTCGAGGAGATGCTGGCCGAGGTGGACGCCGTGTCCGTCGAGTCCGTCTCGCATTACCTCAAGATGTGCCCCGTCAACGGCGATGGGCACCTGACCAGCGTCGGGCCACGCAACTGGCCGGCGATGAACCAATAGGGAGGAAGGGGAACGGATCGGTGCCATTGTTGAACGGTCCGAATTCGTTGTTTCCCGAATTAGTTGTCCATCGAGTTCGGACCGTTCAACAGTGCTCTTAGTTCCCTACCAGCACAGTCATTGCCGCGATGATCAGCAGTAATCCTCTCGAAATCAAAGTCATTTACGACGCCTCCTCCCGCGGCCGCCGAACGCGCTCCGCTTCCCCCGCCCGTCCCAGACGCGCCTCCCGATCGACCGTCGTTCTCCTCCTTGGTCTCGTCAACTTGTCTGTCGCCGTCAGCCTCTATTACGCCACATGGTGGAAGATCGACCCCTTCATTTACATGAAGCTCATGCTCCACACCCCGCTCCCCGGGGTGAATCTTTCCGACGTGTCCCAGGCCATTCCTTCCCGCGCTGGAACGTCGCCCGACACCCCCGACGAAACGCCGCCTCAATCCGACAAGAGTGTCGATCCGAAATTCACCGGCCTCGCCGCCCAGATCGCTTTGGGAACCACCGCCTATGCCTGGCTGACCCTGACCACCGTCTCGGTCTGCGCCATCGGGCTCTCCGCTGGGGCCTTGCTCGGCCGCGCGGGCGGTTCCACCCTGGCTCGGATCGGCGCCATCCTTTCGGTGGGAACCCTTCTTGGATTGCTCTACGGCGGCTTCGCCGATTGGACCGAATACGGCACGAGCTTCCCTCCAAAACATCTTCGGATTGGCATGGGTGGGCTATTGGCCCTTTCTACCACCCTGGGCCTCGCCCTCAACGCGAGGGCCAGGCTGCTGGGCCGTCTTGCCGCCGTCTCCACGATCGTCGCGGCCATCGGTACCGTGCTCGCCCTGTACTTCGGCCATCAAAGCGGAGCGATCCCCGCTGACCAGGCGAAGGCTGGGTTCATGCTTGCGGCATTCGCGATTCATTCCGCCTGGGGTTGGATCGTCTGGCCTGTGACTTCTCGCTGGGTTACCTGATCATCGCCGACATTTCGCGCCCCGACGGTTCGGAACGGGCTCGACGGGACCGGTTTTTCCCCATTTTTAGATTGAAATCTTGAAACCGACCCCATAGACTCCGCCCTGCTTATTGGCGTCAATCTCAAATTACATGGGTTTATTTGGGGATTCGGTCATGGGTACATGGCTCCGAAAGAGTAAGCGTCGTCTGGCCATCGGCCTTTGTTCCGTCGGCGTTCTCTTCCAGTTCGGCGGCTGTCAATTCAACGAAATCACCGTCGTTCAAACGGTCGACGGACGGGAGTTGCTGATCAGCCTCATTCGAGGCGCGGTCCTCGGCCCGATTGACACCGCGATCACCAACGCGATCAATAACGCCTTCTCCAGTGATGACGACGAATAAGCGTCGCCGATCCAGCCCTGGCGCGGGCCCATGTTCTCGGAAACCGACGCCGGCTGGTTTTCATGATGTCGGGGCAGGTTGTTTCCAACGCGCGCTCCGCCGCGCGAAATCTTTCAACGGGAGTTGTCATGAAGACACTTGGATTCGTTTGTCGGGCCGTGACGTTCGTCGCACTGGCGGCGGCCGTGGTCAACGCCGATTACATTATCACCACCGACGGTAGCAAGATCGTCGGGCGGATCGAAAAGCTGGTCGACGGAAAACTCGCCATTTGCACGGATTTCGCCGGGAAACTCGAAATCGAAGCCGCCAGGGTCAAGGCCATCCATACCGACGAACCCATCAACGTCCAGCTCAAATCCGGGGACCATGTCATCGGTACCGTCGAACCTTCCGTCGACCAGAGCCAATCGGTCGTCAAATCGGAAGTGGGCTTGATCCCGGTCACGTCGGAAACCGTCACCAATGTCTGGCGTGACGAAGCCGACAGCCCGGAGGCAATCGCCGCCCAGGCCGAAGTGGCCAAGTACAAGCCGAATTGGCTCCTCAAGCTCGAAGCCGGCTGGACCATGACCGAGGGAAACACCGACACCAAGACCATCCGCGGCCGGTTCGATTTGGATCGCAAAACCCAGCAGGACCTACTCAAGTTTTATGCCTCGGCCGACTACGCGGAGGATCAGGACGTTCAAACGCGCGGTGAGTATTTCGGCGGCGTGAAATACGAGAATATGCTAACCGAACGATGGTATTGGTATGCCCGCGGCGAGCTTGAGAACGATGAGTTCGAAGACTTGGACCTGCGGGCGACCGTCGCCGGCGGGCTCGGCTACTACTGGATCAAAAAGCCGGAGCACGAGCTAAAGACCCGCGGCGGTCCCGGTTATCGCCATGAGTCATATGAAAACGGAAGCACCCGTGATGACGCCATACTCGATCTGGGCTTGGACTATCGCCTCGACGTAGCCCCCTGGATGCAGTTCACCCATTCGACGACCTATTCGCCGAGCCTCGAGGAGTTCGATCGGTATCGTTTGGAATTCGACACCGCCATGCTCTTCCCGCTCAAGGTCGACCAGTGGAAGTTCAAGATCGGCTCGCGGAACACGTACAACTCCGACCCGGTCGGCGACACGGAACGGCTGGACAATTTGTACTACGCCAGCATCGTGCTCGAACTTAAGGACTGGTAGTCACTCTTACCCCTCAGGTGCCCTATGAAAAAAGCGTTTTCGTTGCTCGACGAGTTCAAAGCCTTTGCGTTCAAGGGCAACGTGATCGATCTGGCGGTCGGTGTCATCATCGGCGCCGCCTTCGGCAAAATCATCGACTCCCTCGTTAGGCACATTATCATGCCCTTCGTGGGCCTGCTGCTCCCCGGCGAGCAAGGATATCTCGGCTGGAAGTTCGTGATCGGCGAGAAAGAAGTTCCCTATGGCCTCTTCATCGGCGAGATCGTCAACTTCATCATCGTCGCTCTCGCCCTGTTCATCTTCATCGTGAAGTTCCTCGGTTGGATTCTCAAGGCCAAAAAGCAGGAAGCCGCCGCCGGGCCGCCTCCACCCACCCGCGATCAGGAACTGCTCGCCGAGATCCGTGACCTCCTCAAAAAGCAAAAAGCCTGACGCGGCAGGCGGGGGGACCTGCCCCGGGCGCACTCGACACGTTCGCAATAAAAAAACGAGCCTCGGTTTTGACACCGAGGCCCGCGCAAACTCACTAACTTCGCTGGGTTGGTTTGGAATCCGCTGTTGGGCTCTTACCGCCGCTTGCGACGAAGCGCCGCCAAGGCTCCGAGGGCCAGAAGCGACATAGTCATCGGCTCGGGAACGATCCGCAGGGTGAACCCATCGAAACTGCCGGTGTCGCCCATCGAGTCATCGACGATCAGCAGTCCCCACCGGCCACCACCGGGAATCCCCTCAAAATCAGCGAAACCGCCGTCTGAGCCATCTACTAGACCCTGGGGCCGATACACCTGGGTAATCAAGCCTGCACGCGAATCAAACATAGGATTCGGGACCAAGTTCGACTCATCCGGTGGCGCGTTGAGGGCTGCGTCGCGGAACGTGAGGAAGGCGCCGAGAAGATCGACACCATCACCTTGATCCTGGAGGATCTTGATGGTGGCAAATGTCGGATGAAGCAGGTAAATCTCCAGGTCGTCCGGGAATGGGTGGGACAACCCCCTGATGTCCAACTCCAAATCCGTCACGACGCCAAAGTCCGCCGGCACGTCCACGAAGAACGCGGTGAGATCGTTGTCGTCGATATCTCCGCCGGCCCCCGTGTAGCTGACGTAGTCACCAGCCATGCTTGACGATGACGACGCTGCCAGACCCGCAACAACGACGAGCATGTACGCAGCTAAGTTTCTCATCCTTCCAACCTCCCCAATGCTGATAGCCGAGGTATTCTCCCCCCGTGGGAAGCGCGACGTCAAACCCCGCCCATTGTGCGACACGTCGTCGCTCGCTGGGCCGCCTCCCAATACAAGGCACTCGCGTGAGTATAGATGAGATTGCTAGCAACTTCAAGTACCAAAACCAGACAAATTAGCCTAGAACCAGAAATTTGGGTTTTCGGACCTTGCGGGACGTCCAGCGCCCGCTGGTCCGTATAGCCTCAACGCGGATTACCCATCTTGTCGGGCAAGAGCTCGCATGTTGGCCCCTGGTGCACCTGGCCCGAGGAAGATGCCCATAAAGTGGCGCTTTTTCCGATCATCGAGTCTGCGTCGCTCGTGAGTTATCGCTCCGGCTGCGCCACGGGCGGGGGCTTGATCCCGTGATAATTCACCCGATCGCCTTCTTGCTTAGACACAATATAAAGGCAGGGATCGTTTCCGGGCGTTCTGTTATGCATCAAGTTTTCGGACGAGAGAAACTCTCCGCGGCTTCGCACTGCGCGCGCCTGCATTAACCTAGGCCCACGACAAGACGTAGGTCCGCTCATTAGCTCAACGCGGTCATCGCGAGTTGAAGATAACACTCCGTCCTGCTAAAGTGTTAGATGGGAATCCGTCCACATTAGGGGCGCCCGTCAGTAGCGGAGGGAGTTGGGGAGATCGCGTACGATTTCGAGACCCTCATGGGGGGCACTTTAGTCAGTGCCGGCGACCGGAAGGCGCGAGTTCCGCGCCTAGCGTACGCCCAAAGGATCAGGAGGAGCCGATCGTGCATCAATCGTTCCAGCGGATAGCTCGAGGTCGCATGGCCGGCCGACTTTGTTTGGCGAGCGTGGCCGCTGGAACCCTTTGTTGGTGGGCGTTGGCCGCGGAGCCGGCGAGGATCGACCGACGAGTCGATTGGGTTGCGGACGATGAAGCCACCGAGTTCACGGGCCTGTCGGCGGAGGCCGGACAAGCACCCGCCGGGGGAACATCCATCGGCCCCGATGTCATCGTTCACGCGGTATCACCGGGGATTAACAGTTACGGGAGCGAAATGGTTTCCGGGGAACGAATCCATGGCTTCTCCGTCGGCACTACGTCGTGCAACATCGGTGATGAAGACGCGATCTGGTTCGATCACAACAATCAGCACCCGGTGATCGCCCAGAACCTATTTCGGCTCAAGGAGAACCGCTTCGAGCAGATCGGCATGTCCTGGCTCAAGCACGGGTTTTTCGCGGTGGACGGTTCTACGTGCGGTACCTGCACGGCCCCGGAGCCCCACGACGGCAACTGGCTGTATGTCGGCTGTTCCGACCCATACGGCGCCGGATTGAACGGAACACAGAACAATCTAGGGCCGCGGTCAGCGGTCAACGCGTTCACCGGAGTTTATCCTTATCCGTTCAACCGAAACCACCCAGTGAGCAAGATTGAGCGGCGTATTCAGGTCCGTGACGCGGATATCGACACGGCGCTGAACCCCGGGGCCTTGTTTTTCGCCGAAGGACACTATGTCACCACGGACGAGCCGGCGTGGAGCAACCATTTCAACAACGCGTCGTATCGGCGAGTCTCGTTCAGTCACCCGAATCCCGGGAACAACTCTTGCAATTTGACCCTTAGCGACCCGTTAGATTGGTGCGCCACGTTTTCAGGCTCAACGCAGGTGGAGCAAGCCGGCATTCGGGCTTGGAAGGATAATGACCCCTCCGTGGCTGAAACGGACATCCTCGTGCCGGGAGAAGGCCTGTTCATTCTGGCGGCCAAGGCCACGGATCTTCAGAACGGGTTCTGGCGATACGAGTACGCGATCCAGAACCTGAATTCCCACCGTTCCGGGGGATCATTCCGCGTCCCGCTTCCCCTGGGAGCGGTCGTCGAGAACATCGGCTTCCACGCCCCGTTCTACCACAGCGGTGAGCCGTACGACGGCGCGGATTGGACACCGGTGGTAACCACCGGAGCCATCACCTGGTCCACCACGCCCTTTGAGGAGAACCAGAACGCGAACGCCCTGCGATGGGGCACGCTCTACAACTTCCGCTTTGATTGCAACGCGGAGCCCGTCACGGCCTCCATATCCCTTGGCCTGTTCCGACCAGGGACGCCGCCGCAGGTCACCGGGGACACGCTGGGGCCCAGCGGCGAACTTCGTGACTGCAACGGCAACCAGATCACCGATGTCTGCGACCTCGATTGTGATGTCCCGGGCTGCGTACCGCCCTGCGGCGGGAGCGCCGACTGCAACGGGAACGAGATCCCGGACGAATGCGAACCGGATTGCAATCTCAACGAGATCATGGACGAGTGCGATATTCGCGACGGAACCAGCGAGGACTGCAACAACAACGCGATGCCCGACGAGTGCGAGCCGGACTGCGACGATGACGGCACGCCGGACGCCTGCGAGAAGACGCTGGACGAGGACATGGATGGCATCCCCGATTGCGAGGACCTATGCCCCTTCACCAGCCCCCCGGGCTCATGCCTGTGTCCCGAGGTCGACGGTTGTTGCTACCCCACGTTTTTCTGCATCCGAGTTCCTCCGGGCATCGATCGGGACGCGTGTATCGCCCAGGGCGGAACTCCGTTTTGCACCGGCTCTCCCTGTCGAGAGGGTTGCTTGATGGGGGACATGGATCGGGACGGCGACATCGACCTGCACGACATGGGCGACTTCATGGGTTGTTTCACCGGCTTCAACAATACATCGGGTTCTGAGGAATGCCTGCTGCGGTTCGATTTTAACGGCGATGAGACCATCGACTTCGATGACTATCGTCCGTTCCTCGCTGATTTCGAGGGACCGTGACGGGCCCGGCCACGGATACGGAGCGAAAGCGCCGTGGCGATGAAGGAACGAACATCGGACAGGGAGGTAAAAAGAGGACTTTGATCGAAAAGCGGAATTGAGACCGACCGGGCGATGTTTCACAGGGGAAGAAGAACATCATACCGCCTGCTTGCGTGCGCCCTCTTCGCGGGGTTGACGGCACGGAGCGCGCTCACTTTCGGCGATGCGGCCCGCCCCTCGGCACCCTACGGCCCGCAAGGCAGCAGCCAACCGAATCTGGGCGACGGCATGGCCGACCATCACGTCGGCTCGTGCAACGCCCACGAACAGTGCGACGACGGCGATCCATGCACGAATGACCTCTGTGCGGGCGGTATGTGCCAAAACACTCGCGTGCCTGGGTGCGTACCGTGCGAGCCGGGCTTCATCTGCCCGCCGACCGAGGTCGTGTTCATCATGGACACCTCAGGCTCCATGCGCGACGAAGCCGGGGCGTTGTGCGCCGGTATCGAAGCGGTCCTGGCCGAGCTCGCCGCCAAGGGCAACGTCATCGAAGCCCACATCCTGGGCATCACCGATCAAGGCAGCGGCAGCGCGTTTTCTTGTCTGACGGACAACGTCGTTAACCTTCTGGGCGGCGCGGTGCCCGGACCACTGGCGTTCTGTCCCTTCCCCGATGAACTCTCATCCTTCGAGTCGTGGGGTCCGGCGACGGCCATCGTCGCGGACAGGTTCCCGTGGATCGAGAACCATCGCCGGCTCATTATTCCCATTAGCGACGAAGGGGCCTGCAACGGCAGCCGTCCGGACGGGTGTTCCCTCTTCGGCGATGACCGCGACTCCGTTGACAACGCGGCCATTGTGGCTTTCAAGGCCGGTGTCGTGGCGTCACCCATCACCGGGTCCGGAGCCGACGCATGCGTCCGCGAACTGGCGGAACTACTGGGCACCCAAACCGGCGGAACGTTCGCCCACACCAAGGATTCAAAAACGATTCCCGACGCGATCGAGGGGCTGATCGGCTTTGGCTGCGATCCCGATCCGGACTGTGACGACTTAAATGAGTGCACCAGCGGAGACACCTGCACGAACAACGCGTGCCTGGGCACGTTGAATTATGATCCGACGTTGGAGTGCTGCAATCCATCCGACGGAACCTCCATCCCCGTCGAGGATGGCAACGGCTGCACCGTGGATACCTGCGACCCGGCGACAGGCTTGGTGACCCACACCCCGGAGGAGCCCGGCGTTGCCTGTGACGACGGGGACGAGTGCACCGCGCAGGATACATGCGTGGCCGATGAAGGCTGCGTCGGCATCGACATCAACACGATTCCTTGTACATCGAGCGCCGATTGCTTCGGGGCCTTTTGCGATTCCGGCACCGGCTTCTGCGTGTGCGCGAATCAACCGACGCTGTGCCTGAATCCCTTGCCCAGCGGTTTGTCGAACGATACCTGCTACATCGTCGGCGACGAGATCACGATTCACGTCGACATCGATTTCAGCACCCAGTTGGTGGCAAGTGGCACGTTCCTGACGGAATACGACCCAACCGTCCTGGAATTCATCGACATCCGCCCCGGAGCCGACGTCGATCCGCTCTCGCCGTTTTCGGTCGAGCTATTCCGCACCATCGATGAAACAACCGGCCGAATCGAGTTTGGCGTGTCCGTTGAGGCCGGCAACCCCGGTACGAACGGTCCGGCGCTGATGGCCGCCATCACCTTCCGCGGGATCGACGCCTGTAGCACGAGCGAAGCCCTCTGCCTGCTCGACGGCAGTCCGGTCACGACGCGGCTGAATGACGCGAACGGAAACCCCGTGCCCTTTGATCGATGCTGCACGCCGCCGATTGGCATCGACGGATTGCCGCCGGTGTTCGTCTGTCCGCCGAGCGTCGAGGTAAATGCCCGGGCGGGGGGCACAACGGCAACCCTGCAATGGAACCCGGTTACCGTCACCAGCGAGTGCGATCCGGGTCTGACGTTCAGTTGCACCGCCGAGAATAGTTTCGGGGCCAACATCAACAACCTGATTGATCATGGCGGCCTGTTCCCATCGGGGATCTCCGTGTTCACCTGCTCGGCGGAAGATTCCTGCGGCGCCGAGAGCGTCTGTGAGTGGACGGTCAACGTCCGCCTGCTGAATACCTTGGAAGTCGACCTTGAGCTGTCGCCGACGCTGACTTCGGACCCGGCGCTCCAGCCGCTGGAGCGGTGCATCGAGTTCGAACTGTTTTCCAACTGCGTCCAGCAGCCGCTGATCGTGCAACAGACAGTGGAGTTCGGATTGCCGTTCAACCTGCCTGGCCACGCTCAGAACGTCATTTTGAAGGTGCCGGCGGGTCAGTATGCATGTGTGACGGCTCGCGATCCGTTGCACACCCTGCGGTCATCTTCACCGTTGCAGATCGTGGACGGGCGCTACCTGGCCGCTTTCGAGGGCGACCCATTCTTCGAAGGCAATTGGCTGATCGGCGGCAACCTAGACGGTGACTCGGTGATTGACATCGTCGACTACGGAATACTGATCTCCCAGTATCTCAGCGCGCGTCCGTCGGACACCCCGTGCGACGGAACCGACAGCAACGCGGACTTCAACGGCGACGGTCGGGTCGACAGCCTGGACCTCAGCTTCATCTCATTGAATTTCTCAAAGACCGACAAGGACAAGTGCTGTCCGGACGCCGTGGCCAGTGTCGGCCCCGTGGCACGCACTGAAGTGCCTGTCGCCAAATTCCGCGAGATGGGCGTCCGCCGCTGGAGCGCGCTCGATGCCGACGGCAACGGCCTGTTTGACATGCGCGATGTTTCAGCATTCTTCGGCCGCTCGTCCGCGCCCGATGGCCGGATGAGTCACCGCCCCGGTCGGTAGGGCATGTGCCACTGGTGCCTGTCCACCAGTGTTTTCTTAAGTCCGGGCACCGAGCCTCCAAATCCAACAGAAAACGCTTCCTCCACAACCCGCCGCCATAACCTCGCAGCTCGCCGTTCTTCTGAACCACCCGGTGACACGGAATGACAATGGCTATTCGATTGTCGCCGTTGGCCCGGCCGACGGCCCGCTGCGCTCCGGGGCGACCAATCTCACTGGCCAGGCGCTCATACGACATCGTCGCTCCGTACGGGATTTCCTGGAGCTGCTTCCAAACCGACTCTTGAAACGGCGTTCCGGGCGCCACCAGCGGCGTGGTAAATTCCCGAAGCTCGCCCGCGAAATAGGCCTCAAGCTCACTGGCCAGTCGATCGAGATGCCGGTTGCTCCCCGGCGCGACCGTGGCATCAAGCCGCCTTGCGAGGGTTGATAACTGGGTCTCCATGGCCCGCCGGTCGGCAAACTCGAGCAGACAGATCCCCTCCGCGACCGCCCCCGCGAGCAACGGACCAACCGGCGAATTCAACCGCGTGGTAACGATGCACCGGGTGGACCGACCGCGCCCGGGGGGTGCCCCAAACGTTTGGGTGAAGGCCGAACGGAACCCGCTCGGCGAGTCGTACCCATGCTCAAACGCGACGGCCAGTTGGTCATCGCCCGATCGAAGACAATCCAGTGCCATGCTCATCCTCCTTGCTCGGTGATAGGCTTGAAACGTCATGCCGTAATGATCCTTGAAATAACGCCGGACCCGTGCCGGATGGATCGACATCTCACTCAGGTCGGCGTCGGTGATCCGGCCGGCCGGACGCCGCTCGACCTCGGCCAGCAGCTTGGTCAACCACTCCGGCGCGGAACCCGGAAAATGCATGGGCCGACAACGCTTGCACGGTCGATATCCGGCAAGGAGCGCGTCCCGCGCCGAGGGGAAAAACTCGACGTTGGACGGCTTCGGCTTCTTCGCGGGGCACGATGGGCGGCAGAAGATTCCGGTCGAGCGAACCCCCGCGTAGACCACCCCGTCGTAGCCGGTATCGCGGGATCGCAGCGCACGATCCATTTCCGCAGCGGGGGGCAATGGGGCGGCTCCGCCGTTGGGCCCAACAGAGGGTCCGACCCTACGTGAGGGAGCGGACGGGCGAGTCGCGGTTCGGGTCATGGTGCCGTGTCTCATGGACCGAAGCTTACTCGGCCGTAGAGCCTGACTGCTACCGATTTTTGAACGCGGAATCCGGATTTCGCCGCCTCGGCAAGCTTCGGCTTGGGACCAACGGGCCGCGAGGCGTTTGTACCGAACGGCTTCATTGCGTATACTAACATCCGATGCGACCGGCACTTGCCGGCCATCGTTTTACGGAACGGATTCCGTTCATCAACCTCAGGAGGATCGCCTTGAACCTGCCCATCGCCAACCGAGTCGCCAACATCCGCCAGTCGGATATCCGCCGTTTCTCCGCGATTTGCGCGGCCATGAAGGGCGTCAACCTCTCCCAAGGCGTTTGCGATCAACCCGCCCCCGGCGCGGTGAAGCAGGCGGCCAAGGCGGCCATCGACGACGATCACGCATCCTACACCAATCTTCGCGGGACCATCGAATTGCGAAAGGCGATCGCCCGGAAGATGGCCGAGTTCAACGGCATCAAGTGCGATCCCGAGACGGAAATCTGCGTGAACGTCGGCTCGGCCGGTTCGTTCGCTTGTTCCCTGCTGGCCACCCTGAACCCCGGCGATGAGTGCATCGTCTTCTCCCCGTTCTACAGCTACCACGTGAACATCTTGAAGCTCTTCGGCGCCGTCGTGAAGTTCGTGGACCTGGAGCCGCCGGACTGGTCGTTCGACCGGGCGGCGCTGGCCGCTGCCTTCACCGAGCGCACGAAAGTGATCGTGGTCTGCACGCCCGCCAACCCCAGCGGCAAAGTGTTCACCGAATCGGAGTTGCGGACCATCGCCTCGCTCGCCAAAGAGCACAACTGCTGGATCGCCACTGACGAGATTTATGAGTACATCACCTACGGCGCCAAGCACGTAAGCATCGGCAGCTTCCCCGAAGCCCGCGACCGCACCATCACCATGAGCGGGGCGTCCAAGACCTACGCCGTCACCGGTTGGCGCATCGGATATTCCGTCGGCCCTGCGGAAATCATCGACCGCATGGCCGTCGTCAGCGACCTGCTTTACATCTGCGCGCCGGCGCCTTTGCAGCACGGTATCGTCGCGGGCATGGCCCTGCCGCAGTCCTATTACGACGAGATGCGGGCCGACTACACCGCCAAGCGCGACCTGCTGGCCGACACGCTGCGCGGCATCGGCTTCACCCCATACGTCCCCGACGGCAGCTACTACATGCTGGCCGCGTTTGAGTCCGGCCGGTGGCCCACCGCCGTCGCCGCCGCGGAAGGCATCTTGCAGGAAGTCGGCGTGGCCACCGTGCCCGGTTCCGCCTTCTACCGCAACCCGCCCGACGGCGATCATCAGCTCCGCTTCTGCTACGCCAAGAAGATGGCCGACCTCGAGGACGCCTGCCGAAGGCTCCGCAAACTGTCGCCCGCCCGCCGCGCCGTGGCCGTCCCGGCGTGATCCGAACCCCAACGGCCAGCAAGGGAATTGGCTCGATGCGCCTGTTGGGTGTTGCTTTTCGTTGTACAGCGTACATGCGCTGAGCGCTTGGTTGAAAGACCTCCTTTCTGGGGTGTGGCACGTGGTGACACTCGGTGTCCTTGTGTGAATTTTCCGAGAAAACAAGGGTAAAACGCGAGAGCCGGCTGTTTTGTGCAGTGCGACGACGGTGTGTTTTTCCATCAATTTTGGTCCGTTTTCGATCGATTTTTGATGGTTTTTGATCCATTTTCGATCGTTTCGATCGATTTTTGACCCGTTTTGGGTCGTTTTCTGATGTGAGCGCGCTCATATTACACTCCCATCTCTGAAGCTGGCCGCTCCGTGTTTGTCGCGGCTCGGATCCACCGCGTCCCCTTACCCAAATAACGCGCAGCCCGATCAGTGTTTCGTTGGAATGGACCGATCAGGCGATGGCGCTGTGGAAGAGTGCCGCCAGGCACGCGTTAACGGTGTTGGCTTCGAATCCTCAAGCGGCTATCGTGATGATTCATGTCACTTTCCGAATTGACTTCCGCCGGCGGAAACTCAATCTCGCAGCCGATATCGACCACGCCTTTCCCGCCGCGATACTGGTGGCTCAAACGATTGTCGATCGCCGGTGGTGCATGGCTGGTCTTCTTGGTCGCCCTACGCCTCTGGTGGGGCTGGGAAGCCGACCGCCGCTTCGAGGCTGAAGTCGCCCGAATCCAGGCCGCTAGAGAACCGATTTTCCCCGAGGACTTCGACTCAAGACCAATACCTGACGAGCGAAACGCGGTCACCCTCCTACTCCAAGCCCTAAACGCCATGAACGTTTCCGCGCAGGACGATCGGCATTTGGACGATTGGTCCTATGGCTGGGGCAAGGTCCAAAACGAGAGGGGTGATATCGAACCGATTTTAGCCGCCAACGCGACAGCGCTCGATCTATTGCATCAAGCCGCCCAACGGACTGATGTCGATTGGGACGTGCGGATCCGGAGCCCGGCCATCAATTTCGTTCTACCCAATTTGTCCGCGTCACGACAACTGGGCAAGCTCTGCATTTCGGCGGCAAACTACGAGCATGTGAACCGACATGACGAACGTGCCATTCAAAGGATGCACGACGCGTTTCACCATGCACGCATTGTGGACCAGCAATCCACGTTTCTTACACACCTCACCGCCCTCTCATTACAAGCGCTAGTGTGTTCCTCCGTCGAAAGAACCGGTCCGACTCTGAGATTAGATTCGGCAAATCCGGGTGATCCGCAAGCCGCGACGCGAACCGCCGTTCAGAATCTCATCGCCGATCTGCTCGACGAAGACGCGTACAGCATGGCTTTCGTCCGTTCCATGTACACCGAACGCATGTGGCAATTCGACACACTGCAATCCTTAAAACAGGGGACGTCATCCCTCCGAGCGCTGACGGGCGGCCCCACACCCTCTCTTTGGGCGGCTGGGGCTATTCTCAACATTCCCATACGCCCGTTGCTAACCTACGATGGACTGAATTGCCTGCAAAACACGTCCGACTACGCCGATGCGGCAAAGCAAGGCTCCTGGCCCGCCGCGAGGAAGCGATTTCCCGGTATGTCGAGCGATGACTCACCGTGGAACCAGGTGATGCATCCATTCAGCCGAATAATCATGCCCAGCTTTGAGCGGTCGTTCGTTCTTCACTACCGGCTCCTCGCGGACCGTCGTATGGCAGCCTTGGTCCTTGCCCTTCGCCTGTGCGAGTCCGACCATGGCGCTCGCCCACGATCGCTGGTCGACTTGGTGCCCACATACATTTCCGAGCTTCCGGCGGATCCCTTTGACGCGGCCGGAAGCCCCATTTGCTACCAGCCGGATATTGCGAAACCGATCCTTTACTCAATCGGACTCGACGGGATCGACAACGGCGGAGCATTCGCGTTCCATTCCACGGGTGGCATCAAGGTGGACCAACTGGACCAGCCGTTCTTCCTGGACGGCAAACGCCCAACGTCAGCAACGGACTTGAACCACCCGCCGGAGACGTCACCCTCGGGTGAAGAAGATCATGACGATCAGACAGACGCTGAGCGGCAGACCAACCAAGATGACCAGCGCAAGTAGCATCCAAAGCACCGGCACACCGACCGCGACCAGCCAAGCACGCATCGGACGCTGCGGCATGAACCGGCGCGACAGGTGAATCAGGTCGAACCACCACGCCGCCAACATTCCCGCCGGAAGACAGGGCGCAAGCAGCAGACACAATATTCGGGCGTCGTTATCTCCCACAAGTGGAGCCGCTACCGCAAACGGCACGCCCAAAACAACCACCGACAAGGGTCCGCAGGCGTAGTAACTCAACGCAATCGCCCGGTTCTGCTGCGCGATCGGGATGGCCTTCGGATGGAAAAAGTAGCTTGGCACTCCTGTGGCCGCCGCGAGGAAAAGCACGAAACAAACGTACAGAAGGATGGGCGGCCAGATCGATTGACACAGCGCGTCCGCGACTTCATCCTGAAACGGCGTCGGCCCCAGGAGCGCGGCGGCGATCACGGCTCCGATCAAAACGGGAATGGCCACGTGCAAGATGGTCACCCATCGAAAACTCTGCGAATCGACGTAGTTCACCTCGCGAGCGATTTCATTGACGAAGCGCCGCTGCCGGAACATGACCAGCCAGACCGTCGCCCAGTACGCCCGGATCAAACCGATCTCCTTCCGATGCACCCACGGAATCCGCGACGTTCGGTCGCGCATCCCCTCAATCGACGATCCGCACTCCGGGCACCGTTCGCCGGTCAATCCCCGCAGGTTGTAGCCGCAGTCGGGGCAGTACAGGTCGTCGGTGATTTCGCTCGGTAGGGTGGAAACTGTAGACTCAGCGGACGCCATGGTCTGTCCCAGGCAATGGACTGGACTCGTCCGCCCTCCGGGCGGGGAGGAAAGAGAGGACCGATACCAGGGACTGAAGTCCCTGGCAACCATCGCGCGCCCTCCGGGCGAAGAGACATTTGCGGCTCTTCTATGAAAGCCCGTGTTGTGTCAATGAGATTTCACGCGCGCGAACTCCACTGCGCTCATGTACTATTTCGCAAAAACCCGACACTCGACGTAAACATACGTTCCGTGTCGATACCCCCGGTGAGGGGTTCTTCTTCCGTTTGCAAATCCGCGAGGTTGGCCAGGCACATCGGACAGGCCACCACGTCCAGGTGAAACTGCGTGTAGCTCCTCCACGGATCGTCGATCGCCCCGACCAGGAACGAGCCCAGCGTGCTTCGCTTCAGGCACGTCAGCCGATGCTCCCGCCACACCCTGGCCACGGTCACTTCCGCGCTGCCCTCATCGAGGCACGACAGCGAATCCGCGTCGCGTTCGCTCAGGTATTTTTGCAATTTCTGGATCGCCCGGAACTTGATCCCGGCCACGGCCTTCTGGTCGATTTCCAACAGGTCGGCCACGTCGAGGTTGCGCTTGCCGCCGAAGAAGATCAGCTCGATCACCTGCAAGTCTTCGAAGGCCTCGCGGTCGCGCAGCTCGAGGATCAACTGTCGCAGGATGTCACCGAGCAAGTCTTCCTGCTGTCCTCTGGCCTCGGCGGCGATGGCCAGACCGCTGGGGGTTTCCGACGTGCCGGGCACGACGCGGTCCCACCAGGTCTCGGCGTCGGCCGGTTCGGAAACGGTCGTGGTCTTTCGCTGTCGGAGCAGGTCGTAGAGTTTGTACCGCAGGATGGTGAAGAGGTAGGTTTCAAGCGAGCGGCTCTCATCGTAATTGACCCGCGATTGCAGAAAGCCGACGAAGGTTTCTTGCACCAGGTCCTCGGCGTCATTGAGGCTGGAGGTTCGGGCTCGGGCGAACGCCAGCAAGCGGCCGCTATATCGCTCGATGAGTTGCCGCCACGCCGATTGATCACCGGCGCGAATCTGCTGCACCAGGAAATGATCGGCGTTGGCGCCGGGGTCCATGCTCGTAACGCTCCCAGATGATCTCGGCAAATGGTCGCTCGATCAGAGCCGTCCGCGATAAGCAAGCGGTCCCTACCGTTGGTGCGGCTGATAAGCCCGCGCCTCATCCGCAGCCGAGGCCGACGGCTCCGATCGGCGGCATCGTACGAGCGAAACTTTATCAGGGCCATACCCCGTGGTGTCGAGGCTGCTGAGGTCATCGAACTCATGCGAGAATAACGGAAACTCTTTTCAGGCCGTCTTTTACGAAAGGCCTCGATGCACTTTCTCGGTCGCGCCGCACCAAGTGGATCAAATGAAATGGATTTTTTCCTTGATTCGGGGCGGGCCGACGAGCATGATCTAGGAAACAGGTCTTTTGACCGAGTCCTGACCGTACGCGGCCGGGACGAAAAAAATGAGAAGCCTCGCGCACTCCGCCCGTCGGCGAAACAGCCACGGGGGAAGAAAGCTGCGGGGCTTCTAGTTTTTGGCGAAACGATTGGGGCAGCAGCGCTACATGTACAGGCCGCCGTTGACTTTGATCACTTCGCCGGTGATGAACGACGAGGCGGGGTGAGCCAGGAACCGCACGACGATGGCCACTTCATCGGGAGTACCCAACCGTCCCATCGGCGTAAGCTGCCGCACGGTCTCCAGCGATTGTTCGGGAACCGCGGCGGTCATGTCCGTGTCGATGAAGCCGGGGGCGATGGCGTTGACCGTCACCCCTTTCCTTGCGACTTCGCGGGCAAGCGTTTTGGTGAACGCGAGCAGCCCGCCCTTGGCCACCGCGTAGTTCGCCTGGCCGAAGTTGCCCATCTGGGCGACGATCGAGGACATGTTGATGACCCGACCCCATTTCGATTCGACCATGTGCGGCAGGAGCGTGCCGGTGAGATTGAACGCCCCGTCCAGGTTCACGAGCAGCACCTCGTGCCAGTGCTCGACACTTAGCTTCATGAACGACCGGTCGCGGGTGATGCCCGCGTTGTTGACCAGGATCTGGATCGGCCCCAGCGTTTCCTGGGCCTTGTCCACCATCGCGCTGACCTGCTCGCGCTTCGATACATCGGCTTGGATGGCGATGGCCCGGCGCCCGCGGCGCTTGATCTGTTCGACGACTTCTTCGGCCGCGTGCACGTTCGACAGGTAATTGACGACGATATCGCTGCCCGCCTCGGCCAGGGCCATCGCGCTGGCCCGACCGATCCCGCGCGACGAACCGGATACGAGACTGACTTTTCCGCTGAGTTCCATGGCCATGACTCGTTCGCCCGCCCGGAAGTGAACCGGCGGGGCTATCGATCGAGCGAGGGGAAGCGCTCACTGTAACCCCCAATGATTGTCCAAAAGGAGTGGTCACGTGTCAATGATTGCGCGAGCTTCGCGATACGGAAGATCGTCGCCAGCACGGACGGAAGCGTGCGTTTTAGTGCGATCGCAACATGCGCGGAGGGCTAGCTGCGTGAAATTGCGCGATTGGGCGTCTCAAAAGAGGCTACGCCTGGGGGTGCCAGCCGGCGTCGGCCCAGAGCTGGCCGCTGACCGCGGAGTTCTTGAGCATGAAGACGATCGCCCCGGCGATTTCGTCGGGGCGGATCAAGCGGTGAAGCTGGGTGTTGGGGAGAATGTGCTCGCGGATCATGGCCTCGCCCATCGCCCGCACCATGGGTGTATCGGTGTAGCCCGGGTGGATGATCGCGCAACGGACACCGTAGAAAATGGCTTCCTTGGACATCGTCGCCTGGGCGCCTTCGAGCCCGGCTTTTGCCGTTGCGTAGGAAATCTGACCACGGTTGCCGGTCGACGAGACCGAGCCGATCAACACGATCGCGCCCTGTACGCCCTCCGCCGGCGACCAACGCTTCATGCCCTTGTGGGCCCGATCCAATCCGACCGATGCGACCATGCGCAGGGCCCAGTAGATGGGGGCGACGAGATCCACGTCGAGCACGCGGCGGAAATCGGCCTCGCTGTAGATGTCCGGCTTGGAATGACCATTGGATTTTTCGAGCTTGACGGCCAGCCGGTCGCGGGTGATGCCGGCTCCTGGCACGCAGAGGCTGACCCGCTCAAACTTGGATTCGAGGGTTTCGAATACTTTTTCGCGGAAGTTCGCGTCCACCACGTCCCCGCGGAAGGGGAACATCACCTCGCGGCCGGCTTCGCGGTTCATCTGTTCGCAGACGGAGTCGGTGCTCGGGAGCTGATCGACGACGCCGATGGCCCTGATGTTTTCCTCGGCCAGCAACTGACACGTGGCCTGCCCGATCCCACTGGCCCCGCCGGTAATGACCGCTACTTTGTCGTGAATATCCATATTCGTCGATCCTCTATGCCATCCGTTCCGATCGTTCGGCCAACCAGTCGCACGCCTTGGGCCACAATTCGCGGTTGGCCTTCGAGCCGACGGCCATGCCGATGTGACCCGCCGGGAATTTGACGGCCTTTCGATCCTTTGAACCCACTGCGTCGTTGAACGGCAGACTCTGTCCGCACGGAACCAAGTGATCGTTTTCAGCGACGAGATTGAGAACCGGACAAGTGATGTCGCGCAGGTTCACGAGCCGATCGCCGATGCGCAAGCGGCCTTCGATCAATCGGTTTTCCTGCATGCAGTGTTTCACGAATTCGCGGAACATCTCGCCCGCGACGGGAATGTTGTCGTTGAGCCACATTTCCATGGCGAAGAAATCCTCGAGAAACTTCTCGTCGTCCATCTTCTCGTAGAAGGTGAAAAACTTCTCGACGAGGTTTGAAACGGGTTTGAGCAACAGGAAGGAGCTCTGGAGCATGTGCGGCGGGGCGTTGCCGTAGACGTCGATCAGTTTGTCGACGTCGAAGACGCTCTTGTCGCACCATTTCGCCAAGAGATTTTCCCGATCCGACCAATCCACCGGGGCGGCGAGGAGGATTAGATTCTTGACTTTTTCCGGGTGTAGTGCGGTGTACATGGCGGACATGCTGCCGCCCATGCAGTAGCCCAGGATATTCACCTTGTCGCTACCGGTTCGATCGCGAACGTGGTCCACGATCTCATCGAGATACCCCTCGATGTAGTCCTTCATGCCCAGGAATCGGTCCGAGTGCGTCGGTATGCCCCAGTCGAGGTTGTAGGTGTCGAAGCCGCGATTGACGAAATGGCTGACGACGCTTTTGCCGCGGCGCAGGTCGAGAATGTACGGCCGATTGACCAATGCGAAAACGAAGAGCAGCGGCGTCGCGGACTTCTGTTCGACGTCGGTTTGATATCGCAAGAGACGAACGCCGTCACGCCGAAACACCGTTTCCGACGGTGTGGCACCGACGCGCACCTTCTGGGCCGTCTCGAACACTTTCGGCATGGCCGCCATTTTTCGCGTGAACGTTTCCCACTGCCGCTGCATGTCAGCGGGGGTCATCCAGGGCATCATCGGCATGGTGGCAGTGGTCACTTCGCGGCCCCTTTCATTCGAGGCTTCCCGCCGCTCGTCGTCGCCCCTGGTGTTCCTGCGCCCGAACCATCGAGGCGAGATTCCATTGCATCCACTCTTCGCGTGAGTGCGGCCAGTCGATCCAAGACGCGTTCCTCCAGTCTTCGCACGGCCAGGAGGATCGAATCCGTGTCGTCCTGGGTGGGCATCTGGCTTTCGCGCAGGGACTTGGTGAGGAACTCATTGATCTGTTGCTTGAAGGCCAGGGCCTGGTCCATGGACTTTTTCATGGCGTCCAAGAATGCATCCGAACGCATGTAATCTTCGGCGTAGCGGGCCCATGAATCGAAGAACGCCTGCCGCATCTGGCGGGCGACTTCTTCCTGGGATGGACCGAACGCGCCGAACGGACCGCTTGGCGAAGCACCGGCGCCGGACGAACCGGCCGCGCCGCTCATCTGGGCCATCATGTCGGACCAGAACTTGGTGAATGGATCGGGAGATGCGCCCTGACCGGTTTGATGATTCATGAATTTCCTTGCCGCCGATCTACGCGCACCGCTCCACGGCGATCGCGCTGGCCTCTCCGCCGCCAATGCAAAGACACGCGATGCCGATTCGCTTGTTCTGTTTCTCCAGCGCCCGCGTCAGAGTATTGATGATTCGGGCGCCGGTCGCGCCGATCGGATGGCCGATGGCCACCGCCCCGCCGGCCACGTTGACCTTCGCGTGGTCCAGCTTCAGCTCGCGGATCGCCGCCATGGCCACGACCGCAAATGCTTCGTTGATTTCAAAGAGGTCGATGTCCTGCGGTTTGATTTCGAGCTTGTCGCATAGTTTGCGAATGGCGTAGATGGGGGCGATCGAGAACCAGTCGGGTTCCATGGCCGCGTTGGCGTGTCCGAGGATTCTGGCGACCGGCTTGAGCCCCAGGGCCTTCTTCTTCTCCTCGCCGAAGACGACCATCGCGGCGGCGCCGTCGTTGATCTTGGACGCATTGCCCGCGGTCACCGTTCCGTCCGGTGCGAACGCGGGTTTCAAAGTCCGCATCGCCTCTTCGCCGTGGAACTTGGCCACGTCCTCGTCGCGCTCGACGATCGTCGCGGGGCCTTTCTTCGACGGGATCTCCACGGAGACGACGCCCTTGGCGTAGAAACCGTCGTCCCAGGCTTTGATCGCCCGCTTGTAGCTTTCGATGGCGAAGTCGTCTTGATCGCGGCGGGAGAAGCTGTACTTGGCGGCGCATTGATCGCCGCAGGTGCCCATGTGCTTGTTGGTGTAGACGTCCCAGATGCCGTCATGGATCATGGCGTCAATCAATTCGCCATGACCCATGCGATAACCGGTGCGGGCCTTGCGCAACAAATACGGAGCATTGGTCATGCTCTCGCACCCGCCCGCGACGATGAGGCCCGCGTCGCCGCATTGGATCGCCTGGGCCGCGAGAATCACAGCCCGCATGCTCGATCCGCAGACTTTGTTGATCGTCGTGGCGGCGACGTTGACGTTCAGGCCGGCGCCGAGGGTACACTGTCGAGCGACGTTCTGTCCGAGACCCGCGCCAATTACGTTCCCGAACAGGACCTCATCGACTTCCATGCCGTCCACGCCCGCGCGCTTCAATGTCTCGCGGATCGTGAGCGCCCCCAGTTGGGGCGCCGACAGGCTGGAAAGCGACCCGTTAAACGAACCGAACGGCGTGCGGACGCCGCCGGCCACGTACACGTTCTTCAACATACGTCACTCCGCGCCGTTCCACTTCCACTCGCTGCGGACATGCCGTATCACGCCGATACTCGGCGCAATGTGGATCGCCGAACCCGAAACGATGCGGCACGGGTCAAAGCCCGTGCCGCGTTCGGATCACCGTTCTCAGGCGCCCGGCTTGTTCGATTTCGGCGTCGCCTTGCAGGCGAATTCGTCGCCGCAGATGTTCTGGTAGAAGGCCGTGCAGTTTTCCATGCCCCGCGAGGCGGCCTTGCCGACCGCGTCCACGTTCGTGCGGACCGCGTCAAAGGCGGCATCCCACACCCGGCGGGACTTCTTATAGAAGTCGCCATCTTCTGGGCGCATCGTCACTTCGGTCGCCGCCCGGAACACGTCCAGACCGGCGCGAACCGACGAGTCGCAGGTGTTGGCAAAGGTGTCGAGGCTGCGGCCCACGAACGGAGCGAACTCCTTGGCCATCTTCTCGCTGGAGGCGAAGAAACCTTCAAAACCGAAGGGGTTCTTCGTCGTTTCAGAGAAGGCCTTGAACCACGTTTCCTGCGTGCGGCGGCTGGCGTCCATGGCCGCGCGGAAGCCCTCGGTCCAACTATCAAACACCTTGCCCATCGTTTCCTTTGTTTCGGCTACCACAGTAAACGTCCTTTCTCAGAAGTACCCCAAACCCTCAACGAATCGAGGGAGCGATTGATCATTCCACTCTCCGATAAAGTATACTTCATTGTGCAGTTGCGTCAAGGACTTTTTGTGCAATTGCATAAAAATACAATCTCTGTCATAAAACATTTATTTATAATAAGTTATGCGAATATTGTTGGCTAAAGGTTGACTCGGGTGAGCGTTTGCACTATCTTGAGGGCTGGTCAGGGTTCCGATAACCGCCGGTGGGGCCACTCATGGACAGCTACCGGGCGCCGAGCGTCCTGCAAATCAAGAAGTACCCGAACCGGCGGTACTACGACACCACGCGGAGCTGTCACGTCACGCTGCACGAGGTCTACGATCTCATCATGGCCGGCAAGGACGTGTGCATCACCGACTCCAAGACCGGGGAGGATATCACCAACCTTGTCCTGACCCAGATTCTGCTGGAACAGGATCAGCCCAAGCTGGACATCTTTCCGGCGTCGATTTTCCACCTGATGATTCGGTCGAACCGACAGGCCATTGGAGGCTATGTGGAGCGGTTCCTGGCCCCCATGTGGAATCTTTGGGCATCTTCGCAGAAGCAGTTCGACCATTACGTTCGAGAGACCGTCGCCGGGAAGATGATGTCACCGATGGACTGGGCGCGGGGAATGATGTCGGCGTTTGGTGTGGGGCAGGGGTCGACGCCGTCACCGGGACACGATTCGGAACCGCCGGCTGATTGGAATGGCTCGCCCGATGGGCAGGCGAACGATCCCGAAGATCTCGATGAGCTCCGCCGCCAGGCCGCCGAACTCATGCACCGGATCGAACGACTGACGAGGGCGACGGACGGAAATCCCGGCAAGACGTAATTCCGGCGGTCTGTGAGTTTATCCACGCCAGAAACACGAGGCATTCCCATTGATGGTGCGTTGACAAGCGACCGCATGGGGAGTAGCGTTCGGGCGTCGTTCATGATCTCAGGGAAGACCGGGCCTCATGGGCCCGCGGCCAAGTTTTGGAGGGCCTGTCATGTCGTTGTGCCATTTACCGAGCTTTGAATTGGCGATTCCGCGCGGGTCGACGGTTTTCATTTTCAAGCGTAGGGCGCTCGTTTGTTCGCTTGCGACCATCGCGGCGGCGCTGCTCCCCACACAGGCACGGGCTCAAAGTCTGCTTGCATCACCACCGGCGCCCACCGTCGTCGCACAGGGCGAAGTGACCGCCGACGATGTGTATGTGCGCAGCGGACCGAGTTTGAACCACTACACGGTCTCCAAGCTCAAGGCGGGCGATCGGGTCCAAATCATCACCGAGAACCCGGAGTGGCTGGAAATCCTCCCGCCGGAAGGGACGTTCAGCCTGATTTCCGGCGACTACGTCGATTCGGCTGACGGTCAGAGCGGGGTCGTCAATGGCCAGAATGTTCGGGTCCGCGCCGGATCGCTGCTCAATGACAACAAATACACGGTCCAAACGATGGTCTCGAAGGGCGCGGCGGTGACGATCCTCGGAAAGAACCCGGACGGGTTTTATAAGATCAAGCCCCCGACCGGGGCGACGCTGTGGATCAGTCGTCAATTCGTCGAGGTTGTTCCCGACGGCATGGCGAAGCTCGAGCGCGAGACGACCAAACCACTGGATGCGACGGGCGAGACCGCCACGCCGACGACCGCTGCCCCCTCGACTGACGCGGCGATGAAAACGACGACGGTCACCGAAAAAATTGGATCGTCTGAATCTTCTTTCTCGGCGTCCAAGAGCGCGTCTCGCAATACCTCGGACGACAAAATGACGAAGGGCGTCGTATCCGTTTCGGTTGGGGCGCTCGACGTCAAATCGTCGGCGTTCGACGGTATTGAGATGACGGATCAGCGCCGTGAACTCGACGCGATTGACGCCGCGACGCGGGAGCAGATGGCGAAGCCGCTGTTGGAACGGCGGCTCCAGCCGATCCTCGCCCGATACGAAAAAATCGCGGCTCAGAACGAGGACGAAATGGCCAGGCGATACGCCCAGCGCCGAGTTGTGCAGGTGACCGAGATGATGGCGCTGGTCGACAGCGTGCGGAAGATGCGGCTGGTGAACGAGGATGCCGAATCGACGCGGCGGGGGTTCATCGAGGCCCGGTCGAAGATCGCGGAACCCATTCCGGCGTTACCAGCAGGATTGGATGCGCAGGGAGAGTTGCGGGAAAGCGCGATCTACCCGGCCAGCCGCGTTCCCAGGCGGCTCCGTCTGGTCGATCCGGAAGGACCGGATGGACGCACGATCGGCTACGTCGAGATTCCCAGCGACTTCCACCAGCCGTTGGAGCTATACCTCAATCGCTATGTGGGTATTCGCGCGGCCGCCCGGACTTGGCAAGAGGGGGGTAATGACCCGATTCCTGTGTATGTGGTGGGCGAGTTGGTCCCGCTGGACCCGGTGAAACAGGCGGAGGAACGTGAAGCCACGGAATCCGCGAATCCTGGGGATCGCACGCTTGAGCCGGTACGATCTGTTCCGTCGGGTGACGGCGAAAAAGATTAAGATGGATCGATCGCCGGCAGTTTGCGGCGCCCGAACGTTTCAGGTAGGATGAGAGCCTATGACGATGCGGATGAACCGAGTATTGCGGCGTGTGGCGCCTCTCTTGTCAGCGGGTGTGCTGCTCCAAGCCGGAGGCTGTGCGTTCGACACCAACACGTTGGTTCTCGGGCTGCTGACCTCCATCGCCCAGAGCATTATTACCGACTTGGTCTTCGGACTGTTTAACGTCGCTGCTTTTTGAGCATCAGCCGGCCGGGCGGCTCGCACGCCTTTTTTTGTGTCCTGGCGTTCTCCATCCCGCGCAAGAAAAGCCTTCTCAATACTAGACCGATAAGACCGGCGTATGATCTACACCAACGCCGGGAGTGCGCGCATTGACAGAGCGGTTTCCGTCCCACGCTCGGGGACGAGCTTTCCGCGCGGGCAGGCCCATTCCGAATCGCGGCAACTTCTGGACCTCACGAAGTCTCTCGCGTGGCGCGACGTCCGCGTGCGCTATCGACAATCACTGCTGGGCATCGGTTGGGCGGTGGCCCAGCCGATCTCCCTCATGCTGGTTTTCACGTTGGTGTTCGGGGGAACGACCGCCGGTGGGGGGGTTCCGGAGGGTGTGCCTTATCCGTTGTATGCGCTTTGTGGGCTCGTGCCATGGACGTTCTTCGCAGGGGCCTTGAACGGTTGCGTTAACAGCCTGGTGGCCAATCGAAACCTGGTGACGAAGGTCTATTTTCGGCGAGAGGCTTTGCCGCTTTCATGCGTCGTCGCTTCGCTGGTCGACTTTGCCATCGCGTCCTGCGTTCTGTTCGGATTGATGACGTATTTCCATGTGACAGGCAGGTGGCACTTTGCGCCGACGGTCGGCCTGTTCTTGCTGCCCGCGGTGCTCCTGATTCACCTGATGCTGACGGTGGGGCTCGGCCTGCTACTGGCCATGATGAATCTCTTTTACCGCGACGTTCGCCAAGTCCACGCGATCGCCATTCAACTGCTGATGTTTCTTTCCGGCATTGTTTTGCCCCTTCCGCGCGACGGCTCGTTCGCATCGCAGGTATTGGCGCTCAATCCGCTCGTGCCGGTCGTTGACGCCTATCGTGACTGTTTGATACACGCCCGCACGCCGGAGGTGATGGAGTTGCAATACGCGGCCGTCATCTCGGGGGCCATTCTTGTCGGTGGTTGGACGGCTTTTCGCCGCGCGTCGTGGCGGTTCGCGGAGTGCATTTAATGGTCGAGCCGGCCGTTCATTTTGGCGACGTGTCGAAGCGATTCCGGATCGACGCGGGCAACCACGGCCTGTGCGACCGTCTGCGTCAGGCCATCGGGCTGGTTCGGCACACAGACGCCGAAAAGCACGGAGGTACGTTTTGGGCACTTCGCAACGTGAGCTTTGACGTTGGCCGTGGGCAGTCGATCGGCATCATCGGGCCGAACGGAGCCGGAAAGAGCACGGCCTTGAAATTGCTCGCGGGAATCCTTCGCCCGGACGAGGGGCACATTCGGGTGGGTGGACGATTGGCGGCCCTGATCGAGGTCGGCGCCGGGTTCCACGGCGACCTGACCGGCCGCGAGAACATTTTTCTCAACGGGACGATTCTCGGCATGACCCGGAGCGAAACTCGCAACAAACTGGACGCCATCGTCGCGTTCGCGGGCCTGGAGCCATTCCTGGACATGCCCGTCAAGCGGTACAGCTCCGGCATGTATGCCCGGCTGGGATTCAGCGTCGCCTGCCACGTCGAGCCCGATGTGTTGCTCGTCGATGAGGTCCTTTCGGTCGGCGACGCCGTCTTCCGCGCCCGCTGTTTGGAGCGAATGCGATCCTTGATCCAAGGCGGGGCGGCGCTGGTTTTTGTCACCCACGACCTCGATCAGATGCAGGCCGTTTGCGAACGGGCGATCGTTCTGGAGGCGGGCCAAGTTTCTTTCGAAGGGCGCGCCCGCGATGCTGTCGCCCATTACATGCGGGCGATGACTTCCACGGCGACGCATCGGGGCACTGATATTCCATTGGATCGCGGCGTCGCGGATGAAGCCGTGGACGCAGTGAGTCTGCGATTCATCGACGAGCACGATCAGGAAACGCCCTGGGTCCGCGCGGCCCGATCCATCACCGCGGAGCTTGGCTTCCGCGCCGGACGTTCCATTCCGCGCCTCGTCGTGGAATTGAACATGCGGGGCGTCGTCGGACAAAACATGCTCAGCATCAACTCCGCCCGCGATGGCCGGACGTTCATGGCCACGCCGGGCGAGAATCGGGTTCAAGTGACGATCCCGTCGTTTCCGCTGGCCGGTGGTCAGTATTTCTGGAACGTTCGCCTTTGGGACGAGGACAGCGGAACGACACTTCTCGATACGCCGTTTCGCTTTCCGCTGTGCGTTGACGACGCGGGGCGAGCCACGGGAGCCCTATCCCTCGAACACCAATGGTCCGAGTGTTCCGTGGCATCCAGCCCGGTCGCCGACCTCGAACAACAAATTTGGAAACCAGTGGGGGGCCCGCCCAAGGGAGAACATCGTGAAGGTTTGCTGGTTCGCTGACGCCCGCTCACCGCACATCCACACGCTGGCGGGCGCTCTGACGCGGCTCGGCGGGTCCGTCCACGTGGTTACGCACAAGCCGGCAGCCGTTGCCGGGGCGACGGTCGAGCGTTATTCGATCCCCGGACCCGGCGTGGCCAATCCGCGTCGATGGGCGGGGCGGCGCCAACACTATTTGCGGAACTTCCTGAGGCGTTTTGACCTTGTGAACGTGCATTTTCTGGAAGACTGGGGTTTTGAGCCGGAGACGATCTACTCGGGATGTTTCGTCGCCACGGCCTGGGGTTCGGATATCGTGCCGCCGCCGGACGAACACCGGCCGACGCCGGAGCTGTTGGCGGCCCGTCGTGCCATGCTGTGTCACGCGACGGCGGTTACGGCGTGCGGGGCCACCTTCGCCCGATGCGTGGCCGATTTCGCGGGACTGCCGCGCCATCGGGTCGAGGTCGTTCCGTTCGGCGTCGATCTTCAACGGTTTCAACGTGGCGAAGCCCGCGGGGTGACCGGGGAACAGACGGCGTTGCGCGTTGGTTATTTGAAGGGTTTTCGCGCCGTTTACGGGCCGGACACGCTGATTCGAGCGATCCCCCGGGTCATCGAGCGCCATCCCGACACCCGCTTTGAATTCGCCGGCGACGGGCCGGTTCTTGCAGAGTGCCAATGTCTGGCATCCCACCTTGGCCTGGATAAGCACATCACGTGGCTCGGCCGAGTTTCTCACGACGACGTCCCCGATCTGCTGGGCCGATGGAACATCAGCGTCATTTCATCGCGTTTTGAGGCGTTCGGCGTGGCCGCCCTTGAATCATCGGCGATGGGCGTTCCCGTCGTGGCCTCGGACGTTTGCGGCCTTCGTGACACGGTCCGTCACGGTGAAACCGGCGTTTTGGTGCCCCAGGGTGACGAGGCCGCCGTCGCGGAAGCCATCATCCTCCTGTTGCAGAATGAGGACCAGCGGCGCCGCCTTGGTCAGGCCGGGCGACGGCTGGTTGAACGCGAATTTGACCTGGAGCACGTCGGCCGGCAATGGGTGGAGATGTACGAGCGGGCACGAGACCGAGCCACGTGCATGGTGTGAAGCCGAGAAGTCCAGATGCCGAGTCGAATTCACTTTGATCCATCGCACGAGTACGACGCGAATCGCGTCCTGATGATCGCCTGCGCCTTCCCGCCTACCGGCGGTCCGGGGGTTCAACGGACCGTGAAGTTCGTGAAATACCTGCCGGACCATGGATGGCAACCGACGGTCTGGACCGCTCCTCCGCTCGCGGGGCTTCCTCGCGATGACTCCCTGGTCGGCGATATCCCGTCGGGCGTGGGCATCCAGCGATTCGCGGGTGAGGGTGCCGGCGATGTGACACTTGGTGCGCTGCGTCGGGTCAGTTCATCCCCTGGGTGGCTCGGCTCCGTCGCGCAGGCACTGGAGCGACGCCTGACCGTTCGTCGAAAGAGCCGCCTTTTTCCCGACGATCGGATCACCTGGGCCTCTCGTAGCCTGAAACCGGTACTCTCGCTGATCGAACGGAATCGTCCGCGGGTCATCTACTCCACGTTCAGCCCAGCCTCGAACCATTGGCTCGCCCTTGAGGTCAAACAACGGACCGGTCTGCCGTGGGTGGCCGACTTTCGCGACCTTTGGACCGACGATTACCGTTACGTCGAGGGGAATGCGGCGCTCGGGAGGGCTGACCGCGAGTTGGAACAGCGTATCCTTGAAACCGCCGATGCGATTATTGGCGTCACCCCGCGACAGACATCCATACTGGCCAGTCATGTTCCTGGCGCTGGCCACAAGTTTTTCACGATCACCAACGGGTTCGATTGCGACGACTTCGCCGGCGACCCCTTCGATACGACTTTCCCCGCTCAGGGAATGACGAGCGATCGACCCTATGTCATTTCCCATATTGGTCGGCTTGATCGATGGCGGGCGGTGGAGAGCTTCTTTCGCGGGCTCGAGATGTTTGGCGAGGGCGTGGGTCGCGAGGAGCGAAATATCGTCTTCCGCGTTGTGGGGCACGTCGGCTCAGAGGTGACGGCGCGACTTCGCGCTTCCGGCCTGACGATCGAAATCATCGGTTATGTCCCGCACCGAGTGGCCATCCATCACATGCGCGAGGCCGATCTTCTCCTGCTCAACGTGCCGGACGGGCCCAACGCCGATTCGGTTATTCCGGCGAAGCTGTTCGAATACCTGGCCAGCATGCGTCCGATTCTGGTCATTGGGCCTGAAAACAACGAGGCGGCGCGGATCGTTCGCGAATGCGGTGCGGGATGGGATGTCGGTTTTGATGCGAAGGAAATCGGGGCGGCGTTCGAGAGGGCGTACTTGGGGTGGCGCGGCGGTTGCAAACAGCCCGTTTGCCCGCGTGACCGGCTAGAAGAGTTCGGCCGAAAGGGCCTCGCGCGGCGGCTGGCCACGATCTTTGAGCAAGTGTTGCTGGGCGGCTCTAGGCAAGTCGCGGCGCAGAGTCTCTTGTCTGATGCCCAAATGGTCGCATGTTGCACGCTAGGGCCAACGAAGCCCAACGTTCCTCGAACCCTGGTGTCCTCATCATGACCTCTCCCTCGGTTTCGGTCATCATTCCGACGTACAATCGGGCGCACATGCTCCCGCGGGCTTTGGATTCCGTTGTCGGGCAGACGTTTTCCGATTGGGAAATCGTGCTCGTTGATGACGGCTCGACGGACTCGACGCCCGCTCTGGCCGCCGACTACGCCCATCGCCTTGGCGATCGATTCCGCTATCTAATCCGCCCACACGTCGGGTGTTGCGCGGCGCGAAACGCGGGAATCGACGTCGCTCGCGGGCGGTTTGTTGCGTTCCTCGATTCGGACGATGAGTTTCGACCGGAAAAGCTGGCTCGGCAGATGGAATTGTTTGGGCTCCGCCCGGAGCTGGGCCTGGTCTACTGCGATTACGACTGCATTGACGTGGACGGAGAGTCCGCCGGCCGGGCTTTTGACACGCGCTGCCGCGGCGGGCGAGATGTGCCGCGGGAACCCGTCGCCCCGGAAATGTACGTCTGCGGTCCGGAACTATTCGACGTGCTCCTGCGAAGCTATTTCATTGCGACGATTACGGGTCTGGTCCGCCGCGAAGTTCTCGGCTCCGGCATTCGCTTCACGCGGGACCCGGCTTATGCCGAGGAATGGCTTTTCTATCTGCAAGTGACACGTTTCTGGCGCGGCGGGTTCGTCGACGAGCCGCTTTGCATTCACCATTTCACGCCGGGAAGCGTGAGCCGCACCAGCAGTCGTATGAACCTCGTGCGGCGACATCAATTGTTGCGTCAAATGCCCGCCGCGCTGGCCCCCCTCAGCCGCGTCCAACGCCGAATCATCCGCGACCACGTCATTTCCAACTGTCGCCAACTCGGTTTTGATACCTATCGTGACGGCGCCTACCGAGATGCCGCCCGGTTCTTCGGCGAATCGTTCATGTGCAGACCCAACGTGGTCGATCTTGGCCGGGCCATTGAGTCGACTTTGTTCCGTTTGCGGAGGGATGTTCGTCCGGCACTACTTGTGGATCTGGCTACTCAAGATGAGGTGGAAGCCGTCCGATAAACCCCTGTTCGCCGCGACCGGAACTCGCTGATTGCGTCCCGCCAACTGGGAGCCCGATCGGACATGAGCATCATCACCGCTCCAACACCAGATCAGGCTACTGCCGCGTCGGTTTGGGACCATGTTTGGCGCGCCCATCTGCCCGCCTCCAAAGACGACCTCCTGTTGCAACGCGAGCGGCGCGGGCCTCGCTGGGCGGCTATCGAAGAGCGATTGGTGGCAGCGTTCGGCTCCATCGATCGCCTGAGGACCATTGAACTCGGCAGCGGGCGGGGGGATCTCTCGGTCATGCTCGCCGAACATGGAGCGGAAGTGACACTGGTCGACACCAATCAGCGGGCTTTGGACCAAGCCAAGTCGCGTTTTGACCGACTGGGTCTGACGGCTGATTTTCAGCGAAACGATATGTTCCACCCGTCGGCCTGGATGATCGGTTTGTTCGACGTTTCGATTTCATCGGGGGTCATCGAGCATTTTTCGGGTGCTGACCGTTCGCGGGCCGTCGCCGCCCATTGGAACGTGCTGGGGCCGGGCGGGCTCGCGGTCATCAGCGTGCCGCACGCCCGATGCCTTCCCTATCGGGTCTGGAAAGCGTACCTCGAACTCCGCGGTCGCTGGCCATACGGCTACGAGGAGCCGTACGGCGGCCGGGAACTCTCCTCGCGGGCCCGGGAGGTCGGTTTCGATTCCATCGAGACAACAAGTGTCGGCTTCTGGCACTCCGTCAGCGCTCATTGGGGGCGCGATTTGTTCCGCCGCGACGTGGACTGGGCGCACCGGCGGTCCATCGCCGACCGGTGGATGGGGCTGATTCTGCTTTTGTTTGGTCGACGGCCCTTGGGATAACCAGCCTGAGCGTTTTGGAAGCCCGTTAATACGGGCTGAGAAGGAAAGAAAAAAGGCGACATCCGTTACCCGGTCCTAAAAAGGACCGGGCTAATCGCCGCTGGTGGCGGCGGCAAAAGCCGCTGAAGCGGCCTGGAAGAGCGGCCCTTGCAGCGGCCCTTGGCTCCGCGCGGCGGTTCGACCTAGCGGTGCAGCGTTGGGGGAGTTTGTCGATTGACTACCCTTGTGGAAAAACATTTCCTGCACCGTGGTCACGGTCTTGAGTTCGAGATGGAAGTGGCTTGGATTCGCCGCCAGCTGCCGCGCGGGGAGGGGCCGATGGTCGACCTCGGGTGCGGCATCGGGGCACTAGTGGATATCCTCGGCCGCGATCGCGCGATCGGCATCGACTGCAACGCCATCGGGCTCAGGCACACGGCTGCTCGCCTCCCCGGGGCCAAGCTGCTATGTGCTTCGGTTGAGCGGCTTCCCTTTCCCGACCGATCCTTGGAGGCCATCACCGCCCAGCATCTCATCGAACATCTGTCGGACGGCGAAACGGCCTGTTGCGAGTGGTTTCGCGTCCTAAGACCGGGCGGGTCTTTGCTCTTGCTGACTCCCAACGCGGCGTTCATTGATCCGTCCACCTTCGCGGACGCAACGCACGCGAGAATCTTTCGTTCTGACGAACTTGGGGACCTCGTTCGAGGTGCCGGATTCGACATCATCGATCTGCGGACGATCGGCGTGCCGTTTTTTCGCGATTACAAAAACACACCCGGCTTCTGGCGGGCACGGCGTTTCGTCACCCACCACGCCCATTCGCTCTCGGCGATCCCGGGTTTGGGCCAGCGAGGTCAGACGCTTTGTTGCGCCGCCCGGAGACCGATCGACTCATGACCGCGCCGCTTCGGGTTCTCCTGGACGCCCGCATGTTGATCGGCCGTTTCTCCGGCGTGGGAAGGTTCGTCACCAGCTTGGTAGACGAACTCGCCCGCCATGACGACACGTGCCCGATTGTGCTCTGTGGGCGGGAGCCCTTCCTACCCTGGTCAGGCCGCGACGACATTGAGATCATTCGATCTACGTTCGGCCGTTACGACCGATCCCCGCGGCGCCGTCTGATCTGGGAAGAGACGCGCCTCCGCTCATTGATCCGCCGGGCCAATGCCGATGTGTTTCACGCCACCTGGAACCACGGCATTCCGCTTCGATGCCCAATCCCCGCGGTTTTGACGATTCATGACTTGATCCCGTGGAATCAACCTGTTTCCAGTGGCCGAGCCGCGCTCGATCGCTGGTGTTACCGCCGCGCGGTGCGTACCTCGGCTTTCCGCGCAAGCCGCGTCACCACCGTGAGCGAATATGTCCGGCGGCAAGTATTCAGCAAGCTGAACATCCCATCCGGACGCGCCGAAACCATCTACAACGGCGTAGAGACGCCCGCTGCCACTGCCCACGTCCGCCGCAAAACTCGTTATCCGTTCATCCTCTATGTCGGCGGCCACGAGGCGCGCAAAAATGTCGCGGGCGTCTGTCGAACGATGCAACATTATTGGAGCCGGTTCGGACCCGACATCGAACTGCACCTAACCGGCCACCCTACTGATCTAACGCCTGATGCCGCCTCGGCCCTCCAGCAACTCGACCAGGGCGATCGCGTTCGATTTCATGGGCACCTTGCCGAGCCGGCTCTGCGCGAACTGTACCGCTCGGCCAGCGCGCTGCTCTTCCTTTCCCGGGACGAAGGCTTTGGTCTTCCGGTTCTCGAAGCCATGGCCTACGGCTGCCCGGTCATCGCCGCGAACGCGTCCTCGATCCCCGAAGTCGCCGCCGATGCCGCCATTCTTGTGGATCCCGACAATTGCGGCGCCGCCGCCGAGGCGATTCACTCCCTTGTCGAGGATGAGGCAGTTCGAGCCATGATGATCCGCCGCGGTCACGAACGGGCAGCGTCGTTTTCCTGGTCCGCCACCGCCGCCCAATTCCGCGAAACCTACGCCGCCGCCGTTTCGACCCAAATCAGTCGGTGTTCAGGACACGGAAAGCCCGTTGAAACGGGCTCTGTTTCAAAAGAAGGGTGGGTATCGCGAACCAGTCCTAAAGGACTGGCCTGAATGCCGGCCTGTGGCGGGCGGAACGCCGCTGAAGCGGCCAGCCGCGCAGCGGCATCACCACCTTTTGCAGCCCACGGCGTAAGCCGTGGGTAAGGTGGCCTTTTCATGATTCAAGCCCCTTCCAGGGGCGACACTCAATGCATCTGCATCCGCCTTGGCTCGCTAAAGTGCCGCCGCCCCTAGTCGGGGCTTGAATCCACGACCGACTCGATTCCCACGACTTACGTCGTGGGCTGGGGAAGAGTGTCGCCCTTACGGGCTCCCGTCCTTGCAGCCCACGGCGTGAGTTGCGGGAATCTGACGTTTCCTTGTTCGGAAAACCGCAGAAAATCATTCAGTTCACGGCGTTGCCCTTCAGGATCGGATCGGTTTTTGCCCGGATACCGTGGGCGGCGCTTCGCTTGCCCACGGCTATTTTCGAGCAGCCTTCCAGGCTGCCTGCGTCCGGGGAGGAGTCGGCGGTTCGTTGCCTACCAAGTTGACGCTCACCCCCTGCTCGACCCGCTCGATGCGGCTCTCGACAAGCCGCACGTTTTCCCCGATAATAGAGGGCTCGCAATCAGGTAAGGGTTTCCGTTCGACATGGTTGCATCATGGATACCGATATGCTGGCACAACTGCTCGCCGAGGGAAACACCAACAAGTTCGAGACCGCCTGGATGGCCATGCTCGAAGCCACCGACGCTCCGGCGGACCGCGTCGCCTCCTCCGCCGCCCATCTGGTCGAGCTCATCCAGATCGGCCGCCGCGAACTCGCTGAAACCTTGGCGTGGGCCGGTGTCGAGGCCGCCTCCGCCCGGTTCGAACCTCCCCACGCGGTCAAAGTCGCCGGGGCCATGCTCGTGGCCATCGGGGATTCAGAAAACCTTCGAAAGCAGGTCAGCGAACTCTATCGAAAGACCTATGGCGAGCGCGATGGCTTTGAGGCCCTGCTCAAGGAAGCCGGTCTTCCGGTCGGACGCCCCGTTCGGCGGGCGGTCCGCACGCTCGAAGTCTGTTTGACCCTAAGTGAAGGCGACTTCCTAAACAGTCGTGACGAGCCCCTTTCCGCCCGCGTCGATCGGATCGACCGCGACGCCTGGCAGTTCACCATCACCACTCCCGATGGGGAAGAAACCCTGGGGGCCGTCCATCTGGCCGATCGCTTCCAACCCGTCGCGGCGTCCGATTTCCAAGTGCTCAAACATTTCGGTCGCGATCACTTGTTGCGACGGCTTCAAGATGATCCCGTATCCGTCATTATCGAGTTGTGCCGTCTCCGTGGGCACAAGATCGATTCCGACGCTCTACACGACCTTCTCGTGCCCGACCTGCTTTCCGAAAGCGAATGGAAGAAGTGGTGGACGCAAGCGCGAACGGCCATCAAGGCCGTACCGCACGTGGAAATCGAAGGCCGATCGCCGTACGTGATCACCTTTGTCGATCGGCCCATTACGTTCGAGGATATCCTGCAGCGCGAATTCAACCGCCGAAACGACGTTGCCGCCCAACTGGCCGCCGTCGAGCAATACCTGCGGGACTGCGCCGCCGCGGGCCAGCCACCATCGCCCGCCGCCCTGGAGACCTGTTATAAGGCCCTGATCGCGAGGGCCGGACGCATCAGTCGCGATCAACTTGCGCTTGCGGCCGTCGCCTGGGCCAGCGCCGCCCGTGTGGGAGACGCGACCGGCGCGTCCGACGCCCGCAAGGGGCTCATTGATCTGCTTCGCGGCGCGACCAACCTTCGAACCATCGTCGATGCCATGCCCTCCGAAGCATTGCTGGAGATCGTCTGCGAATGCCTGCCGACGGCCCGGCCCGAGACGTGGACCAAGGACCTGCTCACCATCCTTCCGGCGCTGCCGCACAGCGCGTGCGATCCAGCGGTCGTCCGACTGTTGGAAGCCGGTTGCACCCTGGCGGATATCAAGCCCGTCGTGCAAAAAATCCTCAATGCCCCGGTTTCCTGCTTCGAAGCCCTCTTGTGGCTTTGGGATGGGCCACGTGAAGAAGAATTAAGTCAGGAGGCGGCGCCGATCACGATTCTCACGCGCATCCTTCGGGCCCTGAACGAATCCCGTAGCGAAACCACGGTCCCCAAGGAGACCGCCAAGCGGATGGCCACCCGCGCTCGCTCCGTGCTCGCCCTCCGCAAATACGAACGGTTCGTCTCCTGCCTGGAACCCATCGAGGCGGGGATGGCCAGTGCCATCAAAACCCAAATCAACCAGCTCGATTCATTGGGTCGCGCGGTCAAGGAAGACTTGTTGGGACTGATCCTCGACAAGTTTCCGACCTACGACACCCAGCGCAAGACGCCTTCCTGGGCACGCGAAGATATTCTGTTCGTCACGCAGCGGGGCATGGCGCGCAAGCAGGACGAGATCAACCACCACGTCAACGTGAAGATGAAAGAAAACGCCAAGGCGATCGGTGCCGCCGCCGAAAAGGGTGATCTCAGCGAGAACTCCGAATACAAATTCGCTCTCGAGGAACGTGATCTACTCCAGGCCCGCCTTCTCCAGATGAACTCCGAGATGGCCATCGCCCGCCCAATCGTCCCCGAGGACGTGCCCACCGACGAGATCGGGGTCGGCACCCACGCCGTCTTCAAACGCGTCTCCGACGGCGACCGATACGAACTGACGTTCCTGGGTCCGTGGGACGCCGATCCGCAACTGGGCATCCTTAACTACAAGTCGCCGCTGGGGCAGCAACTCATGGGCAAGCGGGTCGGCGAGACCATTCAGTTCGACCACTCGGGCATCAGCGGTCTTTACGAAATCGCCGAACTGCACAACGGCCTCGCCTAAGGAGTCGAAGCCTCGTGAAAGCCGCCTTCGTCGGGCTCCCCAAGTCCGGGAAATCCACTCTCTTCTCCGCCGTCACCGGCATGAAGGTCGATCCGTACGCCGCTCCCGACGTCCACCAGGCCGTCGTCCGCGTTCCCGATGAGCGATTGGCCTATCTGACCAAGCTCTACAACCCCAAAAAAGTGACCGAGGCCACCATCGAGTTCCTCGACGTGCCCGGTTGCTCCCTGGATGACGCCAAGGGGCAGGATGAATGGCGCCGATTGCTCCCCGCGGTCCGTCTCGCCGATCTGCTGGTGGTCGTGGTCCGCGATTTCCAGAATGCGTCCGTCCCCGCCTATCGAAACCGCATCGACCCCCGCGCCGACTTTGACCAGGTCTGGCAGGAGTTCATTTTTGCGGACCTGGACCAAGTCACCACCCGCGTCGATCGGCTTGAAAAGGCCTTAAAGAAGCCGTCGAAGACACACGACGCGGAAAAACGCGAACTGGCCATCATGATGAGGTGCCGCGAAGCCCTTGAAGCCGAGAAGCCGCTGTCCGGCATCCTCACGCACGAAGAGGAAAAGCGGCAGCTTGCCAGTTTCGCCTTCCTCTCGGAAAAGCCCATCGTCTGCGTCCGCAACGTCTCCGATGACCGGGCCAACGATACGTCGTCTTTCGAACTTCCGCATGTCGCCGATTCGATCACGCTGAGCGCATCGATCGAGGCCGAGATCGCGGCACTGGATCCCGCGGATCGCCCGGCGTTCATTCAGGACTTGGGTCTCACCACCTCCGCACGGGACCGATTGATCCGGGCCTGCTATCACGCCGGGGGGCTGATTTCGTTCTTGACCATGGGCCCCGACGAGTGCCGCGCCTGGACCGTCCACGCGAACGGTACGGCGGTCGATGCAGCCGCGAAGATTCACACCGACCTGGCCAACAACTTCATCCGCGCCGAAACCGTGGCGTACGATGACCTTGTCGCGCATGCGGATATGAAAGGGGCCCGCGCCGCCGGGAAGGTCCGCAAGGAAGGAAAGCACTACATCGTTAAGGACGGCGACATCCTGAACATCCTGGCAAACGCCTGACTGTCGTCCCGCCTGCTGTTCCCGTCGACTGAATCTTCGTCTTTACCACCCATGCGCAGTCGGAAAAGCCGCAAGGCGATGGGTGATTATCCCATCGCCTTGCGTGCGGAGGTCGTACTAACTTTTCCGAAAGCTCTTCCGTTGATCGGTTACGGATAGATCAACGTGTCGGTCGACGAATAGCCGTTCTGGCCGCCGCCGAAGGCGCCCTGGCCAGGATACGGGTGCTCGTCTGGACTGGTGAAGGCCGTGTCGCCGTGGATGCGGTTCGTGGCATCCTCCCAAGGCGACTCCTTCATGTTGGTATAGATGTTGTCGTTGTCGATACCAACCGCGGGAGTGCGCTGGAAGGAGGCGTGACCGTCGGCGTATAGACAGTTCTGGCCCTCGCCGTTACCGGTACCGCCGTGATTGCCGGAGTTGAACCGAGCCCAGTCCTTGGGGGCGTCGTTCAAGGTGATGACCCGTCCAGCCGGGGTTTGGAACGAGACCGGGCGCTCCTGGTAATAGGGGCCGCCGTCGGCCGCGAGGATCTGACGGTTGTCCGTTCCTTCGCGCGGCTGGGTGTCGCGCGGGCCGTAGGGAACCTGGTAGCCGTAGCTGATGTTACCGTACTGCTGGAAATCATAGTAGAAATCGAGGTTTTCGGTATTGTCTTGCGTTCCGCCGCTACTGGGGCAGATGTACTGCTGGACGGTGACGTCGCCGGAGCGGACCAGCATCCAAAACGCTCGGGTGGTCGAAACCGCGGGGCTGCCGCCGGTGGGATCCTGCGTCGTTTCCGACTTGCTTTCCTGATGCCGGAGATAGCCGACCTCGCCGGCGTCGTTGTTCGGCAGGCTGGTCGTGGTATCGTCACACGTGTAGTCGATCCCTTCGTTGCCGATGTTGGCGGCCTTGAACGGCGGCGTCATCCACTTCTCGAAATTGTCGTTGGCATAAATCTTGGCGGAGGTGCCAATGCCCTTGGTGTTCGCGCCGCAGACCAGTCGCTTGCTGAGCTCGCGGGCGCGAGACAAGCTCGGCAGCAAGATCGAGATCAAGAGCGCGATGATGGCGATAACCACCAGCAGCTCAATCAGGGTAAACGCTCGTAACTTCTTTTTCACTGTTTTGTCTCCTCTGCTTTGGACCTGCAACTCGGGGGAAGGAAGCCGCCCTCCACGCATGACCACCGCTTCAACCGGCGAATTCGCGGTCACGCGACCGTCGATCCGGCCATGCCTCCCGGCGACCCACGATTCAGGTCAATCCGATAACGCAACTCCAAGAAAACAACGCAACACCACTTTCAGCGCCGTTGATGCGGAAATCCGCACTTTCAGCGCCGATCATTTAACGGCGTAGGCAAAGCGCGATCGCAATCAGGAACCAACCTGGACAAAAGCCAAGCAGAGTCCGAGCGCGATGCGTTCCTGCCACGGACGTACCGCAGCTAATGGTGGTGGATGGGCGCGAGAGGAGAACAAACGTTCGGATTTAAGGATGGCGAAAATAGGCGACGAACGAATACGTATGAATATAAAAGATAACGATACGTTCCAAACCCGGCTCGCCTTTGGGGCCGGCGTCGCCTCTCAACCTATCACCACACGTAATTATACTCGGACCTTCGCGGTTGTCAACTCCTGTATGGCAAACAGGGTGCTAGATTTAGCGAGGGTCTCAGGCGGGCCTTGGGGCGGTCCGCGAACTCTTGTGACATTCCGGTGACGCATTCCTGCTCTCTAGCGGGCCCGTTCCATGCAAGCCCACTTTGGCGCCGGTTTCAGTGAGGCTGAATGGGCTCTTCGGCGATCAAAGGAACTCCATGGATGCATCGGTAGCAACGTGACGGAAAATAAGACCCCGGGGGACGAGAAAGCGACCACCGGGGGGTTCTCCACTAGGTGGCCAGGCGGCGTTCGTCCAGCCCTATTCGACCACGAGCCGCGGCCGGAGCTGAACGGGGTTGGCTATGTTCCAGTAGTTCGGCGAGGTTCGCATGACCGTGCGGTGGACTTCTTCAAACTGTTCGGGGGTGCCGTTCCCCTTGATTCGGACCACGTAACGCAGTTCGTCATAGCCGGGCTTGACCTTCTCATCCAAACCGAGAAAACCGCGAAGGTCCAACTCACCTTCGGTCTCGATGGTCAACGATTCGAGCTCGATTCCCCTGGCCGCGCAGCCCGCTACGTATCCGACCATCATGCAGGAGTTCAAACCCGCCATGAGCACTTCCTGGGGATTGGGGGCGGCGCCTTTACCCAACAGCTCTCTGGGTTCGTCGGTGCGGATGGTGAAAGCGCGTGGCATTTGCTTCTCACCGAGCGACCACCGCTCGACACGGGTTTCCGATTGCGTACCGCCCTTCCAATCGGTGGCGACCACGAACCTGGCCAGGCCCTTTTTTGGATCGTGGGAGACGGCGGCCGTCGTGGTCTTGAGGGCTTCCGTGTCAATGCCGTTACAATTTGTTGCTACAGCCTGCATGTTTGTTCCTCCGTTCTGTGACTCGTTTTGAGAATCGACCCGTTCGAGCACTCATCGTTTCGGGCGCCAGCTCGTGTGGCTGAATCAAGTATGCATTCCCAATTGCCGGGATGGAATTGACTGAAGGTCCAGTTCGGGTTGACTTCAAGTACACTTGTCAGGTTGATGAAGAAGTTCCACGATGGGAGCGGAATCGGCATCGTGCCGGTGTGAATCCTGTTCGCACTTGGATTTGTTCGGGGCAATGAACGGCTCGATTCGAGATCGGATCATTCACGTCGCGCATGAGCGGTTCTACCGCGTGGGGTTTCATAGCGTGGGGTTGGACGCCATCCTGACTGATGTGGGAGTGACGAAGACGACGTTCTATCATCACTTCGAGAGTAAGGACGATTTGGTCCGGGCGGTGCTCGATTGGCACGATCGGTGGTGGCAGGACACTTTTCGAGGAATGCTGCGGAGGTACGGTGGCGAATCGGGGCGCGGGCAATTGCTCGCGGTGCCCGACGTCCTGAACGAGCTGTTCTGCGGAGACGATTTCAATGGCTGTTTTTTCGTCAATGTGGCCGTGCAGTTCCCGCAACCGCACGATCCCGCCCACGAGGCGGCGGCGGCCCACAAGCTGGCCATGGAAGGAATCATCCGAGAATTGGCCGGTTATGCTGGGGCAGCGGACGCGTTGTCGTTCGCGCAGGAGATGTCGTTGATTCTCGAAGGCGCGTACGTGACACGTCAGGTCACGAGAAACCCGGAGACGGCGGAAATCGCCCGGCGGCTGGTGAATCTGCTTGTGGAAGAACGGATCCCCTCGCGAAAATGAAAACGGCCGCCCGCCAGGTTACGGAGAACTTCTACTGGTGCGCTCAAATGAAGTGACGCCAGACGCGCGAAGTGACGCTGTTCCGCAGCCGAAGCAGAGCCTTCAAGCGTAAGCGGTAGTCGTAAATCATCTTGTATTTCAGCGCCTCTCCAAAGCCGAGGCCTTTCGATCCGAGGGCGGCCAAGTCGTCGAGAATTGTCTGATCGAAGTGGTTTTTCCAGTCGCCGATCTCGCCTTTACGGAAAAACCGGTCGGCCTGCGGCTTGCCGGCCTCGCCTCGGTTCTCCTGTAGGCGCTGCAGACTCGTTTCCAGATGAATACGTCCGATGTCCTCTGGCGATAGCGTTACGCCGAGAAAGTCGCCGATCTTGTGTACCTCCTCGCTGAAGGAGTGCTTGAGCCGCTCGAAAGACGTCGAATGGAGCCGGGGCGAAGGAACATTCCAGACATCGTGATAGCGCCATATCTGCCACGCCTTGAACCGCCCGAGTTTCCAATAGTAATCGGAAAAGGATCCCGAGATCGTCTTCATTCGCCGAACATGGAAGTAGTGGGAGACGAGCACATCCCTCGTGTCCCGCTTGATGTTGAACACTCTGACCGAGTCGTCCGACAAAAGAAGGTCACGTAGGCCCGGATCATAGAGGTGCGATTTGGAGAGGTAGGAATGGGTGCGATGATCCCCAGCGGCCAAGAAAGAGCGCAGCTTACGCTCGTCGATCCAGTGCGGAAGATCGGGATGCTGGAACTGTTTCGGGATCGGGTCAAAAGGCAGGAGATGGCGAACGATCTCGCGCAGCCAGGTGGACCCGGACTTGAACGCGCCGTTGGCCAGGACGAGCATGGTGTCGCTATTCCCGTACGGTGCCGCTCTTCGGTTGGATAGCCTACCAGGTTGGATTGATTCGCGGCTTGCCGATTTCGAAAATCGACTGAGTCTTGAGCAAGGTCAACTCGTCCGGAAACGCGTGGAACGAGTGAACGTGTAGCTCATGGTCGCGGGCGTCGCAATCCACGAAACTGAACGGGGCGATGCCGTCCTGCGCCCAATCGTCGAAGGACACGAACAGCCCCCGGCTCTTGGCGTAGTGGACGTAGTCCCGATGGGTCGCGGGGAAGAGCTGCGGCGTCATCCGCTCGACTTGCGTCGAAAGAATGTAACGCATGCCGTTGCTGAACGTCTGAACGTGGTCGCGCTCGCCGCGGAAACGGAACGAGGTGGCCAAGCCGGTCTTGGGAAGAAGCTCGTTCTCCTCGGAGATCAACTCGGTGTAGACTTGGTCGCCAACCTGAACGGTCACCACATGGGCCAGACCAGCGATCCAGACTTCCGTTTGATAGCGAGCCTGTTCGATCCGCTTAACCCGGTGAATGTGGAACAGCTCGGGATGAATGGCCCGTTCGTAAAGGCAGAATAGAAGTTCTTCAACTCTTTGTTTGGTTTGTCCGCGTTCCACGATTTCCTCAAGTTCTAGGTTATAACCCGCACCACTACGCCCCATTATAGGAGCCGCCTGCCGCAATTCCACGATTAAATTGGGCCTACGCACTATTTCTGACGCGGCCGAAACAATTCCCTAATCATTTGCAGGATAAAAGACTACGACCAGTCCAACCCTATTCAGCCCTGCTGGATAATCGGTAGTAACTTTACGAGGCAGCTTGCCCCGCCCGGCGCCATTGCGACCAGCTCGCTCCGCCCTATAATGCCGCACTCCTATGAGCAAACGTGGGTATTCGCTGGTGGTGGTCTTGGCGTGTTCGGCTTGCGCGGGCGCGCGGCCGGCGTCGGCTCGATTGACCGTAGGAGCGGATTCGGTCGCCGAGATCGGTGAGGAATTGGTGAGTTGGGTCGCACCTGTCCAAGGTCCACCCGCGCCGGAAGGCAGCGCCCCGAGCACTCCCCAAAAGACGCAGTCGCACCAATCCGTGATCGAGGGCTTGGCGGAGCGTGGAAATGGGCCGTGCCGGGCTCTGGAAGACGCCCGGGCCATGCCTCGGCATTCCATGCGACCGGAGCGACTCCGGCGAGAGAACCCCTCGCCCTGCATCCGGTTGGACCGCTGGAGTTGCCGGATGGAACGGTTTGCGGGAGGCATGTCGGTCGTGGCGCGGACGATTTGGCGCCACGGTCCGCCTGCGGTCTGACCAATCGATTGTCGGACCGGGTTGAGGAACAGGTTCGTTCACGTTCCATCACTCGTCCTGCCGCGTCGGACGATATCCCCGGTAATGTTTCCGCCGAACGCGTGTTCTGAGAATGATTCATACGGCACGGCCCTAAGGGGGCAAGTGCCGTTCAATGGCGTGACTCATCTGGCGATAGTTCCTTCGAGTCACGATTCAACGGATTCATTCGGTGGCCGTTGGTCACCGCTTCGTGGAGGTTTGGTTCGATGAATGATCCCAATCGCGTAATGAAGTGGCTCGGCCTCATCGGCATGGTGGTGATTTCGCTACTTATCCTTTATCCGCCACACGAAAAGCTCAAGGGGGGTATTGATTTGGTCGGCGGGACTAGCCTGCTGTTTGAAATTGACACGACTGACTTGACGCCCGATGAGCAGAAGGGGCTTTCCGAGCGGGTGATGGGCATTTTGAAGGAGCGGGTCGACCCCAAGCAGCAGCTCAACCTGGAATGGCGTCCGGTGGGTAGCACTCGCCTCGAAATCCGCATGCCGCGGCCGCCGAAGGTGGCGCTGGAGCGCCGCGAGAAGTTCAACGAAGCCGTCGATCAACTCGGCGAGACCAACGTCTTCCGGAGGGAATTCGAATTGGCCCTGCACGCCGAAAGCGGAGTTCGGGACGCCCAGTTGGATGCCTTGGTGCGCGGAGTGCCCGAACGAAAGCCGATGATTGATGCGCTCAAGACGGCGTACGACGAATACTCGACGGCAAAGAGCGGGACTGACCCGGCCATTACGGAGAAGGCGTCCAAGGCCTACGAGGACGCGATGACGGCGGTGTTGGCCACGAACATTCCTACGCAACGGGTTCGGGACGTCATGGCCTTGCCGCCGGGAACGCGGCGAAACGAAGAGCTGGATCGGTTGCGCAAGGAGTTCCCCTTCAGCGACAGCGGGGCGGAGACTTCGGCCGACGGAAAGCTCCTCAGCAAAATCGTGACGGCCTATGACGCTTGGGCGAAAAACAAGGCGGACTTGGAGGACCCGTCCGACTTGAAACGCCGCATTCGAGGGGCGGGGGTCCTTGAATTTCGGATCCTGGCGGATCGCGATCCAAGCTCGCCGACGAACACCACCGATCCGAATCCGCAGTTGAGCCAACCGATTACCCGGTATTCGGAACAGTTGGTGAAGTATGGCCCCAGGATCAGACCGGGCGATCGGTTCCGCTGGCTCCAAGTCGAGGACATCCGGCGGTTCATGGACATCAAGGACATGGAAGCCTTCCTGGAGGTCAAGGATCAGCCGGGCCGGCCGATCGTCGAAGAGTACGCGGGGCGCTATTACGTGCTGGTCCACGCGGATGGGGAGTACGGCTTGTTGCACGGCATCGGCGCGGGGAAGACGTGGTCGTTGCAGCGGGCACAGGCGTACCGCGACCCGCTAACGGGTCAGAACGTGGTTACGTTTTCGCTCGACCCGCGCGGCGGGCAGTTGTTCGGCGAACTGACCGGGGCCAATGTGAACCGCAGCCTCTGCATTTTCCTCGATAACCAGGCCATCTCGCACGCGAACATCATCGAACGCATCACCCAGCACTGCCAGATCAAGGGCAATTTCACGCCGGAGCGGGCCAACAACCTGACTCGCACACTCGAAGCCGGTTCGTTGCCGGCACGGCTTAAGGAGACGCCGCTCAGTGAGGTGACAATCGGCCCCTCGCTCGGACAGACGAACCGCGAGCGCGGCCTGAAAGCGTCAATCTGGGCGGGCATCACGGTGCTCTTGTTCGTATTGGTGTACTACGGGTTCGCCGGCGGCAGCGTCGTGAACATCGCCCTGATCCTCAACATGCTATTCGCCCTGGCCACAATGGCTCTGATGCAGGCGACTTTCACGCTGCCCGGCATCGCGGGCTTGATCCTGTCGGTGGCGATGGCCGTCGACGCGAACGTGCTGATTTTCGAGCGGTTTCGCGAGGAGCGGGCCCGAGGCCTGGTCTTCAAGAAGGCCCTCAACGCCGGTTATGACCGGGCGTTCTCCACGATTCTCGACTCGCACGTGACCACGATTATCACCAGCGTGATCCTCGTGTTCGTGGGCAGTGAGGAGGTGAAGGGGTTCGGTATCGTGTTGGGTATCGGTATCGCGGTCAGCCTGTTTACGTCGCTGACCGTGACGCGACTGATCTTCAACACGTTGATCGCCAAGGATCTGTTGCACGACATCCGGATGATCAAGCTGTTCAAGGCCCCGTCGGTCGATTGGCTGGCATTGCGGCGCTTCTTCTTCCCGATATCGGCGGCCGCGGTCTTGGGGGGCATCGGCCTGTTCTTCGCAGTCAGCAGTGCCAACCCGCAGTCGATGTTCGACATCGAGTTCCTCGGCGGAACCAGCGTGCAGATCGACCTCAAGCCCGGCGTCAAAATGACGGACGATGAGGTGTCGGAACGCATCACATCCACAGGTGGAGGAGGTAAGCCCTCGGCGGTTACATGGCTCGAAGGGGCCGCCGAATCACTGGCGAGCGCCCAGTTGGCGGAAGCGGACACGCCGGGCCAGTTCCGTATCCAGTCCCCGAAGTTGGCGGGCAGTCAATTGTCGACGCTGTTGTCCACCACGTTGGAGCCGTTCGTCGAGCGCAATGGAACGACGGTGGAAGCCAACTCGGCCACGTTCACCGCCAAGCCGGGCAAGTTGACGATCGAATCATTCCGCGCAGCGGTTCAGACGGCCGCGTCCCGGACGCGTGACACGGCAGACATTCTCAAGGGTGCCCGCGTGCAGAGCATCGCGTCGGGAGAATCGAGCGGGAGCAACAAGCTTTCCTATGAAGTGGTGACGACGGCCACGCATCGGGCGATGGTTCAGGAAGCGATCGTGGCCGCTCTGCGCGATGAATTGTCGATCCAGCGGGCCATCCGCTTCACCACCAAGGGCGACGGCGTGGATCCGTTCTATGTCGTCGAGGAGGACGACCAATACCTCTCGGACGTGATCGGCGGCGACGCCCCGTATGATGTTCGAGCATTCCGCGGCGGCCTCGCCGTCGAGCTGGTTCTGGACCCCGACGAGGAGCCGTTGTCCAAGGACGAATTCGAGCGTCGGATGCGGGAGGTGAGTCTGCTGCCCGAGTTCGAGCAGCTTCGCACCCGCGAATCGGAAATCTATCCGCTGGGTGCCGAGACGCGGCTCGCGGAAGGCGGCGTCGGCCACAAGCATTTCGTCTTGGCGGCCCTGGACGAGGGCTTCACCTACAGCTCTGAGCGACGCGAGGAATGGTCGGAACAGGTGGCCGGCTCCGAAATCAAGCTCGTCTCGGCGGCCCTGGGCAGCGAAAAATCGCTATCGAAGGTGATTCAGTTTGCGCCGCAGGTGGCGGGCGCCGCCCGCTCCAAGGCCATGTTCGCCATGGTGGTCTCGCTCATGGCCATCACCGCGTATCTGTGGCTGCGGTTCGGGACGATGGACTATGGGTTGGCGGCGATCATGGCCTTGGTGCATGACGTGTGTACCGTGCTGGGCATCCTGACCATCTGCCACTTCATCCACGACACGTTCATTGGTCGCCTGCTGCTGCTCGAGGAGTTCAAGATGGACTCAGCCATGCTGGCCGCCATCCTGACCGTCATCGGATACAGCATCAACGACAAGATCGTGGTGTTCGACCGAATCCGCGAGGTCCGAGGGAAACTGTCGGGGCTTACGGCCAACGTCATCAACACCAGCATCAACCAGACGCTGTCGCGGACGTTGCTCACCTCCATCACCACGTTCCTGACCCTCGCGGTCCTGTACATTCTGGGCGGCAAAGGCGTCCACGGATTCAGCTTCGCGATGTTCATCGGCGTGGCGGTGGGTACGTACAGCTCGTTCGGCGTAGCCGCGCCGCTGCTGTATCAGCCGCGGCTACTCTGGGCGGTGACGGCGGTCGTTTCGGCGATCCTGATCATCGCCGCGATCATGACCCGGTTCGAGCCGGGAGCCGTGCGCTGGGTGCTGATCGGGCTGACGGTCCTGGTCTTCGGCGGCTGGTTGCTGCGGAGTCGTGGACGGCGGGAGCGGATGCCGATGGGCCAGGCGGTGGGCGTGTAGCGGCATTCGTATCGTTTAAGTGCGGTCAGAGCCACGACCGTGAGGGAGTGGGCTTTTCAGTCCCGCAAACGGCAAGACCGCTTGCTTACTTGCGCGGCTCTGATCAAACGAACGAACAGATGTGATTCACGAGGGTGGGTCTTCGGATCCACCCTCTTTTGTGCGCCAAGCTTCGTGCCACTGTCCGATGCGTGGGAATCAACGTGAGCAGGAAATCGACAATTGTCGAAGGGCGGTGGATCGGCCTGGGCCGCTCGGTTGAGGGGCGGCGGATCAAGGCATGGGTTCGCCGTGGCCAATCCGCTTCCAACGTTCTGGTGCTCGGAGGAATGCATGGGGATGAGCCCAAATCTGTCTATGTCGCCCAGCGGCTCATTGATGAATTGGTCGCCGATTCGAGCACGGGGAAGAATGTCGGCTGGGTTGTTGTTCCGATTGTCAATCCGGATGGATATGAGCGGCGGCGGCGGCGCAACGCGCGAAACGTTGACCTGAACCGCAACTTTCCGACGCGAAACTGGAAGATTGGTTCGCCGCGCAGCCGGATGTACGGCGGACCGAAACCGGCGAGCGAGCCGGAAACTCGCTTGGTCATCAAGCTTGTCGAGGGATATCGGCCGGCGTGCATCATCACCATTCATTCCATCAGCAAAAGACGGTTTTGCAACAACTACGACGGACCGGGTCGAGCGATCGCACGGCTCATGAGCCGCCACAACGGCTACCCGGTAACCGCCAACATCGGTTATCCCACGCCGGGGAGCTTCGGCACATGGGCGGGGGCGGAGAGGGGGATACGCACGATTACTCTCGAACTACCTTCCCACGAGTCGGCCGTCCGATGTTGGGCGGCCAATCGGGCGGCCATCCTGAGCGTCGGGCGGATCGGTAAGGCGTGACTCGGCGCCGTTCCGCTGATACAATGAAATCGTGGGACATTTCCGTTCTTGGGCGGCGTTGGGAATGATGATCTCGGGGCAGGGGTGAAAACGCGATGAATCTTGCCTGTTTTGGTCGCAAAGCTCTCTTTTTTACGACATTTCTCGCGATTCTTGCCTCAGTTTCGAGCGATTTCGCTCGCGCGGCCATCATGGGCGTCGAGGGCATGGTGGCCACCAATGTTCAGGAACTGATCGACGGCGACCCGGCCTCGGTGAGCAGCGACGAAGAGTCAGGAGATTCTTCGGCTGATTTTCCGCTGTCAGCCGCGACTGAGGTCGCCTCGACCGACCTCGGCGGGGAGCTGATCGCGATGGGTCGGGGGATCGGAGTCTTTGAAGACCCCACGCGGCTGGATGAGCCGAACCCGCAGGAGTTCGCCCTGGAGACGGCCTGCTACTCCAACGCCGTGGACGTGACATATCTGGTCACTTCGGAAACGCGAGAGGCGCGGACCGTGCTCTTCACCACGCCCGGCAATCCCCTGGCCGAGCCGGAGATCGAGTTCCGTCGCGATGGCACTCGGCAGATCGACAGCCGGTTTTTCATCAGCGGGGCGATTGTCATCTGGACGCTGGACTTGGACTCAGACGACGACGGTCTGCCCGATCAAACGCTCGACGGGCTGGAGGCCGAGGTGGGCTTCACCGTCGATCATGACGGCGTATCCGTGCCGGCCTTTGACACTCAACTGGTCATCAAGGGCAGCGGGTCGTCGCTCGACGATTCGGAAACGTCCGGTCCGATCGTGTTCGAGTATGTAAGCCTAGAAGAGCTGGGGGCGCTGGGGGTTGATGATGAAACCCTGGCCATCCTCGAATCGGTGGCCGAGCAGGGTTCCATGACGATCGTCGTCCTGCCGCAACAGCAGCACGTCTATCGCTATCGGGTAACGGCGGATGAATCGCTGGTGCTGAACGCTTCGATCACGGCGCGGATTCGCAACGTCCCGAACGGCTCGGGCGTGGCCATTGCCATCGGGCGCCCGTTCAGCGAACTGGCCGATTTCATCGAGGAGGCCATAGAGGGCGTCAACGGCGGGTCGATCGAGACCTCGCTGAACCGTTTGATCGAAACCCGCGACGTGGGAGTGATCGTTTCGCCGCGTGACACGGGAGGTGGGCTTGGCGGCGCCATGTGCGGAGCGTTCGGGGTGGAGTTGTACGCGATGTTGATGTTCGTGGCCCTAAATGTGGGCCTCATGAGCGTAAGAATGCTGCCCCTTCGGATGCATACGCTCGCACGCCAGGCGGCAGGTCGGATGCGAACTCTAGTGAGCACCATCCTGATGTTGACTGTGCTTCAGTCTTCGGTTTGTGGAAACGACGGCCTCCGAGCCCTGCCAACCGACGGAGTCTTTCCGATTACGCCACATGACACCGACGAACAGGCGCGCGAAGCCGCCCAATTCAATCCCATTTTGTGCGCGAGAGAATGCGTTCCTTACACTGATATGTGCCAATGTAACCAAATGGGCCTAGGGTCGCTGGTTTTGGGATGGCGTGGACCGGTTCTGAGAAAGGACGATAGAACATATAACCTCGGCGACTTGCTCAATGTCTTTACGACAGCCCATGTGAATCAAAGCGATATATACAGGTTATCCCAAGATCAGCCGAATTGGCACGCATTCGCGTCGCAACTAGTGTCGGACAACACTCTTTATCGCTCAGCGCAGCGGTGGGCATTTATCTCCGAGGACGATCCAAACGACGGATTCTATACGTGGTATCCGGATTGCGATTGCTGTGCTTCACACCGTGTAGTTTGGAATGAGCAAATTGGTAGCACGCGCAGAATCGAAGCGGCGACGCCCGTGTTCTTGAGAACGGCAGCGCCGCTCTCGTCAGCACAAGCCATTGCAACCTACAAAGCGGTGGAGCGAGCACCGTTGTCGTTTCTTTTGGAAGCCGACCAGAGCCGTGTCTCGCATCCGTTGGTCAGGGCGGAGATCAAGAATGCTCACATTGATAGTAGGGGCCTGAATCTCTATTATTTGGTTGACTACTGCGTCGATGGCGCTTGCTTCTGGATTTACGTACACGAGCAGCTTCGAGATGCTGGGACGCGCGATGCCTATGTGGTTACACAATACTATTCGCCATCCAAGAATGTATTCAGAGTGATGGCCGGAATCGATTATCTCATACCCGTGCATAATCGTCATGATACGTTCGTTGCCCTCGTCGTGGTAACATCGTTAGTTTATCACGATGGGAATATGACAACACCAGCCACTGTATTTCGCGAATCCCTTTCGGTCAATAGGCTTGTAGCGGAACGATTGGCTAGATGACAGCATTGTAGCCTTGATAATCCCGCAACGTCAGCACTGATATCCTAAATGCTAAAAATGCTGTGGACAGAGGCCCTTCCCTGGATTTATGGATCGGCGGCTTTCCTTGCCTTGGTATTTGCCTTTGCGCACATTGGGCGCCGTCGCCGCGCTGGAATCAGCTGGGCGTTTGTGTGTTTTGCAGTATCGCTGGGCCTTTTCTTTGGGTATGATGCTGTACTTTGGCGTTATATCGTTGGATCATCAGACAAGCTAGATATGGATCGTTGTGCTGCCTTTGTATACATGGATGTTGTGGCAGCGCTTTTTGCGTTGTGCGTTGTAGGTTGTATGAGCCAAGTCGACGTAAATACGCGAGGTAGGATCCTCAGGAACAGATGGTTTGTGTTTACGATACTGGCATTTGGAGTGTATTGTATTCTTGTTTGTGTCTATTGGGTTCTGCTTGCGTTTGGTGACCACGCCTGTACGCTGTTTGCGGTTTACGGAGAGTCGCTGCGGCCGGAGGTTAGCCCACTTGGAAAGCTGAGAGACCTGCACCCGACGACCTATTGGGCGATATGGGCGGTGGTGTTGTACGGCCTTTGTGGGGTGTTTTGCGCCTGTCTCGCCTGCGGTAAGGCGAAAGCGCAGACGTACGCATTTTGGCTGACGTTGGCTATGGCGGCGTACGCGATATTAGGCCCCAACGGCGGGCTACCTTGGTATTTTAGAGTGACATGTGCTGCTCCGTTTGGAGCCATGTCAGTTTTGCTTATCCTCCAGTCGCGGTGCTGGTCGCGCGCGAGGCGGAGGAAGAAGGCGACGCGGTCTGTTGGTGTAAGACGCAAGGCCGTTGCACGAAGGACTTCTTCCTCACAATAGAAGTTGGAGTTCGGCGTAAGGGCGTGGATCGGACTCGAAGCGGCCGCGAAGCGCCGCGGTTTGCGCTTGGGTTACTGCACAAGCATCCGCCGGAGCAATTCGGTCGTGCTCCGCGACGCGCGGTCGGAGCGGAGGGGTTCGACGACGCGGCTTAGTTCGGCGAACATTTCGGCGCGGCAGGATTCGGATTTGAGCAAGTCGATGACCTGGTCAGCGATGGTACGTTCAAAAGGACCCAACTGGCGCTCCCCTTGAAGCGCCGCTTGGTCGTCCCGCTCGTCAACGCCACGACAGGTCGTGAAAAATCGGGGAAGACGACGGAAAAGGCTTGGAGCCGATGCTTGGTGCCAGTAGGATGTCTGGCCGGTTCGCAAACGTCGTGCAAAAAACGTTCAAATATAGGAAATCAGCTCAAAGGGAGGATGCCGTGAGATGTCATGTGTCTAGATTCACGTCGAAGATCGCGCTTTGCTCTTTTGCAACCGTAGCGACGCTGGTGGGTGGGTGTGCGGGCATCCGCGGCTATCAAGTCGTCGTCGGGCAAACCGCGGCGGACAGCACGCCTACGAAGCAACTGCGCGTGGACTGTCCCGCGGGTAAGAAGGCCTTGGGCGCCGGATGGTCCGTTCTTGATCCGACAGACGCGATCCTTGAAGGTCAGTGTTCCTACTTCGAGCCCGCTTTCGATGGCTCCCATTGGCTGACCAACGCGCAAAATCGGAGTGCGTTTGCGCCTGATTGGAAATTGCGCGTCCGGTTGATTTGCGCCAAGGTCAATGAATAGTTCGGAGATTACGCAGCAATTCGGCGGTGTGAAGCGACGCGCGGTCGGAGCGCAGGGGCTCAACCACTCGCTCAAGTTCGGCGGACATTTCGGCGCGGCGGGATTCGGATCGAAGCAAGTCGATGGCCCGGTCGGCGATGGGCTTCGTCGACGTGTAATAGGGCATGAACTCCGGCACGATCTCGCGCTGGGCGAGGATGTTAGGCAACGAGTAAAACGGCGTGCGGACCATCCAGCGGGCGACCAAGTGGTACATCAGCCGCGAGGCGTTGTACATCACGATCATCGGCCGGGCGTGGAAGGCCACTTCGAGCGTCGTCGTTCCCGAGGCCACCAATACCAGATCGGCGGCGCGAATCCATTCTCCACGGTGAGTTGAAAATGTCTTGACGTCGACGCCGCCGGCGCGAACCGCATCCTCGACGATCGGCCGTACCTGCTCGTTGGCCACGGAAACGCCGATGACACTTCGCGGGAACGCCTCGACAATCGCCCGCGCGACTTCGAGCTGACCCTTCAGCACTTCGCGCACGACGTGCTTTCGGGAACCCGGCAGGAGGGTTACGACCGGCGCGCCTTGTGCTCGAATGGACGCGACCATCCGTTCGTCGATCGGCTCGCCGGCCATGATCTCCGCCAGTGGATGCCCGACGAACGTCGCGTCGACCCCTTGATTCCGGAAGTACTCCTCCTCGAACGGCAGAATGCAAGCCACCTTTCGGACGCGGTTACGGAGCTTGTGGATGCGATGCGCCCCCCACGCCCACATCTGCGGGGCGACGTAGTAGAGGACCGGCACGCCCGCGGCCTGTGCCCGACCGGCCAGCGGCAGATGCAGCGTGGGCGAGTCGATCAAGACGGCGGCCGCAAAGGGAAAGCGCCGAAGATAAGCCTCCGAAGTGTTCAACATCCGAATGCCACGACCGACCGCGCCGAACGCGCCGGCGAGCATGGCTGCGTGGGCGGACATGTCGAAAATCCGGTGACATCCGGCCTCAACCATTCGCGGACCGGCGACGCCGATGAAACGCGCGTTGGGCATGATGTTTCGGGCGGCGCGAATCAGTGCCGCGCCGTAAAGATCGGCGCTGGGTTCGGCGGCGCTGATGAAGATCAGCGGCGGCCGGCTAGACTTTTCGGAATGTTTCTGGTGCAAAGACGACGGCTCGATTTGTGGCCGCCGCACCGGGAAACGGCCCCAGAAGTCGCCAGCAACGTTGGGGCGAGGTTATTTTAGGGGTCGAATCGGGCAACCCAGCGTCACTGGAGGGAGCGGCCACGGATGGAACGGTAGTGGGAGCAACGGGGCCGGTCAACCGCCCATCGCGATCCAGACGGTAAGCTGTAAGTATCGATTTTTAGGCTGGTTACAGTCCGCGAGTCAGGTGCTCCAGATTGGATGCCGCTAATCGGCTGGCTGGCCCACGGCGGGCTCGGGAGCGCCGGTCGCGATGGTGGAATCGGGAACGCGCCCAAGTAATGGCGCTGGAATTAGTTAGAGGACTCTTGAAGGATTGCCCGAATCGATTAGAGTAGCGGGTTCCGGTTGTCCGGTCGGAAGGGTGATTGAACGGCTGCAAACTTGGAGGTGATGTTTGGCATCGGAGTTGGTACGTCAACTGGTGGACGCGGGGATCCACTTCGGGCACCGCGCAAGTCGCTGGAACCCGAAGATGGCCCCCTACATCTTCGGCAAACGAAACACAATTCACATCATCGACATTCGTGAAACGGTCCGCGGGCTGTTGCGGGCCAAGCGGTTCATTTCGCAGGTCGTGGCTCGTGGCGAGGACGTTTTGTTCGTGGGAACCAAGCGGCAGGCCCGGCTTCCGATCCAACAGACGGCGCAACGCGCGGGCATGCCGTACGTGATCGAGCGCTGGCTCGGCGGCACGTTGACGAACTTCCGCACCATCCGTTCACGGCTGGGGCGCCTTGAAGAGTTGGAAACGGCGGAGACGGACGGCACGGCGCTAGAATACAGCAAGAAGATGATCGCCATGCGCTCGCGGGAGAAGGAAAAGATCGACCGCAACCTGCACGGCGTCCGGACGATGGACAAGCTTCCCGGGGCGTTGATCGTGGTCGATGTGCACCGTGAGAAGAACGCCCTGCGCGAGGCGAAAAAGCTCGGCATTGCCACCGTGTGCCTGATCGACACCGATTCCGATCCGGAATACGTGGACGTTCCCATTCCCGGCAATGACGACGCGATCCGGGCGATTACCGTCATCCTGAACCACTTGACCGACGCGATCGAAGAAGGACGGAAGGGTCGCAGCGCGGAAGCTCCGGCTGAAGAGGGTGCGCCGCCCGGCGGCGGTCGGCGGCGAATGCGGCGCGGAGCATCGGCCCGAGGCGAGGACGGTTCGCCCGAGAATATCGCCGCGGCCGAACCCACTGAGATCGGGATCCCAGGGACCGATGGCAGCGAGGCACGCATGGGCGGTAGACGGGGCAAGGGCCCTGGGGCCCGGCTGACGCCGGTGGCGACGGAACCGGATCAAAAGTCGTAGTACGATTCCAATTCGCTGACGCCCTTCCGAGTTTCTGAAGCGGCAACACCTACGACGGGGCTTTGCCGGTGGGGCGGCGACGATTCCAGAATCCCAAGATGAGCGGAGACAGGCGAAGTAATGGCAGAGATCACGGCCAAATCAGTGAAGGACTTGCGCGAGCGGACCGACTTGCCCATGATGGAGTGCAAGCAGGCGCTTTCGGAGTGCAGCGGCGACATGGAGCAGGCGATCGAGTGGCTTCGCAAGAAGCACAAGGGCAAGCTGGCCGATCGGGCGGATCGCGTGACCGGCGAGGGGCGCGTCGCCGTCTTTATCAACCCGCAGAAAACGGTGGGAAGTATCATCGAGCTGCAGTGCGAGACGGCTCCGGTGGCCAAGAACGAGTTGTTTGTCAATTTGGCCAACGCCTTTGCCAAGCGGGTGGCGGAAGGGTCGGTGGCCGCCCCCAAGCCCGACGACATACGAAACGACAAGGAGATGGACGCGAAGTTCACCGACGTGTTCGGCCGGCTTCGCGAGTCGATGAAGCTGGCCAACTGCCGGCGCGTTCAAGGGTCGTACCTGGCTTCCTACGTTCACCACGACGGTAAGAGCGGCGTTTTGATGGCCCTGGATGCGGCGCCCAAGTCAGATAAAAACATCGCCGCCGACCTGTGCATGCACACGCTCTTTTCCAAGCCGATCGCCATTGATCGGGGGTCGGTGGCGGCCGCCGAGGTGGACCGGGTGCGGTCCCAGGCGAAAGAAGTGGCCGTGGCCGAGGGCAAGCCCGCCCAGCTCGTGGACAAGATCGCCGAGGGCAAGGTGCAGGCGTTCTTCGCCGAGCGGGTGCTGATGGAGCAACTGCACGTCAAGACCGACGATTACGGTAAGCAGAAGGTGGGCGACGTTCTCAAAGGCGGCGGCGTGAACAAGGTCACCGACATGGTCATCATGAAGGTGGGCAGTTGAGCCGCTTCGGATTCAGGCGGTCTTAACCAGGTTAAGATTGGGTTCAGCGGCCTTTTTGAGGGCATTTCGATGCCTCGGCGCTGGACAATTTGTCACGGTTTGTCTACAATAGGGTTGGCTTTTATGGGCCGGCCCTAGGTCGCCAGCACGCCGGGGGCAACAGGACGTGCGCGACTGAAGGGCAATGTGTAACTGCGGCCGCGGGAGCCGCTTGGCCGGGTTTTTGTGCATTAGGGGTTCCTCCCACCATACCGATGGTAGTGATCGTGGCCGGGCTGCATTTTGGGCGGCTCCGGGGGTACTGATCGGTCCCATAAGCAAATAACGGGCGGACGTTAATTCGCGCGTTGCGACTTTTGGGCGCGTATTGGTTGAGTCTTACGATACAACTGAGTAAACTGTGGTAGACCGGTTGCGGGCGTTTGGCGCGGCCAATCGGCGCGCGATGGGTGTAGAAGGGGATAAGCAAATGAGAGATTTGTCCAGGCGTGTAGTTTGGTTGGTAGGCTGCGCAGGTTTCGCCATTTCCACGGCTGAAGCGGCTGTCGTGTCGCTGAAAGCTGTTAAGCGGAACGACACGGTGATTACGCCCACCAATACGGTCGGCGGCGTGAATCCGGGTGACACGATCACCGCCGAGGTTTTCATTTCCGGCTGGAACGCGAACGTCGCCGGTTCCCAACTCAGAACCTACCAGTACGTGGTCGATGGTCGTAATGGCTTTGTCCGCGGAGAAGGCGAGGCCCAGGAATTCGTGGCCCTGCCGTGTGGTTTCGACTTGGCGAACCCGCCGAGGTTCTGCGAGACCAACGAGGATTGCATAGAGACCGCCCCGATCTGTAACACCAAGTACGGGCTCTGCCACTTTCCGTGCGCGCCTAATCCCGAGCCGGTGATGATGGTCAATGATCCATGCGATGTGCTACCCGACACCACGCCATGCCCGGAAGCCTTGCCGTGTTGTAACCAGTCGGCGGAGTGCATAGGTACCGAGCATAACCCGGCTTTGTTTACGAAGATTGATATCGCCCACTCGAACCCGGATTATGTGTTCAAGGACTTCCAGCCCCTTGCGGCCCAGTCGTTCAGGAATTACGCGGACGTCGCCCAGGGAGGCACGACACTTAGCGGCTTGGGGCCGGTCGATAACGGGCAAGCCTTTTACGCGGGAACGATCTGCATCGAGCTCCTTGAGAACGCCTGCGGGATCATCACCGTGCCGTTCATCGACGATCAGATGGGGTTGGATACCTTCATGGATTTGAGCCCCGGTGGACTCATCTTCCCGACCGTGCAAAGCCTGGTCATCAATACGACGGTCCCGTCTTGCGGGACAACCCCGGAGATTGTTTCGGAAATGCCGGAGAATTGCTCGGTTGACGCACGAGCCCCGCACACCTCCAGCAATACGACGGCTTTGGGTGAGACGGTTTTCAAGCTGCAGTTCGACAGCAACATGGAGGCGGTCCCCAACAATCAGTTTGTGTTGAGCTTTGTGCCCCCGATCATGGTCGCTCCGCCGATCTTTAGTTCGATTGTCAAGGCCGGCAGCGAAGTAACCTTTACGCTCAACCGTCCGACCCCCACGACCACCGGGGCGGCGGCCGTCCCGACGCCTCGTTGGACCTGCATCACCTTCACGGCCGGCGTGCCGATGCACAATCGTCGCTGCTGGGGACATTTCCCAGGAGACGTGGACGAGGACCTAGTCTTTAACGGCGCCGATTTTGACGATCTGGTCATGGCCATGAACGATCCTCCCCCTCCGCTCATTCGCTGCGATATCAACTACAGCGGGGCCTGCCGGGCGCCCGATCTGGTGGATTGGATCGACATGGCCAATGGTGGGGGTTCATTCGGCATGTGGCTGAACACCACCATGCCGGCCTGTCCGTCGGAGAACGAGTAGGCCGCTTTTTGACGACCGGCTGTGTGGCCGGCTTTTCAGTCGGGCTCGCCTAGAACGGCCGTTGCGATGATCATTGGGGATGTGGTCGGGACACCACCGGCCACATCCCTTTTGCTTTCGGGTGCTCCGAGCGATGGTGCGTGGCCGCGCGGCCTCGGCGAGCGTCCAATGAAATAGGAATCAAGGATGAGCGCGTCATGCAAGGGAATGGTTCTGGTCGCCGGCTTGGCGAGCTTGGTCCCTTCCAACCTGCAAGCGGCCACGCTTTCACTGAAAGCCGTCAGGCGGAATGACACGGTGATCACGCCGACCAACACCGTGTCGGCGGCTCCAGGCGACCGGATCACCGCCGAGGTGTTCATTTCCGGTTGGAACGCGGACGTGGCCGGTTCGCAACTCAGAACATATCAGTACACGATCAATGGTCGCGAGGGGTTTGTTTACAGAGGTTGCAGCAACCACTTCGAATTTGTCGCCCTGCCCTGCGGCTACGACCTAGCGTTTCCGCCGCAGTTATGTGAGTCGGACGATGATTGCCTCGCCGAAATCGCGCCGATTTGCGCCGACTGCGGCGTCTGTCACTTTCCGTGCACGCCTGATTCTTCGACGTCGGATCCATGCGACACCCAACCCATGACTATCTCTTGCCCGGAGCATTTGCCGTGTTGCGACGACGACTCAGCGGAGTGCCAGGGTCCCGATCATCATCCGGAGATGTTCTCCTTTATTGACCCCGACCATGCAAATCCCAATGCGTGTCTTCAGGGCCTCGTGCTCTACGCGACATCGTTCGGCAACTACGCCAACATTGCCCAAGGAGCAACGACCCTCACCGGCACGGGTCCGGTGGATTCCGGTCACGAGTGTTACGCCGGGACGATTTGCATCGAAGTCCTCCCGAATGCCTGCGCGGTCATCACCGTGCCGTTCATCAACGATCGGATGGGGGTGCACACCTTCCTGGAACTGAATCCGGGTGGACTCGTCTATCCGACAGTGCGTGGTCTGACGATCAATTCGACGGCCCCCTGCCATAGTGGTCCCCGCATCATTTCGACAATGCCGGACAATTGCGAGATCGATGCCCGCGCCCCGCACAGCTCCGGCGGTATCCAAGTGCCGCTCGGTAACACGGTTTACGAGATGTCGTTCGATTCCAACATGGAAGCCGTGCCCAATGATTTGTTCGTACTGAGCTTCGTGTCCCCAATCAACGTGGGCGCGCCGACCTTCGCTTCGATTCAGAAAGTGGGCAACGAAGTCACGCTCACGATCAATCGTCCGACACCCACGGCTACCGGAGGCGCCGCCGTTCCGACGCCGCGATGGACCTGTATCACTCTTGACTGCGGCGTCCCCATGCACAACCGGCGGTGTTGGGGACATTTCCCCGGGGACGTGGACGAGAATCGGTTGAACGACACCGCCGATCTCGAGGCCCTGATCGGCTTGATCGATCTCCCTGCGCCGTCGCTCTACCGCTGCGACATGAACTACAGCGGCTCGTGTACGCCGCTGGACCTCATCGAATGGATCGACATGGCCAACGGCGGCGGGGCCTTCGGCCCCTGGCTGAACACCACGATGGTCGCATGTCCTACTGCGGGCGAGTAGGCTCCTGATGCCAGGGCATGGCCGGTAGCGGAATCGGATGGGCAGCACGATGGTCAGCTTTTCCAAGTATCTCGTGAAGGCCGCCGCTTTTGCGGCCCTGGCCATGTCCGATGTTCAGGCGGCGACGCTTTCGCTGAAAGCCGTCAGGCGAAACGACACACCGATCACGCCAACCAACACGGTGTCGGCCCACGCCGGCGACCGAATCACCGCCGAAGTGTTCATTTCCGGCTGGAACGCGGACGTCCCCGGTTCCCAACTAAAGACATATCAATACGTGGTCAATGGTCGCGATGGCTTCGTCCGAGGGGAGGACTGCGGAGAAGGATTTGTCGCCCTCCCCTGCGGCTTCGACCTCGGGCCCCCGATCTTGTGCGAGATGAACGAGGATTGCCCGGCCGGCCTAGCCCCCATCTGCCACAGCGAATACGGCGTCTGCCATTTTCCGTGTACGCCCAATTCTAATTGCAATGACCCCTGCGACATCCGCCCCGGGACGGGAGCCTGCCCGGAACATTTGCCCTGCTGTAACCTGTCGGCGGAGTGCGTCGGTCCCGATCACGATCCAGCAAGCTTTTCAACGATTGATCTCACCAACCCGAATTGGGTGTTCAAGAACTTTCAACCCGCCATCGTAGCCCCTTCATTCATGAATTTCGCGGACATTGCCCAGGGAAGCACAACGATTACCGGCTCGGGACCGGTCGATGCCGGACAGACGTTCTACGCCGGAACGATTTGCATCGACCTCCTCCCGAATTTCTGCGGGACCATCATCGTGCCGTTCATCGATGATCGGAAAGGATTGCACACCTTCCTCGAGTTGAACCCGGGTGGAATCGTCTATCCGATGGTGCAGAGCTTGGTGATCGATTCGTTGGTCGATTGCGCCGGGCAGCCGGTTATCCTTAGCTCCACGCCGGAAAATTGCCAGATCGACGCCCGCGCCCCGCACGCTGCGACGAGCACGACGGCGTTGGGTGACACGGTGTTCCAGTTGCAGTTTGATCGCAACATGGAACTGGTACCCAATAATCGATTTGTGACGTACGTCGTGCCCACGATCATCGACGGTTGGATCTTTCCGGCGATTGAAAGGGTGGGCTCAGTCGTCACATTCACGCTCAATCGTCCGATTCCCACGGCGACCGGGGCGACGGCCTTTCCCACGCCCCGATGGACTTGCATCACGTATACCCAGGGAGATCCCTGTTCCAACACTTCCTGCTGGGGGCATTTCCCGGGCGACGTGGACGCCAATCTTCAGAACGAGCTTGCCGATCGAGAGGCGTTGATCGATTTCTTCTATCTTCCGACGCCCCCGCTGCATCGCTGCGACATGAACTACAGCGGCGCGTGTACGCCGCTGGACATCATTGAATGGATTGACATGGCCAACGGTGGCGGCGCGTTCGGGCCTTGGCTAAACACCACGATGGTCGCCTGTCCGACGGAGGGCAAATAGACTGCTGGGCCCCGCGATGGCTTCGTCCCTGTCGGCAGCAAAGCATTAGGCCCATGTTCCATTGCGTAGCGTCGGTGTTTGCCCCGTTGACCATCACCCGTTGATGCCCCGGAGAAGACCGTTCTTTTTCAATCAAGGTGCGGGAGGGATTTGCGCCTCAAACGTGTCTAATCGAGGCTTTCGCTTGCGCTCGCGGCATTGGGGAGCGGCTTGCAGGACGATGGCAATCAGCTCTTCGCCGGTGATGGTGCTAATGTCGTGGTGCAAACTTCGCACTTTTGTGCCGGTGATCGTCTCCACCGCGCGATCCAGATGAGGGCGGGCCGACTCGATCAGCTCTGTTCGAACACGTTTGAGGAGATCACGGCCGCGCCCGGCGGTTTGCGTCGCGATCAAGTGCTGTTCCGCGGCGGTGAGAACGCTCCGCATTCGGATAATCAGCAAATCGTCCAGAAAACTAGCCGCAATCTCCTTGGGGCCGCGGCCGAGGTGCTCCTGCTCAAAGCGAGCGATCTCCGCGCAGATCGCGGCCTCCATTTCGCCCTTGGTGTGGAGCGACTCCAATACTGGTGAAAGCTTGAGCATGATCGAGACTCTGGGGGGACATCATATCAGGAAAGCTGACAATTGCACGACCATAGCCACAATAATCGATCAGAATCTTTTGCACCGCGGGCCGAAGCGCAGTATACTATAGTCGACATTATCGCTTCTCTACGACCTAGGCAGGCAGGGAAGACTTGGAAGGGGCAGCTCCGTTGGCGCGGGGCGGCCCATTCGAAAGTAAGCCACGCGGCTGGGGCACATCAGGTGTCTAGCCGCGTTTTTTTTCGCCTCACAAAGGAGGCCGAGTGGCGTGGACGCCGACCGCTGTTTCGTCGGGCATCGTCTCGCGGAAGGCGTCTCCTTAGAAGCACAAGTCATTGCTTTGAATCCTGAGTTTGCAGGCCGGCGGTCTACCGTGGCGCGCTACTTGTGACGCTGCCAACCGGTCTGCACCGACGGCGAGCATGACTTGGTGGGGCATGGAGCGCGACTCGGCCATCCTGCGCAAGGCATCGAATAAGCCATTGCGCGAGGGAGGATTCGATGGAAATCGAATGGGGTAACTTTGGGTTCGTAGGGAGCGCGGGCGTGCCGAAAGCGAAATCGTCGTGGACGGTCGTAAGCATCGAATGCCGGCGCGTTGGACTGTGCCAGGGATGAGCGACAGAGGCGGGAGGTGCGAAAACACATGCGGTGCACTGACGGTGTAAGGTTTTGAGTTGTTCGGAATTAATAGGGTTATGTGTTCTTTCGCATCACGAGGAGAGTCACAATGTCTATCAGCAAATCGAAGTTGGGAATCGCGTTGTTCAGCATCCCGACGATCCTAATGATCGGAGGATGCGCCTGCAAAGCATCTGCGTGTCGGACGACGGAGGTAGTCACCCACAAGGCGCCCGTGGCGTCAGCGGCGGTGGTGGCTCAGCTTTTGCCGCCCGACGCAAAGCCCGGCGAGTGCTATGCCAAGGTCTTCATCCCGGAGCAGTTTGCGAGCCGAACGGAGTCCGTTTGCACTCGAGAGGCTTCTGAGCGTCTTGAGATCGCTCCCGCAAAATATGAATGGGTGGAGGAACAAGTCGTCGTCAAGGAGGCATCGAAACAATTCGTGGAGGTGCCGGCTGAGTTCGAGTGGAAGGAGCAAACCTTTGAGATCGAACCCGCGCATACCGGTTGGCGCGTCGATCGAACGGCCCGCTGCGTTAGCGATACCGAGGCGATGGCGAAGGATGTGTATTGTCTCGTAAGCAATCCTCCCGTTTACAAGACCGTCCGGAGTCAGGTGCAGGTTAAGCCGGCGACGGTTCGTGAGGTCGTCATCCCCGCTGAGTACCAGACGATGCGCAGACAGAAGGTCGTGAGTCCCGCGGTGACGCGGCGCGTTGCCATCCCGGCGGAATACGCATCGGTTGAGAAGAGCGTGAAGGTGGCGGATTCGCGGGTCGAATGGCAGCGAGTGGTCTGCCAATTGGAGAGCAAGACCGAAACCCTCAACGCGATCAAGGATGCCCTGGCCAGCGCCGGCTACCCGACGGGTCCGCGCAATGGGGAATTCGGACGGGAAGACTGGGAGGCCCTGAAGGAATTCCAGGAAGCGAACGGATTGGGGGTCGGTGAACTCACCTATCAGACCATGGAGAAGCTAGGAGTAGAAGTACAGTAGCCCGTCCATCACCACACGGTCATGGACGGTTCGATGAGCCCTGACGATGGGCAGCGATTGTTCGCCATGCGACGCAGCGCAATCTGCCCATCGTCATCGGGTGTCTATCGGCGGGAATGTTGGCGCCGCGGGTCGAGGTGAAGGGGTCGGCAAGTAGTGGCTATTCGGTAGAGGTTGGCTGCGATTTCCATCTCCTCCGCCCTGGTCCGCGGCGCTTGCATACCGAGGCCACCAATCTCGGGTGAAGCGTCAACTTAGTAGGTAACGAACCGCCGACCCAACCGGACAGAGAGGCAGCCTGGAAGGCGTCCCTCGGAAGGAAATGAGTAAAGGCCGCGTGTAGTTGCTCATCTCATCCGAACCTGCCGAAATCGTCCGACCAGCCTTGAATCACCAAAGGCCGGGGACGAGACGTTTGGTTCGTGCTGCGTACACGGCGTACTCCTCGCCAAACTGCTCCAGCATCATCCGTTCCTCGGCTTGGACGCGACATGCGAAGAGGATGCCGAATGCGACCAGGTACGACGGACCGGCCACCCAATTGGGAATGACCAGCGCCTGGCCGACGGAGTATAGCAACAACGCCGTGTACATCGGGTGGCGGATGCGCCGATAAACTCCGTGCGTAATGAGTCGGTGCTGTTCGCGCACTTCGAGCGTAATCGACCAGTTCGTGCCGAGGTCGACGTGCGACCGATGGAAAAACCAGAGACCCACCACGAGGCACACCACCCCGGCCACGAGCGGCCCGGCGCGAAGCGGGTACTCGGCGAACGAGAACAGCGGCGACGCAACCCAGATCAACGGAACGAAAAACCCAATCCACATAAGAGTCAGGAGAACTGTTTCCAGCTTGCCCTTACGGCTCTTGATGACCTTGACTCCCCGACTTCGGTGCCCGTACGGCGCCCGAATCGCAATCATCACGACACTGGCGGCCAGTATCGCTCCCTTGGCGATCCACACATTCATGGTCGAGGACAATTCCCGTGCCTACTCCAAGATCACAATCGGCCGCCCCGTCTTTGCCGACTTGGGCAGGGGCAAGGACCGCCCGATAGAGAACCGCCCCGGCCCGACGATCAGGATCGGCGCCAGCAGGCCGATGAGGGCCAAATTGTATTCAAATCCGCTCTTATCCAAAAAGAAGCCGTTCTTGCCGTGCACCATGGCGATGGCACCGAACATGATCACGATGAGCGAGGCCGCCGAGAAGCGGCATAGGAAGCCGACGATCAGGCCCAAGCCGCCGAAGAATTCGCCGATCGTGACGAGGTAGCCGATCGGCCCCATCATTTTCACGATCTCGGCCAGCCCCGGCCCGCCGAAGGCCCCGAAGAGCTTTTGCGCCCCATGCGCGGCAAAGATGGTGCCCACGATGACCCGCATGATGAGCAGCGAAACGTCCACCGCTGAGCGATCCCTCGACATCATTCTTTCACCATTCATTGTTGCGCCTCGTTTGAGGGGGTCTTCGACCCTCCTCGTGTCAGCGGCTGGTAGCGATTTGCCCCTCTTGCAAGCCGCCTGTGTGGCGGACACCGCTAGGTGCCGTTTCATGAATCGGTTGCCGGGCCATGACCGTCAGGCCGCCCCGCACCTTGTCACCCACTCGAACGGCGACCTCCGTGGCGGCCAGCTTCGGGATGATCAGCTCGGTCCTCGAACCGAATTTGATCATCCCGATCCGCGACCCCGTGTCCAAATGCTCCGCGACCTTGACGGTGCAAATGATTCGCCTGGCCACCAACCCCGCAACCTGGCGAACTTCCACCGGGCCCGGCATGGGCGCCGCCGGGTCGATCACTAATGCGTTGCACTCGTTTCGTTTCCCCGATTCGGGATGCCGGGCATCGAGGAACTCGCCGCGCTCGTAGGAGAGGGAGCGGACCCGTCCAGCGCACGGCGATCGATTCACATGTACGTCGATCAGGCTAAGAAAAATGCCGATGCGAATCGCCGGTCCGCCGATCGCGTCATGATCGGTCAGCTCGCTGACCTCGGTGACGGTACCATCTGCGGGCGCGCACAGTTCCCCCGGTCCGAACCGGCCATGGCGCGGCGGATCGCGAAAGAACCAGAGCACCCATAGCCAGACCAGCACAAACGGAATTGCCCCTGGCCAGAACCACCAACCGACCAGTCCCGCCGCCCCGCCGAGCACGAGGGTGGCGAGTACGATCTCACGTAACCCGTGTTTCGTAAATGGCATAGTCTAGGCTCTGGAATGGAACCCATCATGGTTGATCCGATCAGCACCACGCCTTCGCTTGTCATACTACCCAACCCGCGCAAAAACGCACGCCCGGTGATCTTGGATCACGGGGCGTGCCATTTCGCCTACTGATTCACCGGCACCCACTTTCAAAAGCCGGAGAATGAACCGTTACCGGCGGTCGTTCACGTTCACATCCCAGCGGTGATCCCTCGAAAACCGCGCCTCGCGAACCGGGCTGCCCCAATGATGAGGCCGGGCCCTCGCGATGGTCGGGCGATACGCACCATGGACGGGTACGGGTCGGGCGACTGTGGTGGTGCCGCACGGCCGCTCACGGTCAAAACACACCTGTTCGTAGACGGTGTCGAAGAAACCGGGGCGCACCACCACTTGCTCGGTCCGCAACTCCCGCCGCGCGGGTTCAACGACGGTTTCGACAAGGTCATATCCGAGCAACGTCCCGCAGGATGCATATCGTGGAACCCGTCGAGTTCCGACCCGCGCCGGCACATCGACCCACACCTCGCGGACGTCGTAGACAGGCTCCCGCCACACCTCGCGCGGCCGGCTTTCGCAGATCCGCTCAACGGGCCGGGAACCGAAGCCTCCGGTGCCAAAGAAGGCCCCGACCCCGAACGAATTCAGCGAGCCACCGACCGCGAACTGATCGTGATCGGCCCGCGCCGACGTCGCGTTTCCTCCAAAAACCGCCGCACTCATCATCAAAGCCATCGCTGAGACGCCCAGTTTCATTGTGTTTGCCGGTCTCATGATTCGCTCCTCTCAATCCGTGCCCGTCTTGGGTCTTCCTCATCGTTCCGGACGGAACCAACCGTCGTTGAAATAATTGACACTCGTGAATAATCTCGGTTAGTCGCCGATTTGCCCTTTGTCTGGTCCGATAAGTAGACTCCGACCGGCGGGTTTTTCGCGGAGGGGAATGGCGGGGGAAAGCCTGCTAGGCGAAGCGGCGCGAACGGCGAATCAGAAAGGGGGCGCCGAGCAGCATCAGCAGCAGCACGGTCGGTTCCGGAACCACGCCGGCGCTTTCCTGCGGGGCGAATCCCGGATTGGCGGACGTGCCATCCAATGACACTATACTAAGCGATTCAATGATTTGTGCGGCGCTCAAGGGACCGATGCGCGTCGCGTCGGCGCGGTCACCGGCCACGGTGGAACCCGATTCGTCCGATCCGCCGACCCACGTAGCCGGGTCGAGCTGAGCCAGGACATCGGCGATGCGGGCGTCGATCATGTTCGTGAGCTGTTCGCGGCCACTGAAGCTGGCGAAGATATTCGGCGTGTTCGTGGCCTCGAAGAACGGCTGCGTCACCGCGGCCAGCATGTCCGCGAAGATGTTGCCCGAAACGTTGATCGGTCCGAAATCGAGGTCAAAGTCCCGCTCGGTGTTGTCGAATCGCCCGTCGTTTTCGACGGTTTGCCGCGAGGAATAGTTCAATTCGAGTTCGTAGAAACCAAAGCCGTTGAGCGATAAATCCGCGTCGAGCAGCAGGCTTCCGGTAATCAACGTTTCCTGGCCGCCGACGTCGTAGATAAGCTCATATTCCAACGGTTGGGCGGCGCGATCGCCGTTGAGCGCGGTGGTCAGGGCGATGTCCAGATTCGAAAGCCGCCGTCCGCCGGTGGAGACATCGAACGACACCGGACCGGTGAGCGTCAATTCCATGGACCCGAAGTCGAACGTCGCGTCCTGAAAGTTGTTGACGGCCAGGAAATCGGCGCCGCCGCTGAGGATGTTCCGCGATCCTTGAAGGTCAAACCCGGCCGCGCCAAGCCCGATGGCCACGTCGCTCCAAATCCCGGCGCGCACCGTCGGCGTCGATGAGAGCATGGTCATGAGGATCGCGGCTTGGACAATACGGCGCATATCGACTGCATCCACGGACACTTCTCGCGCCAAGCGATTGTAGACCGCACGTACCGCGCGAAGAGGCACTCACTAGTCTATCGGCATGCCGGGCATTTGGGTATGCCCTGAAGGCGAGAAACGTCCGGTATTAAGGCCGCGCGCGTCCTCACCCGCACGTGGATCCTCAATGTGCAAAAAATGCGCGTGAGGCGTCCGTCCGCTGGTCCCGTGGTGAAGGCTCTACGGACACGCTCCAATCGTGAACGGATAGACAAACCCGCGGAACGCGCGACTCCCGTGGAGATGTCGGAGAAGGTGACGTTGCCGGCGGGATTGACCGTCTGCGGCTGAAGCTGGGCACGGGGTTTCACGATCGCGCCTTCGGCCTGGCGGAACGCGTCGACGAGTCGGGTGATATCGGAGAAGTTCGGCTGCGACGCCCCGCCATTGGGCTCGGCCACGTCGCCCCATTTCTGGGTCACGATCGTCACCGGGGGCGAGAACTTGGTTTCATCGAGCAAGGGCGGCGTGCAGCTCTCGGCCACGATCTGGACTTCGTACCTCGAGTTCGGAACAATTGCGTCGCCGAAGGCGTGCATGTACTCGGCGTGACTCCAGTCGGCGTAGTAGGGTTCGCATTGGAGTTGCGATGCGATGAACTCGCCGAACGGTGTGGTCGCGTCGGGGTAGGTGCTGGGCGGGCCGACCCAGCGGACTTGTCCGTTCAATTCCGGGAACCGATCCAAGTTCACGAATTTGACGCGGATGGCCGCCCGCTTGCCTTCCAGCCGCGGGTCGATGAACGCGGTCTTGGGCGTCCAATACGATACGCGCGACGTGAAAGAGATATAGCGGTTCTTGATGCTGGGCATGGCATTGGTGTGGATGGGTTGGAAGATGGGGCAGTCGCATTCATCTGGCACGCCGTTGCCGTTGACGTCTAGAGAACTGGCCACCGGCTCGGAATCAGAGGATTTCTCGCGAAGGCGCAGAGGGCGCAGAGAATCAGATGCAGTGGTTGACTCATTCTTCTCTCCGCGTTCTCCGCGCCTCTGCGAGAGCTCTTCTTCCTCTTCGCTATTCTGTATTTCACACGCGTCGTCGATGCCGTTGACATTGCAATCCTGGATCGTCCCGGCCACGAGTCCGTCGGCAAGGTCCCAGATATTGCGGCCCGTGCAGTCGGTAACGGGCCCCGTGTAGTTGCTCATGAACTGATTGAAGTCGTGCCAGTCCACGTCGCGGTCGTGGTCGATATCGAGGAACCGGCACACGCAGAGTCCGTTCGTCTCCACCGATCCGGTGTAACATCCCGGAAAGCGAGCGAAGTCGGCAATGTCCACGTGGTCGTCCGCGTTCACGTCCCCCGTCCGAATCCGGCGCATGAGGCGGATGCCGTAGTCATCGTAACCGGGGTCGTGCTCCCACCGCCGCCAAGCGATCTCCCCGAACTCGTTCAACTTACCATGCGAATTACTGATGCCGTTCTGACCCTCCCATACGCTGGTGATCCGGCGCGGCTCCTTTCCCGGCTGACGAAGCCAAATGCCATAATAATGATGGACGATCCAATCGTTCATGTTCCTGTTCGGACTGTTACCCTCGCCGACCCACGTCGTGACCCCATTCTCCCAGCGTTCAATGAGTCCCGCTCCTCCATCAGAATAACCCCAGACGATCACGCCGTCGTTAGCGATGTCCACATCATTCGGGAAATCCGGGAAAGGGAGCGAATTCGGCAGCATCTCGGTCACTCCGAGGTCGTGGCGCATATTTCCTTCGTCGGGGAAACCACAGAAATCATATCGATGCCATACCATCTCATCCCGGTCGTTGATCTCGCCCGATTGGTTCGAAAAGCCGTCGACGGCGATGGGTCGGGCAGCCTCGTCGTCCATTAGGTAGAAGTTGTCCTCGAAACCGGGACAAACCTCTGTCCCTAGGCGAGCGTCAATCATCACGTGCCCGTGGTTGTTAATCCTGCCACCCGGGGCGCTCTGGGCGTTCATCTCCTCGTTAGTGAAGAATACGAAGTGTTCCTCGCCATCTTTGAAGAAGACCAATTCCCCCCCGACGAATCCACCAGTCGCCCGGGTCCACACCATCTCCCCGAGATCGTTGATGTCCGGGTCGCCCGAAATATTCGTGTCGATGTTCACGTGCTCCAGCGATCCATTGTCATAGAGCATGATCCAGGAACGCTCGGCGTATTCTGTGTTCGGTTGAGGCCGAACACGACCTGTCCGCATTCATTGATGCGCGGCCAAAAGTGAGAGCGATGGCTGAATTCGGGGAGACTGACCTCCACGACTTCGTATCCCTCGGGAGGACCCGAAGGGTCGCACGGATTGGCAGGTCCACAGCCCGCGCCGCCGAAGTATTGGCCGCCCAGCTCGTCACAGAAGGCCTCGTCCATGCGCCCGCCAACGCCGTCATCCTCGCGGCATTCGGGACCCGGAAGACAGCAAGCGCCGAAGTCGCAAAGCGAATCACAAGAGGCCGCGCCGACGAAGTAACCACCTTGCGCTTCGCACTGGTTCTGTTCCAGAAGGGCGCAGTCGGAGCCAAAACAGCACACCGCGGGCGCACCTGCATCCACGGGCGCACTGTGACCAGCGATGATCCCAAGAGACACGACCGCCAAAAGTCTTCTAGTGTTATTCCTCATGATGAGTCTCCATGGCATGAACTTCCTTGATCGATACTCCGTCACCGGATGAGGAATGTTTCCCCAACCCAACCGGCAACGGCCAAGCTGACCCTGCATAGGTGCGAGAAGGGATCCTCGCACGAACGCGAGTGCATCCTAAAACCATGAATCCGAGAGCTTCTCAGGAATCCAAGTTGGGGTTTGATTCCGTCGCGGCTCGCCCAGAGTTCTAGGACGAACTGCGAGTATACACTGTCTCCCCCGACCCGCCAGCCAGGAATGTTCCCGACTCAATCGGCGAGGGCGTGAAGCAGAGGCGTGTCGCTTGGACGGTAACCGGGAGAGCGACAATGTTCCGCCCGATAACCCCAGCATACCACAAAGCGTTTCAAAATGTCTGAACAAAGTTCAATAAGTGTGAAAACGCGCGCTCTCACGTGAGAGCGCTAGAGCTGGAATGGGCGCAAAAAGCGGCTTTGGAGGGCTCTCGGGGCGGAACACATTACGCCGATCGCCCCGCGAGTTTGTCCGATGACAGTCTATTTCGCGTCGGCCATGTTCTGCAAAAAGTGGGCGACGGTTTTCGTCCCCCGGTGCAAGTCGTTCAGACCGAAGAACTCGTTCGGGCCGTGCATGCCGCAGTCGGGGGCGCAGAAGCCCATCATGATCGACTCCGCGCCGAGCACTTTCTTGAACATGGGGAGAATCGGTAGCGTTCCGCCCTCGCGCATGAAGACCGGTTTCTTGCCCCACGCCGATTCCATCGCCTTAGACGCCGCTCGCATGGCCGGTGAATCCAATGGGGCCATGTACGCGTCCGCCGCCCCATGGGTGAGGAACTCAAGCTTGACGCCAGGCGGTGCCGCGGCCTGGCACGCCTTCTCAAACGCCTTGGAAACTTTTTCCGCGTCCTGATTCGGCACCAGCCGCATGGAAACCTTGGCGCTCATCTTCGCCGGGATGATCGTCATCGCCCCCTCGGCCATGAACCCACCGAACATTCCGTTGACATCCAGCGTCGGCCTCATGCTGCGGCGTTCCATCGTGGAGTAACCCTTCTCGCCGGTGAGCACGGAAACGCCCATCACCTCCTGATACGCCTTTTCATCAAAGGTGAGCTGTTTGAGCGCGGATCGCTCGGCGTCGGAGATCGGCACCACGTCATCGTAGAATCCGGGGATGGTCACGCGATTATCGTTGTCGCGAAGCGAAGCAATGATCCTGGCCAGGGCGTTGCCGGGGTTGTCGAGCGAGCCGCCGTAGCTGCCGCTATGGAGGTTCTGCTTGGGGCCAGTGACGATGATTTCCTTATACACCAGGCCGCGCGTTCCATAGGTGATGCCCGGCGTCGAATCATCCCACTTCGAAGTGTCGGAAAGGGCGATGTAATCGCAGGCCAGGGCCGAACGATGTTCCTTGATCAGCGGGGCGAGGTTCGGCGAACTGATTTCCTCTTCGCCCTCGATGAGGAACTTCAGGCGGATCGGCAGCTTTCCGACGGCTTTCTTCCAGCCCTCGGCGGCCAGCAAGTGGGTGAACACCTGACCCTTGTCGTCCGCCGATCCGCGGGCGTACATGATGCCGTCCTTCACGGTCGGCTCGAAGGGCGGGGATTTCCACAGGCTTTCATCGCCGGTGGGCTGCACGTCATAGTGGCCATAGACAAGAACGGTGGGTTTGCCGTCGACGGCGCCGGAGTCCCCGAAGACCGCCGGATGGCCGCCGGTTTCGATCAGCTTGGCCTCGATCCCGCAGCCCTTCAACAGATTCAGCACCCATTCGCCCGCGCGGCGGGTGTCGCCCTTGCGCTGGGCGTCGGTCGAAATGCTCGGAATCCGGATGAATTCCTTGAGCCGATCAACGTTTTTTTCCTTCTGGGTGTCGATGTGAGCAATGACTTTGTCGATCATGGAACGTTCCTTTCGTTGAACGGCCGTCGGACGCCAATGGCATCGGCTAATCCCGCGGGCCGGCGCCTCGATCCCCCAGTGGGTGACGCGGACAATGTAGGCGAAAAAAAAGCGGGCGCCAACGCCGGTGACGTTAACGCCCGCCCTCGATTTCCACATGCCCTTGAGGGGGCCCAACCCGACCCAAACGCACGGCCAAGGCCGATCGCCGGTCGTTGCAAGTGACAACCAATGTCACCTAATCCGGCCCGTTGAGCCGGACGAACCGCTTACTTATCGTCGTGCTTGTGGGCCCCGGCGGCGCCGGGGAGCATTTTGGCCTCTTTCATTCCGGCGGCCTTGCCGGTGCTGTCGACGGCCACTTCCTGAAGCTTATCGCCCGCCAGGGCGTACACTTCGAAGCTGACCTTGCCGCCTTCGACCTCGGCGATGGTGGCCATGGCCTTCCCCTTGGAGTGGGTCTCGCCCGCGGCGATGACCGTTCCCAGGGTTACCTTGCTCGCCTCCAGGGCCTTCACGATTTCCTCGTGCTGGGTGGCTCGGGCCGGGGGCAGTTTCGATTCTTCCATCTTGGTGGCTTTACCGGTGCCATCGACGGTCACGTCCTGATGTTTGCCGCCGCCCACGGTATGGACGGTGAACTTGACCTTCTCGCCATCAAGCGCGGCCAGGGCAGTCACCGCCTTGCCCTTGGAGTGTGCTTCGGCGGCGGTCACCGCCGACGCCAGAGTCACCTTGCCGGCATCCATGGCCTTTTGCATTTGCATGGCGCTGCCGGCGCACTTCCCGCAATGAGCCACGGCCTGCGCGGCCACGAGGCCCAACACGGCCGATCCAACCACCAGCGCGAACGTACGAATTCGAGTCATCTCCCCGTTCTCCTAAATCGGCGGACAAAAAAACGCGGAGCGAATGGGACGCCACCTCGGCACAGCCTTGAGAGCGCCCCATTCGCCCCTGCGATGTTCTACTTCACATCCGGAAGTTCTTTGACTTCCTTCATACCCAGGGCCTTGCCCGCGTTATCGACCGCGACTTCCTGGAGCTTGTCGCCGACCAGGCAGGTCACCGAGAAGCCGAGCTTCGCACCATCCATCGTCGCCATGGCGGTCAGCGCCTTGCCCTTCGCATGGGCCTCGGCGGCAGTGATGGCTGTGGCCAGCGTCTGCTTGGCGGCTTCCATGCTCTTCGCCGTGTCCTTCTGCACCGACTCCTTGCCCGCCTTACAATCCTCCATCTTGGTTGCACGACCCGTGCCATCGACAGTCACATCCACGGTCTTATCGGCGACCGCCAAATGCACGTCGAAGCCGAGCTTGTCGTCGTCCCAAGAGGCCCCGGCGGCCAGCGCCTTGCCCTTCGAGTGGGCTTCGGCGGTGGCGATCGCGGAAGCGAGCGTCAGCTTGCCGGCTTCCATCGACTTCCAAACTCCCTTGGCTTCCGCCGCGTCCACGTCCGCGAAGACGTTGTTGGCAATCACACCGACGAGAACCAGACCGACAGCCGAGAGCGCGAACGTTCCAACGCGTTTCATTTAAGGTTTCTCCTGTTCATGGAAACGCCATAGGCGCGAATCCGCCGGCACACGCCGGTGATTTCTGCCCTGATTTGGTAGCCCATAGACTAGCAGCTACCACGATGCCGTCAACTCCAGTCGGAATGTGTCGAATTGTGTGACGCTCGTGTTACGAACGGGCTATCCCCCCGTCCAGGTGTAACAGAACGCGCGGAACCTCGTCATCCTGTTGGGCATGGAAATGCTGCGTTGGCCGCCCAATTTAACATGACCTCCTCAGGCGCGGCCTGAGCCGTGCTTAGGCGCAGTTTTCGGGGTAGGCTTTTTAGATGACCACCTCGCTGATTGCCGTTCCGCCACCCGACTGGAGCCTAATCCCCTTTGACGTGAGCTGCGCCCGGTGTGGGCAGGACCTTCGCGGGCTGGTCGAGCCGAAGTGCCCGGCCTGCGCGCTGGAGTTCGATTGGTCGATCGCGGTGCCGGTGGAAGAGCTGACCTGCTCGGCGTGCGGCTATCGGCTGTACGGGTTGACGCAAACGAGGTGCCCGGAGTGTGGCACGGAGTTCACATGGGCGGGGGCGCTGGCGGAACATCACCGACGGCGGCTGCCGCTGTTTGAGTACCACTGGCGGAACCGGCCGGTGCGGTCGTTGGTGGCGACTTGGCGGCTCTCGCTCAGCCCGAAGATGTTGTGGCGCACGATCGATATTCATGATCCGCCACGGATCGGCGCCCTGCTTGTGATGGCCTTCTTTTTCATCGTCGTGTTCTCCGTGGGTGCCGTTCTCTTCAACGACGTCTGCGATTGGCTGGGTGCAATACTTGGCGACTTGATCGGTCAACGACTGATGTACTTCCGGGGATGGGGCGGGCCTCTCGAATGGGAAACGGGATTTGGTCTTCTTATCCTTTCGATCGGCTGGCTGGGGGGCGTTCTCGGGTTGCTTAGCACGCTCCGATGGTCGATGGCCGCCTGCCGAATCAAACCAGCTCACGTTTTAAGAGCGACCGTCTATTCTTTCGTCCCCGCGGCGGCGATTCCCGCGGTTATGGTCGTCACTTTGTTCGTGTACGATGCGTTCATGGCCATTCCGATGGGCGTCACCCCAGCGCTGGACAAAGGGCTTGGAGTCCTGGTGGCACTCGTAAACTACGGTTTTGCATTGTTCGCGGTGGTTTGGCCGCTTCGCAGCTTGGCTCACGCGTATCGATCGTATATCCGCATGCCTCATGCTTGGGGTGTGGCCATCGCGGCCTTTATCGCCGGTGGCTTGTTGGGCGTGAATACGATGCTGGTGATCGCGCTCGTTACGGGTTGATCTTTCAGTTGCTTCTTAGGGTGTTTCGGTAGCTCGATCAGCACTCCACGGCAGGAGCATTTGCTATGAATGGGCCGCCTGCCTCGGTAGCGCCGGATTGGCGTCTCATCCCCTTTGACGTCGGCTGCGCCCGGTGCGGGCAGGACCTTCGCGGGCTGGTCGAGCCGAAGTGCCCGGCCTGCGCGCTGGAGTTTGATTGGTCGGTCGCGGTGCCGGTGGAGGAGCTGGTCTGCTCCACGTGCGGCTATCACCTTTACGGTTTGACGCAAACCAGGTGCCCGGAGTGTGGCACGGACTTCACCTGGGAGGGCGCGCTGGCCGAACATCACCGACGGCGGCTGCCGCTGTTTGAGTATCAATGGCGGAAGCGACCATTACGGTCGTTCATCGCGACGTGGCGGCTCTCGCTCCGGCCTCGGAAATTGTGGGCCACCATCGATATCCACGATCCACCGCGGATCGGTGCCCTGCTGGTGATGGCCTTTTTTTTCATCGTTGTGTTTTCCGTCGTCCCGGTGACCCTCAGCAAGATATTCGATTGGCTCGGTCGGATCGTGGGTGACTTGACCGGGCAGCGGCTAATGTTCTTTGGCGGATGGGGCGGGCTCCTCGATTGGGACGCGCGGATTCCCTTGTTGGCATTTGCGACGGGCTGGCTCGGTGGCGTCCTGGGACTGCTGAGCACCCTGCGCTGGTCGATGGCCGCGTGCCGAATCAAGTTTGCCCACGTCTTTAGAGCAACCGTCTACTCTTTCGTTCCTGCGGCGGCGATTCCGGCAGTGATTGTGGCTAACTGGTTCGTGTACGACGTGTTCATGGCCATTCCGATGGGCTTCATACCGCCCGCGTTGGATGAGTTATGCAGAGTCGCAGTGGGGTTGGTGAACTGCGCATTCGTATTGTTCGCCCTGGTGTGGCAGCTGTTTAGCCTGGCCTTCGCGTATCGATCATATATCCGCATGCCCCATGCATGGGGAGTAGCGATCGCCGCGCATCTCGCGGGCACCCTCTTGGGATTGATCATGGTGGCCTGGACCAATCTCATCCTGGGCGGCTGATGAGATGTTGCCCGCATCGTGGTCAATTGCACGCCGCGGCGTTATCATTTCGGTTCCATGCGGTCCTTGCACGGTCCCGGCCATCCCGATCCTCGCTCCATCCTCGTCGCCCTGCCCACTTGGGTCGGCGATTTTGTGATGGCCACGCCGGCCCTGCGCGCCATTCGCAACCGGTTCCCGGGCGCCCACATCGCGTTTCTGATGGAGCCGAACCTGCGTGAGCTCGTCCGTGGCGGCGACTGGATGAACGAGTCCATCGAGTGGCCAGGACAGGATGGGCGACGACCTTGGCGAAGGGCGTATCGCGATTTGGTCTGGGACCTCCGGCGTCGACAGTTTGATTGGGCGGTCTTGCTGCCCAACTCTTTTCGCTCAGCCTTGTTGGCGCGATTCATCAAGGCCAAGCGCCGGATCGGCTACGACCGCGATGGCCGCGGATGGTTGTTGACCGATCGGCTCCCGGTCAAGAACCGGTGGACAGCGGAGTTGCTTCGACAAGCCGAGCGCCGCGGCCATTTCGTCTCTTTGCCGCCGGAGCGATTCATTGCCCCCGGTACATTTGATGCTTTGTCTCCGATGGCGCCCCAGGGCAAGTATTGGCCGATGCCGATCGTGGAATACTACGCCGATCTGGCCGAGGCCCTCGGGTGTGAACGACCCGGCGACCGACTTGAGCTTTTTACGACTACCGATGCCGATCTGTCGATTGATGACCGGCTCAAAATGCTGGGTCTGGAGAATCGCGGACCGCTTGTCGTACTTAGCCCCGGCGCGAAATACGGCGCCGCGAAGTGCTGGCTTCCCGATCGCTTCGCAGCCACCGCCGATCGCCTCATCGAGACGGACGACGCCGTCGTCGTAGTCACCTGCGGGCCCGGCGAAGAACCGATCGCCCAATCGATTGCGGGCGCCATGCGGCACACCGGGCACCTTCTGATTGATCCCCTGCTGTCCCTTGGTGAGTTGAAATCGCTTATTTTGCTGGCCGATCTACTCATCTGCAACGATGCCGGCCCGCGCCATTTCGCAAAGGCGTTCGACGTGCCCGTGGTGACCATCTTCGGACCGACGCACCCGCAATGGACCGCCACGAGCTACGTAGCCGAGCGAATCGTCCGGGTGGATGTGGACTGCGGGCCATGTCAACAGCGAGTCTGCCCGCTGGGTCATTTGAAGTGCATGACCGGAGTGAGTGTGGACATGGTGATCACCGCCGCGCGAGAATTGCTCGCGGGGCGGACCCTGGCGGCGACGACGCGGTGATGGGGGGGCATGCCCACGGTGCGACTCGCGCGCCGAGCCGAGTCGAAGGCGTTCGCCTCAACGACCTGTGGATTGCACCTGGTTGCGAGCGGATGCTCCTTGATAACCACTTGGATTCGTTGGACGCCTTGATGGCCACGGATTTGTTGGAACGGATCGAAGGAGAGCGGCTCGACAAGCCGGGGTTGGACCCCTGGCGGGAACGATTTCGTTTGCGCCTGCGACCCAATCGACAATCGGCAATCGACAATCGACAATCCGCCGTCGTCGTCTATCTCAAACGCTTTCATCAGCCGCCCTCCAGCCCTTGTCGAGAAGTGCGCCGCTCGGGCTGCGGAGCATCGAGTGTGGCCGGCGTCGAGTGGGCGTGGATGCATCGCCTGCAGAACGACGGCATTGCATGCGCGCAGCCGGTGGCCCTCGGTGAGGAGGTCCGTCGTGGCCGCGAAATGCGCAGCGCGGTTGTGACCCTCGCGGCGCCGGGCATGTCGCTCGAGCGTTGGTGCGAACGATGGACGCGGGCTGATCGCGCTGAATTCCGTTCACTACTTCTTCCCCTCGCGAACCTGATCGCGCGCCTTCACGGATGCGGATACATTCACCGCGACCTGTATCTTTCCCATGCATTCTACGACCCGTGCGCCGCGCGGGAATCGTGCCTGCGATTGATCGACCTGCAACGTGTGCTTCGCCCGAACCTTGGAATTCGACGATGGATGGTGAAGGACCTGGCCGCGCTGAACTACTCCACGCCGATGCGTCTTGTTTCAACAACCGATCGGGTTCGTTGGCTAAAAGCCTACCTCGGAATCACCAAGCTCGAGGCCGGGGCCCGGCAACTGCTGTATCGGGTGCTGGGCAAGACGCAATCGATCGTCCGGCACGACCATCAACGGCGGATTCGCCTCCATGAAAACCAGCGAGATCGTGGACAATGAAGATCGCGCTGGTATCCGAATGGTTGGATGGATGGCGCGGTGGGGCGGAAACCTCGACCTTTGAATTCCTTCACCATTTGATTAGCCAAGGGGTTGAAGTTCACGCCTTCACCCGAAGCCGCCCCGCGGCGGCCCCGGGGTTGCTGGTTCATACCGTGAGCGGGGCATCGATGTCCCGCACGCGCCGCAGCATCACGTTTTCTCATCGCGTTGAGCGGGCGGTTCGCTCCGGCTCTTTCGATCTGGTCCACGCGATCACGCCGTGCATGGGCGCGCATGTGTATCAGCCGCGCGGCGGCACGGTGCCGGAGACCATCGAGCGGAACATTGCCGTGCGTTCGACCGGAATCGGCCGATCGCTCAAACGCCACGCCGCGCGATTCAACTTGAAACAGCGATACATGCTTCGCGTCGAGCGACAACTGCTCACCGCGAGGGACGGGCCGATCGTGGTGGCCATCTCCGATTACGTCGTGCGTCAGCTTCGACGGCACTACGACTTACCCGATTCGCGCATTCGCAAGGTGTTCAACGGCGTGGACCCGCCGGCTTCGGTCGCCGCGCTTCGAGCCCGGCAGCGAGCGGGAATACGGCGCGAGTTCGGCATCGGCGATCAGGAGACGCTCGTTCTGGTCGTGGCCCACAATTTCAAATTGAAGGGCGTTCGGCGCTGGATGGAGGCGCTCGGACTGCTGCTTTCCCGCGGGGTGACCGACGTCCGGTCGCTGGTCATCGGCAAGGAGAATTCGAGCGCGTGGCGGCGTTTGGCGGTCAAGAGCGGGTTGACGAACCACCTCACCTTTCTTGGCTCGTCCAGCCGGATGGAAGAATTCTTTCAAGCCGGCGACGTGCTTGTCCATCCGACCTACTACGACCCGTGTAGCCGGGTGGTCTTGGAGGGAATGGTCCGCGGCTTAGCCTGCATTACGACCCGTTGGGACGGTGCCTCCGAAATGATCGAGGACGGAAATAACGGATTCGTTTTGAGCGAACCGACCGATATTGAGGGTTTAGCGGACCGGGTAACCGCCTTGCGCGATGCGCATTTTCGGCGCCGCGTCGGCGAGGCGGCCCGCGCAAACGCCGATCGTGTCAGTATGGCCAGACATACGGAAGCCATGATGGATTTGTATCGGTCATTGATGGATGGCCCCGTTGCGCAACCCCCCGCCTGTCTAAAAGAACCTGGAGGCGCGGTCGATGTTTGATTCTGGAGGCGCGGAAATCACCGCCGGTTGCCCCAGTGACCGCAGGTCCGATCAAAGTGTTTACGCGGTAAGGGCTATGCGGCGACGCTGCGTCCTCGTATAATAAAGGAGAGGGGAGTTCGGCCGTCCGGCGAGTTGATCCCGAGACCTGCCTATCATTAGGTAGGGCTAAAGACGAACCGCCGCGGCTAGGAATATGACAGAGACGACCGTCAACCAGCTTAACGTGCTGGTCCTTGGTCAGGTGAATGCCGACGAGGACCTGCTCCGATGGATCGACCAGAACACCCGGGTCGAGCACGTAGACACCTTCGACGCAGCCCTCCACGCCCTCCGCTCCGAACCTTTCGATCTGGTCATCACCCGCGCCGATGAATTCATCCCCTTCAGCGGCGTACATTGCAAGAACCAGGCCGCGGCCATCATCGACAGCGTCAACCAGGGCGTGTGTATCGTCGATGAGTCCGGCGAGTTGGAATGGGCCAACCCCAAGATGCTCAGCCTGCCGGAGGAGGTGCAACGGCGCGTCTGTCGCTGTTGTTCCGAAACCTTCGTCTGGGCGAAGGCGGAGGCGGAGAAGGGCACCCAGCCGGTGCGCGGCCGACGATTCAGCTTTACGACTCGACAAAACGAATTTTTCGAAGTGACGGCCACCCCGGTGATCGACCTGCACCATACGATCACCCAGGTGGCCGCGGTCGTTTGGGACGCCACCAACACGCGGCGGTTGCAGGATAAGATCGACGCCATCGACCAGGCGGGCCGCGAGTTGCTCAGCCTCGAGGCGGAGCAGTTCTCGCGGCTTGATACCCACGAACGCCTGACCCTCCTCGAACAAAAAATCCTCCGCTGCACGCAAGAGCTTCTTCACTTCGACAACTTCGTGATCTTCCTCATCGACAAGCAGACCAACCGGTTGGAGCCGATCATGGTCTCGCGCATGCCCGACGAGCGGGCCCACATTGAGCTTTATGCCCGCAGCGAGGGCAACGGAATCTGCGGTTACGTCGCCGCCCGTGGTCGAAGCTACATCTGCCCCGACACCTTGGCCGATCCGCGGTACATCCGCGGCATCGACAACGCTCATTCGTCGTTGACCGTGCCCCTCACGCTGCATGACGAAGTCGTGGGGGTGGCCAACTTCGAGAGCACCAAGCTGGGCGCGTTCAGCGAGGACGACCGGCAATTCGCCGAGATTTTTGCCCGCTACATCGCCCTGGCCTTGCACGTGCTGGAACTGCTGGTTAGCGAGCGACGAAACACGACCGGGCGCTTGGGCCATAACGTCATGGCCGAAATCACCGGACCGCTCAACGACATCCTCACCGACACGGAGGCGTTGGTAGAGGATTACATTGGTCATGATGACTTGCGGCATCGCCTGCGCCAGCTCTCCGAAAACGCGGTGAAGATCCGCGACACGATCAAGGAACTAACTTCGGCCAAGCCAGGATTGATCGGGGCCAAGTCGAGCAACGCCCGGGCCCGCGATCCGCTTCTCGACGGCAAGCGCATTCTTTTAGCCGATGACGAAGAACTCATTCGAGACACGGTTCGCGACGTGCTCACCGGATTCGGCTGCGAAGTCCACGCCGTCGACGACGGGGAAGCGGCGATTCGCCTGTTGGAGGCCGAACCGTTCGACCTGGTGCTGAGCGATATCAAGATGCCCAACAAGAACGGGTATGAGGTGTTCGCGGCGGCGAAGGAGGCCGACCCTAAAACGCCCGTGATTCTAACGACGGGTTTCGGTTACGATCCCAACCACACGATCGTCCGCGCCCGCCGCGAAGGCCTCTCCGCCGTTCTCTTCAAACCTTTCAAAGTCGATCAACTGCTCGAAGAAATCCGCACCGCCCTGAAATCGTCGCAGAAGTAGTCGTTTCGTCGGCCGACTCTCTTTTCCTGACAGCGTCTCCATTCCGTGTCGCTTTGTTTCATGCAGCACGAATTGCGAGGGGCGTGTTTTGAAAAGTCGCTTTTTGGGCTGTGCCATGGTGTGACACTCGGTGTCACGGTGTGACATTTGCCTGAAAAACAAGGGCAAAACGCGCCGAACGGGTGTTGGCCAGGAGGAACCGGTGATCCGTTTTTTGATCGATTTTGGTCCGTTTTTGATCGTTTTTTGATCGTTTTTTAGTGTTTTTCGATCGATTTTAGACGTTTTTTGGATCATTTTGACCCTTTTTGATCGTCTTATGTGAGCGCGCTCATGCAAAGAAGCCACAAAACCACAAAGCCACGAAGCCACGAAGGAAGAAATAAGCAACTATGTCTCGCATGGTCGCGCAGCCTCCACCCCCCCTTTCGATATCACAACAACGCGCGGCCCGATCGGTGCCTGGAGGGCTAACGCCGATCAGCGGCTGTCGTGGGGGGATTCATCGTGATTATCGGGCTGGGTGAGGACCGACAGGGGATAGCGGAGAGAACGGAGGGGAAGCGACTGATCATTCCTCAAGCGACGGGTTCGATGCAGGAAGGGTCGTCGTTCCTGTGGTTGTTCACTCGCGTGCCCACGGGAAAGGCGATCAGTTCCTCGATGGGATAGGGGCGCAGGAGGGGGCTGAGCCGTTCGACGTCTCGAATTCCGGGATCAAGCCAAAACGTCGTAGTGTTCGCGAGGAATGCTGACCGGCATCCGATCATGCAGGTCCCGCATCAACTCGTTCGGTTCGGTGGTTCAAATCGCTCACTTTCCGTCAGCCCGGTAGGGCAGGCCGAGCTCCGATGCCTGCCCCGCGACGTGCCCCGGTGTGCCGTGCCCGTTGGCAGGGCGGCTGCGAGCGCTGGGCGTTAGTCGGTCGCGCAGCGGCCTGAGTTCCCACAAACGCACACTGTGATCGCCGGAGCCGCTGGCCAAGATCGAGCCGTCGGGACTCCATGCGAGTGACCACACGTAGGACTTGTGACCGCGAAGCTCCGCGGTTTGTTCGAAAGTGCTCGCGTCCCAAAGGCGAATCGCGTGGTCCCGGCCGCCCGTTGCGATGCGCGTTCCGTCGGGCGACCACACGGCGGAGAACACCTCGCTCGTATTGCCGCGCAACATTGCGAGCGTTTTCCCAGTCTGCCCATCGCAAATGGCGACGTTATTCCTTTCCACACCACCGGGCACGACCGCGAGCTGCGACCGGCCGACGGTGACGGGGGAGAATGCGCAATAGGCGCTTATCCCAGTAGCAAACTCCGTGCTGGCGGACGACTCGTCCGACAGGCTGTGGATGGTGACGGGGTCGCCGAACGAGGCCCAGTAACGCCCATCGTGACTAACCGTGGCGTCGGGCACGTCCCGCAATGATTCGAAGGGCATTTCGACTTCGCTGTCCTCCACGGTATTCCAGAACTTCACTCGCCGTCTTGTCCGGTCAATCTCCAGTAGAACGTGGACGCCATCGCGATGGAACGAGGCAGGTCGGAATTCCTGATTGATGTTCTTGCGCCGCGCCAAGAGCGACCCCGTTTTCGTATCCCACAGACTGACGTTGTCGTCACTGCTCTGCGAGGTAAGCTGCGCGCCGTCGGCGCGAAACGCTAGTGCCGTGATGTATACCATGGAGGCATCGAGCAGCGCCGTTTGTACGCCGGTCTGGACATCCCAAAGACGCACGGTGCTGTCCCATCCACCGCTGGCTAGCATTTTCCCATCGGGAGAGAACGCCACCGGGTACACAAAGCTCGTGTGACCACGCAACTCATATGGGTCACCGCGCAAAGTGGCATCCCAAACGCGGATGCTGTTCGTGGAATCAAGTGTGACCAGTCGGCTGCCATCTGGCGTGAATTGAAGATCAGGAAGGTACGACCACTCATGGCCGTGGAAGGTTTGGAGCGGACGCAGGGTTTCGGCGTCCCACAGGCGAACGGTCCGATCTTTGGCGAAAGATGCGATCATGTTCCCGTCGGGACTGTAGCGCAGGGCGGAGGCGGAATCGCCGTGTCCGCGACCGATCGCCAAAGGTTCGCCGGTGCGGCCATCCCAGACGCGGATGGCGCCGTCGAGGGTACTGCCTGCCAACCGGGACCCTTCTTGGTTAAAGGCGAAAGCGACGACGGAGCTGTCGGTCGGCAAACGCGTTGCCGAGCCGTGAAACGGATCCCACAATCGAGCGGAGCCATCGACGGCGGTCGGCAGCGCTAGTCGATTGTCGACGCTGACCGCGATGGTGATGTCGGATCGCTGCAGGGGATCGCCGACTCTGACTTCGGCCACCGGTCCGACGCCCAGTTCGACAAAACAAGTTTTCGCCCTGACGAACGCGGCGAACCGGCCGTCGGGGCTGAGTGCCCAGTCGACGAGCCCATAGGTCCGTACGCCGACATCCAAACCCAGGTCGGAATGACCGTATCGAGAATCCCGGCGAGTCCTGCAATCGCGCACCCGCAGAGCAAGGTCGATTTCATCCCAGTACGCCGAAGCCGCGGGGCCGGATCGTCGTTCGCTCAGGAGCCCGCACGCCGCTTTGTTCCAGTCCGGCAAGCGTCTCCCCGTGGTTAGGTCCCACATGGGAGCTTCGGGTAGCTTTTTTTGGATCCACGCCACCGACGCGCCATCTGGTGAGAGGGCGAGCCACCCTTCCCCTTTTTCAATCGGTATGGTCCGCAGGCTTTCATCCAGCCGTGCCCAAAGGTAGTGCCACTCCCAGCCACGAAGCACTTTTGGGGCGGCCTCCAGGCGTTGTCGCATCTCCACCACGTCCCTGTTCTGCAAGGCGGAAGTGGCGGCGGCCACGTTCGCGAGATAGGCCTGCCGTTGCGCGAAGGCCCTCTCACGAGTCGCGATTGCGGCCTGTCTGAGGGCGACCGCCAAGCCGACGATCAAAGCAAACAGCGTAGCGGCAGCGCCGCCACAAAGTGCCTTATTGCGCTTGGCGAATTTGCGCATGTGATAGAAGGCGCTGGCGGGACGGGCCACAATTGGCTCATCGCGCAGGTATCTGCGGATGTCGGCCGCCAATTCGGCGGCGGATTGATACCGTCGCGTTCGGTCCTTTTCCAACGCCTTGGCGACGATGGTCTCGATGTCGCCGCGAAACCGGGAGTCCAGCGAGCTCAGTCGCGAGGGTTCTTCCTCACGAATGACCCGCGCCGCGTCGGCGATATTCTGCCCGCGGATCTCGTACGGCGGTTTTCCGGCAATGAGTTCATAAAGGATCACTCCCAGCGAGTAGATATCCGATCGGTGGTCGAGCTCCTGCGGTCCGGCGCTGATTTGTTCGGGGCTCATGTAGGCGAGCGTGCCGATGATCTGCCCGGCCTCGGTCTGCACCGTGGCTTGCCGATCCGAGCTGATGACGCGGGCGACGCCGAAGTCGAGCACTTTGGGCCAACCGACGATTTCCGCCGCGACACGGTCTGTCTGGCCGGCTTGGGGAAGGTCTTCGGCCATAACGAAGATATTCGCGGGTTTCAGATCGCGATGGACCACCCCGGCCTGGTGGGCGTAATGAACGGCGTCACAGACCCGCGCGAGCAATTCCAAACGTTCGTGAATTCGCGAGTGCGAATTCTCCACGAAGTCGTCCAGCCGCTGGCCGCGGACCAGTTCCATCGCGAAAAAAGGCTGTCGAGGCGTGCGAACGGTCGAAGGTTTTGGCGCGCTGGGGTGGCGGCGCGCGGCTGGCGCCGGCGGCACGTTGTCCGGCGCGCCGGATCGCCACACGACTTCCGCCACCCCCGCCTCGTAGACCTGGGCGATGCCCGGGTGTTGCAACTGACCCAAGACCCGTGCCTCACGCTCAAAACGGCGAACGACCTGGGACGGAGTCAGACCCCATCGAAGCATCTTCAGCGCCACGCGGCGACGGGTGTTCTCTTGCTCGGCCTCATAGACCGTTCCCATGCCGCCTTCGCCAATCTTGCGAATGATTCGGTACGTCCCGATGGATTCGGGAGCTTGGGAAGGATCGTCGCCGTCGGCATGATCCTCCGCGCCGTCGTCCGATCCTCTGAGGAACTCCTCTGAGGCCAGATCATCGCCCCGCAGGAGCGCTCGCAAGGAGTCGCGGAGCGCGGCATCGTCGCCCGTGAGCGAACCGACATAGTGATCCCGTTGTTCGATGGGCAGCTCTAGGGCGAGATGAAAGAGCTCTTCCAGTCGTTTCTGAGTCGTATCGTTCATCATGTGTCGGCGTGCGGCGCTTCAGAGCCCGACAGTTCGCTGAATAACCGTGCCCGGGCGAATCGCCAGTCGCGCTCAACCGTGCGAGACGTTACCCCTAAGAGCTCGGCCACCTCCGGCGCCGTCAGACCGGCGAAGAATCGCAGCAGGACGACGCTGTGCTTACGTGGATCCGCCTTCTCCAGGCGGGCCATCGCTTCACTCAAGGCCAGCAGCTCGTGCGGCGGCGCTTCGACGGCACTCGTCAGCAAGTTCGGATCGATGCGATGCCATCCGGCCCCATGTTTGCGCCTCGCCTTGCGGCGCGCCGCCTCGACGAGGATGTCGTGCATGGCCCTGGCGGCAGCAAAGAAGAAATGGCTTCGCCCCTCCCAGTTGATCTGGTCCTTTTCCACCAACCGCAGGAACGCTTCATGAACGAGCGCGGTCGCTTGGAGCGTTCGCCCAGGCCCGGCAATCGGCGTTCGCCCGAGTTGGGCCTTGGCGAGTTTCTTGAGCTCACCATAGACGAGCGGCACCAACTCCGCGCGGGCGGACGCCTCGCCGCCGGCTGCGGCTTGGAGCAGGGCGGTCAAGCTGCGCTCAGGTCGACCAGCAGTCATGGGAAAAAACGCAATGTCGGGCCTCGGCCGCGTTTGTCGGCTGTAAGGCAGAATGTTGCCCGATCGGTGGCGGCTCGAACCTCGACCGCCCCGATTATACCAAAACCCGGCCATCTACCAGGAGCGAGCAAATGATACGGGTCTATCATCCAGCAGCGCTTGCGTGTGCCGTCACCGGCCACGGCCAGGGGGCCTGTAACGGGGGGGTTGCGCCCCGTAGGCTTGCCGCCTGGCTCATGTTCCCATCGGCTGCGATGGGCCATTTTTTGGCCCAACCGAATCCCCGAACCCCGGTCGTGGCCACCAGCAAGATAACTGGTGGCGAACGAACTCGATGCCCCGCGCGAGCGCCAGCCCTCCGGCTCGTCAGAGCGGGTACGCGTGGGAACGTTCTGTTTCGCCATTCCCCTTCACGGTGTCGCGTAGTGCCGAAATGTGGCACTGCGAAAAATTGGTGTTGGATCAATATCTCTAAGAGACAAAGGAGCGTCTGATGAACCGAGAATCACTGGCTAGGTTTGTAGTTGTTGTGGGCGTGGGGATGACGGCTTGTTTGTTGCCGTTACCACCGGCCCGCGCCGAGGTATGCTCGAATCAACTCGATATCGATGCGTGTAAGGTTGGTTGCAACGCCGCCGAGGGCCTTTGTGGTTCCTTGTGCGGCGCGGCCGTCACAACGTGCCAAGGGATATGCGATGGCGCCCAGGCTACCTGCTCGGCCGGCTGCGGGCTTTGCAGTGACTTGTGCGGCGCCGCCCTCGAAGCTTGCCTTTTCGGCTGCGATATAACCGTTTGTCTTTGCCCCGGCGGTTGCGACGCGTGCAGCGATTGCGTGGCCGCTTGTAACGGCGCTTGCTCAGGGTGCACCGGCTGCCAAACAACCTGCCAGAACACGGGCAACGGTTGCCGCGCCGGTTGTCAGGCCAATTGCGACAACTGCCAGCTCGACTGCGAATCGGACTGCGAATCGCTGTGCGTGCCGTTCAAAAAAGTCGGCGAAACCTGCATTCCGCTGGTGCAACCCTGCGCAGCCGGGCTCGTTTGCTGGCCCAATGCCTTCGAGGACGATGCCGGCCTGTTTCGCTGCTTTCCTGATGAAACGGAGGACATCTTTTCCGATGAGGAATGTCTGGCCATGTACAGCCCGGAGCTGCACAACGGGGCCATGAACGTCCTGGGCCTGACGCAGACGTACGGCGCGGGCGGGGGGGGTTCCGTCGGCATCAGCGACGTGGTGGAAGTCGGGACGGTCTATGGCCGGGATGGTTGCTACGGGTGTTACCTCAGCAATTGCGTCGGATTGGAAACCAACGTGCAGGTCAGCGTTTTTGCGGGCGTCGGGTTCTTCGACGTCGATATGGACGGGTTTCCAGGCCCATCCATATCGATCGTCGAATCGGCGGGTGTCGAGCTGATCGCCTTCGCCACTTCGCAGCAGTTTACGCCGAATCTCGAGCTGATCGGTACGGCGGATTATGTCTCCTTTGGTGTGGGCATCTCGCCCATCTCCGTTGGCGTGTACGATTGCCAGACCATCGTGGACATAGTCGGGTGCCTTAACGACGGTGGCGAACTAGAGGTCATCACCAACAACGCACCCATCGCTCAGTGCTTCGGCTTCACCACGTGCGCCGATGCGGTCACCTGCACCGCGCCGGCCAACATCGACGCGGACTCTTTCGATCCCGATGGTGAATCGATCATTTATCAGCAAAGCCCGCCATCGCCCTATGGAATCGGCGAGCACGTGGTCATACTCACGGTGACGGACCCATCGGACGCGTCCGCGAGTTGTTCCGCCACGGTCAGGATCAATGACTGCACCGACCCGCAGATCACCTGCCCGCAGCCGACTACCGTTGAATGTCAAAACAACGCTCAGGCGGTCGTGGATCCCGGCGACGCGACCACGAGCGATTGTACACAGGTGGACGTGACGAATCCCGGGCCTGCCAGCTACCCCTTCGGCACGACGGTGGTCGTTTACAACGCGGTCGACGCCGGCGACAACGAGGCCAGTTGCCAAACCACAGTCCGAGTCCAGGACACCATTTCCCCGCATATCACCTGCCCCCAGCCGACAACGGCTGAGTGTCAAAGCGACCAGCAGGCGATGGTGGACCCCGGCGACGCCGTGGTGACGGACTGCACGCCATTCGTCGTCACCAATCCCGGCCCGGCCAGCTATCCGCTGGGCACCACCCCGGTGAGGTATGATGCCGTCGATGCCGCGGAGAATACGGCCGGCTGTGGTACGACGGTGACGGTGCAGGACACCACCGCGCCGCAGATTGATTGTCCGGACGATCTAACCATCGAATGCGACGCCTCGACGCACCCGTCGGACACCGGGGAGGCGACGGCCAGTGACGCGTGTTACGATTCGCTATCCATCAGTCATGTCGATCTCGTCGCGGACGGAGACTGCCGCGGCGAGTCGTCGATCACCCGGACATGGACCGCGGTCGACGGCAGCGGGCTGTCCAATGCATGCAATCAGATCATTACCCTGGTGGACACCACGCCGCCGGACGTTTCGTGCGAGCTGGAGGGCGACGTGTGCGGCGATGGCGTATGCCAGCCCAGCGTGGGCGAAGATTGCCTGTCGTGCCCGGCGGATTGCCGAAGCCTGAGGACTGGATCGATGTCGCAACGTTTCTGCTGCGGCGACGGCGATGGCGTTAACCCCGTCGGATGTGGAGACTCCCGCTGCAGCAGCAGTGGTTATGACTGCGAGGACGTTTGCGGTGACGGGGTGTGCCAACCCTACATCGGCGAAGATTGCCTTTCATGCCCGGCCGATTGCCGCGGTAGTCAGACCGGCCCGGTCTCGCAGCGCTACTGCTGCGGTGATGGGGCGGGGGTCAATCCCGTCGGATGCCACAACTACCGCTGCGAAAGCAACGGCTTCGACTGCGACAGCCATCCCGATGACGACGACAACGAGCGCCTGCAGAGCGTACAGTTCGATACTTCCGACAATTGCAGCGACGTGGCCGCCTCGGCGGTCATTGAAACCGAATGTGGCACGATCCCCGTGGCGCACGGTCAGCTCATTGAAGTCAAGTGTCGGCACGACCATGACGACGATGACCATGACCGTTCCGGTGGGCCTAGCCGTGGCCGTGGTTACCGCCATGACGACGACGATCCCTGTGATGACGATGATGACGACCACGATGACTACGACCGTGCCGGAGGAAAGAGCGCGAATACCGACCTCCAACATGATGACGACGACGATGACGACGGGATTCTAAACATCCGTGCGTCCAGAGCCACGCTTATCGTCACAGCTGGGGATGAATGCGGGAATGAGGCGACATGTGTCATCGAAATCTGCACGGACGACGATGACGATGATGACGATGATGACGACGATGACGACGATGACGACGATGACGATGATGACGATGATGATGACGACGACGATGACGACTAAAGGATGAACTCGGCGTCTTCTTGAGTGATTCAATCACTTTGTGTCTGAAGTCGTTTCAGGCACGCACGGGCCAACAAGATCCGCGTCTTACGCGATGGCCAAGGAGCCGACCGCCCGCGCCTTGACCGGCTTCCTGCCGGTGCGCGGGGGGTCGGCTCCGTCGTTTCGTGCCCGCGTTCTTACCCCCGCCAAGGCCTGATCGCAGACCAGCTCGATCGGGCACCAATCGAGTACTCCGTTACGACCATGGGCCACGGGAACCATGCACCTTCCGCGCACTCCGGCATCGCGCTGATGGTTAACTGGGTGGGCTACTGACAAGGACCCGCGAGCGCTCCGGCGACTCCCAGATAGTCGATCAGATCAACGTCGCCATCGTGGTCCTTGTCGACCGCGGCGCACGCCGGTACTGGCGCACCTGGTGCCGAGCCCGTGAAGCAGCGTTGTAGAAATGCGAAGTCCTTGAGATCGGCGTCGCCGTCGCCGTCGAGCCCCACGTCGCCGACGAACAGATCGAGTCGCCGAACGGCGCCGGGTTCATCGAGCGTGAAGGACGCTGCCGGCCCATTTTTTATGGTAACGCGGACTTGCTGATTCGCCCGGGCGGCGTCGGCGCTTTGGGGGCTTCCGTCGATGCCCGACTCTCGCCGGATTCGCAAGACGTACCGATCGCCGGCCGGAGGGCTGTCGCCCATGCGGTAGCGCCCGACCACCTGTGGCCTGCCTTCCACATCGACGGTGGCCTCGACGACGACGTCCGTTTGAACAGACCGCTGACGCGCACCGTTGACACAGACGCTTCCATAGAGAATCACGTCAGGCTCCGGAATGCCGGCAACGGCCCGAATCGACAGGTCGGCGGCGCACGCCAGGGCCAGAATCATCAAAGTTCGGCGAATCATGTCAGTTTCTTTCGTCAATCATGGTCCGCTACCCATCCCGATTGGTTATCGTCCTCGGCGCCGAACAACACCGTGTCCACTTCGGCGTTCGCCGCCACGTTGCCCGAATATGCATAGGTCTGGAAGAACAGCAGAATGTCCGAGATTCCGCCGCCGCCGTCTTGTCCATGGATGAAGGTGTCGAGTCCTTGATTCGGGTTCGCCAGGAGCGTGCCGCCGGGGATGATCAGCATCCACTTGGTATTCCACACGGAGCGGCCGATCAGCCGCGATTCCGTCGTGGTCTCGGAGGGGTCGAAGCCACCGCTGTCGTGATAGGCGCGGAAGCTCGAAATACGGCGGATGCCGCCCAAGTCCTCGTTGAGGCTGTCGTGAAGGGGGATCCAATCGGGATCACCCAGGTCGATTGCCCCGATGGGAAACGGAACGGGGAGTTTCTGATCCACCACCCGCCACTCGCGGGTCTCGAAATCCCCGGCGTTTGGCGCCCGGAGCACGTCCGCGCCCGCGGGCAGCAGATACACTCGGGGCGTTTGGGAGAGCCCGGCGCCGCTGTATCCCTCGAACCACAGCCCCACCGAACGGACCTTGGTAGCAAAATGAGACGAGTCGTAGGCGCTGTCCCCGCCGCCCAAGGGCCAGCCGAAGTAGTTCAGTCCGAAGGTCACCGTCGTATCAAACGGGATCACCAGCCCCGGCTGGGGTCCGGCGGATTCGGGGGCAAAAGAACGGGCCATTCGACGGAACTCCGGCACCTGCCAGAGATCGGCCACGCGATAGCGCTCCAATTCGTCCCGCCACTCGGCATCAGCGCTATCCGGCAGCCGGAACAGCTCGGCACGCAGCGAGAAGCGATTCGTTTCTGTCTGTGGGTTATTGAACCCGAATTGACCGCGTAGGACGTTGAAATTCTGACGCATGCGGGCGAGTGGGTCGGCAAGACCGCGCGAACCGGCGATTGGAACGCCATCGATCACCTGGCCTAGACCGCGGTGTCGAACGATGTCCGTAAGGAAGCGTCGACCGGCACCTCCGGAGGACCCGATCAGACTCGTTTCATAGTCGTAGGCCGTGGCCGCGAGGTAGGCGTAGCGCGCGGCCAGATCAAACTGGGCGCGATACTTCTGGAGGGCGTCGTTGCGGAACACACGGAAGGCCATGTCCTGGTAGCGATGGGTCTGCGTTTCCGCGGCCGCCCGTTTGCGGAAGGTGATCAAGTCCTCGAGGGTTCGTTCTCCCTTGGCCAGTGCGACAAGGTACTTACCGACCGACTGCCTGGTTACTTCCTCCGTGGTGTACATTTCGAGGCGCAGCCCGGCTTCTTCGCGAACAAGCTGCTCCAACTCATTGACGCGTTGGATCACTTCGAACGTATTGCTGGCGACTTCAAGCTCGAGGTCGGTCTGGGCGTCGACGACGTCCTTGGTCAACTCGGCGCCGTTGGCTATGAACTCGGCGACCTGGGCGCCAACGTTAATGCCGCCGGAAACGGCGGTATACGAGAACTTGACCGCGCAGCGGGCCGGGGCCGTGGCATCGGTGGAGGTTCCCACGGACTTTGGGAAACACTCCGCGGTCGCGTCCTTGAGCTTCTCGGTGGTCTCGGCCTTCTCCTTCAACACGGCGGCCGTGGTTTTCGCGGCTAGTATCGCGAGGTTCAATGTGACCACCCAATTCCGTTTGTTGTTCTTGAGCTGGATCTCGCGAGCGTGGAGGTTGTGCTGAGCCTCAAGTAATTCGACGGCATCCTCGATCTTGCGGAGCAGCTTGTCGTGTTCGATGGTTGATTTCTCGAATCGGGCGCGGTTCTGAAGCAGGTCGGAAATGGCCATCTGAATCTCGCCGGGAGCCCGACGCTGCCCCACCCAGCTCGGCGGCTTGGCGAAAATGCCGGGTCCGTTGAGGTCAAAGTGGTATCTGACCACCCTGATCGCCTGCGACTGCGGCTGGAGCGCGCTGTCCAAGCCCTCGATCGAGGGGAGGTCGAAGCCCACGCCGTTGTCCATCGGGATGAAGAACGCCTCGAATTCGCCCGAGAGCTCGGGCAGGGGGGCCTCATCCCCGGTCAATTCGGAAGCGTCCACATACATGTAGTGGTAAAGATCTGGTCCGTCATAACCGCTGGCGTATGTCCCCGTGGGTCCGATGTCGTCGGCGTAGGGGTAGCCGAAGATTTCAATCAGACGGTTGCGGAAGTCTCGTTCCTGGTCCAGTGCGTTGTTGGTAAGGTTCGTCGAGGTGTCCTGATTGCGGCGTAGGGCCTGACTCAGCAGATTGGCGTGGTCAAATACGCGCAGGGCGTTGTCCATCGCCCCGATGGCCCGCTCGTAGACTTGATCGAAGTGGGTCATGCCTTCGTCGATCTGCGAAGGGTCGATATCAAACGGGACCACTCCCTTGGCCAGCCCTAGGGGGTTGAGGCCGCGATCCGCCTCATCGAGTTGCGTCTGAATCTCGCTAAACTCACTGGCGATCTCGGCCAATTCGTGCACGGTCGTGCGGTCGACTTTCTGGATGGGATGGTGGGTGGCGGGATCGAAGTCGGGGTCCACGGCAGGGACGATCGCATTCGCCACCAGCCAGTCAAAGTACGCGCCTTGGCCGGCGCGGCGCGCCCAGTCATCAACACCCCAGGCCCGATCGGCGTTGGTATCCTGATAGCCCTGCCATTGCCCGGTGGGGTCTTCGGTGTAGTTCTTGCGATAGGTCAGGTCGACGATCTCCGCGCCGGCCTTTGCTTTCGCCGCGGCGGCGGCGGCGAACTTGCGCTCATCGAGAAAATCGACCAGCACCGGCACGCCGGAGACGAGCACGGACTCGGCCCGAGGAATCCAGGTGAAGTAGGGATCACGAAGAAGGCCGTAGTAACCGGTGAGCGCCGTCAGATAATGGCCCCAGGCGTCGCCGTGACCCTGCGGAAACATGATCCGGGCATCGGTCTCGTTGATGAAACCGTTGCTGTTCTGATCGGTGACGTTGTAGGCCTGGGAATAGGCCACTTCGCCGTCGCCGGAGGTGAAGTTCCAGAACAAGCGGTTGTAGACCGGGCGCGCCGACGTCGGCGCGCCCGTGCTGTCGCGCCCGCGGAGCAGGACAAGTTCCTCTTCGATCAGCGAAGGCAGTTGATTCTGGAACGGGAAAATGGCCGGGGCCAGCGAACCCAGGTCACTGTCGGTGCCGAGGGCGATCGTCGGGTCAGCGGCATCGGCAAAGGCCTCGTTGCCCAGTAGCGTGTAGAAATCGGCGACGCGCGAGGTCACGAGCAGGAGCTGGTTGTTGGCCGGTGCGTAATCGACCGGCGGGGTACTCCGCGTGGTCAGCGACAAACCGCGCCGCAGCACGGTCTCGTAGGTCTCGATGAGCCCGATCTGATTCAGGTTGTTGGGATCGCCGTTGAAGGCAATGTCGCCTTCGTAGCGCTCGCCGAGCTGCACCAGCATGCTCGAGTAGGTGTTGGTCGGCGAGGCGTGGAAGTCACGGACTCGTGCATCGAAGGGGTCCAGCCCGCGGACTACACGCTTGATCCAGCCTTCACCCAATTGAGCGCTGGGCGCCAAGGGTGTGCCGCCCGGTGCTCCAGCCAAGGCGCTGTACGCGAGCTGGTTGCCGCAGGCCGAATAGCCCTTGTAACGCACGAAGTACCAGTTGTCGGACAGCGTCCGCAGATTGGCGCCCTCGAGGGTCACTTCCACCAGACCCGGGGTCGGCGACTCTCCAGTTTCCAGGCCCATGTCCGTCCAGCCGCCGAGGGCGCCGATGTCGGGATCCGGGGGCGGAGCCGGCGGCTGGCCATTCACGTCGGGATGCGAAAACCACTGAAACTCCAGCAGGCTCGGATCGCCACCGAAGTCACCGCTGTGCCGCAGGGTGAGCTGGTCGTCAAAGACATTGTCAGACTCGATGACCTTGATTTCTCCCTGATAGGGACCGCAGTCCACGCGAATGACGTTCAGGCTTACGGGGAGCGGATTCAGACTCGGATGATTGTTGAACGCCAGAGTTAAGTAACCCGTGCCGGCGGCAAATCCCGCGGTAAGCGCACCGGGTACGCCCAAGACCCGGAAGGGCTCGGGAGTACCGTCGGGAGCAGGCATGCCCGCTTCATCAACCGGCTCGAGGTCCTGAAGTCCGATCAAGAGCGCTTGGTCCGGTCCTGTCTGTCCGTCTAGACTGAGGTTTCGTGGATTGCGGGTCAGATCGTACAAGTCGTCGACGGCCGCCTGGTATGCCTCATCGTTACTCAGTGACATCAACATGTCACGTTCCCGCGAGGACAGGACGTTGAGCATCAGCAACGGCTCGCCGGCGCCGGACTCGTCCAACAGACCTTTGAAGCTCAGCGTCTTGTTGAGCGGGTCGTAGGTCAGCCGCGAGCGCAGACCGAACGGAAGCTTGATGGTGCCCGCGGTGTTGCCCACGATGAGTTGCATTCCCTGCCTGTTCATCGCAGCTACGTCATCGGGGAGTGCGTTCAACTCGACGCTCCGCGGACTCAGCGGGTCGATCACCTGTGCCAGCGAAACGTTCGGATCCTCGGAATCCGGATCCAACTCGTCAAAGACGACCTCCGCAGCGGCTTGGTGCAGGATGTCGGGCAATCCGCGTTTGGGCGTAAGCAGCGTCTCCCCCACTTGCAACACAGGAACGTTATCTGGCCAACCGATCGTGTAGTCGACGGGGAACGGCTCGCCGGGCGTTCCGCCAAGAAGGTGGAGCCAGGGGACGCACGCCCCGGCTTCGGCGTCGGGAGACCCGTCTCCGTCGAGGTCATAGTCAAAGTCCACTCGCAGCGGATAGAAGTACCGGACACGCATGGCACCCGCGGAGCGCGCCCACACCGCGCCCCGATAGTCCTGCCAGAAGGGCTCGCTGACGTCCGTGGTGGTTTCGGGGCAGGGGCCGAGCAGGCGGAGCGGGTAGGGGGGGTTCACGAGCTGACCGGCGGTTCCCAAATAGGTCAACGAGTCGAATCCGAGTCCCGTCGCGTCCACGCGGTAGACCACGAACGCCCACTGTTGCGCCTTGGCTTCCCAGTACTTGAGTAATACATAGGGGCCCGATGAAGCGCTCAGATCGCCGCGCAGGGCGAAGAGCGCATTGAATCCCGAAGAACTGTTCGCGGGAGCGAATAGGGCGTGTTCGTCGTTGGGGTTGAAGCCGGGCAAGCTCCGATCGGGTTGCCGGTAAACGCGCATCAACGGAAAACTCGCGGGGTCGAGCACTGGCTGATCGCCGATCTCGGAACCCAGTTCGCTGGCGATGATGATCCGCCGGGGTTCGGTGGGCCATCGTGGCTCGTAGCGCACCGGCTTCACTGGCCACGCCACGCCCTTGGTGTTTGGTCGGTACCAGGCGACCACGAGATCTTCGGCGGCGTGGTCGTTGGTGTTGACTGCGATAATCGGCCCTGTACGGTTCTGCCGGTCGTAGGCCCTTTCGTGGCCAACACCGTCGTAGGCCGAGCGCGGCTCGGCTTCAGGATCGGTGGGGGAAAGCACGAAACCCGTTTTCCCGCTCGGGTCGTCGTGGTCGGAATCCGTGAGCTCGGTCCCTATGATCGCCGTCGCGTCGACGCGGTAGAGGGGATCGTTCCCCATCACCGTGCGAACGACCTCGAGGCCGTCGCTGTACAGAAGAACGCTGAATCCAGGAGTGAACGCGCTGAAGATCCTCTGTGTGTCGGTCGCGCCGCTTTCCGAGTATAGCATCGCCGTGTATGTGACAGCAGCGCCTGCTTGCGCCGCCGTCCCTCCCGGTTCCAGTTGAACGGGCGCCCCCGCAACATGAATCTGGGGATCTTCCGGCCAGACCATCTCACCCGCCTGCACGATTCGGGCGGCATCCTGGAGCGTTGCGCCCAGCAGCCGCCACCTGATGAACGCGGACGGCGCCGGCCGAACCGCATAGAGTGCATTCTCAGCGGGATTCCAATAGAAGTACTCAAAGGCCTCGCTCAACGAACGACCGGGGATCTCAATCTCGGGAATTTCCGCTGATGCGCAGCTCGGGCGCGGGACCGCCTCTCCGATGGTCCAGGTGTGGAAGCGCGCCCACTCTCCGTCGCACTCGAGGCGCGCAAGAAACGCGTTGGGGGAGCCCGCGGCTTGGATCGACAATTCTCCGAACGCCGCTTCGCCGCGGAAGTCTCCGGCGACGTAGTAGACGCTGGCGGAGGCGGCAACGATCGATCGGCCGGCATCCTGAAGGGTGCCACCCCCGGACGTGGCCCACAACCAATCCACTTGTGCGGCGGCGGACCCCCCGCGGAGCTTGGCCACGAAGGCGTCCCTGTCGCCTTGCGGGATGAGCGTCGTGGAGCCGAGGGTCATGGTGCCGACGTGTTCGGCAAAAGCGAAGCGGTGAACGCGATCCACGAAGGGGGCCGCGTCCGCAACATAAAGCGCGCCATCGGGGCCGAACTCGATATCCCGTGGTGAGACGATGCCCGCGTCCGAGGGAATGTATACGTCGAGAAACGCCCCGTTCTGACCGCTGAAGCGCAGCACTTCGTTGGTGATGTCGCTGGCGACATAAAGGTGCCCATCTGGACCGAACGTCAAATCGGTGGGGCCGTGCAGCGGACCGCTGCCCGCGGCGACAAACACGCCAAGGAACTGGCCCGTCACGGTGTGGTAACGCAGAACTTCGTCGGTATCGTGGCTGCTCACATAGAGCAGACCGCTGGGGCCGAACGTGAGTCCCTTGGCATTGCTCAGCCCGCCACCGTTGGGACAAGCCAGCTGGCCACTTCCACCGCACTGGACGCCGTTCGCCGCCCAGCGGCGCACGCCGTGGAGCCGCTCGCTTACGTAGAGGTGGCCCTGCGGGCTGAAAGCGAGGTACTCCGGATCGTTCATCATCCGGTCGTTGAACGTCGAGGGGATCGTGCCGAGCTCCGCGCCGGTTTGACCGTGGTACACGACAACGTAATCGCGATCGCCCGGATCACCGTTCACGTTGTCTTGGCTGCACACGTACAGGCTGCCATTGGGGCCGAAAGCGAGATCCCGCGGATCACGAAGCCGTTGTTGCTGCTCATCGGCGATCTCGACGAAAGGTTCGAGAAACTCGAAATCTCCCGAAAGGCCCTCGTAGCGCACAATGCCCAGTTGGCTCGAGTTGTTGTTTCCAACGTACAGATCTCCGTCGGGCCCGAAAGCAAAGCCGAACGGCCCCCGAAGTCTAACGCCGGCGGCCAAACTTCCCCGTTGAATCTTCTGTTGAAACGCGCCTTCGAACACGCCCGCAATGGTCCAGTACGCCCGCGCTCCGGCCAGGTCGAGCGCGACGCCGACCAAATCGTGCTGGGCATCGATCACGTCGACGACTTGCGTGCCGTCGAGATTCGCCCGCTTGAGTCTGTCCGCCGATGACCAGTAAAGATGTCCGCCCGCGGCGTCGACCGCCAGGTTTCGCGGACTGTTGACGCCGGTTCCGGATGCGACGAGTTCTTGGCCGGTGCCACCGAGGCTCGCCCGCCAGATTTCGTCGGTCCCTTCGATGTTCTCGTCGGTGAAATAGATCTTCCCGCCGATCAGATCAAGGGTGATGGCGGAGCTATTGACAATGCCGGTGACGACCAATTCGTTCATTCCTGTATTGTCGACGTTGCCCCTGAAGATCGCGCCGCTGTTGTCGCTCCAGTAGATCTTGCCGGCGGCGGAGTGAACGGCAATGTCCCGCGGGGTTGACGCCGAACGAACGAGCTGAATCGCCGAGCCGTCAAGGTTGGAGCGGCGAATCAGGTTCGACGACGGGACGGTCCAGTACACTTTTCCGGCAGCCGGATCGACAGCGATATCCCCCGGGTTTTGCCCGGAAGCAATCGGCACCGCGCCGGTCCCGTTGAGATTGGCGGCGCGGATTGAACCCGCTTCGACCCAGTACATCTTGCCGCCCATCAGATCGAGTGCGATCTGTCCGAGACTACCGAGCCCCATCAGGAGATCCTGGGCTGCGTTATCCGCGGTGACGCCGATTCCTTGGACGCCCAGGTTCGAGGTGCCGAACGTGCCGGTGACCAGAAGATCGCCGGAAGGATCCATCGTCACATCGCGGGCAACGCCGCCCTCGGCACCTTTGGCCCACTGCCATTGGAACCCGGAGCCGCTGTCGTGCATTCGGGCGACGAACGCCCCGATATCGTCCTCGCCAATGGCCACGCTCGGCGAAAACGAGACCGCCTCCTTGGTTTCACCGGCAACGTGGAGATTGGCAAAGCGGTCCACGACTAAGGCATGGATGCTTACCGCTCCCGGGGCGGCGGTGGCCCAGGCGAAGGACGGATCGGCCCCACTGGCGCTCAACTTGGCGATGAACGAGTCTGGCGCGGTGTCCGGGACCAGCGTCACCTGCGACGGATTGGAGCCGGGGAGCGAGACCGTCATCGGAGCCATGAACGGTCCCGTGGCATAAAGTCGACCTGAGGCGTCGACGGCCATCGCCGAGACTTCTGACCCGGAACTGCCAATGGCCCTGGCCCATTGCCACACGCCATCCTTGTCGAGCTTGGCCACGAAGCCGCCCGGCCCCGGACTCGGGCAGGCGAGATTCGGAAGTCCCATGAACCCGGCCGATTGGCTGCAGGCGCCGGCGACGAACAGTCCGAGGTGGTTGATCATCACGGCGCGGCCGGCATCAATCCCCGCGGCGCCTGCGCGCACCGCCCATTTCCAGTTCCCGTTGTTGTCGAGCTTGGCGACGAAGACATCACCCGAGTTGCCCCCGTTCGCCAGTGGAAAGCCGCCGAAACTGGCCGACCCGCGATAGGCGCCGGTGACATAGACGTTTTTTGAGTCGTCGATCGCAACACCGCCGACCTCGTCGGCCTGCCCCCCACCGGCACTGACGACCCAGATCAGGCTTCCGAATGGGTCATACTTGGCGACATAGACGTCGTTGTCGCCGGCCGAGAAAAGCTGCTGCGATGCGAAATCGGCCGTGTCGCGGAACGTGCCGACGAGGTAGACGTTGCCGTCCGCATCCGTGGCTGTGTCAGCCGCTTCGGTGCCGGTGGCTCCACCCACGCCGACTGGCCAGAACTCCGCGGAACTTTGTGCTCGAACGATTCCGAGGAACGCCAAGGAGGCCAGCAACCCACGCAAAATGCCGCGGACAGCGCTCACGGTGTTTGTTCTCCGGGCATGGGATTGAGCACTGGCGAATCGGCCACACGCCGTAGGTGGAACGTACCCTGTGAAACGATGGTATTCCTGTGGAGCCCGGACAGCGTCTCCCGATAGATTCCGCCGACCAGCGTGTCGCCCCAATCGGGCGGGTTCGGCGCCATCGGGTCCGATTTCAGCGGATCGGTTTCAGTGAATCGAAGCTCAAGATGTCGGTGAATGGTGTATGCCTCTTCGAGGAATCCAACGAATCGGGCATCCAGATTGTCGTGGTCGGGATGATAACGGTGCTTGAATGGGTTGGTTGCGGCCTCGGGCGATATCTGCAGATCAGTCGCGAGCACGCCGGTCAGGGCGAACTCTCCTTTCATCGCCGATTCATTCCCCTCGAAATCGTAGGCCGCGGTACTCACTCGGAACCCCACCGGGTCTCCGTCGCGCAGCCCCGCGCCTTTGAAGTCGACAACGCGGGCATCGTCAGTCAGTAGCACAAATCGGCCCGGAGTGGACACCGTTCCATCGGGATTAACCGTGCCATCCTCCCACATCTGAATGACTTGCTTCAGCAGGCGCGCTTGACCGGCGTCATCGACGTGAATGATCAGGCGGAAACTGAATTCACTCGCCGTCGGCCTCGGATCCGTCGATCCGGTCCGCGCTTCGCTGACCGCGCCGATGGTTACCGTGCCCGCCCAGAGCCCGGCGAACGGATGAATGCCCCCCGCGGTTCCACGGCGAGCGGCGGACGCTGGTTCACGCCGTAATGCACTGACCGGAATCCATCGCCGCAATCCTTGACCGTCCGTGAGTTCCAACACCGTTTGGACCGACTCAGACCCGAAGTCCGCGCGTCGTACGGTCAGCCGAAAAACCTTGGTCCCCTTGGCTGGAAGTTGAATCTCGTGTTCGGAAGGCAGTTCCGACCAGTTGATGTGGCCCTGCTGACTCAAGCTGAAGTAGGAAAGTGGGACCGGATGGTCGGAGTGCGACGTTCGCAGGAATGCCTTGGGACGTTGCGACAGATTCTCAATCCGCAATTCCTGCTCAAGGGTGACTCCGCCGTAGTCCAAACCGTCCGTGCGCGAGACATGCACGCCGAGCGGACCCGTGTAGTTCGACGCCCCGCGACTGTAGATCCAGTACGCTACGCCGGAACGAATGGTTTCCGTCGCGGCATTCACGGGAATGAACGCACCCGACGGGCCGACACGGTACACCGGCTGGCCGTTGTGCGCCGGCGAAGGCCCAAAAAACGCGGCAAAGCTCATCGAACTCTGTAACGTAACAGGCAGACCGGTCAGGTTGGTCGCATTCGGGGCCCACTCAATGTCGCGAAGCGCCGGACGCCCGGTCAGTGTCCACACGACGTCGTTGCCGCCCGCAAGCTTGATCAGATAGGCCCGATTGGCCTGCACCCGGAACAGGTTGGTGAGAAACGGAGGTTCTCCGGGAATCCAGCTCAGCCAACCTGAACGACTGAACGAGCCTTCATGGGGATCTTGAATGAACTGCGCTGAGGACGTGCGCGGGATACGAGTCCAAACGCTGGTCACCGGCAGCCCGGCGAACACCGTTGGCGGATCGTTCTGCTCGGGTTCGACTTCCAGGTACAGGGAGTTCCACCCCGGGCGTAGCAGGAATGTTTGCTCGACGAGCGCCCCGGCTCGGACAATCGAACCGCCGCACGCGGCCCAAATAACTCCGAGCAGCAAAATCCGGTTCTCTTTCCGAGTCTCCATCACTCGCTCTCGGATCAAGAAACACCGTCTCGCGGGCGGTCGCCGGTGAGGACGTCGAGCAGTTCACGGCTGAGCATTGTCCACCGGTGCGACTTGTGGCGGCGATTAGTTAGCCGGCGACGCCATGACTCCTGTTGGGCCGTCCCGCCGTTTTCGTACCGATCGACGACGACTGCGCCGCCATGCCCACCGTGCGCGCCTAGCCTCGGAGCACGATCGGCAGGACGCAGATTGAAAAGTAATGGACCACGCCCGTACGGCGAAAAATCAACGAGTTCTCAGTAGATGTCGAGGGACGGATCAGCCGTGGTCGCTGAACACGCTTGCAGAATGGCCGCGAGCTTCCCCGCATTCCGTCCCACGAATGAGGGCTCCGCTCGATTGCCGACCTAACGAGCATAGCCGAATCATCCTAGAAACACAATCCCGTGGAAGCGTGATTCCCAAGAAAATGACCAGAAAAGCCCACTAATTCTTGTTTCTGGGGCCATAAGAAGGCGGACCCGCGGTAAGGCGGTGCACGTGACACCGTGATCAGGGCATTCCAAGCGTGGAAAATGCTGGCGTGGCCGAGAGTTGCGAACGGCGACCCCGCCGACGAACCACATGTCGGTCAGTGACAGGAAGCCGGAGGGCACGTTCGCGCACATGTTGTGGTCGTCACCGACCTTGACCATCCGCGCCCCGGCCATCAAGCTGTTCGAGGGGGACAGCGCCAACACGCAGGCCCCATCGTACGAAAAACTGAGCGCGGTTCCTATCGCCTGTTCAGGTGACGAACAATTGGGCCGCCTCTGGCGGCGCGGCCTTCATCCGCTTGGTTTCACGAAGAATTACGTTCAGCGTTTCGGCTGTGGTCGGATTCTTGGTGGAACAAGCCCGCGCGATAGCCAAGGACGCCTACATTTTCACCTACCCGGCTCATCGCCACCGGGCTAACCGTCATCACTCTTTTGATATTGTGGTTCAACGAATGGAGCCGACCGGGATCGAACCGGCAACCTTCTGGTTGCAAACCGCCTTTTGCCAGACCGCTTCCAACCGAAACCCGCGTTTGAGTATACCACGGCGGTCGTCACTTGCAAGAGTGGAAGCCAATTGGACCCGTTGCGGGTAGTCTACCCGGATTGTGCCGCGCGATGGCACCCAAAAAATAATGGGTGATTTTGTTTGACTTGCGAAACGGGTGTAGTATGCTTTCGATTGACAACTGAATAAGGCGGCGGCGAGGCCGTGCCGATCAAAGTGTCGGATTTCCTTGCCGCGCGTCCGGTGTCTGCCGGTCGATCCGAGGGTCGCGGAGACGCCTTGCGGTGACTTTTCTCTATGAGAATGGTTCCGCTGGGAGTTTCTGCGACCCTTTTTCGTTGCGCGCTCCCAGCTTGGAGGCGAAATCTGTGATCGACATTAGCACCGAAACCCTGCTGACCTTACAACAGGCGCGGTCAAAGTTCCCCCACCGACCCGACCTTTCCACCGTCTATCGATTCTGCCTTCACGGTTGCCGTGGCGTAAGCCTCCGCTACATGAGGGTAGGCCGAAGGGTAATCACGTCCGTCGAGGCCCTCAATGAATTCACACGGGCTTTGACCGAGCTAGATTCGAGTGGCACGTCACAGCCGGCCACGCCGAAGGCCGCGACGAAACCACGTCCACCGGCTCGACGGAAGCGATCCATCGACCGCGCGGAAGCCGTCCTGGCGAGAGCGCGAATCTAAAAAAATGGCTCGATTCGATCGTTGGGCGGCGAGCAAGACGATACGCACCTCCGGGATCATATGCCCGGCGGCAAAGGTTGTAGCTTGGGCCCTCATCGATCGGGCCAACGGAGACGGTCAAGCGTGGTCGTCGGTGGACACCCTGGCGAAGGACGCGGGCATGGATCGGCGAGCCGTCAAACGGGCATTGAAGCAACTGGAAGACGCCGAGGTAATCAGCCGGCTCCGCAAGCCGGACGCAAGAGCGGATCGGCGCCCATGGCTCTATACGATCATCGGCGAGGTGACAAAACCGTCCCCCCGTACGAGGTGTCAGGAACGTACCCCCGCACGGGGTGACAATCTTGCATCACGGGGGGGTAAAAATGGTCATCACGAGGTGACAGGATGGTCCCCCGAATCTTCCATTGATCTATCCAATGAACATTCCAATACCCCCCTACCCCCCAAGGGGGGAACTGGACGCCGTGTGCGCAGGGCTCCGGTTGCTCATGTTGTTGTTGAAATCCCAGAGCAGCTACGGACGCCAGCCTTCGAAGACCTGTGGAAGGAATTCCTTCGATGGCGCAAGGACGAAAAACGAGAACCAATGACGCCCACCGGCCAACGTCGCAACCTGGCCAAGCTGGCAAAAATGGGAGTCGAGAATGCAATCAACGAACTCAACAGGTCTCTTGACCACGAATGGAAGGGATTCTGGCCAGAGTCCGATACGCGATCGGCTGGCAGCAACAATGGCCGCTCGCAAGCTCACGGAGCACCGCGAAGACGACCACCAACCGCCGAAGAGCGAGGCGAGTACCCGGAGCCTCAGCGTCCCCTGCCGATCCTATGATCCACCGGACGAGGAGACCAAGCGGCGATGGGCTGAGGAGAACAAACAGCGTCAGGAGCAAGAGCGCCGCGAGCGGCACGAAGCCGAACAACGTTGGCGGTACAAGAATGCCGAATTGCCGGAGCGGCATTCATCAAAGCGAATCGACGATGGAGAGTGTCCCAACGAGTGGCTGGAAGCCCGGGACAAGATCATCGGGCGAATGGGGACAGGGTTCCTGATTGCACTCCTGGGGAAGCGAGGGACCGGAAAAACTCAAATAGCCCAACAACTGGTCATGGCATCGGCGAAAGCGCTGGGCGCTCCGAGGTACACGCGGGCGTCGACCCTCTTTCTGGAACTCAAAGACAGCTACGTTTCGAGGAAGGCCAGCGAGTTGCAGGTGGTGGAAAGCTTTCGGAAACCGACCCTACTCATCCTGGACGAGTTCCAGGAACGCGGTGAAACCGACTTCGAACAGCGCACACTCACGGCGATCATCGACCTGCGATACGGGGACCAGACCGATACACTGATAATCGCAAACCAGACCAAGGAGCGCTTCTACGAATCCGCCGGCGAGTCGATTGCGGACCGGCTCCGCGAAACGGGCGGGATCATCGAATGCACCTGGCCGAGCTTCCGCGATCGGCAGACCGACCCCGACGCGGGAGAGTTGACCGGGGGGTGCCAATGAAGAAGAAGCGTGAGACCAAAGACCAAGTCGAACGGCTCCTTATTGAATCTAGGTTCTTTAACGAGAACTTCCGAGGGGATAACCGGATCCTCGTGGAGCTCATTTGCGGCATCCTTCGCAACCAAGACGGACCGATCACGTTGCGGCACCTGTTCTACCTGTCGGTGTCTGCCGGGATAATCGAAAACAACCAGCGCGAGTACAAGCGGATCGGGCATATCGCTACCCGGTTGCGGGAAGGGCGAATCGTCCCCTTGACGGCGATATGCGACAACGTGCGGCAGTCGATGAAGCCGTCGAGCTGGTCTGGATTGGCAGACTTCGGAGACAGCGTGCGGGATTGTTACCGAAAAGACCTCTGGGCTTCCCAACGGAAACTCGTCGAGTTTTTTTGCGAGAAAGATTCGGTTGCCGGCGTCATCCAACCCATCACCAGGGAATACGATGTTGCGTTGCACCCATGCCGCGGGTACGCCTCTGTATCCTTCGCTGGTCAAATAGCTGCGACCTGGGCTGCAACTGAAAAGCCTATCCGCGCATACTACTGCGGCGACTTCGATGCATCCGGTTTCGACATCGAACGCGACCTGAAGGAAAAACTCAATCGATATAGTGGCGGAGTGCGCTTCGAATGGGAGCGAATCGCCATTTGCGAAGAAGATTTTGATAGGGAAAATCTGATCGCGCTGCCGATCAAGAAGTCCGACAACCGAGCGAAGGAATTTCTCCGCAAGCACGGTGAACGGTGCGCCGAACTGGATGCACTCCCCCCGAACGAACTACGTAGACGAGTCCGCCTTTGTATAGAGGAAAACATTAATCCTGAACAGTGGGAACGACTGCAACTGATCGAGCGGAACGAACAGGAAGCAATCGCTTCGGTGATTGGCAATTGGCGTGAAGCCGGGTGAAATGAAAACACTCTGTACCTATCCCGGTTGCAACATCGTCGTGGAGGGCAGGAAGCATCGTTGCCCGAAGCATCGTGCGCCATCCAACCAGACTCACGACGCGCGCCGCGGGAGCGCAAGCTCGCGGGGTTATGACAGCCGATGGTCCCGCATTCGTGCAGTTCACCTGGCTATCGAGCCGCTCTGCCGGGCCTGCAAGGCTAAGGGCTTCATCGTGGTCGCAACCCAAGTAGATCACATGGTGCCGTTGGCGAGCGGCGGAACCCACGCCGAAGACAACCTGCAATCATTGTGTGCGTCCTGCCATTCAATCAAGACGGGACGCGAGAGGCGGATGGGATAGTTGAAACTTTGTAAAGCGCGGCTTCGAACCGACGGTTTCCTGTCGCTCGCGCGCCGGCCAGTTACCGGGAGTCAATATATGGGAATTCGTGGTCCGCTACCGTTTTCTGAATCCGAGCGAAAGGCGCGGGGAACTCGCAAGCGTCAGCGGGGACGTGTCGTTAACTTGACCCTACCTGTCGGCGATCTGCAATGTCCCGATTGGCTGGACGATGAGGGCCGGGCATGGTGGCTCCGCGTCGTTCCCGAACTCCACCGGGCCAAAATCGTTTGCCTGTTGGATTCCGACGCACTGGCGGTCACGGCCGACGTGTTCAGCCGATGGCGGGCGGCATCGACGGCGCTCGCGTCTGAGCCGATGACGGTGCCAACGGCGAACGGCGGCGTAAAGCAGAACCCGTTGATTAACACGGTCAACAGCCTGGCCGGGCTGTATTTACAGATGGCCGCCTCGTTGGGGTTGACGGCACAAAGCCGGGCTCGCCTGGGGGCAGTCGAGCCGGTCGTGGCGGACGAGAAACCCACCGGAATAACACCCAAACCGGTCATCATCAGACCCACCTTTGACCCACCGAAGCGACGGCGGCGGAAGGGGTCTACTGGCGCCACGGCGGAACCGGTAGAAGTGCCGCGCGGGCCTTACGCTGCTGCACCGCGGGACAATCCGCCGATTCCAGACCCAGACATTCCACCACCACCTCCGCCCGTACCGCCCGAACGGCTTCGGTGGCGCAGAAGTCCACTTTGGACTCCTGCAAAGCAGCCGGGGCTTGTTTGAAATGTTCGGTCGGCGTCCGACCGTTGGGCTTGAACAGGAAATGAACGCTCGATCTATTTGGACTGGGCTAGGCTTTTCGTAGGCTCTGCCTCAGCAGCTTTTATGCGGCTAGATGTAAGGAAGGCGAGCACGATGCCGGTTAACCCCGACGCGCCTAATATTGTTCCAGGCCATTCATGGCCGCTGTGGATAAGAAATGCGCCGACACCAATAAAAGCGAACGTCACGATGAACGCCATCCATTGACCTCTGTTTCGTTCGGAACGCTCAGCAACCGCGTCTTTGATTTGAGCCTCAATTGCCTGTCGTTCTAATCCTTGGCGGTGCTCCGCCTGCCTTTCAGCCATCACCATGATTCGATTGGCAAATCCTGGGTTGATGTCGTCGTAGCTCTTTAGTTGGTCTGGTGGCGGAATAGGCCCGGAAAACTCGGCGCGTTCTTGAGTTACTTTGACGGTGGCCGATCTTGGCATCGGCTCGATCAGGTCAGCTTTTTGTGTGGCTAGACGTTTTTCCGTTGATCTACTGACGCCTTTCTGTCCCATGTTCGGCGAGTTCCTTGTCTAGCGAATCCTGGATGCACTCACCAACGAAACGCCAATCAAGGAATATCGCCTCAGCATCAGGTCGGAGCAACACTTCCGGGAGGAATGCGTATTGGCGTGGAAGCGGCATGACCGTCAGGATGGTACCAGCACCGCCCAGGAGGTTGTGATATAACCGATCCATTGCAGCTACACTTTCATGGCTGTCCACCATGAAAGTATACTATCGGTCACGGGCAGAGGCAAACCTTGTGCTTTTTTACGCCGGGTAACCAAGTCCGACACCCGCCACGGCTCCTCTAATATTAGGCCGCGTAGCCGTTCGTTCCGACGCTTCATTTCCTTGTGCAACGTGCGGACACCGCCCGGCGGTCGGCGCAATTCTTTTATTTGACCAGTCCGGAATCCATAGTGTATACTTAATGTGTACGAATCGTATACGTCGCCTTAACGGAGTCAAGAAAATGGGCAAGAAAACGAAAAAGACGCCTCCCCCGAAGGCCGAACCAGTTCCCGCGGGCATTTTCTCGTTTCGAGCACCAGAGACGGTGACCGGGCCGGACGGATTGATTTCGGAGATTTGCCGCTGGACCGGCTTAACCTCCGCACAAGTCCTCAGAAGGTCAATTCAGGCTTTTGCGTTCAGCGAAATCACCGCGGGATTTCGGCGGGGACTGCTTAACGATCAGGAGATGGACAAAGCCTGCGCCGACGCGGAGCGGTTTTGGGGTCTGCAAGATTATTCCGCGTACTACGAAGTGTTTGCGCATCTGCTCCGGCTCATGCGTGAACGCCGGGACGCATTAGAAGATTCAAATATTCCGGTCACTGAGTCTGCGTCCCCAGCCGACGCGCTCGAGGTGACCGACTCCACCTACGCCCTTGCAACCGCGCTCGGTCGTCTGACCGACAACTCGGCGGCGGAAGCACTGCGCGGCGCGATGGTGAGCAAGGCGCGATGGATTATCGGGAAGGCGCTCGAGGCCAACATCATCGACCGAGAGACGTTCGGTAAGGCGTTACAGGCGTGCGGCGCCACGCCAGACGGGACGATGACGGCGTACGCCGCGATGTTGGACATCATCCTTCAAAGGGCACCGGACTTGTTGGCAATCGATGTCCATGTTTTGGCTAGTTACAACGTGAAGACCGGGAGGATGATTCAATTCGGCGAAGCACCCGAGCAAAACGAAGTGGCGGACCCGTTGTTGACCGAGGGGCGTGCCGAATGAAACCGTACAACCCCATCAAAGACCTGATTGAAACACTCTCGGCGCCCGAGGGCGCGCGCATCGAAGACCCACCGGCGAGCCGTTTGCGGTATCTCAGCAAGCGGACGCCGAATCAGAAAAAGGAAAAACATATGAACGAACTTGACCAGGCTATCGACGAATTGAAAGGCAATCGCGGCTACATCGAGCGCAATGCGCGCGATGGCGAAGAAGGCCCGCGTCGTCTGCTTCAAAAGCTGGATATGCTCGATGAGATTCTCGCCGAATCCGTCGGGACCGGCGCCGACCGCCAAGCCGAGATTGACATCCTCAAGAAAGAGATTGTCGAGGAGTCGCGGCAGTCCCGCGGGCGCAAGGCCGCACCGAATCCGATTTACGACGGCCCTGGCTCGCCACAATATCGACGTGGCAACAATCTCAACGTACCCCTCGATGATCTGAACCGCCGGCCACAGGCGCCTATCAACATGAAGGAGATTCGGGCCGGCGCCGAATACTGGACGGACAACGACGGGCAACTCGTTCGCGTTTTCCGTCCCCACGAAGCCCTCAGCGAGGAATCGAAAGTCCGCGTTGAACCTGGCTCGGTGGGGGAATATTTACGCGGCATGATCACCGGGAAGCAGAGGGCGCTCGCTATGTCCGGGGCCGAGGACACGGCTGGCGGATTTCTCTTGGATGGTCCACAGGCAACATTCATGATCGATAAAGCGCGGGCGGAGATGGTTGTTAATCGAGCCGGCGCGAGGACGGTCCCAATGAGCAGCGCTACGCTGGATATCGCCAGGGTCGAGACCGACCCGACTGTCGGATGGAGGTTTGAGAATAAAACTATCCCGGCTAGTGAACCTGTTTTTTCCCGCGCGACCCTGAAAGCGCGGACGGCTGGTTGCCTCGTTCCGATTTCCGTGGAACTTTTCGAGGATGCTTCGAACTCAGGCGCAGAAATCGAACGGGTGATTGCTGTCTCATTGGCTGCCGCAATCGATCGGGTCTGCCTTGTCGGCGCCGGTTCAGCGTCGGAGCCGTTGGGGGTTTTGAACACGAGCGGGGTCAACACGGTGACGAGCGTTGGAACGCCGACGACCTGGGTGAAGTACGTCAATGCGGTTACCGAGTGCTTGAAGGACAATGAAACCCCGAACGCGCTCATTCTCCATCCGCGTGATGATGGTATTTTGGCTGCTCTACTCGATACGACCAATCAACCGATGCGGCGCCCCGACCGCATTCAGGAACTGCAAGTGCTCACAACGACGACGCTACCGACCACTCAGGGTGCCGGGGCCGAATCGAGTGCAATCGTTGGCGATTTCACCCAACTTTTGATCGGGGTGCGTCGAGAAATCTCGCTTTCCATCGATCGCTCGCTTGGGTTCGCGGAATTCCAATTGCAACTCCGCGGCATTGCCCGTGTTGATTGCTTGGTGGCGCGTCCGAGCGCTTTCTGTGTTCTTTCCGGCATCACCATTACGTGATTGTGCCACAGTGTGGCACTTTGTCATAGGAGTATAGATAAATGTCTCTGATGAATCTGTTGAAGCGATCGAGTGCAATCCGGCATAGCAACTCCGTGGCCGCTGGCGTGACCGTAATCACACCGAGCGCGGGCGTGGACCTCAAGGGGTTCGACGGTTGTTTGTTCATCGTCCCCTGGGGTGCGATTACCGCGGCGGGCGTCCAGTCTGTCGAGGTTCACCAATCGAGTGACGACGGCGTTGCCGATGGATTTTCGGCGCTACTGGGTAGCAAGGTCACTGTCGCCGACAGCGACGACAACAAACTCACCGTGATTGACGTTTTCCGACCGCTCAAGCGGTACGTGAAAGCGATCGTCAATCGAGCGACCCAAAACAGTGCAATCGACGGCATTATTGCAATTCGGTATTGCGCGGCGTCCGACCCACCCACGCACGACGCAACCACCGTGCAAGGTACGAAGCTGCTCGTCAGCGTCGAGGAAGGCACTGCCTAACAATCGTTTCCCGCGCTGCACGTCGATCCGAGGGTCGGTGAGCGTTGGGGATTGTGTCGTCCGACCATCGGCACCCGGCGCGGGACTTACACACTCGCGCCGGTGCCAGATGGTGACAGTTTCCTGAGGGAAGTAGTGCTACCCGAAGATGACGACATCGACATGACGAAGAGCGTTGACTCGTCCGACCCTCCTGGCAGGGCGCCGACGGCGGAAGAGTGCGAACACACGCAGGAACGCCGGGGCTCGCGGCATTATGGCCGGTCCTCCGAGCGGCGCGAGGATGGCCATAAGAAGCAGCGATACAACAACCCGACGAAATGATCTATCCGATCCGTTGGATCACCTCCATTGCCTTCTGACGGTCAACCGCGGCGTAGTGCTCGGTCATCATCGGCGTTCGGTGTCCGAGGATCACGCGGGCGCTTTCGAGGCCGAACTCCCGCTTCAAGTACGTGGCCGCATTGTGCCTGAGTTGGTGCGGGTGCCACCGATCAACCTTGGCGGCGTCGCACGCCTTTTGAATCGCTCGTCGGTAGCTGTCTACGGTGTATCGTTCGCCGGGCTCCCGCTTCGGTTCAACCTTGACGTTGCTTCCCGGGCTGTTCCCCTGTCCTAACGGCGTTACACGATCATCGCATATCAGACCCGCAAGCGAGATTCGATTCGCCATCCCTTCCTGGACGAGGACATTTCGCTCGGCTTGCTTCCGCACGCGCAGGCCCTGTTGCTCGCTCGTCACCTGCGCGGAGACTTGGATGGGTATCCGCCGTTTTTTTGGAAGTAAGTGGCTTGACAACGTGTTCTTTGACATCCGAATAGGGGAACACCAAGGGGGCTTGACCCATGTTGGTCTTGGTGGCATACGACGTGAGCACGGCGACGCCGGCCGGACAGAAACGACTGCGGAGCGTGGCACGTCTGTGCGAGGATCATGGACAGCGCGTGCAGCTTTCGTTGTTTGAATGTCTGGTGGACCCGGCGCAGTGGGTCGATTTTCGTAAGCGTTTGATCGACCTGATTGACATCGACAAGGACAGCCTGCGGTTCTATTTTTTGGGGAGCAATTGGCAGCACCGCGTCGAACATGTGGGCGCGAAAGCGTCCTATGATCCGCAGGGACCGCTGATCGTGTAGCAACAATGTCAGGTCGCGGGCGCTTCGGGGGGCTTGGAATGTGATAATCATGGTTCGCGGATCGGAAGCGCGCACCGAGATACGGAAGGGTTCGCGGAAGGCGTAAGTGGTTATGCCAACACTATTAGCGTGCAGGCTGGACTCGATGGCCGAACGCCGGGGCGCCCGATCAGAACTGGTACGCGAGACGGCGCTCGCAAGCTTTTTCCTTTGCTGCACTTGCAGTGGAGGAGTTTCGCCCTCGCGCGAGGGCGTGGATTGAAACCGTCGGTCCGATGGCCTGATAGCCGGGCTCGCTCCGGTTTCGCCCTCGCGCGAGGGCGTGGATTGAAACACCGCGCGGTCAAGGGCATCCGCCAGCAACGCGGCCAGGTTTCGCCCTCGCGCGAGGGCGTGGATTGAAACACCGAGGGGGAGGTCGAGCTGTCCGCCCGCCGGCCGGTTTCGCCCTCGCGCGAGGGCGTGGATTGAAACGGCGCGGCCTGCGAAGTGAACGGAGCCGTCGAACGGTTTCGCCCTCGCGCGAGGGCGTGGATTGAAACACGGCGAGGCATACGCCGAGAGCACCGCAGAAGAACGTTTCGCCCTCGCGCGAGGGCGTGGATTGAAACGCGGTTGACAGCGGTTGCACGGTTACGTCATTGAGCATGTTTCGCCCTCGCGCGAGGGCGTGGATTGAAACGCGGGGTTCCTTCGGTCATCGCCAGACCCGCCTCCGGGGTTTCGCCCTCGCGCGAGGGCGTGGATTGAAACGCTCCCCTCGGTCCACTCCTCGTTGAGCACCACCGGGTTTCGCCCTCGCGCGAGGGCGTGGATTGAAACCAGGAGCACTGCTTGACGCCATTGCTGGTGTTGGCGTGTTCGCCCTCGCGCGAGGGCGTGGATTGAAACGTGATGATTCAGACGGTGGAGAGCCACTGGGGGCGTGGATTGAAACCATCTCATCCCAGGTTGGCGTCACGGTTGTGTCCGCGTTTCGCCCTCGCGCGAGGGCGTGGATTGAAACAGGACGATGTTCGTCCCCGATCCGGTCGTGAACACGTTTCGCCCTCGCGCGAGGGCGTGGATTGAAACCGTGAGCTATTTGGTCAGCCTGACCAACGCCGACAAGTTTCGCCCTCGCGCGAGGGCGTGGATTGAAACGGCACGAGCGCGGCGCGTGAGGCGGGGAGGGCATGCCGTTTCGCCCTCGCGCGAGGGCGTGGATTGAAACATCCTGATACCCGACCCAAGAAGTGTGACCACCTTAGTCGTGCAGACTCCAACCGGAATCGACAAATTGAGCTTCGTCGGGTGGCTCGCCATAGCGCGCCGTCAACTCAATCACGGGAATGATTCTATACTCAAGTGAATCCTATCGCCGCGCCATTAAAGCGCGTCTTGGCCAGGCTAGTATGACAGCGCTATGAGGTGTCCGTTCGTTTGACCTTTCGTCTTCGGCATGCATAGGACGTCTCGTTACGCT
>Ga0137431_1000008_pt1 | contig 169133 bp, 138 predicted proteins | sample EasRivERMZT800_2_FD_104646 | JGI IMG/M metagenome (GOLD analysis project Ga0137431, IMG submission 104646) | Soil microbial communities from meander-bound floodplain in the East River, Colorado, USA - East River MetaG ERMZT800_2 | ecosystem: Environmental > Terrestrial > Soil > Floodplain ... | reverse complement strand
TCGGCATTCATCAACCTGTCTCCTGATTGCTTGTCAGGAGCGCGCGCTCTCGAAATCACCGTCAGGAAACACATCGGCTCGACATTCCAAATCGCTTGAGCCAGAATAGCGCTGTCATATTAGTAGACGCCCCTCCGTCGGGCGGAAGGTACCACGCACTGATTGCCACCCGTTGCGCAGATGACCGGCGAAGGGATAGTTACCTACGACGGCCGACTGACGGCTGGAGAACCTATTTTGGAGGATTGTACAGGCACTTTCGAGGAATGTCATACCACGGTCGACCTCCCGCATAAGGTTATGGAATGGGCGCCGGGACACAACGAACTTGGACTCCGATCCAAGCGGCCGTCGCTCACCATGTCGTTGGTGGCCGCGCGTGAGTGATGACTCCGCTTGTCGATACTTGTCGTACCGATTTCGGATTGACATTGGCATCCGTTTATACCGTCGCTACCGTAACCCTCTATTGTGGTTCCGTTCGCGCTAAGGGTGCGGCGAGCCGGTTTTCATCCCGCGAGCCTTTTCGCACTTGGGAGTATTTGACATGTGCAGCCGTTTGGTCCGGGCTCTTCTCCTGTCTTGCGCGGGATTCGCGACGGTCGCCGTCAGCCGCGCCAATGCCACTGGTTACTACCGTTTCCCCTCCATCCACGGCGACATGATTGTCTTCGCCGCTGAAGGGGACTTGTGGAAAGTGCCGGTGACCGGCGGACAGGCGTCGCGCATCACCACGCACGACGGCAACGAACTCTTCGCGAAGTTCAGCCCGGACGGTAAATGGCTGGCGTTTTCCGGAGAATACGAGGGTAACGTTGATGTCTTTGTCATGCCCGCGGCGGGAGGCGAGCCGCGAAGATTGACCTTTCATCCCGAAGCGGACCAGGTCATGGCCTGGAAACCCGACAGCAGTGCGATCGTGTTTCGATCCGGCCGAAAAACCGTGCACCGCGAGCAGCATTTGTACGAAGTCCCGGTTGGCGGCGGGTTGGAAACACCCGTCAACGTCGGAATCGGTTCACTGGCCTCGTTTTCACCGGATGGAAAGCAGATCGCCTTCAACCGCTGGTCCACGGAGTTTCGCACCTGGAAGCGGTATTGCGGCGGCACCGCTGCCGATCTGTGGGTCGGCGACCTGGCCGCCCAGAAGTTCAAGAAGATCACGGATTGGGTCGGCACGGATGATTTTCCCTCGTGGCATGAAGGTCGTATCTACTTCCTCTCGGATCGCGATGGCCGCGCCAACATCCATTCGTGCCAGCCGGACGGAAGCGACGTCAAACAGCACACCCGGCATCAGGACTTCGACGCTCGCTGGCCGGACCTCTCCGGCGGTCGTGCGGTGTACATGCTGGGCGGCGACTTGTGGCTTCTTGACTTGAAAAGCAACGCGAATCGCAAGATCGATATCACCCTGCCCAGCGATCGCGTCCGCCATCGGCCTCGTTTCGAAGACGCGGGCAAGACCCTCGACCGCTATGTGCTGAATCGAGTCGGGTCGAAGGTGGCCCTGTCGTCTCGCGGTGAAATGTGGATTTGCCCGCCGAAGGAAGGTCGCACCATTCGATTGACGGAGTCGTCCGGCATTCGCGAACGGTCTCCGGCGTTCTCTCCCGATGGCAAGCAGATCGCCGCGATCACGGATCAAACCGGGGAAGAAGAGATTGCCGTATTCGATGTTGCCGGCAAACAGCCGCCAGGAGTGCTGACCGGCAAGGGGGCAAGCTGGGTGTTCGATCCCGTCTGGTCTCCGGATGGCACCAAAATCGCCTACGCGGACATGACCTTTGCGTTGTACCTGATCGACGTGACCACCGGCGAAATCAAGACCGTGGATCAAGGCAAAGTCTGGGAAATCCGTGAATACGTGTTTTCACCAGACGGCAAATGGCTCGCCTACGGCAAGCCCCGTGAAAACACGTTCACCGAATTGCTAATCTACAACCTTGCCGACGCGAAATCGTATTCGGTGTCCACGGAATTCACCAACGACTTCAGTCCATCCTGGGACCCCAAGGGCAAGTACCTCTTCTTCCTTTCGAATCGCACATACAACCCGGGCGTCAACGAAAAGGAATGGGACTTCACGGTCAATCGCACCGCCAAGCCATACGCGCTGATTCTGACTGCCGACGGACTATCGCCCTTCCTGCCCGAAGAGATGCTGAAAGAGCGCGAGAAAGAGGAAAAGAAAAAAGAAAAAGAATCCAAGGACGAGAACAAGAAAGAAGAGGAGGGCAAGAGCGGCGAGGCCGCCAAGGATCCCGAAAAAGGCGAAGAAAAAGACGCCAAGGAAAAGAAGGACAAGGAGGACGAGGACGAAGATGCCCTGCCCAAGCTTCCGGAAATGAAGGTCGACGTGGATGGGCTACCAGCGCGCGTCGTCGAGTTCCCCAAAGTGAAAGCGGACAATTACGTCGGCCTCTCGGCCGTCGAAGGAAAGGTATTCTATCTTTTAGCACCGCCCTGGGGCATGATGGAGGAGCCAGAGGATCGGGAGAACAAGGCCCGCAACGCCCTGCACGCCTATGACCTCAAGAAGAAAAAACACGAGGCGTTCATTCCGGCATTGCGAGACTATGCGCTTAGCAGCAATGGCAAGAAGATCGCTTATCGGGCCGCGGGAGATGAGATCCTACTGGCCGGCACGGACGCCAAGCCCGGCGATAACAAGGACGAAAAAGATGGTGCCGAAAAGGAGCAGGTCGTTCCGTCCAAACTTCCGCTCCAGGTCCGCCCCGAGGAGGAATGGGCCCAAATCTTCGCCGAAACGTGGCGTTTCCAGCGGGATTTCTATTGGGCGGAAAACATGGCCGGCATCGACTGGAAAGCGATCCGTGATCGCTACGCGCCGCTCCTGCCGCGAATCAGCACCCGTAACGAGCTGACTGATCTGCTCGGCCAGTTCATTGCCGAACTCGGCACGTCTCATACCTATGTCTATGGCGGCGACACGGAAAGCGCCAAGACCGTCGGCGTCGGACTTCTCGGCGCGGACATGGAGCCCAGCGCCGCGGCCAACGCCTGGCGTTTCGCGCGCGTCCTGCGGCCGGAGAATTGGGAAACCGAAGTGCCCGCCCCGCTCACCATGACGCACGCACGGGTTAAGGATGGCGACCTGTTGCTGGCGGTCAACGGACGTCCGCTCGCCGCGACGGACCATCTGTATGAGCGTCTGGCCGCTCTCGCGGATGGGTACGTGCAGCTGACGGTGTGCTCGAATGCCGACAAGTCGGACGCCCGCGACATTCAGATCAAGACGCTCGGCAGCGAGCGCGAGTTGCGCTACCGAGATTGGTGCCGCCGCAACCGCGAATACGTGGACCAGAAAACCGCCGGGCGCATTGGATATTTTCATCTGCCGGACATGGGCGGACGCGGCATGGTCCGTTTCATTCAAGGCTACTATCCGCAGGTCGAACGACAGGCCCTAATTATCGACGATCGCTACAACGGCGGCGGCAACGTCTCCGCCATGATCAGCCAGCGATTGGCACGCAAGATTTGGGCGTACATGCGTCCCCGCCGCGGCATCGATTCAACCTACCCCGACCGCACGCACTTCGGTCCCAAGGCGGTGCTCATCAACCACTGGTCGGGCTCCGACGGCGACATCTTCCCGGAGAGCTTCAAGCTCCTTGGGATCGGACCCGTGATCGGTACCCGCACCTGGGGCGGGGTGGTCGGCATTCGCGGGGACAAGACGTTCATGGACGGAGGCGTGAGCACTCAGCCCGAGTTCGCATGGTGGGAGCCCAAGCGCGGCTGGGGCCTGGAGAACCGCGGCGTGGAACCGGACATCGTCATCGACAACACGCCCGAAGACGACGTGGCCGGGCGCGATCCTCAGCTCGATCGCGCCATTGCCGAACTGGAACGATTGATGAAGGAAGAAGCGATGGTCAAACCGACCGCGCCGCCGATCCCCGACAAGAGCTGCTTTCCCAAGGCTGACTAGCGGCGTCGGGGCCAGCGCTGACGCCGCTTTGATCGGAAGCCGAAAACGGCGTTGCTTAGGCCGGTATTGATGGATCGGCACGTAACCGCCCGGCAGAGGGCCAGATGGTGGAATCGCCGGCCATGCGACGAAACCGTGATGGGTCGCGCCGCGCGTCGGAATCGCTCAACTCCGGAAGCTCGCCTAGAGCGCCAACCCAGGTGCGAAGGACACCGGGGGGCGCAAGGGGAGGGGCAGCGATTTTCGCGTATTGAGCGCGACTAGTTCAGGCCGTCGTCCTTGTAATATTTCGTGCCCTTCGCGGTGAGTTCGAGGGCCAGCCCTGCATCGGTCAGCTGATATACCCACACGCCCGGCGCAACAACCAGAGCCCCTTGCATGGCGAGGCCCCGATCCCCGGTAGCTGCGGCGCCCGATGCCTGTGCACCAAGCTCCCAGCCGCTGTTCACAAATTGGTCCAGGGCGCCGCTGCTATCGAAGACCCAGACCAAACTGAACTTCTTTGCACCTAAGCCTAGGCCCGCTTGAATCTCCGCCATTCGCATGAACGTTTCGGCCTTGGTCCGATTGCTGACCGCCACGCCCTGCCCACTCCCGCTACCGGCAACGAAAAGCTTTAGTCCAAAGTTGCTGAACACGGCGTAGCCGGCCGCTCCGCTCACGACTTGGCGTGCCTTAGGCTGAATAGCGTACAAGCGATCCAGTGTCCTCCGCGCCATGGCGCGCACATCCTCCTGCATCTCGGCTTTCTGCGATCCGGTCTTAGGAGCCGACTTGCATCCCCCGGCGACGAGCAACAAAACGACCGAAGTTGTAACGATTCGCATCATCTCATGCACTCCTTCAAGTTATGGTTGCGTGTGCGCGACCCTGACACCACATCTAGCGCCCGTTGCCTCGATCGATACGGGACATATGGTGACACCAAGATACACAGAAGGACAGAGAAGGACAAGAAATTCCGGCGAAGCGCCCTCTTCCGCTCGGTTGGACCTCAAGCACGCCCCACCATGATGGATGCATACCAATTCACGGGGCTTTTTCCGCCGAAGGCGGCTGAAGGCCAGCCCTTCGAGTCGGTGCAATGCGTTCTTTTGACTGTCGGGCGCAACATCTGTATATGCTGACGGCGAAGGGGTGGTATTGATACTCGCCTGTTGTTGGGAAACACCCCTCGTAAGAACCACGAATATGCGCGCATTATCACCGATTCTCCTATGCTTCGCCGCCGTTTGGTTGACAACCGGCTGCGCGACCGGTTCTCGCCCGGCCGTGCCCGCTGACCATCGCTGCACGCTCCCGGATCGACAACGGGCGAAGCGCGAGACCCGAATTCGAAATGAACTCCTCCAATTCGTCGAGGAAACACGTGAATTGGAAGACGGTTACGCTCTGCGTTTTCCGTCGCGGATGGGCGATCGGCTGTACAAGCTTGTTCGCGCGGAGCGGGTCTGCTGCAATTTCATTCGATACGAGCTGATCTTCGAGCTGGGCGGCGGTCCGATCTGGCTTCACTTGCGCGGCGACGCGGAGACGAAGCGGATGATCGCCGAGTTCATCGGGGTTTCTTGAACACCTGCGGCAGAGGGTGCGATCTGTGCACGCGATCGCCCACCAGTTTTCATCGCTGAGTCAAGGGATCCCGCTTGCGACAGTTGGTTGCCACCTTCGTAGTGAAAAATCCGCGCTACGGACACAGCGTCACGGTGTAGGGATACGGGAAGCCGCTGAAGGCGCTGACGTCGTTCGACACGTCGGAGAAGTTCGCCACCCGGTTCGGCGTGTTCGGGAAACCCGGGTTGCCGGTTCCGACGATGTCGGCGCGCGGTATGGACGGGGCCGACGCCACGTTGCCGAACTTCTGAACGATCGAGTTCACGTCGGCGAAGTTCGGTTGCGACGCACCGGTGAAGCCGCGCACCACGTCACCCCACTTGGCCATCTCGACCATCCACTCCGAACTGCAATTGTCGCCGTTCGCGTCGCAATGGGCCACGGCGTAGGTCGTGACGCCGCCGGTGTTCGTGGTCGGAACGATCGACGCCCCGAACAGGTGCAGCGTCCCCGTGGTCCATATCTGCGAATGAGGCGTGGCCGTACAGACCACCTCCGCACCGCGCAGCGCCGGGTTCGGCGAGTTCGGAATCGACTGTTCCGGACCGGCGTAGTAGTTGTGCCCGACGATCGCCGGGAATTGCGGGGCGGTGACCACGCGAACACGAATCGAGGTCGCGGTCGCGGGGTTCGCCGGGGTAATTGAAATGTAGCGGCTCTTGAGGCCGCATTCCGCCGGCTCCGTGCAATCGGCATCGGTGGAGCACGGGATGCCCGTGTCCGCACCGGACGTCTGGCAGGTGTTGTCACCTCCGATCGGGGGATCGGGGGTCGTCAAACAGGCGTCATCGACGTCATCCATGTCGAGATCACCCAAGCAAACCGAACCGACCCCCTGCGATGTCCCGCCTGAATCCGCGCAACACACCGGAGCAAGGTCATCACAAGTTCCATCGATGAAACAGCAGGCCACCGCGGGTTCGCAGATCGTGGCCGGGCCCTGAGGATCGTCACCATCGTCGGCGCAGCACGCGCCATCGACGATGCCACACGTTCCGTCCGCTCGGCAGCAGGCGCCCGCGCCGAGGCATACCGAGCCGATTCCCAATGGCGTGCCGCCCTGTTCGTCGCAGCACTCCGGATCCAGGTTTTGACATGTGTCATTACCAAAGCAGCAGGCCTGAAGCCCCGCACAGGTTGTCCCAACGCCTCGCGGTGCGCCGCCCAGATTCATGCAGCAGAGAGGATCGAGCGCCTGGCAGGTGTCATTCGGCATGCAGCATGCTTCCAGGGCCGTGCAGTCATTTGCCGCACCCTGTGGCTCACCCCCCTGCTCTGCGCAACACAGAGGATCGAGGTCCGAACACGCGTTGTTAGGTAAGCAACAGGCCTCCGGGGAGGTGCAGTCAATCACGATGTCCGTCGAATCGTGCTTGGTGGGCAGCATGTCCGACCCATTGCTGGCCCGCGTTAGCTTCGTGACAAACGGCGGGTTGTCGGGGCGAAACGTTACTCGGGTCGTTCCCGGCACGAGGGCTTGGAACTGCAAGGTGGCCACGGTGTGGTTGGCGGATGTCGAACCGCCGAGCATGACCACGACATAATCGACGTCGCCGTTGGCGTCGCTCTCGCCGATTTCCGTCCAACCCGTGCCGACGTTGGGGTTGGGCACGATGCTGATGAGTGTCATGAGGCTGTCGTCGTAGTGGAAGAACGCCTGTACCCCGTTGATCGCTTCCGAGAGATTGGCGACATCGAGGGTCACCGTCACCGTTTCGCCCGGCATCACAAGAGCCGATCCGGGCCCGACGGTAAAGGACAGATCGTTGGTGGCCGAAGCCGGGGTTACCACCCACAGCGTCGAGGCGCTGATCCAATAGCCGACAATGAGTGCTTCTTTCCGAGGCATGACGATTCTCTGACCCTCCGCGGCAGGTCACCGGGTGGAGAACTGCAGCAGCCGCGTTTCTTGAATACTACGGTTTTACGCCGATCGTGGCACCTCTACCAACCTCCGGACGCGGACCGCTCGACTCGAGTGCTGAGGGCACGGGCACATGGTTGGCTCGGGCAAACCGCACGATGTCGTCGCGGTCGACGACGCCGTCGCCGTTGATGTCCGCGCGGCGAGCTTCGGGATGGCCCACGGTCAGTTTGTCGACCGAAACGCTGGTCTTGGGACCGGGGCGTTCTAACGTATCGGAGCGGTCGCCTCCGTCGCCTCGCAGCGACCCGCAACCATCAATGAGGTCGCCGATGGCGAACAGATTGGGCAACATCGCGTTGAGGTCCTGCTGGTTCTGAAGGTTGTTACCGGTCACATCGGCCACGCTCCCGGCCTGATTCCAGCGGATGGCCAGGATGGCGAAGTCTTCCACGTCAATGAACTGATCGTCATTGAGGTCACCGGCGCGAAGGGAATTGGCGCCGAAGAAGCTGACCGAAGTCGCAGTGCACTCCACGGGGTTGACGGCCACGAGGCGCCGCAGCACATGGGCTTCGTCCGCGCTGATCCAGTCGGCGGTGGAGTCAATGTCGCCAAGCGTGAACGTGCCCTCGCCGTTCACATTGAAGTTGACGGCCACGTTACGCAGCTCGACGCTGGGGCCTTCCGGATGATCGCAATCCGTAATCACGAACGTCACCGTTCGCGTGATGACGCGATCGACCCCCGCTAGATCGACCGTGCCGGTCGCGTCCGCGGGCGGCGGGGGGTTAGTTACCAAAAGGGCCTGAGCTGTGGTGTAAGGGTCGTCGTCCCAGGAGCCGTTTACGTTCTGATTGGTGGTCAAATAATCTCGGGCGGCCACGGAGTCCGCAGCGCAGACGTCTTCGCCGATCAGGACTCGCAGCGCCAGCGCGGTCAGATAGTCCGGAGTGTTGCCCCCGTCGCTGAACGAGCCGTCTGGGTTCTGCTGCCCACGCACGTAGCTGAGGGCCGGATTCATTACCGCGTCGTTCCGGTAGTTTGAAAACCGTTGGAGGGTGCTGAGTACGTGGAGTGTAATCGGGAAATTGGTCGTGCCGCCACGTTGCGGGCCCCATCCTCCACCGGCCGTCTGGGAAGTTTTAAGGTAATTCAATGCCTCATCCAATCGGCGGGTGTCAAAGGTCGGTGTCTCATAGGAAGCCGTCATCGTATAGGTGGCCGGCGTGCCGGTGGTGTTCTGTATGCTGATGTAGTTCTGGCCAGGGGTGAACGGGAGGCCGGAGTCGGGAAAGACGATCAACCAAGTGCCGGGCGGCAAGGAGAAGAACGGATCGCCCGGGCCGGGCGGGGCGCCCTGCCGCATTCGCAGTCGGACCGTCGATCCGGTCACCGTGACGACGATGCGGGCCTTCACCGAGCCTGTCGCAATGTTCCATTGGTGGGTGTTGGTGACTCCCGCGGCCACCGCCCGGTTGTAAACACCAAGGCCGCCGTTAAGCCCGACGGCGTAGAGCGCATCGAGCGCTAGCGCGGTATCCAACGTATCGGTGGCGAAACCGGCGGCGATACCCCAGCCACCCTCGGGATAGTTGGGCTTGGCAGTGTCGAATTCGACGGCGTTGCGTATCGCGACCAGGGCCAGCCCGTCGGCCGCATCGGTCATGCCGGAAGGGGCCAGGGCCACAATTCGCCGAGCAGTAAAGTCGATGTTGTTGGTCGCCTGGTTGGCCAGCCATGCCCGCCCGGTCAGCGTGACGCCGAGATTGGGTCCAACGAGAGTGAGCGCCTCGACGACCGTGGCGCTGTCCCGTAAGGCCAACTCGCCTCCCCAAGAGCCGTCGGGTTGCTGCTCGGTGGTGAGCCAGTTGACGGCTTCCTCAGCGCCGGCCGGCGACGATGGCGCGCCCAGAGTCAGGGCGACCATGAACGCCAACGCTCTCCGAAACAGTTTGGTACGTAACGTTGCCATATCCTTTGCTCCTCGCGGGAATCGACCGTCGATCTCGCTTGTCCGGCATCCGGAAAAGGCGGCGACCAATCGAGAGTGCCTTTGTACTCACCTCGACCCATCCCGTTTTTCTATGGCGCGTATCGCCTTGTCTATTTCCTTCTTGATCCAGCCCTTCATGCGGTCGCGTTTCGCCTTCAGCAGCACAAGCTCCTCACGTCCTCCCACCTCGGCGAATGCCATGGCCACGTGTCCGGGTAAGTCGTCGAAAAGCGTGCGCAAGAGTGCCTTCGCGGGCGCCGCCGGAACCAATCGCGCCACGGCAAGTACGAGCATCTCCCTTGCTTTACCCGACGATGGCGCCGCCGCCGCCTTCAACAGCCAGTCCGAAGTCCCCAAGGGACGGGCCATGGCCATCGTGTTGGCGATGACCCATTTCAGGTTCTCCGACGGCGTTGCCTCGAAAAGATCGACCAGAATTCGCCCGGGAAACGGTTGGGCGGCGGCCAGTGCGCGGACAAGAGACTCCTGAAGCGGCTCAAAGCTGCTGACCGCCAGATGTCCCAATAGCACGTGGGCGATTTCGTTCGATAGAGGAACCCACGACCGCAACAAGTCGTCGACCGAAGTCACCGGTATTCCGATCGCTTGCAAGTCCTGCATGACAGGCTCGGCCGCACGCCGATAGGCATCGACACGAACGGCGTGCTCAGTCTCCCTCTGCGCGCGCGCCTCTCTGAACGCCGGATCGGCCTCAAGCTCCGTCATGAGCTCAGCGGCTGTTTTTTTCCCCTTCGTTTTCATGGCAGGAACTTCAGGACGATTTCGCCGTTTTGAACGGCCTGCTGCAAAGGTCCGGACAACTGCGTCGTCGGCCGAACGAACAGTTCAAACGTATAGCCATTCTGCCTTGCATACGCTGCAAAGTCGCGTAATTGTTGGGTATAGGCCTGAGACGATACGTTCTTCACTTCGCTTAGCAGCTTCAATTCATGGTTAAGTCCATCCGGAATCCGGTAACGTCCCGGGGTTTGCGAAGGGATATGTTCTGTGTTCTTGATTAGCCCGGAAGCCTCTTCACCTTCCCGGCCCAATCTCCGGGCGAGGTCGGTCCCGGTATCGACGGCATCCGCTCCCTTTTTGACGACCTTGACACCCGTTGCACCCCATCCGGCAATCGGAATCATCCCGGCGGCGGAAAGCCCGGCATTCAGATCGTCGCCCCGAGCGAGGTAAATCAGGGCGTTCAGTCCGTCCGCAGGCTCGCCGAAACCTGGAACCAGCCCACCGAGGTCGAGAATCCCCTGGAAGACATCCAGTACGGTCCACCAGCCGCCGCTCTGTGGCTTCAGACCGAGTGGGTCCACGAAAAGGAGGGGGCGATTGCCAGCGTACACATAAGGGTTGGGAATCCGCGGGTGGATTCGTAAGGGATCTCGGCTGAGGAACCGGCCCAGCCTGAATTCGTACGCGCGAGCGCGCAGATCGACGAGGCCCGTGGGGGCGTCGAAAGGACTTCCCGCGTAGCCCAACGCGACGTCGGACACACCGGTCTGGGCCAGCAAACGCCCGAAAAGGCCGTACTGCCTGCCGCCGATAACCTGACCCGCGGCGCTGGTGATCGAGCGAACGCTGCCAACTTCGTCGCGGTGAAGATATCGTGCGCCGCCGGTCGTGGTGACGGCGAAGGCGTCGTCGAGTCCGGTACCCATGACATACGACGCCGTCACTTGCCCTGATCCGTTGTATTCCAAGAGACGATTCTGAAACGCATAGACGATGCGCGTAATCGTGCTTCCGGCGGCGATCTCCACGATCCGGCTGAGCGCGTCGCGGGTGAGTTGAGCGTCGCGATTAAGTATTGCGCCGGTCCATTGGCGGAAAGCGCTCACTCGACTGCTCGGGTCATGGGGAGTTTCAAGCAACTGATTACCCGGCAACTGGCTTGATACGAGATTTCCGAGCGGATCGTGACCGTAGGATAGTGCGCCGTTGGTGGTCGGCTGAGCAGCCAAGTTAAATGCAACCGAATCGCCGTTACCCGGCCCCGTCAAATTGCCGTCCAGGTCATAAACGAATGATTCGGAGCGCACGGATGGATTGATCGCGGCGGTCACCGTCGTCGGACGATTCAGGTCGTCGTAGACAATCGCCAGCGATTCGGAAACGCCCCCTATGGATTCATTGATCGCGGTGGGATTGCCGGCCGGATCGCGGACAAAAGCGATCTGAGCGATGGCCGGGGTGTAGTCAACCAGCGTCACTCGACCGCGCTTGTCGTAGGTGAAGCTGCCCGAAACGCCGTTCCCGAAAGTGAGGACGGCTCTCTCTCCATAGCCATTGTGGTCGATCGAAACAGAAGGTCCGCCGCCACTGGTCGTGATTCCCGTCAACCGTCGTGCCAGATCGTGGGTATGGGTCAGTATCCGGCCGGTTGGGTCGGTCACGGTGAGCAAATCGCCCTCGTCGTCGTAGGCGTAGCCGACCGTCTTATCAAACGACGTGCCCTTAATGACCAGCCGCTCGGTGGTCTGACGATTCAAAGCGTCGTACTGAAGATGGAGCGTGGTCTTCTCCGTTTCACCGAGAACGAGATTGCCCGCTCGGTCATAGATGTTCGTGATCCACGTGGCGTCCGCCCTATGAGTGCTGACGAGGCGCCGCATCGCATCGTAGGTGTGCCGAACCCACGTCCCCCCCGGATTGTCTTGCTGGACGAGGTTTCCAACGGCGTCATAGGAGTACTGTGTTGCGTTGGTGAGCGGATCGGTAGCGGTCAGCACGCGGTTTCGCTGATCGTACGTCCAGGCATAGGTGCCACCTCTCGGCACGGTGAGGCTCGCGCGGTTTCCTGCGGCGTCATAAGTAATGGTCGACTCACCGTCATCCGGATGAGTGACAGTCGTGACCCGGTTCACCGCATCGTGGACGAACTCGGTGACCTTGTCCCGCGGATCGGAGACCGCCGTGACGTTCCCTCTGGCATCCAGCGTGTAGACCGTAAGACCGCCCAAGGGGTCGGTTTCAGACGTCGCCCGGTCCAGGAGGTCGTATTCGGCCGACCAAGTTCGCTTGATCGCTTCAGGGAGGGTTCGCGGGTCATCAGGGATGGGATCGACGCCCGTCACATCGTAATCGGTCCGCGCCGTCACGTTGCCGTTTGGATCATAGTCGAACGTTCGTACCAAGCCCTCCTCGCCGCGCGTCTCGGTCAGGCGATTCAGTTTATCATATTCAAGCGTCGTAACGGCGCCGCGGCGATCGGTTAGGGATGAGATGCTTCCGTTCTCATCGTAAGTTCGAGCGGTTTGTTCGCCGAACGCATCGATCGTCTTCACGAGCCGACTGGCGTCGTCATATTCGAATTGAGTCGAGTTCCCGAGGGCGTCCGTTTCCGCGACGAGGCGTCCCGCCGCGTCGTACTTGGTGCCCGTGATCCCCTGGTCGGGAAGATGGGTTTCGATTTTTCGGTTCCGTGAATCATACACAAACCGCGTCGAGTTTCCGAGTTCGTCCGTCTGCGCAACGAGATTGCCGTTCCCGTCGTACTCCATGACGACGCTCGTCTTATCCGCGAACGTCTTGCCGACGATCCGGTCATTGGAATCATAATGTGTTTCGGTCGCGTTCCCGCGTCCGTCCGTGACTCGAATCAGCCGTCCCGCGGAATCGTACGCAAAGAGTGTTGAGTCATTCTCCGCCGTGGTGACGCTGGTGAGCCGATCCAGCAGATCATACCCATGGGTCGTCGTGTGATTGTTCTCATCCGTACGCTGTAGGACCCGCCCACGGGAGGTATACGCCGCTTGAGTGGTCGAAGGGAAAGACGTGCTCTCTGTCAGGGGTTGCCCGGCGGAGTTATACACAAACGTCCGAACGAGGTTCCGGGCGTTGGTCACCGTCTGGGGTAATCCGGGAGGCGCCGGGGCACCATACGTGAACGACGCCACGCCTCCCTCAGGATCGGTAATCGAGGTCGGATTACCAGCTGCGTTGTAACCGATCGAAACGATACGGCCGCCCGGGCGCGTCAAGGTCAGCATCTGGGCGAACGTGGGATCGTAGGTCATGAGGGTCTCGACGCCCGTCTGATCAAGCTCCCTCGTTAGATTCCCATTTGTGTCGTATTCAAACGTCTCGACCGATCCGAGTTCGTCAGTGTGCGACGTGACCAGGTTGTTCGTCCATACCCAGGACTCGATCGAGCCGTCGGGCTGCACCAGACGAATCATGTTGCCGGCGGCGTTATAGCCATGAATCCACTCGGACCCGCGCGGGTCGATCAACGTGGTTTCGGACTTGAAGGGGTTGTAGACCAAGGTGGTAAGGTGACCTTCGGGATCAGTCTGTTGGAAGACGCGGCCATTGGCGTAATAGGCCAACGTGCGGATGCCGCCGTTGGGCTCCGTGATGCGCTTCAATCTGCCGTTGACGAAGGCGCTCGTGTAGTACTCGTATTGAGTAACGACCGCCAGGGTATCGACGTCCGACGGGCTTTCGACGCGCGACAGCCGTCCGCTCGTGTACGTGTAGGTCCACGTTCGGCCAGTGAAGTCGCTCAACGTGGCCACTCGGCCGTCCCCGTTGTAGGCAAAAGTGAGCTGGCGACTGGCGGGATCGGTGACGGTGGTCAGGCGGCCGGAACCGTCATACCCCAAGGTTTGAGTGTTGTTGTTGCGGTCCTTGCGCAGGATCAGCCGCCCCGCACTGTCGAACTCGCTGATGACGCCGTCCCTGCGACGGAATGAGTGGCCGCCGCCTCCGGTGGCCGTCAGAACTCCATGCAGCCCCCCTGGGGTGACGAAGCCGCCCATTCCGTTTGGCGCAAACGTGTACAGCCCGCCCTCGTGGTTGATCCACGTCACCGACCCGCCCCCTTGCGAGACCATCTTGTCGCTGTAGGAGTGGGTCCATCCGATACCCAGCGAGCCGGACATGGTCAGTTGCGAGTTGTAGTAACGGCGGAACTCCAGCGGGAAGCCCAGCGCCGGGATGGTGAAATCGAGCTCTTCACGGACGAAATTCCCGTTAGCGATGTTGACGGGGTCTCCTGCGGTGGACACGCCCTCCCCTTGACCGGTATTTCCTCCGGAAACCACAATGACGGTGCCGTCTTCCAACACGACCACCACGGCTCCACCCCGAGTGGTTTGCGTTGACGACAGGCCGCCGCTGATGAGGAATGCAATGCTGCCATCGGGGCAATCGACGATGTAGCCGACGCCATTCCAGTCCAGCAGCGGCGTCGGATCGCGCGGCGTCGTCACCGTGCAGCCCTGATTCACGTAGAATTGGATGTTGGCCTCGGTCGATGGGTCGAGGTTCAACTGGGGACACAGCGACGGGCAGTTGCCGCTGTCGATCTCGAACACGGGAATGCCCACTTCGTTCGCCCGTTGGAGCGACTTGATGGTGGACATGCCATCAACCGCCACCAGTTCCTCCCAAGTGGCGTGCTCCTGCGCCGATCCGTTGAAGCCATTGAGCCGGAACAACTGAGGCTGGAGCGTGTCGTCATCGTCAATACTGAATTGCCCGATGATCTGCCGCGGCACATCGACTACCTGACCACTCGGATAGAACAAGAATGGCACGCCGAACAGGCTGACGATCTGATTTTCTGCTTTTGCGATCCCTTCGTAGACGGAGCGCACGTTGATGAACTGAGTCAGCCCGGCCAGCACATCCTCGCCGGCCCGAACCCGGGCGTGGTGCTGCTGGATCGCCAAATACATGAACGCTCCCAGGAGTTCGTCCTCGTCCGCAGTGCCGGTTTCTTGCTCTTCAATGGTCGCGTTCAGAATGGTGTTGCGCTGCCGGTTCAGATGCTGCTCGGAGATTTGAAACGCTTCCAGGCCGATGCCCACCAGCTCGCCGGCGCTCAACCCGTCGTGCGTGACGCTTCCCGCGGCGACGGGGCCGGGCTCCGTGAAATCAAGCTGAAGCTCGACGTTGGACCCGAAGGCAATCGCGGGGCCTTGGGCGACGGCTACGCCATCCAAGAGGAGTTGCGGTGTGACGTTCACCATGAACAACGGCGTCTTGGTCAAGCCGCCGAAACTATGCACGAGTTGCTGGGAGAACGCCGTCGTCGGATAGGCCAGCGTCAAGCGCTTCAGGGACATCACCGGCAGGGTCACGGTGTGATCGAACAGGGCAGACCCCTGAATCAGGCGGATCCGGACCTTGTGCCGCTGCGCATCGGGAATCTGCGAGAAACGACTGGTCACCGACGCGACTTCGAACGGCAGCGAAAACGGCAGAAGGCCGAAACGCTGTTCCTCGACAGGCCCGTCGTAGGGCACATCGCTCAACCCTTTCCCCGGCTCGTTCGCCAAGAGAAAGTCGCTGATTTGCTGGCGATAGAACTCGTAGGTCAACTCGCGACGGCGCTGTGAGAGGTAAGTGGACTCGTCGAACGGCTCGGCCGCGAAGAGGCCGGGCACGCCGGCCCGGGGGGCTGCCGTCTTAAAGAACGGGTCCAGAGGAACCCATGCCAAACCTTCCTGGTCAGTACCCGCTGCCCGATAGTTTCCGGTCGGCACATAGGCCTCGACCCAAACCCGGTCGACCCGATAGAAGATGATATTGTTTCCCCCATCGACGAACGGAATCGCGGTGATGCCGGCAGTGTTCAGGATGCTGTTAGCGGCGGCCGCATCGGTGATACGCAACCAATCCATGACATCTTGCGTGGGAATGTCCACCGTGCCGGAAACGTAGCGAGCGGGAATGTTCGACACCCGCAGCAGCGCGATCAGCAGCGAGGCCAAGTCGTAGTCGTTGCCCGCCTGTGTTTCGAGCGCCGCCTCCGAACCTTTCAGTGAGCCAGGATAAAGCTGGTGAGCGCACGCGTTTCGTACGTGCTCATAGAGGCGAACTGGCGAATTACCCAAACTGGCCGCGAGCGCGGTCGCCGCGGGTGTCAACTGGACGTCGGGCGTCGCGGCCAAGTCGCCCGGACCGGGCAGGTCCGAGCCGAGAAAGAGTGTTCCGGGCCCGGGAACGGCTTCTCTGTCTTGCGGTGTGTCAATCCGGATCGGGTCCCGTCGAACCGCCGGACGCAGTTCCCGTCGGGTGCCATGCGGGCGACTATCCCCCGGTGATCCGGCCGCCCCCAGTTTTCTGATGAGCGCCGCGCTGTCGTTCAGAGTCGCGCGACGTTCGTCGCTAGATCGGGCATGCCGAACCGACTCCAGGCCATCGCGGAGCGCGGCAAACTGCTCGCGAAAAATTTTCCGGTAGGATTCAGCAATCGCTCCTTCGTCTTTCAAACCACTTGCGGCAAGATGCCGTTCGATCTGATCGAAACGGGCGTCGAGCTCCTTCTCGAGGACGTCAAGTTCGATCTTTCGCGCCGCCAGGAGATTGAGTTCCTCCGAAGGATCCATGCCCAGAGCGACCTTCGTTGAAACGGCTTCCATGATCGCGAGTGTTTGCTCGAGATCGGAGGCAAGTTGGATCTCCGGTGTAACGGCTTCCTGCTTTGCCGGCTGGAGTCGGGAGGGGATGCCGCGCACTGCTTCTGCAGGCGTCGGCCGTGTCGTCGTTGCTAGGTCCCCGGGCGACGGCTCTCGCGCGGGCGCGGCGCCGATCGGCGCGCCAATCATCGTCAGCACGGTCATCGCAACGCATGAAAGTCCGATTGTTAACGGCGTAGGACGCATGATCATCTCCCGTCACATAAACTGCTTCAGGAATAATTGCCTTTGTAGCCATGGTGCCCGGTCGCCCAACATTCAAACAGGGCCGCTACCCTTTGGTGGCCACTGCCTGAAATGCTCAACGTCGGTCGGTCGACCGAATGGATGGATGAAAGGTCTGCTCCCAAAACCTCGGATCTCCTCGAGATTGAGCACCTGAGGCTCACACCTCTGACCCCGATAGCACGCGCCGAAGCAGTTGGGTGTAAGGAGGAAGGATACCGACGACTCGACGGCTTGTCAAGAGTTTTAGGCACCCGAGCTTCATGCGGAAAAAGAAGCAACAATCATCCCCAACGCAGAGTCCCCAGCTTGATGTACGACGCGAGCGGATTGCTTTTCCTGATTACCGTCAATGAAAGGCGCACGGAGACTCCAAATCGCCACGGCCGAATTAACCAATCGTGATCTCGGATTATGTAGCGAGGGCGCTCGTCGTATGCGAGCACCTCGACGACCTGTCTATCCCGAGCATTTCCGTTCGCGTTGTCCATTGACTCCGCCCGCTCGCGCGTAATGTCTCCGCCGTCTGTGGTGTTCGTGCATGACCGGACGCGACTTGCGGCGAAGAACCGCGCGTTGTCTTGCCCTGGGGCTGACCAATGAAGGATCAAACTCCCGTCTTCTAGAGACTCGTTCGAAGGCGGGTTGCAAGGATCAACAGTCGTCTGCCGGCAGCCGAGTCCTAGGGAGTGACGTTCGCGTCGTAGGGATACAGCACCTCGTCCGCGCACACTGCCCCCCTCAGAAGAGCAACAGGAAGTAATTCAAGACGGGTCATGACGATCACCCTCGTAGGTCTTGAGCATACCGCCGCATCGACTTGACAGCGCTCGACCGTTTAACCGATAACACCTTCGTGCGCGGAGTTCCGCGCACAGTTCGTTGCAAAGAATCCGGAGCAACTTATGCGTTTTGCGGCTTGTGGGGGCGTGGCCATCGGCCTATTGTTCCTGCCCGCTTGCCAGTCGCCGCAGCCATCGCGACCGGCTCAAACACCCTACCGCGAGCCTCCTCCGGGAATATACAGGCTCCCACCTCCTCCGCCCCCCGCAGTTGCCCAGGAAACGCCGCCCGCCCGGCCGACACCGCCGTCCACCTCGCGCGACGCCTGGCCACCGGCCAGTGGACGAATCAGCCGTCGCTGGTCCACCGTCGTGATCCACCACAGCGCGACCGAAACCGGCGGAGCCCGGACCTTCGATCAGTTTCACCGGTCAAAGGGTTGGGAAGGGCTGGGTTATCACTTCGTGATCGGAAATGGGACGGACACGCCGGACGGGGCGATCGAAGTGGGCTCCCGTTGGCACCAGCAAAAACACGGCGCGCATTGCAAGACGCCGAATCAATACTACAACCAGCGCGGCATCGGGATCTGTCTCGTGGGCGACTTCACTAAGACCCGGCCGACGCCCCGCCAGATGGAGTCGCTGACGCGGCTCGTCCGCTACCTGTGCGACGCGTGCGATATTCCGCCGTCGCGCGTCACGGCTCACGGCGAGGTGAACCCCCGTACACAATGCCCCGGCCGGCACTTTGCACTGGGGAGTTTCAAGCGGCGCCTCGCCTCCCGTGCGGTGGCCAGCCGGTAGTAGGGCAGGTGGTTCACCTTCCGTTTCTCGCGAAGCCCATCCCTGAAAAAGCGCCGCCCGACCGCCCGCCAAGGCCCTGAACCCCGCCGCTATCGGAACTTCTAAACCGCGACCGGCGATTCGCCGATGGGTAGAAATAACCGATAACTGAGGGTCGGAGCGCGACGGAGTCCGTCCGCCCGGACCGAAAGGATGCCTCCGAGGCGGGAACCGTTTCCGCAAATGGCGGCGGGGTGGTACGTTAGATTGAATCGGAGTCGGCGGAGCCAATGGCCGCGGCCCGATGCAGGAGAGAAAGCATGGTCAAGCGAACACTACGGGAGCGGTGCATACGGGCGATGATGTCGGTCGCCGTGGGCGGGACGGCCTTCCAACTGAGCGGCTGTGATCCGGACGTGCGCGACGCGCTGTTGACGGGGCTCGAGGATACCACGCAAAGTCTGAGCGAGGCCCTGATTTCCGCGTACTTCCTGAGCCTTGAGGAAGACACGGGCACTACGGGCGGCGGAAGCACGACGTAACCAAACTGGTTTCCGCTCGAATCGAGCGGTTTTCCTCCCGAGAAGCGGCGGCGGTGACACGCGCTCCCACGAGCGAAACTTGGGAGCGCATGTCCCGGCCGCTTCGGGGCGGCGCGAATCAAGTCCACGCCTCACACGACAACGACCCCGCCAACCACCTTCAAACTCGCCCGATTGGTCGTGCCCAGAAATCGGGAGAGCGCTTGATTGGCTTACCCCTTGATCAAGACGCCTGCTTAACCATCGGGCGATTAAGAGGATGTCCTTTGGCTGGGTTCGGCTTGCACGTTCAATAGGTTCTTTTTCGTGCGAAAAACACATCGACTTCGACCAACTTTTGATTGTTCTCTCGCATTCGTGAAAAAAACACACCATTTGCGATGCGGTTTTGGATACAGATCGCCAACGTGACGCGGCCGACGTTCATTGTCGCTTGCATTTGTCGCCGATTGGTGGATTCGGCGGATCAGGCTGAACATGGAGACGGGCGAGCAAGCTACATTTCACCGGCGCGCCGAAAAAAAACCCGCCGCGTGTATGCGGCGGGTTCTAGGTTCTAGAGCAACAAGCTTGACGCTATTCGCTTCAGCCACTGCCCAAGCGCAAGTGGCACGAGGAACTGTCGCGTCTTAGTACGTCAGCGAATAGGAGTACGTAACCTTCGCGCCGAAGTTCGGGGCCTCGTCGTTCGCGTGGTCCAAGCCGGCCTGGACCGACATACCGAAGTTATTGCACTCATCAATCTTCCACTGAAAACCGGCGTCGAGCAGGTTGGTGTTGTCGTGGCCATACTCGGTGCTGGTGCGGTTCATGTAGTCCAGCACCCAGCGCACCGAACCGTCGCCGTTGAGCGGACCATCCAAACCGACGATGGCCCCGCACTGAAGGTGACGGTTATTTCTAACGTTGCTCGTGTTGGAGGAATACGTGAAAAAGTTGAAGTGCGACCGGAGACCGCTCGCATACTCATTCGTGAGGATCAGGCGGCCTTCAACGTCGACACCGCTTGACTGGTCACCGGTGGGGATCCGGGTCGTCGCCTGGAACGCCCAATCACCCTGGTCGGTATCAGCGAACCGCCAGAGGAGTCCGGCGTAGGTATCAAAGTTGCCCTGGTTGCCCTCGTCGCCGGGGATCTCGCCACCGGCGCCGACCCACGAAGGGACATTGGCGAACACTTCGAGGTTATCCGCCGCGCCCCATACGATGCTAGGGGTGATCACGAAATCATCGCCCGAGTCGCCCTTGTTGGCCGGTGCACTGGACGTGATCCACCCGCCGGTCAGACGCAGGTCAACCTGCCCACAGGGTAGCGGCGTGGCATCCTGCATCGACCAGAGCTCGCCCAGGAGGTCGAAACCCGAGCTGGGGGGGACCGTGGTCGTGGTGGTTGTGACGGTGGTCGTTTCTTGAATGGGTCGCTCGGTCTGCCCCAGAGCGGGAAGGGCGAGCGCCAACGCACAAACGGTAGATAGTGGTCGCTTCATCGTCGAATACTCCAAATGCCTTGCTTTTTGAAAGTCGACCAAGCAGCCGCGAACCGCGCCGTTCGCTGTGGCCACTCGGAACTGCCGAAGCAATCTAACCCCATTATCGGGCAGCGCCAAGGGCGTGCCACTGCGAAAGGGACAGAAAAAGGCGGGTTTGGATAGGGAAATTCGGTGCCGGACGCCTCATGGAAGTTGCCATAAATGGTCATAAATATGAGTAAATAAATAGATTATAGCATTTTTATTATGGAGGCGACGTTTTGCAAGACGCCGGGCTTTCTACTTGCTGATGAGCTTCTCAATAACCGGCGACGGAAATATGACCGATACTGCGATGTTCCAGTCCGCTGATTCAGCAGGCGGAAAATCGGGGCGACTGGATTCGAACCAGCGACCTCTTGACCCCCAGTCAAGCGCGCTAACCAAACTGCGCTACGCCCCGAAAACGGCGGAAGTCAGATCCGGCCGAGGAAGGCCATTGTAACTGATGGGACGGCAAGAGAAAGGACTCGTTGTGCCACCCCGTTCGACGAATCTCAATTGTACCGCGAAGAGAAGTCCGATAACTATCGTGTCTCCAGAATATTGGAGCCTGTCGATATTTCCGGTATGATGACTATTGCGAGCGGATAGAATCTTTGGACCGCGAGTCGCAACCCGCTCCGCTGGGTTCGACCCAATCGCGAAAATCGACCTGTTTCGCTCGGTGGGGGTTAGACCCCCGTTTTGGAACAGAATTCGAAGCGATTTTTGAGTGGAAAGGCGAGCGTTTTCGTACTTTCTGAGGTACCCAAAAGCAATTGCCCGAAACGCAAAAAACTCTCGAGACGATGGCCGAAGAGATCTTCGAAATCTATCAACTGATGGCCACGCTCCGCTCGCGTCAGACGAGCGGGCAGGAGGACATTTCGGAGACCGAGTACATCACGCTCAACGTACTTGCCCGGGGTGGACAAATGACCGTCGGCGAAGTCCAAAAGCGAATCGGAGTCGCGCCCGCTCAGATGTCGCGAATTGTGCGGGCTTTGGAGGAGAACGGTGGTCGGGGGTATGTCGAATGTCAGATCAATCCTCGCGATCGGCGGTGTGTTGACATTTCATTGACCGCAGCCGGTCGCAAAGCCCACGCCCGATTTCGTGCGGCCAGACTGGAGTCGATGTACGCGTTCCTGTCCGTCTTGCCGCCGGAAGATCGGGTGCACTTCATGAGGATCATCGGGCAGATCCGCGGCGCGTTCGAACAGCGGTTGGCCTTGGCCATGGCGCAAGAATAAAGCGTGACGTTGAAATCAGGTCATCGAATCTCCGGAAGAAACAGGTTTTTTCTAACCGATTGATCTGCCCGATGTCTAATGGGAGGAATCAGCGCCGAAAATGATTGATTTTCCGGCGTTTTCGGACTATAAAGGACACAGACCCGGCATACGCCGGAATGGGAGGTAACGCAATGTTTGGTACAACGCGATGGCAATTAGCGGGGTTGGCGACTGCGGTGTGCGGATGGATGGCCGGCGGAACGACCGCCCAGGCCGGCGGTAGTTTTGGCATCGGGTTCGGATACAGCGGCCACGGCTATTCTGGTGGCGTGCATTACAGCACCGGGCCGGTTATCTACGATGCACCGGCGTATTACGCCCCGAGTTATTACGCGGCGCCCTGCCCAACACCCGTGGTGTACGGGCCGAGCGTGGTCTATGCCGCACCCGCTTATCCGTATTACGGCGGCGGCTATTACGGCGGCGGTTATTACGGCGGCGGCTATTACAAGCCGTATCACGGCCATCATCACGGTCACGGTCATGGTTACTATCGCGGTGGCCACGGTCATGGGCACGGGGGACACGGATACGCCCATCGTGGTCATGGGCACGGAGGACACGGAGGGCATCGCGGCCGCGTGGCGCACCACGGCGGCGGGTCGCGATACCGGCGGTAAGCTCAGACTGGCCAGAGAACAATCACGGCTAGCCGGCACCAGCGCGAGAAGCGCGTCGGGTGCCGGTTTTTTTTCCGCTTGGAATTGCCGCGGGGATTTCGGTATGCAGGTGCCCGAAGCGGTTTCCGCTTCAGAATTCTAATGACCGATAATTAAGTGAACCAACGCTGGATTTGAGCACTAATCCAGCTAAAGACCCTTGAGTTTTCCTGTCGGACCCGTTAAACTAAGTTCGCATCTTATCGGGGTGGCAACGCTTTAGGCGACCCTTCTGGTCGGGATCGAGTGGCGGTGCGAACGTTGGCGAGTGAGGCGCGCGCAGCGGCGTGCGCTCCGGCGTGCGCTCGGCTCGACGACGATGGGGTGTCACGCAGTGCTCAACCTGATCGGCGGCCGTTACGCCCGAATGGCGGAGTGGGAAATCAATGAGCATCGGTCGTCGAAGATCATCTGAGAAGCGCAGGCGGAGCTATTCCGCCTGGGTTGCCCATCGACTAGTTGGTTGCTTTTTCGTCATGGGGGCGGCGACGGCGACGAATGCCGTCGCGCAGGGCCCGATCTTCATGGGCTTCGCCGAAAACAAACTGGCATCCAATGGTACGAGTCTGGCGGTGCCCGTTCCGACCCCCGGCGGTTCCGCTGCCGGCAACTTGCTTGTTGCCTGCGTTGCGACGGATGGGAACACCTCTGCCTCACTCAACCCCCCGGGCGGGCAGGGATGGACGCTGATTTCACGGACGAATCAAGGCGCCGTAACACTTGGAGTGTGGTGGAAAACCGCGGGTGCCTCTGAACCCGCGAGTCATACATGGACGTGGAATGTGGCGATCACCGAGCAAGCCTACGGCTGGATGATGCGCTTCCGAAACCAGGATACCTCGACTCCCATTAACGCAACGGGCGCCAACGGCAATACGGCGACGATGGCGCCGGTAACCCCGTCGGTGACCACGACGGTGGCCAATACACTGATTCTCCGCATGGGCGGGTTCGACGATGGCGATATCAATGTCGACAACACCGGGCTGGCCACGCCACCCTACACCCAAATCACGATGGACGAAAGTTCAACGGGTACGCAAGCGTGCTCCGGGGGCGCAGCCTCGGTTCTTCAAACAGGAATCGGGGCCAGCGGCACCGCCAATTTCATATTGACCGCCGCCGAAGAGTATCGAACCGTCACGATTGCGATCGCCCCGTTTGTTTGCACGATGAACTCCCAGTGCGACGACGGAAACATCTGCACCACGGACGTTTGCAGCACGGGCGTCTGTCAGAACAACAACAATACCGTCGCGTGCAGCGACGGCAATGCGTGCACCGTGGGGGACGCCTGCTCCGGGGGAAGCTGCCAGCCGGGTCCGCCGGTTAACTGCTCGGGGGCGGGGAACCAGTGCAACACGGCCAGTTGCAATCCGGCCGGTACGGAAGGCAATTGCAGCATCCTGACGCCGGTGTCGAACGGTACGGCGTGCAACAACAGCGTCTGCCTCGTTGGCGAAACGTGCCAGGCGGGCGTATGTACGGGCGGCACGGCACCGAATTGCACCCCATTCAACAATCAGTGCAACACGGCCTCGTGCAATCCGGGCGGGGCAGAGGGAAACTGCACCACGATGACGCCACGGCCGAACGGCACGGACTGCGACGATGGCTTGGCGTGCAACGTCGGCGAGGCCTGCCAAGCGGGGGTGTGCACCGGCGGAGGACCAGCCGACTGCTCAGGCTCGGGTACACAATGTACGGTCGCTTCCTGTGCTGCCGGCGGTGCGGAAGGTAACTGCAACACACATACGCCCATAACGAACGGCACGGATTGCGACGATGGCTTGGCGTGCAACGTCGGCGAAACATGCCAGGCGGGAAGCTGTACGGGCGGTGCACCGCCGAATTGCTCGGGTGCCGGCAATCAATGCAACACGGCCTCGTGTAATACGTCCGGCGCGGAGGGCAACTGCGCCACGCTGACGCCGCGGCCGAACGGGACGGATTGCGACGACAGCTTGGCGTGCAACGTGGGCGAGACGTGTCAGGCGGGTGTTTGCACCGGAGGGGCGGCGCAAAACTGCACGCCGTTCAACGACCAATGCAACATTGCATCATGTAATACTTCTGGTGCAGAGGGCAACTGCGCCACGTTGACGCCGCGGCCGAACGGCACGGATTGCGACGACAATTTGGCGTGCAACGTGGGCGAGGCTTGTCAGGCGGGTGTTTGCACCGGCGGGGCGGCGCAAAACTGCACGCCGTTTGGCGACCAGTGCAACGTTGCGTCGTGCAATACTGCCGGAGCGGAAGGAAATTGTGCGACGGTGACGCCGCGCCCGAACGGGACGGATTGCGACGACAGCTTGGCGTGCAACGTGGGCGAGACGTGCCAGGCGGGTGTTTGCACCGGTGGCGCGGCACAGAATTGCACGCCGTTCAACGACCAATGCAACATCGCGTCGTGCAATACCGGCGGGGCAGAGGGGAATTGTGCAACGTTGACGCCGCGGCCGAACGGCACGGATTGCGACGACAGCTTGGCGTGCAACGTGGGCGAGACGTGCCAGGCGGGTGTTTGCACCGGAGGGGCGGCGCAAAACTGCACGCCGTTCAACGACCAATGCAACATTGCATCATGTAGTACTTCTGGTGCAGAGGGAAATTGCGCGACGTTGACGCCGCGGCCGAACGGCACGGATTGCGACGACAATTTGGCGTGCAACGTGGGCGAGGTTTGCCAGGCGGGTGTATGCACCGGCGGGGCGGCGCAAGATTGCACGCTGTTTAGCGATCAGTGCAATATCGCGTCGTGTAATACGTTCGGCGCCGAAGGGAACTGCGCGACTGTGACTCCGCGTCCGAACGGCACGGATTGCGACGACAATTTGGCGTGCAACGTCGGCGAGGCCTGCCAAGGCGGTGTATGCATGGGCGGGGCGGCGCAAAACTGCACGCCATCCAACGACCAGTGCAACACAGCGTCGTGCAATACGTCCGGGGCGGAGGGGAACTGCGACACGTTGACCCCCGTGGCGAACGGTACGGATTGTGACGATGGGATGGCTTGCCTGGTCGGTGAGAATTGCCAGGGCGGGGTGTGCACAGGCGGCATGACGTCGGATTGCACGCCGTTCGACAACCCGTGCAACACCGCCTCGTGCCACACGGGTGGAGCCGAGGGGAACTGCACTGTTTTGACGCCCCGGCCGAACGGCACGATGTGCAACGACGGTCTCTTTTGCACCTTGACGGATTCTTGCACCGGCGGCGCTTGCGGTGGCATGGGCACGCCGTGTCCCGCACAGGTGTGCATCGAAGCAACCGATACGTGCGCGAACTGCGCCATGGACGGCGATTGCGACGATGGGAACGCTTGCACGACTGACGCGTGCGTGTCGGGGGACTGCATGTACGTGCTTACGGGACAGATTTCGATCGATCTGGAGGTGGAGGCCATCGGTCAGGCGGTTACCCGCGACGTGACGTTCGTGATCACCGACTGTGCCGGCACGGACGAGACACGGACCAGCCCGATTTCGTTCGACGCCTTTGGCTTTGCGTCGGTGTTGCTAACCGCCGTGGACGCGGACGCGGATTGGATCAACGTGGTCGAGGGGCACACGCTTTCACGGCTGGCGCCGTTGATGTTCGTCTCGTGCGCCGCGGCGGTGGATCTGACCGGGGTGGAAGCCTTGCCCGCGGGCGATTTCAACGGCGGGGCGGCGGCCCCGCAGGACGGCATCGTCGACATCACGGATTTCTCGATCCTGGCGAGCCGGTGGAACACGGCCATCGATCCCACTTTGAGCATCGGAGCGGACGCGACGGCGAACGGGTTCCAGGGATCGGACGACTTCGCGGCGATCCAGGTCAATTACAATCAAGTGGGTGACGCGTTGAACGGTTGTCCGCTGTTCGCGGAGGAAGGCGATTCGCGCGGCGGCCGTCCTGGACGGTTCCCGGCGGTTCACTACGCCCAGCCATTGGACGCGCGGGAATCGGCGGCGCGGATCGCGACGGACGACCTGGCCATACCCAACGCTCACCTGGCCGATGTCAATGACGACGGGTTTGTGGATGCAAATGACATCCGCGAATTCGCCCGGCTGCATGACCTACCTTTGCTACCGGAATTTGAGCGGATGCTTCAGAGCATCGAGGACAGACCGGGTCGATCCCTGCGACGGTAGGATCAAGAACTCGCTGGCGGCGAACCAGGCGAGGAAAGCTTGAGGCCGAGGATCCCAAGAAGGATCAAGCCGATGAACAACAGCCGCATCGTGTTGCGCGGTTCGTTGAACAGCCACATCCCCAGGACAGTCGTGCCCAAAACGCCAATGCCCGTCCAAACGGCGTAGGCCGTGCCAAGAGGCAATGCTCGGGCCGCCAGAGCTAATAGCCAGAAGCTTCCGATCATGGTGATGACGGTGAGGGTGCTTGGCCAAGGCCGAGTGAATCCGTCTGTGTATTTCAAGCCAACGGCCCAAGCGATTTCGAGCACGCCGGCCAAAAGCAGGAAAATCCAGGGCATGAGATCATTTCCATTTGATTAGCCACGAAACCGCCTCAACGGCGGCCCAAACTTGTGTCTGGTCGACGTGAACCGGCACAGTCAGCCTGGCGGTAAAACATACCGCCGCGGAGTGGGAATTCAAGCGAACCGAGGGATTTTATTGAGTTTATCGGCCTTTTTTGGTAAGTTTGGGACATTGTTTACGCTTATGTGGATGGAGCCGTGGGGGGGCTCGTGGTGGGCACGGCGTCTGATCGCCGAGGGCTTCCCGAAAGCGCGTTTTTCGGCCGGTGGCCGGGAACGGACCGTTGCGTCGTGGTCAGTCATCGACGAGGTTGGGAAGGATTCGGGTCTTACTCGCTTGGCGGGGAGCTGGCGCGGGAACGGCCGTTGCTGGCGATTGAGCGCCGGCTCACCGAATTGTCATCAGATCGATCATCATTAAGCAGCGGCAGTCGCGCCGAACTTGATGACCTGCGAGCGGAATGGGCGCGGTGCGCTCGCGAGACATATACCGATCTTGAGCCGTGGGAGGCGGTGGTCGTCGCCCGGCACCCCAACCGCCCCAGCATCCTCGATTTCATCCGTCATGCCGTTGACGACTTCTGCGAACTACACGGCGACCGCTATTTCGGTGACGATTCCGCGATCGTCGCGGGCTTTGGCCACGTCGGCGACCACCGGGTGATGCTCATCGGGCATAACCGGGGGCGGGAAGCCGCGGAACGGGCGGCGTGCCGTTTCGGCTGTGCGCGGCCGGAGGGGTACCGCAAAGCCCTGGCGAAGATGCAGCTGGCGGCTAAGTTCGGCGTGCCGATTGTGACACTCATTGACACTCCCGGAGCGTATCCCGGGGCGGAGTCCGAGGAGCGTGGCATTGCTCGGGCGATCGCCGCGAATCTTTCCGCCATGCCGAGGCTTCGGGTGCCGATTGTGGCGGTGGTCACCGGAGAGGGGGGCAGCGGCGGTGCCCTGGGGATCGGCGTGGCGGACCGGCTGGCCATGTTTGAGCACAGCGTCTATTCGGTCATTTCACCGGAGGGATGCGCGTCGATCCTGTTCCGCACGGGTACGATGGCCCGGGAGGCAGCGGCGTCGCTGAAACTTCTAGCCTCCGATTTGCGGGAGATGGGCTTGGTGGACGAGATTCTTCCCGAGCCGTTGGGCGGGGCGCACCGCAATCACGCGGAAACGGCCCAGACGTGGCGGGCGTTTGTCATTCGAACCGTGAATGAGTTGATAGGGCTGGGCGCGGATCAACTGATCGCCCGCCGCCATGAACGGCTCCGCTTTGTAGATTCTTCTCGGGTATCTCCGATTCCCTAGTCATCGTCATTCCCGTATCGAGCGACGGCGGATTGCGCGCCCGCACAAATCGTAACGCCATAAATTGCCGTAAGATGCGCGCAGTCCTCCCCCCAATTCCTTGTGCATATTTTTTGTGCATCCGCACCACGACCAATGTTTATGGTCCGCTTCCGTTGCATGCGGGATTTCCCTTGCACAAGCCGGGCTAGGCTGTTAGTCTGCCGATCGCGTCGAAGCCAATTCGCGTTCGCGGTCCGGTGGATAAAAGGGAGGGAACGATGCGAAGCGTTTTCACGCCTCGAATCATTTCGAGATTTGTCTGCGCGCTGACGATTTCTTTATTGCCAACGCTGTCATCCGCAAATGTTCTCAATGAGTCGGACAAGTTGCTCCCTTCGGACGGGCCGTCGTCAGATCAATTCGACTTATTCGGAATCTCCGTTGCGGTTTCCGGTGACATGGCGGTGGTGGGTGCTACCGGAGACGACGACGACAACAGTGTGGATTGCGGGTCCGCGTATGTCTTCCGCCGCAACGGGTCCGCGTGGGTGCAGGAGCAAAAGCTCCTGCCTTCGGACGGGGCTGCCGGTGACGGTTTTGGCGTATCGGTGGCCATCTCCGGCAACGTGGCCGTCGTGGGGGCCTATGGCGACGATGACAACGGTTCGTGGTCGGGCTCGGCCTACGTGTTTCGGTGGAACGGGTCGTCTTGGGTGCAGGAGCAGAAGCTGTTACCCACGAACGGGGCGACGGATAACCGATTCGGCCAATCGGTGGGCGTGTCCGGCAATGTGGCCATCGTGGGGGCGTATCGCGACGACGACATGGGGACGGACTCCGGCTCGGCGTTTGTTTTCCGCTGGGACGGTGCGACCTGGGCGGAAGAGCAAATGCTGTTGGCCGGTGATGGGACGGCGTGGGACCAATTCGGCTACTGCGTGTCCATCTCCGGCGACCTGGCAGTGATCGGGGCGATTAGCGACGACGACAACGGTTTGTCGGCCGGCTCGGCGTACGTTTATCGCTGGAACGGCTCATCCTGGATACAGGAACAGAAGCTGCTGTCTTCGGATGGAGCGGCGGATGATCAATTCGGCTATTCGGTGTCGGTCTTCGGCGAAGTGGCGGCGATCGGGGCCAATGGCGACGATGACATCGGTGCGTCGGCCGGTTCGGCATACGTCTATCGCTGGGACGGGTCGTTGTGGGTAGAGGAACAAAAGCTGCTCGCTTCGGACGGGGCGGCCAATGATTTGTTCGGGTTGTCCGTTGCCGTTGGTGACGGCGTGGCCGTCGTGGGGGCGTCGAACGACACGGACAATGGATTTGATTCCGGCTCGGCGTACGTCTATCGCTGGGACGGTTCGTCTTGGGTCGAGGAAGGAAAACTGCTGCCCTCGGATGGAGCGACGGATGAACTCTTTGGACGGTCCGTTGCGGTCTCGGGTGACGTCGCGGTGATCGGGGCCTTTTTCGACGACCACAACGGTTATGCGTCCGGCTCGGCTTACGTATTTGGGCCGATCTTCTGCCGTGTGGGTTACTACGGGCCGGCGTGCGCGGAATGTCCCGGCGGCGGGGCCAACGCGTGCAGTGGTCACGGGAGGTGCGACGACGGCCTCTCCGGTACGGGCGTGTGCGCGTGTGAGGGCGGTTACGCGGGAGAGAGTTGCGACGTATGTGCCGGCGGGTTCTATGGCTACCCGACGTGTACATCGTGCGACGCCTCTACGACGTGCTCCGACCACGGGACGTGCAATTCGTCGGGCGCCTGCGACTGCGACACTGGCTATGCTGGCGCGGCGTGCGATGAATGTGCCGGCGGCTACTACGGGCCGATGTGTACGGCGTGCCTCGGCGGGGCGTCCAATCCGTGTAACGGGCACGGCGCGTGCGACGATGGCATCGACGGGACGGGATTTTGCACCTGCAATTCAGGTTGGACTGGGTCTGATTGCGGCGTCGACGTCGACGAGTGCGCGGCGGGACACGATTGCGACGTGAATGCCACGTGCACTAATACGCCCGGAGGCTTTGTTTGCGTATGCGACGACGGATATGACGGCGATGGTACAACTTGCGACGAGCGTTTGGGCATTCCAACGGTCTCGGTATGGGGTTTGACCGTGTTGACGTTGCTGCTGCTGGCTGGGGCGAAAACTCATTTCGGACGCTTGCCTCTGCAGGGTCGATAGGTTTGTGGGGAGACCGAGAGAGGCCTTCCGACGCCGAGGAATCCGGCAGGAGCTACGCTTGATCGCCCAGCACTTTAGCAATCCCGGCAGGATCATCGCCAATCCGAAAAATATTTTGTCATACAAAGCCGCATGTTGTATACTTATCGGAAATCGGATCGGGGGTCGATACACCTTTCAAGGCGGATTGAAGAAGGAGGCTTCACATGTCTAGGCTTACGAGTGCGCTGATCTGTGGCACGCTTTCGGTTGGGATCTGCCAATACTCAAATGCCGAATCGACGATAAGTCCAACGATTCAGAGCGTGGAGTATGCTTTCGCGCCGGACACCGGAGAGGAGATTGTTACCGCTGTCTTCGATAACGGAGTCCTCACTTACTGGCGTGCTACTGGAGAATTTCGGTATCAGTTTGGTGACGGCACGGTGAAATGGGCACGATCGCGACCGCATGGGTGGATGGGGCCATCAAACCCTCGCTGCCCTTTGGTGGAGACAAACGCGATCTAGAGAACACTCCATTTCCGGGCGGAGAAGCAGATTGGCCCCACGGGCCCCACGACCCTGCGCCAATATCGGGCGTCGATCCGACTGATGCTTGGTGGCCTCCTTCCTGTGGGAGCGACTATTGCTATTGCTGGCCTGCCTACCATCAGTGCATGCTCGAACTCTGTGAGCCGGTATACGGACCGGCGGTAGCTCAACTTAACGCATACTTCTGGGCCCAATATGATGCCATCCTGACGCAATATAATCAACTAGACGCGAATTGCCAGACGATTGAAGATTCGGCCTTACGCTTCGCGTGCCAGGCAACCGCAGCCACTTGGATGACTCTCCAAGTAGTGGCGTTAAGCGACCAGGTTGCCGCCGAACGCACCACCATTGAATTGAGTTACATGACTTGTTCCACCGGCTGTCACATTGGTGCCATCGAGCCCACTCTTAATGGAGGGTGTCCCAACGCGTGTGAGTTCGTATCTCGGGCTTGTGGTAACGATTCACCTCCGAAGCCGGAGCCACCTCCACTCCCGGAGTTCGGCCTTACCAATCCTCGTCGAAACCCAATGTACCGTCAGGAATAGGCTTGGGACAATGGTGTACGAGTCCAAAGGAGCCCAACGTAGTGTACAGATGAATAAGAGCGATACATCACAACATCAAACATGTCGCCAATGCGGTTACGACTTGTTTGGGCTTGCATTGGAGACGTGCTGTCCGGAGTGTGGTACAAAACCGGCGTCTAGTGGTATCGACGAAAAGGCCGACCTTGCCATTTCAATGGGGGGGTGGCGCCTGTTGCGAATTGGAGAGACATGCCTACATAATTGGGCGCAGTCGTTGATTGTATGGGGCATCCTGCTCGTCTGGTGGCTTGGACCCGCTGAGAGCATCTTTGCTCTTTTTTCGGGAACCCTATTCGCCATAGGGGCGTGGTTGCTGACCTCGGATACACTTCCCGTTTCCAGCACCGGTGCGAATCGTGGGCGTTGGGTGGTGCGGCTTTCGGCTGTTGCAATGCTTATGGTCTTGTCAGCTCGCACGATTCCCTCGGTTCAAGCATCCGTCGGAGAGAATGTATTGACTTTGGGATACCGGTGTGCACTGACATGTGCGCTGAGCGGATTGTACTCGATCTTTGGCGATCAATGTTTCTTCCGCGTCCACGGGAAGCGGCGAATCTCTGAGACGCGCGGCCTCCTAAGATGGACGATTGGAGTGTTGATTGTGTACGCGATCCATGCTGCGTTGGGGATTGTCGGATGGCATGATGACCATCCTCTTGTTTTCTCGTCGTGGAAGGTGCTCGAAGCGGCGCGTGTTTTGCCGGGTGCCGTTCTCACGTATTTGGGCATTACGTTATTGCGCTCCCTTCGCTCCGATTGGATTGAACGGACGAACACGGCTCGTTCTCAGCCCGTGGCTTGCTAGCAGACTAACGTTCGCCAGCCGGTTGATCTCTTAACAGATTTCGGGCGATTGAATCGGGTTTGAGTTCGACGGCTTTTTGGGCGAAGCGGCGGGCCTCATCATTTCGATTTAGGCGCTTGGCGGTGACCGCCGCCTGTTCCCAATGGGCCGCGTTGCCGGGTTCGAGTTTGGTCAGCATCGTGTATTCCCGAAGGGCCGGCTCGTGATCGTTCATTTGGGTAAACGTTTCGGCGAGAGAGAGGTGCAGCTTCGCGCTAAACGGGTCGATGAACACCGCCCGGCCGAGCCAGAACCGCGCATCCTGAAGAGCTCCGCGTTTTCGATAGATCGAAGCGATCTTGGCACGGACCTCGGCATCGCCGTCTTCGATTCGGGCGAGTTCGAGCAATTGAGGCAGGGCGGCATCTTCATCGCCCCGTTCCAGATAGATACCGGCCAGGCCGCTCCAGCTCGCGGGGTCCATCGGGCGAAGGCGTTGGAGGGTTTGCAACGGCTCCAAGGCCCGGTCCCACTCCTTTCGGCGGAGGTAGATTTCCGACAAGTATTTCGGCGCGACCCCTCCGCGCGGGTCGACTTCGGCGAGCCGAATTAGGACATCAATGGCTCGATCTTCGAAAGTGCGGCGGACGTCCTTATGGGATTCCTGTCTCGCGTGCTCGGCCAGGGCGGTTCCCAGCACGGTCAGGCCATTGATCTCTTTCTCGTCGAGTTCGATGGCCCGCTCGGCGGCTTTCACCGCGGCCTCGAACTCGCTCGCGTCCATGGCCGCGCGAGCCAGCCGCCCGTGAACCGCGGCGCTTTCCGGCTCCTTTTCCGCCAAGGATCGCATTTCGTCGAGTTCCTCGGGCGGGGTGAGATCAAACCCCCATCGGGCGGCCTGAGACCGTGCCCAAACTCGGAACTGTTCGTCGAACGACTCGGGGCTAATGCCAAGTTGTTCCTGAAGGGCTTGCGGTTGGGTCTGACCGCGCCGATAACTGGCAACCAGTTTCTGAATCGTGTCATAGCCCCAGCGTTCGACGATGAACTCGCACATCCACTCGCTCTGGGCGTAGGCCATTTGCCGGTCTTGCGGCCGACGCGGGCGGATAAACCCCCAGTCGATCGATTCCAGAGTAAAGAGCCGGTCGTGCCGGATGGCATCGGCCAGCAATTCGGACCAGGCGAAGCTGCGCGGGGTGTCTTCCTGATAGACAGCCAGCCCTTCTGTGAACCAATGCGGGATGCGGTTCTCCGTTGCGGCCAGCGTGACTGTGTGGGTAAACTCGTGGCGGAGTACGTTGGCCAGGTTGTAGGTGCCCATGAGTTCGACCGATTCGCGCGGGGTGGCCAGGGCGATCACCCGGCCCGTGCAGGCGCCGACGGTGTGGATCCAGGGTTTGCCGGTGATCCTCACGCCGAACTGCCGCTGGGTAGGGAACATTTCGATGACCGTTTTGTGCTCGAGAGGCATGTCGTAATCAGCGGTGACCTCGGCGTAGAGTTCTTCGAGGTAGGGAGCGACGTACTCACCCAAACCCGGATCGCGCTGCTGGTCATACTTGACGATGAAATGGTCGGTTTCGTATCGGGCGAAGCGGTCGAGCATCTGAAGGAGATCGAGGGTGTGCTTGGTACGCTCGTTGAAGGAATCAAGGGCCCAGGCGGCCTCGAGTGCCTCGCGGGCTTTGTCCTCCGGACCCCATTGCATGTACATCATGCCCAGTTCCGTGCGGGCGTTGGCATTGGTCGGCTCGAGCTCGATCGCCTTCAGAAGCGCTCGTTCTGAGGGCTCGAACTGGCGAATGCCGGATAGGGCGCTTCCGATTGCGTGATAGTACGAGGCGCAATTCGGGTTGATCGCGGTTATCCGCCGCTCGAACTCGGCTTGCCGCTTCGTGTCGTAGCGGCAGGCGCAGGTGGCCGCGCAGAGCGACAACGTGGTCAGGTCATCGCTATTGATGGCCAGGGCTCGGTCGCAGGCCTCCATGGCCTCGTCATACCTGCGTTCCAGGCTGAACTTCACGGCCAGCAGATTGATGGCCGGGACGTAATTCGGGTTGGTTTCGAGGGCGGTCTGGGCGGCGGCTTCAACCTTTTCAAACGCCCATCCTTCCAAGGCGACGGCGCCCAAGCCGACGTGGGCCTCGGGCAGGTGTTCGTTGATCCGCAAGGCGGCCAGGTAGTCCGAGACGCTCCCATCGGCTTCATCGTTGTTGTACCGCTCGCGGAGGAGGTCGCCGGCGGCAACTCGCGCCGGCCAATAATGGCGATCGACGCGTTCATACGCGACTTGCAGCATTTCCTGCAACGCGTGCTTGGTCCGGTCGACGACGTTGGTGCGGGTGAGGACGCTATAGCGAACGAGGCCAATGGCGGCGCTGGTGATCCATTCGGCATCGCGGGGCAGGTCCTCCCGTTCGACGAGCTGCCGATCGAACCAACGATAAGTTTCGATGGCCTCGTCGCGGCGACCGAGCATTTCGAGCGTTTGGGCGAGAAGCAATCGCGGTCCGGCACCGTTGGGGTCTCGTTCCATCGCGGCCCGGGCCCTTTGGATCACGTCGTTGTAGCGGCCGACCAAGTTGTAGGCCTGAGCCAGAATGAAATGCCATTTCGCTGTCGCTTCCGCGGGATGGGCGAGGAGGGCGTCGATCGCCTCGTCATATTTGCCCAGGCGAATCAAACACCGCGCGATTCCCAACCGCGCCGCCGGTTCCGGCTTCGGGTCGGCGCTGAGCCGTTCAAACGCTTTCAACGCTTCGTCCGGAGCCCCGCGAAAGAAAAGGTCTTCGGCGTCGCGAATGGTTTTCACTTCGGGTACGGCGGGGGATTCGGTAGGGGGGTCGGGGATGGTCTCCGGCGCGGCAGGGGGCTCCTGCCCCAACAAGGCTGAGACGCAACAAAAAAGCGATGTGCCAACCGATGCGAGCCGCCGGAGCATCGTCCAGCGGAGGATCGACGGATGGCCGATCATGTCTTAATCAGAAAGGAGCTTGGTGAGCGAGTCCAGAAGCCGCTCCATCCGGAAAGGTTTGTTCAGGTAGCCGTCGACGCCCAGGCTCTCCGCCCAAGTCTGATGCCGCTTGCCGGCGTTCCCGGTGATCATGATGACCATCGGCTTTTGGCCTTTCTTCTTGTTGGGGCCTTTCAACTTCTCAAGCACCAAGAAGCCGCTGCGCTTGGGCAACATAGCGTCGAGCACCACGAGATCGGGGTCGAACTCATGGGCAACCTCAAGGGCCGCATTGCCGTCCATGGCCGTTCGAATCGTCGCGCCGGTATCACCGATGACCGCCACCAAGGCCGATACCATGTCCGGATCGTCCTCGACGATGAGAATGTTTTTTCCTTCCAGGGAAACGGCCACCTGATCGACTCCTGCTGCCCCCATCATTGAACTCCTGACTACGGACCTGTACCCTCGACTGCGGAAGTATAGAAGCCCCTGAACACCCGATCAAGCTGAATCCCAGCTCGACTCATATCGCTTGTTAACCATGCGTGGGACAAGACTTTAGCCGACGGCCGCCGATCTCTTCGCGAGACTGTGTGTATCCGAACCGGTTTTCATTGGGAGTCGGCACGTCGTTTACGACCGCGGCACCACCCGCTAGACTCACCACGCGTTCGATCGGCTGTGGCAACAGGGACGGTCACGGAGGACGGCGCCTTGGCCAGGCAGTGGCTCATCTCGACTCCCGCTCACGACCGCGACACTTTCGCCCACCGATGCGATGTTTCACCGATCGTCGCCCAACTGCTTTTGAACCGTGGCCTCGACGGGGCCGAAAGTACCGCTCGTTTCCTCCAGCCTCAGCTCAAGGACCTGTACGCCCCGCATCTGCTGCCGGGCGTCACCCGGGCCGGAGAAATCATCGCCGACGCCGTCCGCCGGAAGTCCAAGATCGTTCTCTACGGTGACTACGACGTGGACGGCACCACCGGTTTGGCCATTCTATGGCATGTGATCCGCCGCGCCGGCGTCGATGTCGCGTTCTACGTGCCGCATCGCGTCGAGGAGGGCTATGGCCTGAATCTCGAGGCCGTGAAACGCCTGATCGCCGAGGGCGCCCAATTGATTGTCTCGATTGATTGCGGCATCACCGCTGTCGAAGTGGCCCGTGCCGCTCGAGCAGCCGGGGCGAAGCTCATCATCACCGACCATCACGCCCCGCACGGAGAGATCCCGGACGCCGACGCGATCGTTCACCCTATTGTCGGCGGTAAATACCCCAACCCCGACATCTGCGGCGCGGGCGTGGCATTTAAACTCGCATGGGCGCTGGCCCAGCAATGGTCCGGCTCCGATCGCGTCGCGCCCGAATTCCGCCAACTCCTCATGGACTTATTGCCGCTCGTGGCCTTGGGGACCATTGCCGACGTGGTTCCGATTACGGGTGAGAACCGCGTCATCGCCAAACATGGCCTGTCGGGTCTGGCCACGACGAAGTGGCCTGGCATCCGCGCCCTGATGGAGTCCGCGAACCTCGATCCAACTCGCGTCAGCGGCTACGACGTGGGCTTCAAGCTCGCCCCGCGCATTAATGCCGCCGGCCGCATGGGGCATGCCCGTCTGGCCGTCGAGTTGCTCACGCGTGCCGATGACGCCCGGTCCCGCGAAATCGCTCTTTACCTCGAAGACCACAACCGGCAGCGCCAGGCCACCGAACGGCGCATCACGAAAGACGCCGTTGAGTTGATCGATAAGAACAACCTGGCCGGGGACGCCCGACGGGCCATTGTGCTGGCGTCGGAAGGCTGGCATGTCGGGGTGATCGGCATCGTGGCCGCCCGGATCGTGGAGCGCTATCATCGGCCCACGGTGATGATCTCATTGTCGAATGGGGAGGGTCAGGGATCCGCCCGTAGCGTGAAGCACTTCGCCCTCAACGAGGCCCTGGCCGCCTGCGGCGAACACCTGCTCAGCTTCGGCGGACACGCGATGGCCGCTGGCCTGCGCATCGATTCCAAGCGGGTGGCGTCCTTCACCGAAGTGTTCGTGGGGGTCGCCAATGATCGGCTCACCGGCGACGACCTGAAGCCCAAGCTGCGTCTCGACGCCGAGGTCGCGTTGTCCGCGCTGACGGTGCCGACGGTCGAAGCCATCACTTCACTGGGACCGTTCGGGATTGGGAATCCGCGGCCGAAATTCGCGACCGGTTGGCTCGAGCTGGCCGACGAGCCTCGGCTTGTAGGCAGTGGGCAGAAACACCTTCAAGCGGCGCTTCGCGAAAACGGAACGATGCTCAAAGCCATCGGCTTCGGCTTGGCGGACGAGATCGAAAACCTGAAACGACACCGCCGCTGCCGCGTGGCCTTTGAACCGATCATCAATGACTTCAACGGTCGACGAACGGTTGAGGTGCAGATTCTGGACTTGCAATATCCATCCTAATCTCGAACCACCTCAGTTACGTGGCCGTGGTCGGATCGGTGCCCGCTAGACAGGGACACGCCCGTCCGCCTTAACGGGTAACCGGGGGCACTTGTGCGGTGTGCCGCGACCCGCTATAGAAGCGGCCCTGTCTCACGATCTCCAGTGGGCGATTGATCCCCTCGGGACGCAGAGACGTGTCCGGCGGCGTACCCAAGTGGACCAAGGGGACGGATTGCAAATCCGTTATTCGTGGGTTCGAATCCCACCGCCGCCTGTCCATCCAGTTCTGGAGCGTTGTGCGGCCAGCGACTACCTGTTGCAGATCATGGGCACTGTCCAGGGCCGGCGAAGGGGTACACGAAGCCCCTGAAGGCGTTCACGGCCTGACTCACGTCGGAAAAACTGACCTGCTGGGCTGGAGCGGGCACGTTCGGCTGTAGTTGCGTTTGGGTCTTGCTTGGCGCGTTGGGGGCGTCGCGGTAGTAATCCGTGACCGCCACAATGTCGCTGAACGTCAGGTCTCCGCTGGTACCGATGATATCCCCCCAAGGAGCTGTTGGAATTACAATGGGTTCAGAATAGTTGTACCAATAATTACGGTCGCAGTTTGCAACGATCGCATCCACCTGATAGACGGAGCCCGGCACAACCTCCGAACCATAAATGTGGAGCAACTGCTCGCTGTCCCACACCTGGTAATATGGTGTACATTGCAACCCCGCCCCCAAGGCCATGTCGCCTGCGGTCGTGTTCTCGAACAAGAGCGGAGGACCGACCCAACGAATCGCTCCGCTCGAATTGGGAAAGCCCTGAGCATCGACCACCGTAACCCGCAGCGCGCGCGGATGGACGGAGATGCCGGGATTGAAACTCAAATACCGATTCTTGGTCGGCTCGGTCGCCTCGATATGCGGCGGCGCGGCCAGAAGTACCTGAATGGTCCAACAAGACTCGGTCTCCCCTCCACAATCATTGGTGGCCAGGCAGCAAAACGTAGAAATACCGACAGGCAAATCACCTCCATGGAGAGCGACCTCGGGTGGGTATTCAGCACCCGTGTGGACGTATTCGCCCGAGCAAGTCAATTGGGCACTTCCTCCACACGCCGACGAGACCGAAGGAGCTTCCCATTCGACTTCCGCCATGAACGCGCAGGTCGCGTTGACGGTCATGTCCGGTGGGGTGACGATGGTCGATGGGCCACTCCAGCGGAGGGGATCGCTGCAAGAGGGAACCACCAGAACTGCCTGGCCGACCGTGTCGACAAGGTAGGTATTGAACGGGTTCCCGCCGCCAAAACAAACGTCGCATGCGGGGCAGCCGCCGACCTTGGTGAACGTCAAGACGGCCATGTCGGCGTCGCCGGGGACGCCAGCTCCGCCGAGTAGAATGCCGATGCCATAGACGATCACGCCGGCCGCCTCATCGACGCTTTGAAAAACTTCCAAAAGATATGGAGGGCCCGCGGGCGAGATACTTACGAAATCCAGACAAGCGGGATCGTACTCGATGACGAACTGACCACCGTTAATGATTCGAGTCGCAGGACCCACATGAACCCGAAAAAACACGAATTGATCCGATTCGAAACAACCGGGGTCGGACAGACCGCCCGATTCCACCAGGAACTCCAGAGTGGGTGTGTCCGATGGTTCCCCCGCATGAACAGTCATTGTCCATGCACTCAAAAAGACGACACCAAAAAGGCTGCAACGCCATGGGATCCGACGCAGGGGCTTCATGATTCATTCTCCATTCAAAGAAAGGACCCGTGGATTGACCCGACCTTCCGCGAAACGCGATAACACGCGATCGGCGTTTCGCAAACGACGCCATGAGCATTTTCGATCCGGGCACCCAAACGGTCAACGAAAATCTCGTAAGTTTCCGCAGCAATCGAACGAAATTGGGTTCATGGAAACTTTGTTCGCGGTCAAGGGTCGAGGCGACGAATCCGAATTTGATAGATCGCGCAAGATAGAGCAGACAACCCGCATTCGCGCTCTTGTTTGAAGACCCGAGCGAAACGAATCGCGCTCATACTTAGACGTTGTTTGTACGTTGAGTTGGGAGAGTGATACTTCTAATGCTGATAGTGCGGGCAGATTGAAGCGTGCCCGAAGCTGCGTGTCATCGGTTCCGTTGACGCACGCCGTTTATGTTGTCATTTGGATCGGTGCGGATAAGACGCGATTAGGGTGAGCGTCAAGTTAGTCAGGACAGAGAAGGCCCGGGCTCCGTTTCAAGAGCGAGGATTGGCACCGGGAACCAGTCCTAAACGACTGCCTGAATGCTAGGTCCTCGAGGCCCATTCCTGCGCAAATGACGCACACCCGCGCGATTATTTCGGGCAGTCGGGCGACGCCGTTAAAGCGCCACGCGAGGACAGGCTTGCCGGCGCCGCGTCTTGCCTATCCCTCGGCTTTTGCCGTTCCGACGATGCTCACTCGAATCTCGATGTCGTTGGCCACGACTTCGTCCGTCATGTCCGGCTTGATGTTAAAATCGGTCCGCTTGATCGTGAAATTGGACCGCAGCACGAGCAGGTCGCCCTTGAGCCGGCCGCGATCCTTGGCCCGATCGGGCAGGTAACTCGCCTTTACGGGGACGGTGATCTCTTTAGTAACTCCGTGGCAGGTGAAGTCGCCGGTGATTTTCATCTCGATTGGCTTGTTCGAGTCGCGTTTCACGTCGGCGACTTTCTTGACCTTGAACGAAATCTCGGGATAGGCTTCCACGTCCAGCCATTCATCTTTTTGCAGGGTTTGCTCCATGCCCTGATTCTCGAAATGCAAGCTCTTGGTGGACACGACGATGGTGCCGGTTGTCGCCTCCGGTTTTTCAGGATCGAACTGAACGGTGCCGGAGATGCCCGAAGCCAGGCCCATGATCGGCTCCAGCAGGGAATCCAGCACGAAAGACATTGCGTTAACGCCCTTGGGGTCCTTGAAATCAAAGGAGATGGGTTTGGCCCAGGTGACCTGAGCTAAGACGAGCCCGATCGCGATGATCCAACCACTGATTCTGCTCTTTGCCATCCACTTTCTCCTTTTATCAAGCACCTCGCTGCCGACACGGTAGTATTAGCGTCGGCTGTCCCCAGGCCCGCCCATAGACTACTCCAATCCTCACCCGCGTGGAATATGACAGAGGCGACGGGCAGTTGGCCGGTTTATGCGAGGCGATCCAAATCGGTCACTCGTCGCCCAAAAACAGGTAGCGGGTCATGATCGCCCCAAGTAATCCGCTGCTTCGTAATCCCGTTATCTCCGCGACCTTCCGGTTCGTAAGAAACGGTCAAGTGGCCAACTTGTGCTCGAATAAAAGGTCAAAATAGGCGAATATGGGCTGACGGCCACGCGGGAATTCCCTGGGCGTCGTCGAGGTACGGGTATCGTACCAAACGATGCGTAGGGCCTCGCGACACATACCCATCAAGGGGTCGAGCGTTAGATTCGGCGAGTCGATCGCGGTGGAACCATACCGGAGGCATGCACATGATGGCGGGATTGTTTTCCAAGCGGGTCATTTTTTCCCTTCTCGTTGGATTGGTCGGATTGCGGACCTCGTCGCGGGTGACGGAGGCCGCCACGACCGGCAGTGAAAAGTTCTATCAAGCCTATTACCTCGAACACAGCGGCGGCGATCTGACGCAGGCAGCCAAGCTGTACGAAGAGGTGGCGGCCGATGCGCGGGCTGACAAGGAGCTGCGGGCGCAGGCTGAGGCGCGGCTGGCCGGTTGCCGCGAAGAACTGGCGACGACGGACTTTGCGAGGATGATGCCGGGGCACGCGATGGCCTATTTCGAATTGCGGCAGCCAGGGGAACGGGTCGAAGCGTTGCTTGGCGAACTCGGCCTGCTGACCGATCCGAAGTGGTTGCCGGAAAAGGGTGCGAAGCAGGTGGCCATCAGCCCCACTCTCGTTAGAGAGGCGATGGGCATTCGGGGAGCGGCGGTCGCCGTCACCGGTTTTGACCCTTTCAAAATGGTGCCTTCCGGCGTTCTGGTGTTCCATCCGGGCGACGTGGCGGTCATGCGCGGGATGATTGAGACCGCGCTTCCGTCCGCGGCCAACGCGGTGGAACCGATCAGCGGGTACGCGACCTATGACGTGGAGGGTAAGGCGTTGATCACGCTCACCTCAAAGCTGGTGATCGTGAGCAGCTCGCGAGACGATATCGAAGGCGTTCTGCGCCGCGTCAGCGGGAAAGAGAAGACTTCGCTTGCGGATAACAAGACGGCCTTGATGAGCGAAACGGATTCGGGCGACACGCTGATGCGCTTCTTCGTGAATACCAAGGTGGTGATGCCGGTGGTCACCGGTATGTTGTCCATGTCGGGAGAAGCCCCGCAAGAGTTCGCGATGGCGCAAGCGCTCCTGGACCTCAACAGCCTGCAATCGATTTCGGGGCGGCTGGATGTCGGAGCGGGCGGCTTGGGCCTTCAATTCGACTTGCGGCTCGACAAGGGCCATCACAATCTCGTCTACAACTTGCTCCGCTCGCCGGCGATCAATAAGGAAACGCTCAAGTGCGTCCCCGACGGCGTGGCCGCTTTCACGATCGGGTCGTTCAACGAAGCCGTGTCGCGCTACGGGTCCGCCGGTTCGGGTGACGGTAAGACGGCTCCGATTGTCACCTTGTTGGATTTCGGTCGCGAAATTTTCGCCAACATTACCAGCTATGCGATTTTTGTGATGCCGCCGGATGGCGCCGCGGGACCGAAGGGCTTGCCCATTCCCGACGGCGGCTTGGTCTTCACGGTCAACGACCCGGCCAAGTCGGAGGCGCTTTGGACGCAGATGTTGGGGCTGGCGATGATGGCCACGGGGGCGAGCGGCATGGAAGGCGGCAAACAGGAAATCGACGGCGTGGCCGTTCGTACCTACCTGTTTACGAACGGACCGACGGTCCATTTCGCGACGGCGGGAAACGACGTAGTCATCACCACGAACGCGCCGACGATGCAGCGGGTGCTCTCAGCCAAGCGACAGGGCAAGTCGGTGATGGCCGACAAGGCATTTGAAGCGATGCTTAGCCAAGTGACCGACGCGAGCACGGATGGAGTGTTCGTCCATGCGGGCCGATGCGCCGAAATCGGCAGGCCGTTCATGTCGGTGGACGATCGGAAGGAAATGGAGCCGGTGCTGAAGGCGCTGTCGAATACGACGGCGGCCTTCACCCTTGACCATTCCGATGAACTGTTCCGAATGGCGTTGCGGATCCGCGGGGTGCCGAACGTGCGGGAGATCGTGACGGCAAAGCTCATGGAGGAACAGCGGCGAGAAGAACAACAGTCGCAGCTGACGAACGCAATCCAGGCGAAGAAATGGGACGAAGTGTTGGCGGTGGTTGACCAGCAGCTTCAAGAGGGGGGCGACGCGGGCGAGTTGCTTCAGATCAAGTTCAAAGTCTTGGCGAAGCACAAGAAGGACCGGGCAGAGGCGTTGAAGGCCGGTGAGGCATTTTTCGCGAAAGCCGGGGACAACGCGGCGGCGCTAAACGGAGTGGCCTGGGACATTCTCACGGATAAGAAATATGGCGACGACTTTCGAGATCTTGCCCTCAAGCTCTCGCTGCGCTCGAATGAACTCAGCGAGCATGAGAACTGGAGGCACCTAGACACTCTTGCACTGGCCAAGTTTGAAACCGGGGACGCCGCGGCGGCGGTGGCTCTGGAGAAGAAGGCGATTGAGTTGTGCGACGGGAAGGGCGGGAGCGACCTTCGGAACACACTGGCTCGATTCGAGGCCGGGGTGAAGCAGGAGCGGGTGGCTGATGAGAGCCGCCAATCGACCGACTGATTCATGACGCGAGGTGAGTGTCGGTGCGCGTGTCCGGCTCGCATTACGCGGAGGCGGATGGCAACTCCACAACTTTGGCCTTTGTCGTGTGGGGACCGTCGAGTTCGTCCCAAGCGAGCTGGACGTTGGTGCCCGGGGAGGCGGATGAGGCTTTGACATAACCGAGGCCGATGACACGGTTTAGTGCTATCGAATGGCACGAACTGGTCAGAACTCCAACCGCTTGATTGGCGTCGGTGTAGAGCCTCGCGCCGGGCGGGGAAACGACGTCGCCGTCGATGTGAAGGGCGGTTAGCAGTCGGGCGACGACGTGACGGGAGCGCATCCGCTCGACGACCTCCTGGCCAAGGTAGCAGCCCTTGGTGTAACTGACCGCGCGGTCCAGGTGGCGAGTTTCGGCGGGCAGGTATTCGTCGGTGATTTCGAACCCTGGCCAGGGAATTCCGGCTTCGATTCGGCGAATTTGGATTGCATCTTCTGCTACGGGCACGGCATGATCTGAGCGGGACGTGCTGGTGAGGTCCTTCCACAATTCAGGGGCTGTGTCGGCCGGGACGAAGAGTTCAACGCCGAACACGCCGCAGAAATCGTGACGGATCATGGGTATAGTTACATTGCGCCACCTGACGGGCGCGAGGCTGAGAGCGGCCATCGTGCGGGCGTTTGGGGCGCCAAGCGATTGGAGACTCGCGGCGGCGCCCGGGCCGCAGAGTCCGATTCGAACAACTTCTGACGTACGATCGCGCAGGGTTACCTCCTCGGTGATGATGTATTTGTTGAGGTGCTTGAGGGCGACCGCGTGGAACCGTTCGTCCATGTCGAGCCACAGGGAGTCGGCCGTGTTGATCACGTTGAGGTCAAAGAGAATGCGTCCCTGGTTGTTGAGGGCGAATGCGTAGACGCCTTCGTTGCGGCCGAGGTTTTTGATTTGATTGGTGGTGAGGTTGTGTAGCCAAGAGGCGCGGTCCCTGCCGGTGGCTTCGAGAAGAGCGCGGTACGACCGATCGACGATCGCCACGCGTTGGGTGATCGTCCGGTGGTCGGCCGATGGATCTCCACCTTCAGCCAGTCCAGAGGCCTGCTGCGAATGCAAAAATGTTTGCCAAGACGACATGGTTTTTGACCGGTGCAAGGGTATCGCTTGGTTGCGAATCGGGCAACTTTCGATCAAGCTGGCGCAAACAGGCGGCGGTATGTTTTACGTAAGTCATTAATTCATAATTATTTATGCGAATACCGGAGGCTGCGGAGCGCAGGCTGGGATTCCGAACGATTTGATGGCGATGGCGTACTAGAAATAGGACTAGATTGGTACTATATTGCTATCGGACGGCAAAGGACACCAAGCCGAGTTGAGGAAGGGCGATGTGGGTTAGGCAATCGGCATGCTGGCACTGACCAAAAAGACGGACTACGCCCTGATCGCGCTGACCTATCTAGCGCGGCGGACCGGGCATGTTGTCAACGCACGCGAGATCGCGTCCGTGACGCGAGTGCCGTTGCCGATTTTGACCAATATTCTGAAGCGCCTCGCGGCAACCGGCATCGTGGTCAGTGAGCGAGGAGTGAACGGGGGCTATGGCTTAGGAAAAGCCCCCGAGTACATCACGCTGCATGAGTTGATCACGGCGATCGAAGGTCCGTTCCAGTTTGTGCAATGTTTGCTGTCGTCGGCCGAGTCGCATCGAGCGCCGTGCGAACTGGAGGCTTCCTGCCCGATCCGATTGCCGGCGATGCGGGTTCACGATCGACTCCGTTCGTTTTTGCAGGGAGTGACGGTGGCGGACCTGATCGATCACGAGCAGGCATCGGGGTCGGTGCGCGTCGGTGCGATGTTGCAAGGGAATCTCAGCCATTCTCAAGGGCTAAGGAAGGAGTTTGCGTAATGCGATCCGTGTATTTGGACAACAATGCGACAACGCCGGTGGACCCGCGCGTACTCGACGCGATGCTTCCCTATTTCAGGGAGAACTTCGGCAATGCGGCCAGCCGCAACCATCGATTCGGCTGGGTGGCCGAAGGAGGGGTCGAGAAAGCTCGCGAGCAAGCCGCGTCCGTCATCAACGCGTCGGGCAAGGAGATCGTCTGGACCAGCGGCTCCACCGAGGGCAACAATCTGGCCATCCAGGGAGTGGCCCGTATGTACGCGGACAAGGGCAAGCACATTATTACCTGTAAGATCGAGCACAAGGCGGTGATCGATCCCTGCAAATATCTGGAAACCCAGGGCTACGAGGTGACCTGGCTGGAGCCGGATAAGAAGGGTCGAGTGGGCGTCGATCAGGTGCGCGAGGCGATGCGGTCGGATACGATTCTGGTCTCGATCATGTTCGCGAACAACGAGATCGGAACGATCAATCCGATCGGTGAAATCGGGGCGCTCTGCAAGGAACGGGACGTGATCTTTCATACGGACGCGACACAGGCGTTCGGAAAGGTGCCGATCGACGTAGAGGCGATGGGCATCGACCTGTTGACGATGTCGGCGCATAAGATTTATGGACCCAAGGGCGTCGGGGCGATGTACGTCCGCCGTCGGAAGCCCCGGGTTCGGCTGCAACCGATCGTCCATGGCGGCGGGCACGAGCGCGGGATGCGAAGTGGAACGTTGAACGTGCCGGGGATTGTCGGACTCGGTGCGGCCGCGGAAATCGCCCAAAAAGAAATGCCGACCGAAAGCGTCAAGACCGCGAAGCTTCGCGATCGGCTCTGGGCGGGCTTGAGTGAACACCTGACTGATATTCATCGCAACGGTGACCCGGATCACTCCCTGCCGAACACGTTGAACGTAAGCTTTCTATACGTGGAGGGCGAGAGCCTGATGATGGGTTTCGGCGATATCGCGGTGAGTAGCGGTAGTGCGTGTACCAGCGCATCGCTGGAACCGAGCTATGTATTGAAGGGATTGGGCATGGGCGACGATATCGCCCACAGCTCGATTCGATTTTCGTTAGGCCGGTTCACCACGGAAGAGGACATTGATTTTACGATAGGCCAGGTGGTTCAATCGGTGAATCACCTGCGGGTCATGAGTCCGTTGTATGAGATGGTGCAGGAAGGAGTGGATCTGTCGACGGTGCAGTGGCAGCATCACTAAGAATCATGAGGATCTATCGAGATCGCGTTTTGCGCGGTGTGAGGCCGACTATGATCCGTCGAAGAAACTTGACGGGAACTTCACCCGGGATGTTATGCGACGCGCGGGTAGGTTTTTGAAAGTTGCAAAGGAGGTGACGGGAATTGATCTCCGAGGACACTGAACGAGTGCAGTTGATCGGCCGATTGCGCGAACTTCTTCGGACGGAGGAGGCCAGGAAGTTCGGTTGACCATGGTTGAAAACGAAGTATGTAAGGAAGATGATTGGTGGCACGTGCCGGTGGCCTCCGGCGTGCCCAATATCAATGCGTTCGACTACTCACCGATTCTGAACCGAATCGAAGAAGAGTTCGAATCGCAAGGAACTAAGCTATTGTTGATACCCGCGTATGCGGATTAAGGATTAACGGAGCAATGCTATGTCTTATAGCGACAAAATCGTAGACCATTACAAGAACCCGCGGAACGTCGGGTCGATGGACAAGGCCCTCAAAAACGTCGGCACCGGCATTGTCGGCGCGCCTGAGTGCGGCGACGTGATGAAACTGCAGATCATGGTTGACGAGAACGAGCGGATCGTCGACGCGAAGTTCAAAACCTTCGGCTGCGGCAGCGCCATCGCGAGCAGCTCCCTGGCCACCGAGTGGATCAAGGGGCGAACGCTGGATGAGGCCATGGAGCTCAAGAACACGGAAATCGTGCAGGAACTCGCCCTTCCGCCCGTGAAGATTCATTGCAGCGTGCTGGCCGAGGACGCCGTCCGCGCGGCTATTGCCGACGTGAAGCAGAAAAACGCCGGCGACACCAAGCGTGAAGCGGCGCCTGCGGCCGCAGGCCGCTAAGGTGCGGGACATTCAAATGCAGCGCCGGGCTTTGTTCTCGGCGCTGAACCCGCTGCTCACAAGGTTGACGCTACTGCGGGACGTAACGACAAGAGAGATAAGAGAAACGCCGTTCGCCAGGGCGCGAAGGCTTATATATCGGAGAAACGGATTATGGTGAACCTGACGGAAATCGCGGCTCGCGAGGTCAATACGATCATTGAGCAGCAGCATGACGCCGCCCGTAAGAGCGGCAAGGAGCCCACGCCTCTTTATCTGCGCGTGGGGGTCAAGGGCGGCGGGTGCAGCGGGTTCAGCTACTCGCTGGACCTCACTGAAAGCAAGACCGAAAACGACGAAACGTGGCCCCAGCACGGCATCGAAGTCGTCTGCGACCCCAAGAGCATGTTGTACCTCGACGGAACGACGATTGACTTCAAGGATGAGTTGATGGGCCGGGGCTTCGTGTTTACCAACCCGAACGCCACCAGTTCGTGCGGTTGTGGATCGAGCTTTTCGGCATAGCGGGGCGCCGCCAAGGCGATTGAGATGAGTCCATCGTGAGCCGAGTGCTCGATAGCGCCGCGAAGGCGTGCTCGAAGTGTGGTTCGCCCATGAAGTCGCCGATGATTTGCGAGCGGTGCCAAGCCATTTACCCGATTCCGTTGGGCACGGACTATTTCGCGTTGCTCGGCTTGCCGACCACCTACGACGTTGACCAAGCCGACCTGCGTTCGGCGTACCGGAGCCTCGGGCGGAGCGTTCACCCCGATCGATTCACCGCCGAATCGCCGGACCGTGTGTCGTTGGCGACCCAACTCAGCGCGGCGGTCAACGAGGCCTACCGCACGCTGGCCGATCCGGTCTGGCGCGCGGACTATCTCTTGACTGTCAGCGGTGGGCCAACCTCGTCGGAGGTACGCGAGGTCCCGGGTGAATTGCTCGCGGAAGTCATGGTGCTGCGTGAAGAGCTCGACGAGGCCAGGGCCGCGGGCGACGGTAAGGCCATTGAGCGGCACGCGAGGCACGTGACCTCGAAGCGCGCGGAATGCATCACGCGGATCGAGCAAGCCGCGAAATCCTTGAGCGGCGCAACGGACGATGCCAAGCGGAACCTGCGATTGCAACTGAACTCGATCAAGTATTGGGATAATCTGCTGGCCGAGTTGTCGACCAGTCCGTTGTCAGTTTGAAAAAGAATGTGCCGCGGCGCGAGCAAATGCTCGACTTCAAACGCAATCGTGAACACATGAGCGGGAAAAGCGGCGTCATCATCGGGATTGACCTCGGCACGACGAACTCGCTTGTGGCGTTCGCCGACGAGGCCGGTCCGCGCTTGATCGCCGGACGAGGCGGACCGGATGACGTTCTGCTGCCGTCCGTTGTCGCCTTTGATGAACGTGGCCGCGTCCTCAACATCGGGCACGAAGCGCGGGCCCACGCGGTCGAGCATCCGCGCACCACGGTCTATTCAATCAAGCGGCTGATGGGTCGGGGCGCGGCCGACGCCGCGGAGGATATTGCGCGGCTGGCCTATGCCGTCGAGAGGCGTGAAAAAGGTTCAGATCGAGACGTCGCGGTCATTCGAATCGGCGAACGGACACTTACGCCGCCCGAAATCAGCGCGATTATCCTTGGCGAGCTGAAAAAACGGGCCGAGCGCCACTTTGGTCACGAAGTGACTCAAGCGGTCATTACCGTGCCCGCCCAGTTCGACGACGCCCAACGACAGGCAACGCGCGACGCGGGACAAATCGCCGGTCTGGACCTGGTGCGCATCATCAACGAACCGACCGCCGCGGCCCTGGCCTATGGGCTGGACCGCACCGAGCACGCCACCATCGCGGTCTATGACCTCGGCGGCGGCACCTTCGATATTTCGATCTTGCGGCTCGAAGACGGCGTGTTCGAGGTGCTGGCCACCAACGGCGACACGCACCTGGGCGGCGATGATTTTGATCAAAGCCTGATCGACCTCTTCACCGGTGATATCCGCGAGCAGTTCGGTATCGACATCGACTCGCCCACGATCCGCCAACAGCTTCGCACGCTGTCCGAAAACATCAAGATCAAGCTGAGCGACCAAGACCGCGCGGAGGTCGAAATCTCGGTTGGAACGGACAAGACATACCGCCGGACCCTCGATCGCTCGGGGTTAGAGCGACTAATCGAACCGTTCGTGAACCGGACCGTTGAGGCCTGCTCACGGGCGATGATCACCGCGAAGCTTACACCGGAAAAAATCGATCAAGTCGTGCTCGTGGGAGGTTCCACGCGGATTCCCTACGTGCGCCATCGGGTTGGCGAAGTATTCCAATGCCAACCTTACACGGCCCTGAACCCGGAACAGGTCGTGGCCTTGGGCGCGGGCGTGCAAGCGTCGATCCTCGCCGGCGTGCAGCGAGATCTTCTGCTACTGGATGTCACCCCTCTCTCGCTCGGTATTGAGACCCTCGGCGGGGCGATGGGCAAACTGATCCCGGCCAACGTGCGGGTTCCCTGTCAGGCCACGGAGACGTTTACCACGTTTCAGGACGGTCAGACGGCGATCAAGATCAACGTCTTGCAGGGCGAGCGCGAGCTGGCCAAGGATTGCAGATCGTTGGGGATGTTCGAGCTGCGCGAGGTGCCCCCGATGCCCGCGGGGATTCCCAAGATCGAGGTCACCTTCCTGATCGACCAGAACGGCATCTTGAATGTCTCGGCGGTCGAGCGGCGCAGCGGAAAAAACGCGAGCGTGCAAATCGTCCCGTCGCATGGCCTGACTCGCGACGAAGTGAGCCGGATGCAGACAGAAGCCTTGGCTCACGCGCGGGAGGACATGGCCGCCCATCACTTGATTGACGTACGGGCGACGTTGGAGTTCGACCTGAACAAGGCCGAGCAGTTATTGCGCCGTCACGGCCGCTTGGCAACCGTGGAGCAGCGGCGGGCGCTGGAGACAGACATTTCCGAGCTGAGGGCTTTTGCGCGGAGCTGCAACGATCCGAAAGTGCTCAACGAACGGCGAGAGGCGTTCAATCGTTCGATCGTTCCGCTGGCCGAGCGGGCGATGTCCGAGTCGCTTCGCGGACGCACTGCGGGAGAGTTAAGTGAGCCGGCCCCGAACGATTCGACGCGAGTCTCAGGGGACGTCGTGCTGGGCGGAGGTAAGAACAGGAGATAATCCGGTATGGGCGGTACGAATCCCTACATCACGCAACCCGACGCCGAGATGCCGACGCGGCCGTACAACATCACCTATCTGCCGATGAACGTCACCATCCGGGTGGATCCGGCGAAGTTTCCGTACGAGCACAACGGCCTGCCCGGCAGCATCTTGGACATCGCCCTGGGCAACGGCATCGATATCGACCACGCGTGCGGAGGCGTATGCGCGTGTTCGACCTGCCACGTGATCATCAAGGAAGGGGCACACACCCTTAACGGCGCTACGGAGGAAGAGGAGGACCAGTTGGAAAAAGCCCCGGGACTCAAACCGACGAGTCGCTTGGCTTGCCAGAGCGTGCCCAACGGCAAAGCTGACCTCGTGGTCGAGGTTCCCGCGTGGAACCGGAACCTCGTGCAGGAAGGCCACTGACCCCTCTCACATTGAGCGGACCCAAAGGATGTTGACATGCTCCCGCAATTGAAATGGGCCGATTCCGACGAGATCGGATATCAATTGTTCGAAAAGTTCCCCGGCGTGGACCCGCTCAAGGTCCGCTTCACTGATCTGCACCAATGGGTTTGCCAATTGCAGGGGTTCGCCGACGATCCCAAGGCCTCCAACGAAGCGAAACTTGAAGCCATCCAGATGGCCTGGCTCCAGGAGTGGAAGGACGAACACGAGTAGCCCTTTCCCGAAAGCCCCGCCGGCTTCCAGCAGCTGTCATTTTTTGTCTTTCTTCCCGCGTTTCCCAGCCGCGAAACGGTTGTTGGGCTTGAGATTCCCTCGTTCTGACGATATGACTATCCCTGTTGCCGCGAAAGAAGCGGCAGGCGCACGGATCCCGTGCGGGTCTCACTTTTGAAGCGGTCGCTCGGAACACCGCTGGAAAGGCACGGTCGGAGTCATGAGTCCACTTCTCAAGCAAATCGCGAGAATGCGAGCCACAACCGCGTTGGTGCTGACCTTCGGGTTCGTTGCGGTATCGAGTCCGCGCTCCCTCGCAGACTCGGCGACGGCTTACGCTTATCCCAAGGCGAAGAAGGGTGACGTCAAGGACACCTATCACGGGCAGGACGTGCCGGATCCGTATCGATGGCTGGAGGAGGAAGACACGCCCGAAGTCAACGCCTGGATCGAGGCCGAAAACAAGGTCACTTTCGGCTTTCTCGAGCAGATTCCCGAGCGCGAGGCCATCCGCAAGCGCCTCACCGAGTTGTGGGACTACGAGCGCTTCAACCCGCCGTATAAGGAAGGTGACCGCTATTTCTTCGCCAAGAATGACGGACTCCAGAACCAAAGCGTCTTATACACCGTCAAAGCGGTCACGGAGACGCCTCAGGAGTTGATCGACCCGAACAAATGGTCCGCCGACGGCACGGTCGCCTTATCCGGCTGGGACCCGACCGACGACGGCAGGCTACTCGCTTACGGCACCTCGGCTAAGGGCTCCGACTGGGAGGAATGGAAGGTCCGCGACGTGGCCACCGGCAAGGACCTCGACGACCACGTCAAGTGGGTCAAGTTCTCCGATGCCTCCTGGACCAAGGACGGGAAAGGCTTCTTTTACTGTCGATATGATGAACCCAAGGACGAGACCAAACTCAAGGACGTCAATTACTTCCACAAACTCTATTATCACAAGCTGGGCACGCCGCAGTCGGAGGACAAGCTGGTGTACGATCGTCCGGATCAGAAGGAGTGGAACTTTGGGGCCTCAGTCACCGACGACGGAAAATACCTCATCATCAGCGCCGCCAAGGGGACCGAGCGGCAGAACATGGTTTTCTACGCCGAGTTGGGCGACAAGGTCTGGAAGGTCACCGAGCTCATCAAGCAGTTCGAGGCTCAATATGACTTCATCGACAACGACGGATATGTGTACTACTTCCGCACCGACCATAACGCCCCGCGCGGGCGAGTCATCGCTATCGACATCCGCGAGCCGCAGCGCGACAAGTGGAAAGAGATCATTCCGCAGTCCGAGGAGATTCTGCAGTCCGTCAGTTCGGTCGGCGGACGGTTGATCGCGACATACTTGAAGGATGCCTACTCGAAGGTCATGGTGTTTGAGCTTGACGGCAAGTTCGTTCGCGACGTCTCCTTGCCGCCCTTCTTGGGCACTGCCGCCGGTTTCGCTGGCAAGCGCGACAACCCGGAAGTGTTCTATGTGTTCACGAGTTTCAACTACCCGACGACTGTCTTTCGGTACGACGTAAAAACCGGCGAGAGCACGGTGTGGAAACGACCCAAGGTCAACATCGATCCGGAAAAGTTCGAGGTCAAGCAGGTCTTCTACAACAGCAAGGACGGCACGCGCGTGCCGATGTTCATTTGTCATAAGAAGGGCGCTAAGCTGGATGGTCAGAATCCGACGCTCCTTTACGGCTACGGCGGTTTCAACGCCTCCATTACTCCCAACTTCAGCGTAAGAAACCTCACGTGGATGGACATGGGTGGCGTGTACGCGGTCGCAAACCTTCGTGGCGGCGGCGAATACGGAAAGGACTGGCACGAGGCCGGCAAAAAGCTCAAAAAGCAGAACGTCTTCGACGATTTCATCGCCGCGGGGGAGTGGCTCATTAAGAACAAGTACACCTCGCCCGAGAAGCTGGCCATCCACGGCGGCAGCAACGGCGGCCTGCTCGTGGGAGCCTGCATGACCCAGCGCCCCGATCTATTCGGTGCCACTCTTCCCGCCGTCGGCGTCATGGACATGCTCCGCTTCAACAAGTTCACCATCGGCTGGGCCTGGACTTCCGACTACGGCTCACCGGACAACGCCGACGAGTTCAAGGCCCTCTACGCATATTCGCCGCTGCACAACCTCAAGCCGGGAACGGCCTATCCGGCCACGCTGATCACCACCGCCGATCACGACGACCGCGTCTGGCCAGGGCATAGCTTCAAGTTCGCGGCCCGGTTGCAGGAGGTACAATCCGGCCCCGAGCCGGTCCTGATCCGCGTTCAAACCAAGGCCGGGCACGGTGCCGGCAAGCCAACGCGGATGCAGATCGACGAAACCGCCGACATGTGGTCGTTCCTGGTCAAGACGCTGGACATGAAGGTCGATCTGCCGGGCGTCTCGGCCCCAAAGCCGAAAGAGAAACCAAGCCCGGCGGGGTAAATTGATTGTCGATTGTCGACTGAACACAGGTAACGAACGACAGTCCGTCTGCGGTTCGACGAGAGTCAGGGTTATGTACTTTTCCCAGTGGAAACGGAGTTCCAGAACAGGAGTACGGCGGCGTGCGAAAGGAATCCTACGACTTTCTAAAGGCCATCCAGGAAACCCCCTCTCCATCCGGCTTTGAGCAACCGGTCCAGCGGATCGTGCGCAAGCGCATGAAGCCGCACGCTTCCACGATCGAAACCGACGTACACGGAAACGTTATCGTCGGCCTGAATCCCAAGGGCAGCCCCAGGGTCATGCTCGCCGGTCATTGCGATCAGATCGGCCTGATGGCCAATTACATCGATGACAACGGCTTCATTTTTTTCTCCGCCATTGGCGGCATCGATCCCAGCGTCCTGCCCGGTTCCCGCGTCGTGGTCCATTCCAAGAACGGGCCGATCAACGGGGTCATCGGCCGCAAGCCCATTCACCTGATGAAGCAGGAAGAGCGCGGGGCGAAAACGGAAATCCGCGAGATGTGGGTTGACATCGGGGCCAAGAACAAGAAGGAAACCGAGCAGGTCATCGGCGTCGGCGACCCGATCACTTTTCGCCTTGAAATGGTCACGCTCGGCGGCGACCTGGTGACCTCTCCCGCCTTCGACAACAAGTGCGGCACGTTCGTGGTCATGGAGGCCCTGCGTTTGTGCGCCGGCCGAAAAATGTCCGCGGCCCTCTTCGCGGTCAGCACCGTGCAGGAGGAGATCGGCCTTCGGGGCGCCCGCACCTCCTGTTACGGCGTCGATCCGCAGGTCGGCATCGCCGTCGACGTGACCCACGCCACCGATTACCCCGATATCGACAAGCGCATGAACGGCGACATCAAGGTGGGGAAAGGCCCCAGCATCTCAACCGGCCCGAACATTAACCCAAGGCTTGAAGAGTTGCTTCTCAGCACAGCCAAGACCAAGCGCATCCCCTTTCAGAAGGAGGCCGAACCAGGGGCCACCGGAACTGACGCGAACGCCATTCAACTTTCGCGGTCCGGGGTGGCCACCGCCCTGCTCGGCATCCCCAACCGATACATGCACACTCAGGTCGAAGTGGTCAGCCTTGGTGACTTGGAGGCGGCCGCAAAACTGATGGCCGAGACAGTCATGGCGATTACTCGCCGCACGAACTTTATTCCAGAGTAGCCGATTGACCCGCATTCCCACCAGCCAAGCCGGTTCGACCCCGCCACCCGCTCCGATCGCGCGGCGTCCCCGGAGCCTGACCCGCTTTCTGCGCCTCGAAGCCTTGCAGGCGCTTCAGGACCGGTTTTCGCGTTTGGGACAGTTCTCGATCTGCATCTGCGGCACTGACGGCGAACCGATCACCCGACCGATGTGGGGGAGCCGCTACTCTCAGTTGATTGGCACGTCATCGACGGGGAAGGTGGAATGGTCCGCCGGCTTGAAAGCGGCCTGCGCCGCGCCTCGGGCCAATCCCGGACCCACGTGCCACGAAGGAATGAGTCTCTACGCCGCGCCGATGTTGTATCGCCGCGAGCGGCTCGGAGCCATTGTGGTCGGCACCCGGGATGTCGCCTCGCCTTCCGACTACGACATCGAGGCAGTCGCGGCAAAGTATGGGGTCAACACTGCCGAGCTGGTGGAAGCCGGTCGTCCTGAGTTCGCCTGGACGGGCGGAACGCCCGAGGCGATTCATCAATTCGCCGATCTGCTGGCCGACACCATCGCCACGCTATATGGACAGGCGGATCGCATCGGCGAACAGCTTTCTGACTTGCGCATCGTTCACGGCCTGTCCGATCTGTTGGCCGGCACCCACTCACCTCAGCAGATCCTCGATATCACCGTCCGTCAGGTGGTGGAGGTCATGGGGGTCAAAGCCTGCGTGATCCGCCTGCTCAATGAGGAATCGGGCGAGCTGGTTATTAAAGCCGTCCACAATCTGTCCAGCGAGTACCTGAAAAAAGGCCCCGTGAGGCTTGATCAGAGCGTGATCGACACCACGGCGTTCGCCGGTCACACTGTGTATATCGAGGACGCGCCCACCGACCCGCGCACCCGCTATCCGGACCAAGCCCGTCGTGAGGGCCTCGTCAGCGGCTTGTGCGTGCCGATGACCTTTCGTGGGCGGACCGTTGGCGTGCTCCGCGCCTATACCGGACGCAAATACCGCTTTACGGAGATGGAGCGCCAGTTGCTCCGGTCGATCGCTTCCCAGGCCGCCGCCGCGGTCATCACCACTCAGCTTTATGAGGGCCGCGCCGCGGCCGAACACGTGCGCCGACAGGTGGAGGCCGCCGCGGAAATCCAGCGACGTATGTTGCCCGCGCGTCCCCCCTCGCGCCCGGGCCTCGACATTGGGGCGGTCTATGATCCCAGTCTGCAAGTCGGCGGTGATTTCTACGATTTTATCGAGTGGCCAGGGGGCGGCGTCGGCATCTGCGTGGCCGACGTGGTGGGCAAGGGCTTGCCCGCGGCGTTGATGATGGCGTCCACGCGTTCCTCGCTTCGGGCTCACGCGGGTCATTCCCAGGACATGGCCGAAGTCGTCGGAAAGGTGAACCGAGACTTGTGCCGTGACCTCCGCGTCAGCGAATTTGTCACGCTGGTATTCGGCGTCTTCAGCCCCGACGGCCGGTCGTTTACCTCCTGCAATGCCGGCCACCTCCCGATCGTCTGGTTGCGTGATGGACAGGTCCGGTACCTCAACGCGGGCGGATTGGTCATTGGTGTTGATTCAGGAGAGGTTTTCGAGGAGGAAACCGTGCCTCTCCAGCCGGATGACCTGCTGGTCGTGGTGACCGACGGTGTCACTGAGGCCTTCGACTTCGATGACACGGCGTACGGCTGGGATCGATTCATCACTTCCGTTCGTCGCCACGAATCACTGGATGCCCAGCGGCTTGCGCAACAACTGCATTGGGATGTCCGCCGCTTCGTGGGCTTGGCCGAACAATCAGACGACATCACCATCGTTGTTGTTAAGGTGAGGGGCTAAGCAGCGAGTAAGCCCCATCTAAAGGGCAGCCGTACGAACGACACGCGATTGTTGGAGTCCTATGTCCTACGCTTCGTCGCGGACAGTGTGGGGACTGACCGGCTACCAATGGCTCGTCGTGCTGGCCGCGTGGTTGGGCTGGGGGTTCGATGTCTTCGACGCCCTCCTGTTCAACTACGTGTCGCGCTTGTGCATACCCGATCTCCTGAATCTCGCGTCCGATGACCCGGCGGCGCAGCAGGTGATCAACTGGTGGACGGGCATCATCACGAGTCTTCTCCTCATCGGCTGGGGACTGGGCGGCATTCTCTTCGGCCGGATTACCGACCGACTCGGGCGCACCCGGACGTTGCTCATCACCATGTTGACCTATTCGGTGGGAACGGCGGCGTGCGCGGCCGCCACCAACATCTGGCTGCTGATGATCTTCCGCTTCGTCGCCGCTTTGGGCATCGGTGGCGAGTGGGCGGCCGGGGCGGCGCTCGTGGCCGAGACGGTCCCCGAAAAGAAGCGAGTTTTCGCCGGGGTGCTCATGTATACCGCCTCCCCCATGGGGCTGCTGCTGGCCACGTTCGTGACCGATCTGTTCACTCGGCAGATCGACGCTATCGCCGCCAACCCAAGCCTGGCCTGGCGATTGGTGTTTTTGTCCGGGTTGCTCCCTGCCGGAGCCGCGGCGGCCATCCGCTTCACGGTCAAGGAGCCGCCGGGGTGGCGCCCCCCGATGGAGCGGCCGCGTCTTGCGGAACTATTCGCCCCCGCGCTGAGACGGCGCACGATCGGCGGGTTGGTCATCGCCGTGCTCATGTTGCTGACTTGGTGGACGTGCAACGGCTTTCTGCCGCGCATCGCCGCATTGCTCGCGAGCGAAGCCGGTCTCGCGCATGAACAGGCGCGATACATCACCGTGGGGACCAATGCCTTCAATCTCGGCGGGCTTGTCGGGGCGCTGTTGACGATACCCATCGCGACGAACCTCGGCCGGCGCCCGCTTTTTCTGCTCTACTTCGCGGGAAGCGCGATCGCGATCTTCGCCGTGTTCGGCCTTGAGTTTGCCCCTGAGACCCGCTTGCGGCTCATGTTCTTGGTGGGACTGTGTGTCTTCGGCGCATTTGGCGCCCTCCCGTTCTATTTGCCAGAACTGTTTCCCACTCGCTTGCGCGGGACCGGGGCCGGCTTCTGCTACAACGCCGGCCGTTTCATCGCCGCGGCCGGACCCTTCGCCGTCCCCGCACTGGCCAGGTGGTTTGAGGCGGACTTGAGGCACATCGTTACCTGGGCGGCCGTCTGCCCGGTAGTTGGGATTGTTCTGATTCTGCTCGGGCTCGGTCACGAAACACGACATTCCAAGCTGGAGCGACAATAGCGGTCGTAGTATGCTATAGGCATTCAGGACGGATTCTCTCGCATGAACAGCATCAACACCGGCAAGGTTACGGATCGGCGTCGTCTTCGGTTCGCCACCATCGACGACTTGCTGGCTGACGTGGAGAAGATCGTCGCCGCCGACAAGGCGGGAACACTGCGCCGCACGGGCAACTGGACCCCTGGCCAGGCGCTCGGCCATATCGCGACTTGGGCCACCTTTCCTTACGAAGGCTTTCCCAAAAAGGCCCATCCGCCCTGGTTCATCCGCTGGCTCATTCGGATGAAAAAGGCCAAGTATTTGAAAGAGGGTATGCCCGCTGGGGTTAGAATTCCGGGCATCGAAGGCGGGACTCTGGCCACTGAAATTCTCAGCACCGAGGAAGGCGCGAGGCGGCTTCGCGCCGTATTACAGCGGCTCAAAAACGGCGAACCCGCGAAACACGAAAGCCCGGCTTTTGGCCCGATGTCCCTCGATGAGCGGATCGCCCTCAACCTCCGGCACGCGGAACTGCATCTGAGCTTCCTGCATCCGTGAAGGACCGCGAGCCGTGGACTTCAGTCTGCGCGGGGCTTCGGAATAATTGGAGAGCGCAGAGCCTCTCGGTGGGCCACCCAACTATGCAGAGGAGAAAAGTCTGTCTTCACGGTTCGCGGACGCAGTCGCCGGTGTAGTCGATTCGGTCGCCGCTCTCGACCATCTCGAAATCGGTGATTTGAATGGTGTCGAGGTCGCGGGAGCCGAGTAGGCCATCCCACTTCGCCGTCGTAAAGCGGTCGCTCTGGGCGGTCAGGGCGACGTTGCCGGCGTCGGCCAGGAACATTCCGTATTGCTGGAGGCCGCGAGCGACCACCCTCGCTCCCTCGTTCGGCAGATCGTCGAGCGGGAAGTCGGCGCGGAGCCGGAACCGGGCACCGTAGGGCGGTGCCGACGGGCCGCCGCCGGTGGCACTCGTCGAGTGCGTGGCCGGGTGGACGTAGACGCGGTGGCGGATGCGAGCGTTGGGCAGAATGAATCGGATCGCGTGATCGACCGACCCGGCGGCGACCTCGTCGGCGGTGAACAGCAGCGGGGCGATGGGGAAGCCGGCGGCGTCGGCGCTGGTGCAGTCGTTGCCGCGGCCTTGCGGGGGGTAAGCGCGGCTCATGTCCCAAATGGCCAGGCATCCGCCGTAGAACTCGCCGTCGACGATATTGGCCCGCCACATTTCGTACAGGCGGTTGGCGGTTCGATCGACGACGATCAGGTGACAGTCGCCGTCACTTTCGCAGGTGTAGCCTTCCTCGCCCTCGAGGGCGCCGCCATCGGGAACGGGAACGGGTTCGTCGTCGCATTCCACGTTGTACCAATCGTCGGTGCGTTCGAATTGGCGGTGCGGCGTGTCCGCGTCGGCCTGCAACACCTCGATCGAAAAGTCGATCTGCATCCGCCCCAACCCGAACCCGCCGTTTTCGTCCAGCCAGGCAATCACTTCGTCCGATTCGGCGTCGAGGGCGGCCTCGGAGATGTCCTGATACCAGATGGCACCGTCGGGGAAGTACCTTTGGCCCGCGGTCGGCGCTGGGTTACCGGGATCGTCTGTGCCGTCAGTTCCATCGCCGCCGTCGTTATCGTCGTCGGAAACGTCACTGCCATCGGTCTGATCGCCGCCGGAATCACCGGCGCCACTGTTCGAATCCGGCGGAGCGTTGCCAAAACATCCACCAAGGGCGCCGAGGATAACCATCAAGAATAACACGGTCCGTCGACGATTCTGGATCACGGCGTTGCTCCGATAACAGCATAGGGTTTTCAGCGGTTCGGACGCATTATGAGAGCGAGAGGAGGTTGCTTTCCTTCGTTGAACTTACGATATCGCGTGTTGCAAAACGGCACGGCGAACGGGCAGAGCTCATACCAGTCGAATCGGTAGAAGCGAGGCATACCTCTCAAAGTCGGCGTCAGTCGTGAGAATTGGCGTTTCGTGACGCGACGCCGCCGCGCAGATCAGCAGATCAATCGGAGTCCCGACCACGCCCTTGGATCGACATGTATTGTAGAACTCGGCGGCACGAACATAGTCCTCTTGGATCAGCTCAAGATCGGGAAAATCAGCCAGCCGGTCGGCAAGTTTCTCGAATACAGAGCGAGACCGGATTCCCGAAAGAACTTCCTGTCGAATCGGGCCGATGAGAACGGCGTCGCCGGCCCGCACCACGTCCGTCCACAGATTAATCGTGGCTTGCTCACGCGAACCGAGGTGGGCATGGGTGCGCCGCAGGCCCAGCGACCACACGGACGTATCCACCAGCACGTTCATCGCGACTTGCGCCGCTGCTTTTTGTAATCGTAGTCGGCGTCATATTCGACCTTGCCGACGAGGTCCAAAATCCGTTTTTGCCGCCGCCGCCGTACATATTCATCTAGCGCGGCCGTCACCGCCTCCTTCTTGGTCTTATGCTTCCCGAGGGTTTGAGCGGCACGAATGAGCTTGTCGTCAAGGGCCAGGTTTGTGGGCAAGGGTCACTCCTTTCGATGACTACCGACGAATTCTACACAACTCGATGTGTAAGGTCAATCTGATTTGTTCGTGGCCCGCCGCGGAACTCACAGGGATATCAGTGGGGCGAACTTGATCTTCGTCAGAAGCTCGAGATATTATCAGCGAATCAAAGGAGACTTCTGTGACCGTGCATTCAGAAACGGGGATTGACGACCGAGACTGGTTGAGTCATGCGGAGACCAGCGTTCTCTTTCGCGCTTGTCGACAACTACTGGATAAGGGTAAGCCTCTCCCACCGGCTGGCATGATCGCGGTTAACCTGAAAGGGCAGGGGCTGCGCCCCTTCGGCTTATTAACATTCACTTCCAAACGTCGATTCGTCTTCTGGCCGGTGATTCCCTTGGAAATTCGCAGCATGGCGGAACAAGGGACGGTTTTTCTCACGGACCACGTTACGCTGGAGCTTCCGTCGTTTCGTACTCATGTAACCGGTTACCGGAAAGACGGCAGCAACGAGCACAGGAGCATGGGTTGGAAGGTTCAAGAGTTCTCGCCCGCAGGCTTAGGTTTATGGTTCATTTGCGCCCTAAGAATCAACACGCTTTATGAGCAACCTCTGCACGTGAAACGGGGGATTCATCTTCCGACCGCAGATTCAGCGAGACGCATCGAGGAGTTTAGCAAATTTACATCGCAAATTCGCCATATTGATGTCGAGATTCCACCCGCGCAAACTCAAGGTGACTATCTATTGACGTATTTCTCCGTCATTGACTCATCCAAAGTGGCTCCTGACCCACCGGTTCTTCCTTTGGTCGGAAACCTCGATGACATCATTACAGGTTGGGATGTGGGCGCAGAAACGGCCTTTGCGAGCCGATTGTTCCGGTTTGAGTCAGTACAGATGGTCATTTCATTCGGATGCCCCCCAGGTACGTGTTCTGAGGAAATGCTCGGCTTTCCGAACGCGTCGCAACTCGACCGGCTGCAGCACCTGGCTGGGCATCGTTCTTGATGCAAGTGACTAGGAGATTACAGCCAACGATTGGCGCACTTCCGGCCTCTTCATCCCCACCTGCGTGAACACGTCATCGTACTGTCTGGCCAGGTAGTCGTCCGGGGCGCCGCCGTGGAGGTGCGACCAGGGGAAGACTTCGTCCATGGAGCGTTCGCGGTGGGCGTACCAGGCGGGGTCGATGCCGATGGCGTCGAAGGACCGCTGCCACAAACCCGGGTTGAAGCACTCGTCCCAGCCGTCGAAGCGGGCGCCGGATCGATACGCGTGTTCGACCACCGGTGCCAGCCGCCTGTCACCTCGGGCGAACACGGCCTCCAGCACCGACCGTTCAACGGAGTGCGTCTTGATCTTGACGGGCCCGCGCCCTTTCTTCCCCTTCGTGCCTTCGTGCCTCCGTGCCTCCGTGCCTTTACCTAACAATCCCGCCATGCGCCGCCGGGCCTCGTGGAAGTACTCCGCCCGCGGCTGGGCCGCCCATTGAAACGGCGTGTACGGCTTGGGCACGAGCCAGCCGACGGAGGCGTTCACAGAAGCCGGCGGCTTCCCCAACTCCCGTCGCGCCTCGCTCACCTTCCGCGATAGGCTGACGATGCCGTCGATGTCTTCCGGCCGCTCGCCCGGGAACCCGGCCATGAAATAGAGCTTGATCCCTCGCCAGCCGGCCTTATACGCCTCTTTCACGCCATCCAGCAAGTTTCCGTCGGTCACCAGCTTCCGGATCGCCGCCCGCATGTCGTCGTTGGCCGCTTCGACGGCCATGGTGAGGCCGCTCTTGCGTACCGAATTCACCATCCACGGAATGTTCTGGAGCATCTTGTCGACGCGCAGCGACGGAACGGAGATGTTCACGTTCCGCGGCGCGAAGCGCTCGTTCGCCCTCGTGGCCAGCTCCCGCAAATCGGGATAGTCAGCGGTCGAAAGCGACAGCAGCCCAAACTCATCCATCCCCGATGACCAATACATCTCCTCGGCCATGCCCATGATCTGGTCGACGGAGCGCATCCGTACCGGCCGCTTGGTGTACCCCGCGTGACAGAAGCGGCAGCGCTGCGGGCAACCGCGCATGATCTCGATGGCGAACCGATCGTGAACCACCTCGACGAACGGCACCAACGGCCGCGTCGGAAATGGGGCCGCGTCGAAATCCTCCGTCTGACAGCGCTCGATTCGCGATCGAATCCCGGCACCGCGCGGATTGATTGATCGAACCGTCCCATCGTCGTGATACGAAACGTCGTACAGCGACGGCGCGTAGATCCACTCAAATCGTCGGGCCATGATCTCGATCATGTCCCGGCGCCGAACGCCGTTGGTCTTCAGCTCTCCATACACCTTCAGAATCGCGGCCATCGACGCCTCGCCGTCGCCGAGCACAACGAGATCGACAAAGTCAGCCACCGGCTCGGGGTTGTCGGCCTGCGGACCTCCGGCGATGACCAAGGGGTGGCGGTCGTCGCGGTCGGCCGCTCGAAGGGGGATGCCCGCTAGGTCGATGATCTGAAGCACGCTGGTGAAGGCCATCTCATATTGGAGCGAAACGGCCAAGATGTCGGCGGATGACACCGGCTGCCGGGTGTCCCATGTGAAAAGTGGGATTCCCTTGTCGCGCATGACCCGCTCGGCATCGAGCCACGGGCAGTAAACCCTCTCGGCGCAGCAGCCGGGGGTATGATTGACCAGCCAATAAATGATCTGGCAGCCGAGGTGGCTCATGCCGATCGTGTAGGCATCGGGAAAGGCGATGGCCACCCGGACATCGGCCCGCTCCCAGTCCCCCGGCCGGACGAGCTGGTTGATCTCCTGGCCAATGTATTGCCCGGGCCGCTCGACGTACGGCAAAAGTCCCTCTCGGATGATCTCGGCTAATTTAGGCTTCATAAAGCATCAATTCAATAAATGGCTCTTAACTAAATCATTGCATATTGGGCGTTGGTTCTTGTATAATAGCTTAATGCCGGGGTCGTATGAGACAAGGGCCTTGGTGGAAGTGGTGGGAGCTGGGAGTTCGCGAAAAGAATCAAGTTTCGCGCCACCACTTCCGACAAGAGTATTGATTTTCGGACGCTTCCGAGTTAGCGTGCGGTCCGCGTCATGAGTGGTGTTGGACAAGATCGTCGCCAACGCTTCCCGTCCGGGTTACTCCGGCGTCGCGGGTCCACCCTCATCGAGTTGCTGGTGGTCATTGCGATCGTCGGCCTGCTCATCACGATCCTTCTCCCTTCACTAAAGCGTTCCATGAAGCTGGCCTCGGCCACCGTGTGCCAGTACGGTCTGCGTGAAATCGGGCACGGCATCACGATGTATCGTCTGGAAAACGACGGTTGGATGCCGGTTGTTGACCCCGCGCCCGCGGTGTCTGCGACAGGCGGCCCCGCGGACAACGCGGCCTGGTTCGTCAAGCTTTTCCCGACGTATTTGCAGGATCCGCTGATTCTAGCCTGTCCGGATGACCCGTATGGCCATCGAATGAACATCTCGCGGGAGAAGATGCGCGACCCGGTCGTGGCCGACTATCCCAGCTACGGCATCAACAGTTTCATGCTCACCTACGGCGATGGGATGCTCTCGAACATCGACCGGCATCAGCCCACGCGGCCGATGGATACGATCCTGGTGGCCGATCTCGGTCCCGACGAAATCCGTCATACCGGTCCGAGTGCGACCTCCGCCAACGGCCCCGAGCGCAACGGAAGTTTGATCATGTGGGGTGACGGCTACGATCCGTTCGTTCGCGGCGCCCGGCCGTGGGTTACCACCCGCCACAACCAGGGCATTAACATGCTCACCATCACCGGCGGCGTCCGCGAGGTTCGCACCGCCGATATTCTCCGCTCGCCCATCCTGAGGCGGTACGAAAACTGCGCGGGCGGCGGGTGCACGCTCTGCACCGAGCTCGAGTGGTTCCACTATTCCTTCGCCCAGCAGCACCTCTATTGGTGGACCGGCCCCACGCCGACGGAATAGAATCTCCCAGAAGTGTGCTTATAAGCCTATTGGGCTTCATGGTTTTTTCGGGTTGATCGCCGCGCCGCGAACGACCGCATGGGGATTTCCGTCCGCGCCGCCCTGGTCTTTTGATTGGTCCGTCAATTGGCTTTCGCATCATCACGTACCCCCGCTCCCGCCGCCCCCCAGAAACGCAAGGTCCGCATCGTCAAGCCGCGGATTTTTTCCCGCGCGGGGGCGGTCAGCCTCGCGATGGCCGGTGGGGCGGCACTGCTCATTATCATCACCCGCCTTCTGGTCCGCACCGAGGAAGTGGTTCGCCCTTACGAACGAACCGTCGTCGACTACCAGTTTGAGTGGAAGTGCGAGCAGGGGCACAGCTTTTCCGCGTCGGGTCAGATTGAGCCCCGCCCCTGTTGGACCTGTAGCCAGCCGGCGTACCCGGTGACGAAGTTCACCTGCTCGACGCACGGGACGTTCGACGTTTCCGTTCGTTTCGCCAAAGTCGAGGATGGATCGATCAAGCCCGTCGAATACCGGCCATTGGGGACCAAGGACTGGGTCCCGGTTGCCGAGGGAGCGCTGTGTCCGCGCTGCAAGCGGGTCATGGAGCGGGTGAACCCCGAGCCGCTGGTCCCGCCGAAGAAACGCGAACCCCGACGCGAAGAACGGCCGTAAGGTGTCGCTTCGGCCCACAATCTAGTCCGCTTGACAAGCCTCAATCTATGTGACATAATACAGCGTTAGGTTACTTGATGTTTGCTGGTTAGGTGCGTCACCCGACGTACCCGTATCAGGAGTTGACCATCGTGAAACTGCCAACGCTAACGCACCTTCAATTCCTAATATTGGACATCGTCGGCGGTGCCGAGATGTCCGGCCGCGACCTCCGCGAAAAGCTCCGCGCTCGCGGCGTGCGCAAGACCGGGCCGGCATTCTACCAACTCATGGCCCGTCTGGAGGACGCCGGCTTCGTCAAGGGCTGGTACGACCAGAAGATCATCGACGGCCAGATCATCAAGGAACGGCGTTATCGCATCCTTGGCGCCGGCGCCAAGGCGCGGGAGAATACTCTGGACTTCTACAGGCAGCGCGAACTCAACAGTGGTCGGCTCGAAGGGGAGGTGTCCCTTGGGTAAGAGTCCTGCAAGCCTTTGCATGGTTCTAATGACCGGTGTCATAGTGAGCTTTGTCATGGCCGACAACCTCGCGCATTATGTATTTCTCTCTGAGCACGGATCCAAGGACCATGAAGTGTTCGTTCTCAAATTGCTGCCCTGCGTATCGCTTGTAATCATTGTGTGCGTAGTCGGTCCCCTGTGGGCGTTCCGCCGAATTCGACAGTTGGCCGCAGTATCGAGTGCTCATCACCTCCCGGATTTTCCGCGTTTCTGGGGGCTGTTCAGTTTCGTGCTTTGCCACGAGACTCGGGAGCGTGTCTTTGAACCGGCGTATCAGGATTTGCTCGAGGATTTTGCGGTTGCCAAGCGCGAGCGCGGCAGATGGGCGCGGCGATGGATTTGCTTCGCGTTCGGCGTGCGGACGATGTTCATGGTGATCGATTGTATACGTGTCGGGAACCTGAATCGACTCGGCCGATTTATGGACCGCCTGATCCGATATGTTGCGCAGTTCCGTTGGAGGCAATAAGCGGCGCGAGCGGCGATCATAGGAGTGGGCTGCATGTCAAACGATTCAGGCCACAAAAAGAATATCCTCTTGAGGGATTGGTCGTACACCAAACCGTGGGGGGATAGCATGTTGGACCGCTTGTCCAACCCCGAGGAGGTGTCGTTCGAGAAAATTACTCCTAATCACCTTGAGCAGCTGTTTTTGGAATGGGGAAAAGAGAACAGTTCGTTGGAGCGTTTGTACGAAGCCTTTTTGATGAAATTGCATACCTCACGCGGCAAATCCGCTCGGCGACGCTATCAACAGAGCGCTTTGCTGTCACGAGATCAGCATTCTCCTTTGCCCAAACCCGTTCAATTTGACCCAGCTTCCGAAGTGAATGCCCTAGCCAGAAGGGTTCTCGACGTCTCGTCCTACACCCGAATATTCGAACCCTGGTTCGAGGAGACGTACGCGCGACACCTAGAACTGCTGCGCAAGACGACGGATGCCCGGCAAGCGTCAAATATCCGAAAGCGTTTCCGATTGAATGGAATCCTCGTTATCGCATGGTGTACCATATTGAACAGGATAGAGTGGATTCAAAATGGCTTCGCTGCGATGTTGCCGGAGCCTTTGCGGACTTTGTTTTCACGAATTGGACGTTAAGCGAGCCCTGTGCCGCGACTCTTCACAGGCGACATGAAACTCCTGCAGAGCAGTGGCACACACGCGTCGTGAGCCGCGAGCCCAATCCCCGCGACCGGCTGCCTTGAGAATCCCGTCCACGTCTCGTTGCAACCCCGACGGGTTGTGATCACCGACGATGCAAACCTAGAATAGCGCCTTCAGCACCCACGTGGCTGATCGGTCGAATCGCCCAAAACACCGATCACCCTGCGCGTTATGTGTTATGAGGGGCGCGAGTCTTTTGATCCCCGGACGACGGAGAAGGATGACTGCTTGAGAAAACGAAAATTACGAAACAAAGCCATCTGGCAGTGCGGCTTTAATGGGGCAAGGCGGCAAGAGCTGGGTTAGCCTTTATGTCACTTAAATAGCTCAGGAAGTTTGAAATCCGCGAGGAAGATCTGCGGTTCGTCGAGGCCGCCGCGCTTGCTCGTCCACATGAGGCGCTTGCCGTCCGGCGAGAAGACCGGGAGGCCATCGAACGCGGGATCGAACGTAATGCGGACAAAATCCTTGCCTTCCAGCGTGGTCATGAACAGGTCGTAGTTGGGCCGCTGGCCTTTGGACCAGCCTTCGTGATCGGTCTGGGTGAAGATAAGGCTCTTGCCCGATGGGTGCCAGAACGGGCACCAGTTGAAGATGGGGTTGTCGGTGATTGCCCGATCATTGGTGCCGTCGGCATTCACGATCCGCAATTGCAGGTTCATCTTATCGTCGTCGCGCCGGTCGCCGCGATAAAGAATGGTCTTGCCGTCAGGCGAAAAGAACGGCCCGCCGTCGTAGCCCTTGCCGTTCGTGAAGCGGCGTTGGTTCGATCCGTCGGCGTCCATGACGTAGATTTCCAAATCGCCGTCCCGCTGCGATGTGAAAACAATCCGTTTGCCATCCAACGAGTAACTTCCCTCCGCGTCGTAACCCTTCGCGTCGGTGAGTCTTTTCAGGTTCGAGCCGTCCAAGTCGCCCTCGAAAATGTCCATGTGCTCGTGGAAAAGCCACTTATAGTCGGCGTCCTTCTCCGCATCGCGCGGCTTGTCGGCGTCGGGGTCGAGGTGCGTCGAGGCGAACAGAATCTTCTTTCCATCCGGGCGGAAATAGGCGCAGGTGCAGGCGCCGCGGCCGGTGCTGACCATCTTGGGCCGGCGCGTGGCCAGGTCCATCGTGTAAATCTGATATTCGGTCTTTCCGGTGGGCGTGGCCTGGAAGATGATCGACTTGCCGTCCGGCGAGAAATAGGCCTCGCCGGCGTTGAAGAAACCCATTTCGGCGAAGGTGATCTGCTCGATGTTGGCGAGGTACTTGGCTTCATCGCCGACGGGTTCGAGCTGCTTCGACTTTGGCGTTTGAGCCCGGGCGACACCAACGCAGCTAATGAGAACGACCAACAATGCGAACGAAACGCGGAATCGCACTCCCATCAAAGGTCTCCGTCGAATGCGGCCCGCGGTTGCGGTGTTCCGCCCCCGCTCCGAAATAGACCGGTCCATGGCTGTCGCGGTTCGGATCGGCGACGTGTCATCGAACCTTCTTTTGCAACTCCGCGTTCTTCGCCGCTACGGCCTGGGCTTGATCGCTCTTGAACTTTCGATACGCCTCGGCCAGCTTCGAATCGTGACGGGCGATGATCTGGATGGCGAACAGGGCGGCGTTCTTCGCACCGGCGTCACCCACGGCCACGGTGGCCACGGGTATCCCGGGCGGCATCTGCACGGTCGACAACAGAGCATCCCACCCTTCGAGCGGCCCACTGGCGAGCGGCACGCCGATCACCGGCAGGCACGTATGCGCGGCCACCGCACCCGCGAGGGCGTTGGACATTCCGGCCGCGGCGATGAGGACCTGAAAGCCGCTCGATTCCGCCGAGGCGGCGAACTCGGCCACGCGGTGTGGATTGCGGTGGGCGCTCATCACCTCGACGAACGGCTCCTCGCCGAACGCCCGAAGCTGGGCGACGGCTTTTTCCATCACCGGCCAGTCGGAATCGCTGCCGAACACAATCGCTACGCGCGGCTTGTCCATAACGTGTGCTGGGTTATTCCATTAACAATCGTCATGCCGGGCAAGGGCCGCTGGCCGATCGACACCGATCACGGGGCTATTCACTTAGTTCCTTATCCCTCCAATACTTCGTCCCGCGTACAAAACCGCCGGCCATGATCCCGTTTTCGGTGAACTGGTATACGATGACGTCCTTTTCGAATGAATCGACTGCCTCAGCCTCGCCGCCATCCTTCGCGTATTTGGCCGTCGCGGCGCCGTGCGCGCCCCATTCCCAACCCTCGCTGATGAACTTCTCGAGTGTCTCCTCGTCCCGGAAGACAAAGACTGCGCGGACGTCCCTCGCCCCGACCCCGAGGCCGGCTCCCAGCCCGGCCATGCTCATGAATGTCGGCGTGCCACCGGCGCGCTTGGTGACCACGCCGAATCCGTGATCGGAGCTGACGAAGATGATCTGGGCGCCGACGTTGCTGAACACGCCGTATCCGGGTGAACCTTCCACGACCGCTCTTGCCTCGGGCCGCTGAGCATACAAATCCGCCAAGGCTTGATCGCGCATCTGCAACACGTATTGCCGTTTCTCCGCTGCCGAGCCCCCGCGTGCCGACGCACAGCCGCCGGCCGCGAATAGCATCACCAACGCGAGAGTCGCTATAATCGCGCGCATCCTCAATCTCCTTTTCCTGACTTGCCGATTCGTCCGACAACGCACCGCGAGCGTTGTCGATCGAAGATTCACGGTGTCCGGCGTCGGATCGTGTGTCCATTCGAGACACGGTCATCGACCGACACGTCCAACCATCGCACGTAATTGTCTTTCCTGGGCGATGTAAAGTCAATTGGCCCATTGATCACCTTCAGTGGCAGGCCACTTCGCCCCGGTTACCATAAGATCATGATCGGCGATCCGCGCAAGCACACGGTATGGTACAAGCAGCCTACGGGCCCGTTCGCCGTGGCTATCTATCTGGTTGTTCGCGCGGTGTTCGCCGTGATGGAGGTTTTCCCGATCAACTGGAACCTGCAAACTGCCCGTCTTCTGTCCAAGGGGTGGCGGCTGATCATGCCCAAGCATTATCGCCGCACCGTCGAGCACCTCACCATGACCCTGGGGCATCAGCTCCCGCCCGAGGAAATCGAGCGGATGGCCAACGCCTGTTTGGAAAGCGTCACCATGTTTGCTGTCGAGGCCATCTGCCTGCCGCGAGTCGTCAATGCCCTCACCCTTAGCCGCTACGTTCATCTGGTCAACTTCGACGACCTAATCCGGCTGACGATCACCGGTCGCGGGTTGATCCTGGTCACTTGCCACTATGGAGCGTTCGAATTGCCCGGACACGTGCTTGCCTGTCTAGGCTTCGATGTGTGCGCGGTCATGAGGCCGATGGACAACCTGTATCTCAACCGTTTTCTGGTAGCCAATCGGCGCACGCATGGCCTGACGTTGCTCGAAAAGAAGGGGGCGTCGGAACGGGCGGAGGACATCCTGCGTGATGGATCGATGCTGGCCTTCATCGGCGATCAGGATGCGGGACGAAAAGGGATGTTTGTCGAGTTTTTCGGACGGCCCGCGTCGACGTATCGCTCCATCGGATTGCTGGCCATGCGGACCCGCTCGCCGATTGTCATCGGTTACGGCCGCCGGATGGGACAGATCGCCAAGTACGAGGTTGGCGTCGAGCGGATCATCTACCCTGAGGAGTGGGATGCCCAAGCCGATCCCCTCCGGTGGATCACCCAGACATATACGTCGGCGATTGAGGCCGTGGTCCGCCGCGAGCCGGAACAATACCTGTGGATTCATCGGCGGTGGAAGTCCACGCCGAGGCGCAAGTCAGGCGTCGAAATGGCGGTGAAAGGGCCCCGGGGCGACGAACTGGAAATCGACGTTGCCGGTGAGATCGCGCCATAGGGAGGGGAGTCCTTAGGAACCAGGGTGAACTACCTGTGTTGCTCAAGCAACCACTCCACCACCGGTTTGGACACCGCGTCGAAGTCATATTCACTGAGCTGTCCTCTGGGCACCCATCGAAATTCCCGGTAGAAACCGGGGCACGGGTCGGCAAAGGTCACCCCACAGAAAAAGAACCGAAGCTCCGCCTCGCGGCCATCGATCGAACCGATAACCGGCGGTTGACCGACGACTACCTCCACGCCGATCTCCAACTGCGTCCTGGCGATGCGTCTCATGGCCGCTTCGGGCGACTCGTCCGGCTCCGCCGGCCCGCGCGGGAACCGCCAAGGGGTGACGATCTCCTCGCGGTCAGGGGACGGATCATAGGACGGCCCATCATCGTAATGCCGTGCGATCAGGATGTGATTGTCATGCCGTTCAATGATTCCCAGGGCGTAGATGGGCCTGCGAATTCGTTTCGACATGATGATCGACTCGGAGTCTCATCGCCGTGGGAGGGATAGCGGGACCGTCTGCGCCGCGATTCCAAAGCCCAACAACGCCAGCGATAGGACGGATCGAATGACCCACACGGCGCCTCGCTGGGGCACGTTCAGCGTGCGATTCACCGATTCGATCGATCCCCGGCGAACTTCTCCGCTCACAACGACCCAGCGAATGTAGCCGATGGTCCCGCCGGGCGGGTAATGCTTAGTGACGTAATGCCGAACGTCAGCGGCTACGCCGTCCTTGAATTGGCTCAGCGATTTTCCACCCAGATCGCTCGATTGGGCCGCCGCCCGGCGAGCCATGTCCAACGGGAAATCGTTTGCCTCTTTCACAATGGACACGGCCCAAACACCGCCGACGAGCATCGCCGTCCCGATCCATACCAAGCCGCGGCCATAGGGCCGACCAGGTGCTGCCACGCGAAAGACAACCGCGCCAATAATCAACCCGAGCAGGGCGAAGAAGAACACTCCGATGAAAAAAGGCAAAGAAGCCGCATAGGAGAGAATCCACCCGAAGGGGCCGCCGACCGACAGACCCACGAGCATCGCCAACCACCATCGCCGGGTGCGTCCCGCGATCGATGGGGATTCTGGAGCGCTGCAGCGCGGCTCAGAACCATCCTCAGATCCGAACGGCTCGGCACCCCGGGAATGAATCGAGAATGCTCGGGGTTCCGGGGTTCCCGTACGAACCGGAGCGCCGATGTTGATTTCCCTACGATCCATAGTTGGGGTCGATGACGATACCCGGGCCATGGCGCCGGGACGATTATCCACGGCACCGTCGAGTATGATCTTCGCCCCGATTTGGTGATGAGGCAACTATCGGAATTGTGCGATCGGAGTCCGCCGTTTCCGCGCCGTGCTTTTCGCGCCGGCGGAGTGCCTAGCGGCTGGAACGTGAAACCAATCAACAACGCCCGACGGACAAGACTCGAACACGGTTGCGCCCCTCTCGCTTCGCCGCATACAGTGCCTTGTCCGCCGTTTCAACCATCAGGGCCTCCGAGACCGTCCTGGCACTGCCCTCCCATAGGGCGACGCCGATGCTGACGGTGACGGATATGCTCTGGCCGTGGTGCGAAAACACCTCGCTCCCAACGGCCTTTCGAATCCGTTCCGCCAGCACAATGGCGCCGGCTGGATTCTCCAGGTCGTTGACCACGGCAAACTCTTCTCCCCCGTAGCGAACGGCGATGTCCACCGACCGCAACGTACCGGAAAGCACCTTGGCCACCCCGCGGAGCACACAGTCCCCGGCTGGGTGGCCAAACGTATCGTTGATCTTCTTGAAATGATCCACGTCCAGGATGAGCAGGACGGCGTGATTCTTGGACCGGGCCGCGCGGGTGATGCACAGCTTCAGTTCACGATCGAACACGGCCCGGTTGAAGAGGCCGGTGAGGGAGTCCACGCTGGCGGCGTGGATGAGGGCCTTTTGTTCCTCGATGAGTCGGCCTTCGCGCTCCCGCGCGGTGGTCTCGCGTTCGCGGGCGGCGGTTTCGCGGCGGGCCAAGTCGGAGCATTCCGATTCCATCTTCTGGGATAGCTGGGCCATCCGCAGCGTCGCCTGGGACTGAATCATGGACTGGATAGTCGTATCGATATCCACCGCCAACAGCGACGCGGTTTCGGCCACCCGGGCTTCAAGTTCATTGAAGATTCCGGCCGTTTGGTCCGCCGAGAGCCCCAAGTTGGCATTCAAACGCTCGCGAATCGTATCAAGCTCCGATGCCGGCGGGTCGTTGCAAAGGAATCCGGCCACCGCAGCCGCGGCCAGGACGATCTTGGCCAAATCCAGCGCCTCGCCCGTCAGGGCGTTCAGCCCCTCGCCGTGGTGGGCGCCCACCGCTCGGCAAAGCGGCTCCGGAAGACTCCAGTGTTCGAGAAGGTCCTCCGCGATGCGGGCGTGACTGACGCCCCAGACTCTTTCCTCAACATCGTGCAACGGCTCGGTGCTGTCCGTTGAGGAGGCGAGAAGACGTTCGTACGCCTCGCGGGCGCATTGCCAAACGGCCACCGATCCGACGTCGGCGAGCAGACCAGCGGTGAAGGCTTCGTCGGCAAGGCGAGGAAGGACAGTCCTGGCCAGCAGACGCGAGGTGACCGCGTGGATAATGGACCGCCGCCAATAGCGCCGATAGTCAAACCCTTTGCCATTGCACGATCCCACGGCTGACGTCAGGCTAAAGCCGAGGGCGAGGACTTTGGTCGTTCGGATTCCCAGAGTCACCACCGCACGGTGTATGGTGCCCACCCCTCGCGGAATCCCGAAAAACGATGAATTGACCAGCCGCAGGATCTTGAGAGCCAAGGCCGGGTCTTTCTCGATGACCAGGGCGAGGTCTTTGATGGAAATCGTTTCGTCATTGGTCAGCTTGAGAACTTCCATGGCCACGGCTGAAAGCGAAGGGAGGCTCTCCGAGCCCCGGATTCGGCTCATCAGATCGTTGGACTTTTGGTCCATAGCCGAACCCTCTCTCACACACATGCACGCGCCCAGGTGACCAATTGGATTTGCCCACGGAGCAAAACCTGTTCATGTAAGATCGGTCAATGTGTACCGTACAAGAATAATGGATAACCCAGCGCGAAATGGGTTGTCATCTACGATGGCGGCCGCGCTTTCTGGGGTTGGCCGCCTGGAGAACACATAGCGAGTTGCGTATTAGTACGTACCGTTTATCTTCGCCTAGCACTCCGTTAGGAAATGAAACGAAACCATCGTCGGAGTCGCCGACCGGGTGAGCGCATTCGTCTGACGGCCTCGCTCGCAACCGATTCTAGGAACTGACCGATAGTCCTGCTTGGATGGATTCGAAAAGCGAACAACCATCGAGACGGGATGCTCTTCGCAGCGGCGGGAAGTTGGCGTTCATCGCTCCGGCGATCTCGACTTTCTTTGCGCACGAGGCGTACGCCGCCACCTACAGTTGTTATCCAGCGGGTCACGTTTGCCGGCGAGTCGGGCAGGGCAACGAAAAATGCTGCCCTCCCCTCCAATGCCGGCAAGTCGGTCGGCGCGAGCTGTGCCAATAGGCGCTGCCGATTATTCAGTGAGTCAAGGAAGCAGCGCCTTCACTTCCCGCTCATGCCGCGCTTGTATTCGTGCTTGGAGATCCGGGCGACTTCGGAGTTCTGCAGATTGACCTTGGTCTCGGTTTCCTCGTCCTCGAATTGAACCGCTCCCCCCGATTTCCGTTCGATGTCCTTGGTGTAGTAGACTTTTCCGGTAGTCGGGTCGGTAACCTTGTAATGGCAGCCGAGGACCGACATAAGTACCAGCGACAGAAGAGCGGTGAGTTTCGCCCAGCGCGACATTGGTTTCATTTCAGATGCTCCTATACTTCTCGGCCACCGGCGTCGCGAGGATCCGCGAATCGAGGCTTCACGGGTGGATCGACGCGACCCACGCCGGCGGCAGGGGCGGATGAATAGTCGGATTCGCGACGTTGGTCAAGAGACCCCACATCGTTGTGGTCACGACGCCCGCCGGGTCTCCCGAAGTAGACGGGCACGATCGGTGCCGCCGAATTGTTCCTCAAGGTTCGCAATCAACGAGCCCAACTCCTGTTCCTTCCGACCGTCTGGTGTGAGCCAGCCGACGCGCTCGCCGGCCTGCAACACCTTGGCGATCCGCCGCGTGGCCAGGATCACCGTCGAATGATTCTTATTGCCCATAAAACGGCCGATCTCCGGAAAGCTCATGTCCGTATGCTTTCTCGCGAGATACATCGCGATTCCGCGTGCGAGGGCGATCGTCCTTGACTTACGCGATGTATGGAGATCGGCCGGTGTCAAACCAAAGTAAATGGCCACCACGCTCTCGATGTCCGAAAGCATAACCACCGGGGCCGTCTGGCGGATCAGGTCGCGGATGGCCCGATCGGCAAACGGCACAGTGATCGGCTGCCCCGCCAAGTGGGCCTGAGCCACGACCTTGAGCAGGGCACCCTCCAATTCACGAATGTTGGCGCTGAAATTCTCGGCGATGTGGGCGATGACCGCCTCGTTCACCGCCACCTTGAGCCGTTCCGCTCGACGACGCAATACACCCACCCGAACCTCGATGTCCGGTGATTCGATACGCACCACCATGCCCGAGAGAAAACGCGTGACCAGGGCCTCCGAAAAGTGACCGATCATCCGCGGATGGGCGTCCGACGCGAGGACAAGCTGCTTGCCCGCGGTGTCAATGGCCTTGACCGTGTTGAGAAACTCGTCCTGTGTGGCCCGCTTGTTCGCCAGGAAGTGCACATCATCAATGATTAATGCGTCCAGCTGCCGATAGCGGGTATGGAACGCGTCCATTTCCCCGGCCCGGACGGCGTACACGTAGTCGTTCATGAATTCTTCGCCACAGACGTACCGCCATCGCGGCCGGGGCACGCGCTCGGAAAGGCCGTTGCAGATGGCCTGCAACAAGTGCGTCTTCCCGAGCCCGCATCCGCCGTGAATGAACAGGGGGTTGTAGCGCGTGGCTGGGTTCTCGACGACGCCCACGGCCGCGGCATGGGCGAGACGATTGGAAGGGCCGACCACGAAATCCGCGAACGTCCCTTTGAGCACGGGATGCACCGGCAAGTCGCTGAGCGGCCGTTGGTCGCGGGCGATGCGTAGGGGGTTTTTGGCCACGAATTCGACCTGCCGATCCGGCTGCTTCTTGCCCAGCACCTTCGCGATTTCCGGATCGATGACGAAGCTAAGGGTGTGTTCGTCGCCGGAGACTTCGCGAGCGGCCTCAACGATCACGTCAGAGAAGTGCCGTTCAATCCATTCGCCCACGTAGTGATTGGGGGTGCTGACGCGGACGTACCGGTCGGCGAAATCAAACCGCGTGGTGTTCTTGAACCAGATGGCGAATCTCTGCGGTCCGACCTTTTCGGCAATCCGTGCCTCGAGTTGTGCGACCGTAGGCTCTGCGCAAATCGTCACCGCGAGCTCCTTTGCAAAAAAAGGAACCAATCCGGAAAAACGACCTAATACAATGAACTTCTGAAAAGAACCGACCGAGAACGCAGCCGTGATAGGCCCCGCCACCCCACGACTTCATCCATGAGTCGTGTTAACGAACCCGTAACACAACGCTAAAATAACCTTGACCTCCGGTCGCGTCAACAGGTTTCATGGACGCACAAGGTCGCGCGCGATGGTGCTTTCATGTTTACAAGTACTTAGCGCCAAAAAAAGTTTTTTTCGCACCTCCGGTGAACGTTTCATCTCGACGATTGTGGAAAAAGCCTCCTGTCACAAAGCGCCTCTCCGCGTATCGGCCCAACTTCATGGTGCGCATGGAGTTGCGATCCACGCGTCGCGCTGGCCGGTTTCGATAAATCGGCGGCGGGAATAGAGCCGTCGGGCCGGCTCGTTACGGGCATCCACCGCCAGTGCCAGGGTGGTGACACCTGATTGCCTCGCCAGCGCTTCCGCCCGATCGAGCAACGCGTCCGCAACTCCCGTTCCCCGCGCGGGTTGCGCAACGCCCATGTACACGACCTCCATGGTCGTGGCGGTCGGCAGCCGACTCATCAGAATCACACCCACCGGTTCCTTGGCCCGCACGGCAATCCACCAAAAGCGGGGGTCGAATTCGCCCGCCGAGCGATGGCCGGCGAGGACTTCGTCGATATCCCGCAAGCCGTCAAGTTCCGGGCAATCAAGACTTTGTACGTAACTCGCCTTAAGTGCGCGGGCGAACAAGCCGTGGGTTTCCGGACCATACGATTGCCAGTCGATGTCGGCGCCCATACCTCCCGGTCCCATTGACCTGGGGAATTCTTCCATCCCGCAGTGCTGCCGTAAGTAAATCAAGCGTGTGATGCGTCGAAAACCCGCCCGCTCCAGGATCTGACCCTGCGCTGTATCCATCGGCGGCAGCAGAATCTCGAGTAGGGCGATTCCCTTATGAACTGCCTCCCGCCGCAAGGCTTGAAGGGCCGCTACGGCTGCGTCAACGCTTTCCGTTGGACCGCCGGCCACTCGGGGCCCCGGACCGAGCACCAGGGCGGCGCGTCCCTGGGATTCGACGGCAAGCCATGCGGCAATGAGTCGACCACCGATCTTTGCCCCAACCAGGAGGTCGATCGAGAGACCGCGCCGCGCGGTGCTGTCGATCAGATCGGTCACCGCCGGATCCGGCTGGTTCGGGGTTCCGGATGGGGTGCTGCCCATGGCCATGTGCAGCGCCGCGGACCGATCCGGATCATGGGCGACGATTCGTCGGACCAAGGGAACTTCTGCCCGCGAATCCGGGGTTCTCATGTTATGGTTCCGTCGTTCCGGCCAGGCGAGCGAGCTTACCGCTTATTGGCGCAATCCACAGTTCGTGAAGCCCGATGGTCTGGATCGTATCCGCCGATTGTCAGCAAGTCTCCCTGGCAATCAGGAGCGACATGAACAACGCATATCCGTTAGGCCCCTAAATTCGGATTGTTTTATCATCAGGCGGACAGAGAGCGGGAGCAGAGAGCGTAGGATTGAAATGGAAAATGCCGCGCAACCGACTACGTGTAAACCTCACATTCATCCTTCGATCGCGGCGACCAGCCGTGGGCCACTTCGCGAACGCGGTGTTCGATGGGCACGCCCTCGCGTTTCATCCGCCGAATCTCCCGCTGGCAAACTCGTACCTGCATGAGGGCCGAAGTCCCATTGGGGTCCTCCCGCATTAGCGAGGACCGGAGCCCGCGCGTCAGTACGTCGTGGATCCGATCGACGGACTCACCGCGATATCCTTCGAGCAACTGCTGCGACAAGGGCCAGCGCGACACCCGCCCGCAGAAGTCCACCGTCCGCCGGAAGCTCGGCTTCATGGTCAGGGCATTCATTTGGGCGAACAGGAGCCGGTTCAGCTCGTAGGGCAAGAACGTATCCCGAATGTGATCGGCCAGCGTTTCGTGATGCGCGTGGTGGGGATCGTCAAGCACGTACTCCAGGCGCCGCCAAGCCTCCGGTTCTTCCGCCGCATCGGCCCGTAGCTCCCAGTATAAGTGTCCGAAGTTGACGGACGAGTTGCTGAAAACCACCTGCCGGGGTACGTACTTCCCGTGGGCCACGGTATCGGCGGCCAGGTGCGACAGGTAGCCGTACGCGAACGCCTTTTCACGATCGTCGCGGGCTCCTTCGAGCAACTTGAACCCGGTCGACCAATGGTGGCAGAATTGCTTGACTCGACTCCATCGCTTGGCGAACACCACGTCCGCCGCGATGCTCCCGAAAACGTAGTTAAGGCCGTGTTGGGCGAGGATGGCGGCGATGGCTCCGGGAAGCACTCCGAGTTGGCTGAGGACCGACTCAGCCAGCCCGACGTGGGTCGCCGGACCCCACGCCCATGCTGAATCGATGGCACAGGTCGTCACGAGCAAGCTGAGCAAAACGATCGAAGACAGCTTTCGCATTTCGCTTCGCGTTTTCAAAACGCGGCCCCTCGCGGGCCTACGAACGACGGCCTTCGGACGACTGGATCACCTCAGCTCTTGAATATCGTCGGCCCTTGTCCCTCGCCCTATCGTGCGGGCGTTCTTCACGATTCAATCGTCCGGATCGGACAGCGCCAGGATCACCGCGTGTAAAATAGCACTTGACACGTCTTGGCGCCCACATAAACTCTATAGGGTCTCTGCCGAACGAAAGCAAGCAGACTCCTGAGGAGCCTAAGCCGCCATGACGGAATCGCACGCACACCTGACGGTCAAGGATTCGAATGGCGTGAAAGTGGTCGAGTTTTCGGACCGCAAGATCCTTGAGGAATTGTCCATCGCCGAAATCGGCGATGAATTGACCAGGCTGGTCGATGAGAACAGCCGGGTGAAGCTGCTGGTGAGCTTTCGAAACGTTGAGCATCTGTCGAGCGCGGCCTTGGGCATGTTGATCAAGCTGAATAAGCAGGTTTCCGAGGCGAAAGGGCAGCTTAGGCTGTCCGATATTTCGCCGCAGATTTACGAGGTGTTCAAGATCACGCGGCTCAACAAGCTGTTTGATATTCACGAGACGGCGGCGCGGGCCCTGGCGAGCTATTAGCGACGGCGGAACCGCCGCGACGCCCCACGCCGCTTGTGTGCCGACGATGAGTGACAACCACGCCCATCACGACGAGACGTTCAAGGTCTGCGTCATCAAGAGCGACCTGCGGGAGGCCGAGCTACCCAAACAGGCGATCCTGGCGGACGCCAAGCGATTCCAATTCAGCGAGAGTGCTACCTTCGCGATCAAGCTGGCCCTTGAAGAAGCGCTGGTCAACGCCGTGAAGCACGGCAACTGCTGCGACCTATCGAAGCGAGTGGTGGTTTTGTACAACGTGAACGAGGATATGCTGGAGGTCATCATTCGTGACGAGGGTGCGGGCTTTGAGCCGGAACGCGTGCCGGACTGCACCGCGCCCGAGCGGCTGCCCCTTCCCAACGGCCGCGGCATCATGCTCTTGCGAGCCTATATGGATAAGGTCGAGTATCGCAATCAAGGTCGGGAGGTGTACTTGATGAAGCGGCGGGTCCCAGGCGCGGATGAGGGGGAATCCTCCGTTTCATGATCCCGTGCGGCCGTGGGTGTTTCACCTCGCGTCAAGCTTTTTTCCCCGGCTTCGTATGACCCTTTCTCCACGCAACACCGCCGAGGTTATTCGCCGAACTGTTCACTTTTCGGGGCGGGTGCAAGGCGTCGGGTTTCGATATACCACCGAATCCATTGCCCGCCGGTTCGCGGTCACCGGGTACGTTCGAAATCTTCCGGACGGTCGCGTTGAACTCGTCACGGAGGGAACGGTTGGTGAACTTGATCGCTTCGTGGGCGCTATCTCGGAGGCCATGCGTTCGAACATCAGTGAAGTGGCCACTTCAAACAGCGCGGCGAACGGCGAGTTCGACGTCTTTGGTATCATGCGCTGACCCAACCCGCATTAAATCTTCGACGTTAAAAATGCATCTGCAATGTAACATTGCGGTTCCCGAAACTTTCTCTTGACAGCAGGTCACGGGGACGTACGATTCAATCGCGGTGATTATACGTGCAGGGTCACACCCGTTACCATTCCGAACACGGTCGTTAAGCCTGCACGGCCGATGGTAGTCGCGAAGGCGAGAGTAGGTCATTGCCGCATTTTTTCACGATGCCCGCTTCGGCGGGCATTTTTCATGGGGCTGTGGTGCACGCCCTAACCAGATAGGGTGGAGCGGCGCGCTCGCGGCTTCCGATAGCGTTTCAGGCGGGCCATGGTTGGCGCAAGCCGTGGGACCGTTTTACACGCGGCAAGTCCGCGGAGTGTATTCCTCGCGAACGGAATTTCGGGAGCGTGCCCATGGGATTTATCGACAGCTTGATCAGCACCCTGCTCAGCAACATCGTGCCGTTGCTCGTGCAACTCATTCTTGACGCTTTCTTTGGCGGCGGTTCCGCGGCCTAGACGGCCGTAGGTCTTCCCCAGGATCTGACCGGAAAGTCAGGCGGTCCCTCAGGGTCGCGTGGCCAGGGTCTTGGTGCGCATCTGGGAGAGTTCAGAAGGAGAACGCCAGACCGATCATCGGTCCGTGCAACTGGATGTCATACTCGCTCTGCTCAAAGTCGTAATAACGGTAGCCAAAAGCGAGCGTTGTTCGCTCGCTGAGGCGGTAGCCGAGCAAGCCCGCTAGGCTCCAGACCAGGTCAGTGTCCACTCCGAAGCCGCCGATGTCTCCCTGCAGGGACATGCTCCATCGCTCACTCAAGGCTCGTTGATACCTTGCCCCGATGATCGGATCGACCAGCCTTTTCGTATCATGCGGGTCGATCGGCCCAACCGACACATCGTTCGAAAGGTAAGTGAACCGCCCGCCGCCCATCAGATCGAGCGAATTCTCCGCGTCCCCGATTCGGTACATCCCGCCGAAATCCACGAACGACAGGACGGCGTCGAAATTAACGTCCACACCTCGAAGCCGAAACCGCCCAAGCCGGACACGGCTGTCATCGCCGACGGACAAGTACAGTCCCTCCAGGTAAAAGCCCCATGGGTGGTTTCTAGCCTCCAGGCGGACCAGTCCACCCAATTCGAGTTCCTTGATCGATTCGCTGACGCAGACATCCGCCGATCCGTCAAGAGGACCTTTCGAAGCTTCGCCCCGAAGGGATGCCAGCCATGTATAAGGGGTTATTTCGAATTGCCATTCGCTCTTTTGGCTGGCCGGAGCACTAGGCGGCACCGGTAGTGGTGTCGATGCCCCGTCGTCCGTTGTTTGGAAATACGGCGTCAGGCCAAAGTCAGTGCGCGGCCGCTCCTGGGCCAATGCGGGGCGCCACGCTACGCACAGCCCAAGGACGATCGAAACGGCGATCAATCGAACACGCGTCACGTTGGATGAGCTTTTCGTTCCTTCGTCGGCGTGTCTGATGAGATCAAAAACTAAAGGCCATCCCCACGATCGGGCCGTGGTATTGCACATCCAAATCGACTTTGCTCTTGTCGAACTCGGCATCATAGAAGCGGTATCCGAAACCGAGTATCGTCCGGTGGCTGATTCGGTAGCCGATGATTCCGGTGGCGCCCCATGAAAGATCGGCGGCGTCGCCTACCCCGAATCCGCCGAAATCCGTCTTGAAAGACATGAGCCAACGGTCTGAAAGCTCAAAGAGTAGTCGCCCACCGACGACAGGAGCGACAAAATCCTGCGTTTCATCCAGATCAATGAACGGTCCGACGGAAACCTCGGTTTCCAGGTGGGTATACCGTCCGCCGACCATCAGATCGAACGCCCGCTCGGGATCACCAAACCGGTACATGCCCCCGAAATCGATTTCCGCCTGCGTAAATTCTGCATCGACATCGAGACCCCGCGCCTTGAACGGTCCGATGCGTGCACGGGCGTCGTCACCCAGGGAAAGGTAGAGGGCATCAAAGAAGAACCCCCATCGCCCTTTCCGACCCTCGAATCCCATCATCGCCCCCATATCCAGATCCTTGAGGAGGTCGGTGAAACAGGCCTCGGACATGGTCGAGATCGGACCCACATCGACGTGGGTGCGAAGGGATGATGCCCAGAGATACGGAGCCAGCGTGAATTCCCACTCGCCCTTCTTGTCGACGTGCGAATCTGGAAGTGGGGGTGAAACGGTCGCGGGCTGGCCATCGTCCGATTGAAAGGACGGCGACAGGCGAAGTTCGGAGCGCCCGTTAGCCTTTTGCGCCTGGCCGAGTGTCGGCCTGACACCAATCCCGACGCCGATAGTCGCGGCAATCAACCAAACGCGCACCATGTTCTTACCTCATCGTCCGTGCCATTATTCACCCTGCCCAACCGCGCCACGAGTCATGGCCAGATCGAATTCACGGCTTACTTTTCAAACGGAAATACTGACTTCCAATCCTTCTTCATGTCCACCACGATCCATCCGCGTAGGGAGGCTTCGTCGAGGGCCTTGTCGAGTTTGCCGATGTGCGAGTCGCGGTCATAGGCCCATTCGCGCTCGGCGTCGGTGTGATGGACGATCAGGCCAAAGCGCGGCCCTGAACCCGCCGTTGTCCATTGAATCATTTGCAGATCGCCGTCCGAGTTCCCGAAGGCCATGACCGGCCGCCGGCCGATGTGCAGGTTGATATGGATGGGCTTGCCCTCCTTGTCGTCGATGCTGCCGACCTGCGGCAGCTTAACCAACACCGCCTTGCCATCGCGCAGCTCGAATTTCGTCTTTCCGCTCGAACCAATGACTTGCTCCGGCGGAACGCCGTACACCTTTTCCGTCCAGGCTCGCATGAACTCGATTCCGCCGCCGGAGACGATGTACGTCTTGAACCCCTTCGCGCGTAGATACGCGAGCAGCTCGACCATCGGCTGGTAGACCATATCGGTGTGTGGCTTGCCCGATTTGGGGTGTTTCGCCGTGGCGGTCCAATCCTTAACGATCCGCTCAAACTCATCCGTCGTCATGCCGGCATGGGTGGCCATGACCATCTCGAAAATCGCCTTCTCCCCGCCCGCCAGCGCGGCTTTGACCTCGCCCTTGAGCAGTGAGGCGAACGGCTCCTTGTCTTTCCATTCCGGGTGTTGGAGGGCGAGGGCCTTCACTCGATCGAGCGCGAAAGCGAGTTGGAAGTACATGGGCTGCTCGGCCCAGAGCGTGCCATCGTTGTCGAACACAGCGACGCGCTCGGCGGGCGGAACGAACTCCGGCGAGCCTTCCTGCGATACGCGGGCGACGAAGTCCAGGATGGCCCCTTTCGCCGAGCCGCTGTTCCAGGATGGCAGCGGGTCGGCGGCTTGGGCCGACACACCTCCGACGGCCAGTGCATGGGTGAGCACCAGGGGCACAAAGTTCCATATGCTCCTGGCATTCATAGTGTTGTTCCCTTTCGTGTCGCTTGGTGCACCGGGGCCGAACGCGCATTCGCCACGCGTACGACCCCGCAAGTCAATTCATCGGTTCATGCAGCGCGGCGTCAGTGCCTGCCGCCGCTGCCCTCGTGGAGCTTCTCGAGAACCTGATCGAGCGAGAAGCTGCCGGGCTTCTGGCGCGGCGGGAATTCGACGTAGGTTTTCAAGTGTTGGCCCACGAAGGCCTGCGCAGGGACGAGCACAAATGCGCGTTCCACACGCCACCGGGCGTAATCGCCGGCGTCGCGGTCGGCCCGTTCAAACGGGTCGGTGCGAAGGTCGAATAGTTTGGGAAACCGCAGCGTCACCAACGGGTCCTGCCACACATTCAGGCCTTCCGACCGCTGTTCCAAGAACACGAGCTTCCATTGATCGTAGCGCACACCGGCTAGGTTGCCGTCGTCGGTCCAATAGAAATACTCCTTGCGCTTGCCCGGTCCCGTGCCGGCAAGCAAATCTCGCTGGTCGTAGCCGTCAAGGTGGACCTTGAAGGTCTTGTCCCCCGCCTGGTAGCCCTGCAGGAGCTTGTCCTTGGCGCTGGGCTCGCCGGCGGCGGCGACGAAAGTAGGCACCCAATCCTCGTGCGACATGATTTCGTTGATCTCGGTCCCCGGCTTGATGACGCCTGGCCAGCGAATCATCCCCGGCACACGGTAGCCGCCCTCCCAGTTGGTGTTCTTCTCGCCGCGGAACGGCGTCGTGCCGCCATCTGGCCAGGAGAAGACCTCGGCGCCGTTGTCGGTGGTAAACAGAACGATGGTGTTGTCTGCGATGCCCAAATCGTCGAGCTTCTTGAGCAACTGGCCGACGATGCCGTCGAGTTCGACCATTCCATCCGCCTCAATCCCCAGGCCGGTCTTCCCCTGAGATTCTTTCTTGAGATGGGTGTAAATGTGCATGCGGGTCGAGTTGAACCAGCAGAAAAACGGCTTGCCCGCCTTGTGCTGGCGGTCGATGAAGTCCGTTGCGGCGCCAAGAAACTCTTCGTCGATTGTCTCCATACGTTTCTTGGTTAGTGGACCGGTATCTTCGATCGTCTGCCTGCCGACGCTGCCGAAACGCGGATCCTCTGTAGGATCATCCTTCTCCGTTGCCTTGCACTTGAGCACGCCGCGCGGGCCGAACTTTTTGCGGAACTCGGGGTTCTTCGGGTAGTCGGGGTTTTCCGGCTCCTCTTCGGCATTGAGGTGATAGAGGTTGCCAAAGAACTCGTCGAACCCGTGGACCGTTGGCAGGAACTCATTGCGGTCGCCAAGGTGATTCTTACCGAATTGTCCGGAGACGTATCCCTGGGGCTTGAGCAAATCGGCCAACGTGGGGTCTTTTTCCGATAGCCCCTCTTTGGCCCCGGGCAGACCGACTTTGAGCAGACCCGTGCGGAAACAGCTCTGGCCGGTAATGAACGCGGCCCGGCCGGCGGTGCAAGATTGTTGCGCGTATAAGTCCGTGAACATCGCGCCCTCCTTGGCGATGCGGTCGATGTTCGGAGTCTTGTAGCCCATCATCCCGCGGCTGTAGGCGCTCACGTTCCAGACTCCGATGTCGTCGCCGAAGATGACCACGATGTTGGGTTTTTTCGCACTCGTACCTGTCTGCGCCGTGGTCTGGACGCCCAGAAGGCCTCCTAAGATTAACGAAAGAGACGCGCCAGCGATGATCTTCCAGCGTTTCATAAATTCCTCCCTTGACATTTGGGGTTGATGGAACGGTGTCCCGCGACCGTCAAGCCGACCGTCCCGTCTGATGATGGAATGATAATAGCCCCCCCCCCCAACAATGCAAAGGCCGGTCACTTTGGGATCAGGGGTGGGTTACCGATCAGGACTCAAATCCTATCTCGGCGCCGCCGACTTCACGCATCGGAACCCCAAGTGATTGCTCCCCGTACTCACCTCACCCTTCCCGCGCGTGCCCACCATGTACCGCGTGCAATACAGGTCCGTGCACAGGAATGATCCGCCGCGATGCACGCGTTTCTTCTCGTGCGGCTCGCTCGGATCGAACGAAGTGTCTGGTCCTAGAGGATTTCGCGCGACCCCGCCGCCGAGCGCTAAGATTGCGTAAGTTTCCGGTCGATACCAGTCACTGCACCATTCCCACACGTTCCCGGCAACGTCGAACAGGCCATAACCGTTGGGAGGAAATTGCGCCACCGGGGCGACACCCACAAAACCGTCATCGCCAGTGTCCGTAATGGGGAACGGTCCATGATAGATGTTGGCCATCCATTGGCCGTTGGGCTTAAACTCATTTCCCCAGGAATACACCTGGCCGGTGAGGCCCCCGCGGGCGGCGAACTCCCACTCGGCCTCGGTCGGCAACCGCTTGCCAGCCCAAGTCGCGTAAGCGACGGCGTCTTCGTAGCCGACATGGACCACTGGATGGTTCTCGCGACCTGCCAGGTCGCTGTCGGGACCGAGTGGGTGACGCCAGTTGGCACCTTTCACATAACTCCACCATTGGTAATGGTTGTCGAGGGGCACCGGATGATCCGTGGGGGTAAACACAACTGAACCCGCAACCAGGTTCTCCGGTGTGGCGCCGGGATAATCCTCGGCGAGCGGCGCTTTCTCGGCGATCGTCACGTATCCGGTCGCGTCAACGAACTCTTTGAATTGTTCGTTGGTGACTTCGGTCGCGTCCATCCAGAAACCGTCGACGTCGACGCGATGAATGGGCCGAGCGTCATTCATGGCGTCGGGGCCGCCGCACAACGTTCCGCGCGGATCGTCACTGCCCATCGAGAATTCGCCGCCGGGGATCCACACCATGCCTTCTGGGGCTTTACTGGGCGCGGGACGGCCGTTCGCAACGGTGAGAGCAAAAGAAGCATCTGGCCGCGGCGGCAGTTCCGTCGGTCGGCCCCTGTAGAAGACTGAGGCGACGATCCACCCGGCCAGACCCGCCCCCGCCGCCAAGCCCACCAGCAATGCCGCCGTTTTCAGCCGTTCGCTCATTCGCTTCCAAGGCCGATTACGGAGTCCAGCCCGCCGCTCGGGCGACCTTTTCCATCTCTGCCCGAAGCACCGAGGCCTGTATTTGATCAGCGTCTCCGGCTGGATCCACGAGCTTCGGGCCACCGACCAAGCTACACGTAGTCCCCAAGTCCTTTATGATAACGAACTGCCCGAGCGTCAGATTCTGGACCGGGAAACCTGTGTCCAGGCGACACACCACGGGAAGCTGCGGCGCCGCCCCGTCGATGTAAAAGACCCATGCCTCGTCCGGGTTGCGCACGTAGATCGCCAAAGTGGATCCCTGGGCAGCGGCAGAAACCCAGGGGTTGCCGACGAAAGGCCAGTACCGCCAGGCCCAAACCCATCCTACGGTTTGCAAGTTGAACACCGGATCGACCGCGCCGCTCAGCGAAGCGATGGCGGTCAAGCCGGCTGGAAGAGCCGGCGGACTGAACACGACGGAATAATCGTAGGTTTTTGAGACGCTGACTTGTTTTCTGATATCCAGCTTGGCGGCCTGCTCGGTCTGCAACACGTTGGGGGACAGCAGGGGCTTAACCAAGTCGACGGGGGGATTGGCGGGATCGGGCGCGACCTTTGTTCGGGGGAACGCGGCGAACGCGAAGGTGCCCGGCGGGACGGACTCCGCCACGATGCCCGTCATCTTATAAGTCAGGGGGCCGACGGTTGAACTGGGCCCGGTACCGGGTCCCGCGCAACCCAGGATCCCTGACCAGAGCGCGACCACGACCATGCAACGTTTCATCGATTGGACTCTGTTGAAGCGACTATGGGACGGACGCTTGAGCGACGAGCTCATGCCGCGCCCAATGAACTCGCAATCGAAACAAGCCCGGCGCCGTCTAGAGTGGCCAGCCCGCTGCAGTGGCGATTGGTTTGACTTTTTCAATGAAGTCAAAAGCGTGCTTCCTGTCGCTGACTCCGCCGGGATCGGTCGCTGGAATTGTGTCCGGCGCGGCGAAGTCGCACGCCGTGCTGTTATCCTTCACAATGATGAATTGGCCGACGGTTATGGACTGGGTTGTTCCCCGTGACGTTCTAGTCTTATCGCGAAGGCATTCAACCGGGAGCGGCCTCGTCCCGTCGAGATAATAGATCCACGCTTCGGTCGCAGTGGGTACCTCAATGACCACCGTCGATCCTTGGGCGGCGGCGGACACCCACGGCGAGCCGACGAACGGCCAGTACCGCCACGCCCATATCCACCCGGTACTTTGCAATTCGTACGACGGATCGGAGTTGATTTTCAACGATGCGCTCGCCGTCCCCCCCGACCCGACCGGCGGGCCGAACAGGACCGCATAGTCCATCGTCTTATCAGAGTTGATTCTCTTCTGAATGTCCGCCCGGACGGCGGTTTGACCCGCCACCAAAACGTCGCTCTTGCCCGCCTTTTGAAACACGGGTTTCGCGTCGATGGTCGATTTCGTGAAATCCGCGAATGCGTACGTCCCGCCGGGGGATTCCGCCACGATGCCAGTCACTTGATACGTGATGCAACCGGTGAGGGCGATGAAGACTGTGGATCCGGCGAGGACTTGAAGACGTTTCATTGCTCAAGGCTCCATTTAGAGACTATGTGGCCCGCGGTCGAGCGACATGCTCAATGCCCGCGTTGCATTCAGATGCGATCCAAAGCGCCACGATGGGAATCAATGGATTGCAAAGGTAACCGTATTTCCAGGAAAAGAAAAGGCTCGCTCCTACTCCCAGCACCGTCAGCGCTAAGGCGATCCATGCGCGCCTCTTGGGCCGGGCATGGACCCGCCAGCCGAGAAGGGAACCCAAGGCAATGGCCACGCCGGTTGGCCATTCGACGGAGACACCGCGTGGCACGGCCCTCGCGAGTCCGGGGAGCATACGATCGATCATCGTGGCGTGAGCGTAGCAGCCGGCCAGCATGCGCCCATCGGGATGGGGGAAACGATCGGTGGCGTCGCTGCGGGGATCGCCCACGACCACAACCCGCTCCGCAAACCACTCACGCAGGGTCGCCGTGTTCGCCGATAATACGCCTTCGTAGGAGAAGGTGGACGCCTCAAGAAAGTCATCGGAGGGCATGTTCGCCAGTGCTCGCATGCCGACGACGTCGCCGGCCATGACTCCGGAGCGGCGTTGTGAAGCGGCATCCGCTTCGTCCAACGTATCCACCGAAGTGAGCTCGATCCGATCGCGTTCCTTGAGGTGACTCTTGCCGGTGGGGAGCGTCGGATCGTATTTCCAGTAGAAGACATCAACCCCCGATTCCTCGCTCTGGATGACGAGATCGACTTCGAAACCCGGGTGCCGCGACGCGGTGAAGGCGGTCAAGGCGAGGGAAGAACGAGGATCGGCGGGGGGGCGTTGGACGATGAGCGGTAGCGCCCAAGGTTTAGACGCGTTTAAATCGGCTTTGATGCAGCCCACGTGGCAGGTGGCGGAAATCGCCCGGCTGATCCCGAGAGCCGCGGTGTCATCCATGGGCCAATTGTCGACGGCGACCACCACACCGGCACCGGCCTGCAACAACTTGCGTGCTCCGGAGACGAAGCCCTCGTCGAACTCGGTGTCCTCCGTGAAAATGACATCCCACACGACGGCCCGGCATCGGGATTCCGCTAGTTTCTCCATGAACCGACCGTGTAAGCGGCGGAAGCTCTTGACATACGTCGTGACCCCCTCGATGGATTCGGCGCGAGCCAATTCCACGGCTTTCGCGGCATCCGGAAGACCGACCACGGTCACACGAGGAAATCGGTCCTGCGTCTCGACCGCCGGCATCATCGCGGTGGCATGTTTCATGAAGAACGCGTCGGCGCGAGTCCACTGATTGGCCATGCGTATTCCGACCGACCAGGCAAGGAGGAACACCATCACCGCCACCATGGCATGGGCGATCAGACCGTTGCGCCCGACGAATCGGCCCACGCGCTTCTTAAGAAGATACACTACGTCGTCGCGGCGCGGCGGGATCGGCTCTCCCCGCAGCCAAAGCTCCAAGTCGTCGCTGAGCTCGGCCGCATCGCGGTGGCGATGGTCGCGATCCTTGGCCAATGTCTTCAGGACGATGAAGTCGAGGTCGTCGTCGATCGGGCACCGCGCGCCCCCTCCGCCTTGGGCGTCGGGGCGGATCCCGAACTCCGCCGTCCATGCTAGGCTGGGCGGGTCGGGGACGGTGTCACGGATGTGAGTGACGGTCTCGGCGATGTCGACCACGGGGAAGGAGGGATAAGGGTGTCGCCCGGTCAGGAACTCGTAGAGCATCACCCCCAAACCATATACGTCCGATCGGGTGTCGATATCGTCGGGCTCACGATGCGTTTGTTCGGGCGACATGTAGGGCAGTGTGCCGGGTAATCGGCCCGTGACGTCGTCGAATATCTCGGATGGCCCCGACAGGACCTTGGATAATCCGAAATCCAGAAGCTTGGCGATGCCATCGCCCTCCACCAGGACATTCGACGGCTTCAGATCATGATGAACAATGCCTTTGTAATGAGCGGCGGCCACTGCCCGACAAATCGTGAGGAATAACCGCACCATCGAAGTGATGGTCAGCTTCTTGGCTTGAAAATACTCGTGCAGCGGCTGGCCATGCACGTATTCCATCACGTAGTAACGCCGCCCGTCGGCGCTCGTTCCCGAATCGAAGATCACGATGATGTTGGGGTGTTTCAGTTGGGCGATCAGCCGGACTTCCCGCTGAAAGCGGCTCAACGCGGATTCCGAAACCGGCCGGTCGTCGCGGAGCATTTTGATGGCCACCGTTCGGTGTGTTGATTGCTGGATCGCCTGGTAGATGACCCCCTGCCCGGCACGTTTCACCTCCTTGATGAACTCGTAGCCGGGGATGGTCGGCATGAACTTGGCGTCGGGGAGGCCGGCCGGCGTGGAATCCGTTGGTGGCATACGAGCGCTGTCGTCCGATTCGAGACGGCGTGTCATCAATTTGGCATCTTCCGGGGATCGGTGGCTGGGCTAACCCATTCGCCCCAGAGATATGGCGGTCATTGCGAGATGTCAAGGGCAGCTGGCCTCGTTGCGACGCAGCCCCTTCGAGGACACCCGCCATTCAAAGTCAGCGGGCGACGTCATCAACGAGGTCGGGACGGCTGCCGGTGACAATCGTGTGACACCCACCGGCACCCGCCCCGAGCCTGCCTGATGCCCTCACAGGACGGTCGCGGGCACGCCCTTCAGCGTTTCCTCTGGTATTGGATTTCCATGCACTTGGATTCCTTTCCGTCCGCGCCGGTGAAGAACATTTCCATCGAATGACGGTCGTTGTCCTTGAGGGTGATGACGGACCTCTTTCTCATGGTCCCGCCGGACTGCGGATCGGTCATCTGGCCGATCATCGTCCACACCTTGCCGGAGCCGTCGACCGAGCCCTTTTCGGTCTGCATCATTGTGCAGCACGTGTCGATCCAGAAGCCTTCGTATTTCTTGTCGATGGTGTTGTAGCCCCAATAGCCGCGGCCCTCGAAGTCGGGGAACGGACCGCCGCCTGGGTCGCCCTTAAACGTTTGCTTCAGGAAGCGTCCGCCCAAGTCCCATGCGTTGGTCGTCACGCCGGTCGAAACCGCCGGATCGCCCGGGCCCATCCAGAGTTTGACCTGGGCCTTGAACGTGCCCGCGAAGGGTTCCAGCTTCTTGTGTTCGGCGACGATCGCGCCCATCTCAGCGCAATCAGTCCCATGTTCCTTGGTGGCAGCCATTGGTTCTCTCTCCGTGAAAAAGTTGGGTTCGGAGGTCCCGCGTGCCGACTCTGACCCGCGAGGTTTCACATCCGAACGGCATCCTAACGAATCCCGCGGAAGGTGCAAGGGCTGGAAGCCATTTTAGCGTGCGCTTAGGGGGCCGTTGTCGCTACACAGGGGAGGCCGCCCGCCGGACAAGTGGGGCCTCCAGTTTACGCAAAGCGGGAAATGGGAAAATGGATCGTTTCCGGCGCTTTTTAGCCGAACACGGGGGATTTGTGGCGAGCAGGTGGGCAGAGTATGTTCAGCCTCACTGACTAAATTGGTTTTGCGGTCTCGGCGTAAGAATGATACCTGCCAAATTGGTGAGGATCGGGCCGACTTAGCCCGCAGCCGGTCAGGAGTCACGAAATGCGAATAATCGAGCAAATAATCGCTTGGATCAGGCGTCTTCTTCGTCGTCAAGGTATCCTCTCCCCACCCCCGTTGCCCGATGGGGGCATACTTCTGGAGTCCATCATGCCGGACGAAACGCAGCTACCACCCATCGACCCGGACCGCAGTCCTCGGCACATCCCCGATCCGGAAGAATCCGAGATCTTGCCGGGCGCGCCGGTACTTGGTGATGGAACCACGTGGATCCCATCGGAGACGCCTTTTCCCGAAGTTCCGGGCTACAACATTCTTCGCAAAATCGGAGGGGGTGGGCAGGCGGAAGTTTTTGAGGCCGTGCAGGAAAGCACGGGGAACCACGTGGCCTTGAAGGTCTCGCGCGATCCGATCGACGAATTTGGAGAGGTGGCGAAGAGGATCCGGCAAGAGATCGAAGTCTTGGCGCTGATCCATCACCCCAATGTCGTGTCGATCTACGGCGCCGGTGTCACAATCGACAAACGCTTCTTCATCGCCATGGAGTATATTCGTGGCGAGGACCTTGCCAGCTTTGTCCGGAACAAAAAGCTGCCCCTCGCTCGTATCCTCAACATGTTTCGAACGGTCTGCGAGGCGGTGGACGAACTCCACCGGCGCGGCATCGTCCACCGGGACCTGAAACCCCGGAACATCCTGGTTGATCATGCCGGGAGGCCTAAGGTGCTGGACATGGGGCTGGCCATTCCCCTGGCCAGTACCGGGGCACTGAGAGATCGGGCCAATCTAGGCACTCTGCCCTACATGTGTCCGGAGCAAACCCAGGGCGACATGGACGCGATCAGCATCCGTTCGGATGTGTACGCCTTGGGCGTCGTGCTCTTTGAGCTGGTGACCGGGCAGCATCCGTATCCCATTTGCGGGTCTGCTCGGCTCGATTTCGAGACGATTCGCACGCGGGCGCCTGGGGACATGCGGGCCGCCTGGAGGCAGGCGGCGAAGCGCATGGCGGGCGCTCCGGAACAATGCCCGTTTGGACGGGAACTGGAGGCGATTATCACGCGGGCCCTGGCCAAGGATCCGCGGGGGCGGTTTTCCAGCGCCGGGGAGTTCGGCCGGGCGATCGATGAATACCAGCGCGGGAAACCAATTCACTGGTGGAGCGAGCGGCCGTGGTTTCCGCTCTACGTTACGTGGACTCATTGGCGCCGTTGGGTTGCAAGACATCGGGTGACAGCGTTTGCGTTGGCAGTGCTGCTTGCCTGGGGGATTACGGAAACGGCCGGCGTCTATGCGATCTGCCACTCATCGCTCCGAAGCGCGCATCTGTTGGTTCTTGGGCTTTTGGCAGAGAAACCACTAGAGCAGGTGCGAGTGATCTCGGACAAATCAACGGATTATATGGCCCTGGCGAAAGGCGAGATTCCGGGGCTATCCGAAGAAAAGAAGGGATTCAGGCGGCCGGTTCACGGCAAGTTGATGAAAGTGCTCGCTCGATCGGGATGCAGAGCAGTTGTTTGGGACATGGGTTTCGAGACCGCAACCGAGTTTGATAAAGCGTTCTTGGATGGTGTACGAGCGTTGAAGGGGGCTCAGCCGCGCATTGAGGTCACGGTAGTCGTCCGCGACTGGTGGCTCAATCCACCTCGCGAACCGAAACTAAGTGAGACCATTGCCAAGGAAGTGAGATACGGCGTTCCCGTATTGGATGTTAACGCTGAGGAGTTCCGTACCTGGGCCGTGCCCCTCGTTGTCCAGCGGGGTGTCATCGCGCAGCCATCGGTCGTATTCGCTGCCCTCGCTGCGGCGCATTGCCCCTTCGGAGAACCCACCTATTCCCTCGACGGCGAGCGCCGAGTCGCACAGATTGACTTCAAGGAGACCCGATGCACCGAAGCGCCGCTCGGAGCGTTGGGCATTCACGAATTCTCCTTTCCCCTGACGGATGTTGTGGAGACGACGACCGAAGAAATAGGTGCGTCCGTCGGGGATGATCCCATACGCTATCTCGAGGCCGGTGATCTCCGCGGAGAGTTGTGGTTTCTCCTTCCTTCGCAAGACTTGCTGAATTCGGCGACCACGTCCTATGAAGAAGTGCTTGAAATGTCTGATGAGAAGCTTCGAGGCGAGTTTGGCGGCAAGGTTGTGCTGGTCGGTCCCTTGAGTGACCCAACGGAGATATCTCATTATCTGGATGATCGGATGGTCTATCGCTGTTACGGTCATGCCGTGGCCCTTGACAACCTGCTGCGGGGCGAGTTTCTCCTAAAGCCGAGTCGCTTCGGGGAGATGTCCGCGACCTTCGGGGCCGCCGCCTTCGGAGCGCTTGCCGGGGCGGGTTGGCTGCTGCGACGTCGCTGGTTCGTCGCATGCATGTTGACGGCTGGCCTTGGTGCCATTAGTGTGGCAGCTTACTTACAGGGTCGTTGGCTCTGGGATCCCTTGCCGGCGGTCATCGCGGTCTGGACCGCGGCGGGTCTTGGAGCGGTGGTCCTCCATGTCTGGAGCGATCGCCGAGCAGACATTTCGACGAATGCGTAGAGAAGGAGCTGACGAATATGAGACGATGGTATCTCATCACCTCGTTGTTTCTGCTCGCCTGTTCATCGGGCTGCAAAACGTCTGTAACCCCCGTGGGCAGTGGAACGGCGGAACCCAGGCGTAATGCGCAAGCGCCCCAATCGTCTTCTGACATAGCCTCTACCGATTGGCGGATCACCGGTTTCGTGACCCAGTGCGATGGAGACGATTACGAGTTTGCCAACGTGGATAGGGACCACCCGCCGGACCACAGCATCAACAACCAGCCTGTTTCATCAAGACTGGCAATGGTCCTCGAACAGCCCATTTCAACCGGCGAGGCGATGGCGTTCGAGACGAAAGACGACCCGGAGCAGACCAATGGGTTCCAGGGATTATTGGGCACCGAATGCGATACGCCTACGCCCGTCAAAGCCGCGGGGGCGCCCAACAAGGACCAATTGGGCGACTTTTTCCATCTACATTCCGGCTGGGTGTTTTTCTGGGGATACCGGCCAGGCGGTAGAACCAAGCTGGTCCGAGCCTACGCGTCGCACACGGATTACTCGATGCGGATCATCCCGGCGTCGGGCCCTGATCCAGAGCGGCACCAGATACGGTTGTACTCAACGGATCCGCTTCATACCGTTAATGTATGGTGCCGCGTACTCCCCACCACGCTCACGTCGCCGCCGGATAAGCAGCTGACTCCCGCGAATCCCTTTCTTGAGATTTCCAGTAGTGGAAGTGGCTGCACGTACTCCTTGACGCCGAGTCCATCGACACAGGAGACGAGTTTCCAGGACTGCGTTCAGAATCGTCGTGCCGCCGTACCATAGTCTGATCGGCGGATTGCGCCCCACGCGATCAGGAGTTTACAGCGGAGTTAACTTAGCATGAGACGATTCCACTTTCTGGTTTCGACCTTGTCGATCATGGCTACGACCGGTTGTGCTGGGAGGATCACCGGCTTCGTGTCCAAGACTGCCGCCTCCGGAGAGTACGCGTTCGCCAATGCGGATCGGGATTACTCGCTGGGCGACAGCCAATCGGCCCTTTCCAAGAGGCTAAAGATGGGCCACGGAACAGCAGTGATTGCTCGGCATGAACGAGCACTGACGTTTGAGATTGAAGATCAAGAATCTCCATTCCAGGGTTTGATTGGCGGCGGACTAGGAACGGCGTTGTTCGGCCAAGGTGAGCCCGCCGCGGATGGAGCCCAAATTTTCGATTTGGAATTCGGTTGGGTGTTCTTCTGGGGTATGCGACCGCACGGCAGAACGAAAATGGTCCGAGCATATGCGGCACACACGGATTTCTCGATGCGGATTCTACCGGCCTCGGGTTCCGATCCGGAGCGGCACCAGATCTTCCTACGCTCCTCCGGGGAGCGAGACACGCCTCCAGTCGCTCATGAGCTGACGGTGACCTGCATCGACAACACGTCCGTGGAGCAAGTGCTGACCTGTTCGGCCGAACCGTGCGGAGGTTTCCTTGAGGTTATCTTTGATTCGACCGACAAATGCAAATTCGAACTCGTCGAGTTGAATCCCCTGCCTGATACGGCCCGCTCGCAAAGTGCGCGGGAGTTCGTCGAAGGCGTCAAGAAACGTCTTGTGTCGATCAAGACGTCGCCATCTCCGTTACCCGATGTGCCCCCGGGTTAGCCGTGTTTTGCTGGGTGGATGATCGTGAATGCAAGTCAGCGAAGCAGTTGTGTTGGCAGGCACCTGACATTTTCGAATTCCGATAGGAGTTAGCGAAGATGAGACGATTCCATATCTTGGCCTCGGTTTCATTGGTCATGGCCACGACTGGTTGCGCCTGGAAAATCACGGGCTTCATGACTGAACGTCCCGGAGATGACTTCGATTTCGCGAACGTCGACACCCAAGACGGCTTCACCCTCGACAACGAACCCGTTTCCGCCAAACTGGGCATGTCACCCATCTCAACGACCGGCACCATGACGTTCAAGATGGACGACACACTCACGCATAACTATTCCTATCAAGGATTATTGGGCGCCGGACTGGGAACGGGCACCACGGGTTCCGGCGAGGGTAGTGGCGCGAGTTCGGACTTTCGCCTTGATGCGGGCTGGGTGTTTATGTGGGGCATGCGTCCCGGCGGCAGAACGAGGATGGTTCGAGCCTACGCCGCACACACGGATTTCTCGATGCGTATGCTCTCCAACAAGCAGCAAATCTTTTTGCGATCTTCGGGAGAGCGGGACATGCCACCACTGGTGCACTCGCTTGCGATCACGTGCCTCGCGGGATCCGCGACCCAGCCCCCGCTAACGTGCGCGGCCGAACCGTGTACCAACTATCTTGAGGTTACGGCAGCCGCGCCGCCCCTCGGCTGCACATTTGCGCTAAAGGAGCTGAACCCGATTCCTGATACCTCCGAGGCCGCGGATGCTCGGGCCTTTGTCGATGGTGTCAAGGCACGACTTCAGGGGATCGCAACGTCATCATCGCCATTGCCCAACGTGCCGCCGGGATAGTCGCCGTGGGCACTAATCGGCCGGCTCGCTTGGCGTAGCAAAGAGTCCGTTTCAGACGCTTCGCACGCTGCCCCGTGTAAAGCGCCCGCAGGCGCGGTATTGATCGGACGTAAACCTCGTACGGATTATCCTATCCGCGCCCCATAACATCCTTGCGGCGGTTTGACAGGCCGAGGGGCGCGTATCGTACGCTTACGTGAAATCCCATACAGGGCAAACCAATCGCGAGGTTGGGACGCAAAGCGTTGAGCCCCGGCGGTCACCCGGGGTTGTCGCGCCGCCCGGCTCCATTCAGCGGGAATGGGGTCGGTTCATGGGAGGGAAGAGGAGCGTCCCAATATGCTACGCTTATTTGACCGTCATCGATCTCATCGGCGTCGTGCGGCTGCGGCTGTCATGATCGCCGTGACCCTGCCGGTGCTGCTGGGCGTCGCGGCCCTAACGATCGACGTGGGAATGCTATACAACACGCGGTCGGACTTGCAGATAACAGCCGATGCGGCGGCGCTGGGGGCCACCAACATTCTTTCCGCGAATCAGGACGAGGACTCGGTGGAAGAAGCCCGCGCGGAAGCGCTGGCCATCGTCCGGCGGCATTCCACGTTTGGGCACGGACTGGACATCGATCCTTCGGACATCGTTTTCGGAAAGGTCGAATGCCTCGGTGACCAGTTCGGCTTTACGCCCACGGAGATTTTTCCCGATGGCGTGCAGATTCGAATGCGGGCCACTTCGGAGTCCGTGAATGGGGCGGTGCCGTTGTATTTCTCCTGGATTTTCGGAAAGACCGTCGCTGATGTTTCGGCGAGCGCGACGGCGGGGCTGACGGGCATGCGAGATATGGCTGTCGTCATTGACCTATCGGGTTCGATGAAGCACGACAGTTACCTGCGGTTCTATGATGTGACTCCGATCAATGCCCGCGACGTGTGGGCGTCATTGAACGGCCCGGAGCCGTCGCGGCCGTACGTCCCCGGCGAGGAGGACGAGACCGAATACGCCGGCGACACTGGTCCGACCATCGGCGCGATGATGGCGTGGGGCAACTCTCTCACCCCCGTGGGCAGTTACGCCCCCACCACCGACCCCGGTCTCTGGTACATCCCCAACAACGCTCCGTGCGCGCTGGCCGCAGTCACCGCCAGCCTGACCGCCCGCGGCTACACCGCCGGTCAGCGGAACACGTTGATGAACAGCAGCAACTCGTCGACGTGGCCGAACCGCGCCGCGGTCATGATCGGCGTGGCCACTTGGACCCCCAGCAGCGGGTCGGACACAAGCGTCGGCACCAGCGAGCTGACTTGGATTCCTTATCCGCCGTACCGCAAGACCTGGACGTGGCCGGAATATGTCGACTGGGTCGCGGGGAACAACAACAAGCTCATCCTGACCCATCCGGCGTTCCGCTTCCGATTCGGCCTGAAGACGTACGTCGACTTTCTCCTGGACCGCAAGGACAACTTCAGCCAGACCGACTTGACCAAGACGCCCGAGGAGCCGATGCGCAGCGTCAAGGACGGCTTGCAGGAAATGGTGAACATGGCCAGGTGCTTTGATCAGATGTCGCTGTCGGTCTTCGGCTCAACGGGACATCATGAGATTAACCTGACGTCGAACCTGCAGGCGGTTGCTGATCGTTTGTATGACATGCAGCCCAACCACTACGACAACAGCACGAATATAGGCGACGGTCTCCAATTGGCGATCGATGAGTTGACCAGCCCGCGGGCGCGGAGCAATGCCCATAAGATCATCGTGCTGATGTCGGACGGGGCGCACACAGTGGGTTCGGATCCGCTTGTCGTCGCAGAGCAGGCGGTCGACTTGGGCATCCGGATTTATTCGATCAGCGTAGGCTACATCGCCGACCGCGATCTGATGATCGAGCTGGCGGAAATGACCGGCGGGCAGGAGTTCTACGCGTCCGGGACTCCGGCAGAGTACACCGTCCAACTCAGGGATATCTTCCGTACGATCGGCGGTCTGGGTTACGCGCTATTAATTCAATGACCACGGCGCACGGTCCCCGAGCCCTCGAAAAACGCGGTCTAGAACTGCGCGAAACCGTGCTACATCCGGTACCGACGGAGCGCTCCTGAAACCACAGGGTTGATCAGCCAGTCAGTGAGCGAAGGATTTCGCAACCTTGCTTGAGCTTCTCATCCGGGGCCGCGTAGGAAATGCGGAAGTGCGTGTCGCGGGACGAGAACACGTTGCCGGGGATCATCAATACGTTTTTCTTGATGGCCTCGTCGATGAAAACGCCGGCGGTCGGAAAGCGGGCCGGGGCCTTGGGAAAAACGTAAAAACCACCGGAGGGGCGGACAAAATCGTAGTACCCTTTGAGTTCCCGGCAGACCAGGTCCCGTTTCTTACGATAGGCAGTGACATTGGGTGACACATCGGTGTCGAGGGCGGCCAGTGCGCCCCATTGAACGGGCTGCGGAGCGCAGACGTAGGTGTACTGCTGAAGTTTGGCCATCTCGGTGATGATCTCGGTGGGTCCGGCGGCGAAGCCGAGGCGCAGGCCGGTCATGGCATAGGACTTCCCGAACCCGCGAAGCAGAACCGTCCGCTCGGGGGCGAAGCGCACCGGACTCGGGCTGGGACCGTCGTAGGTGAGCAGGTTGTAGATTTCGTCGCTGACAATCAGCAGATCATGCTTGCGGGCAAGTTCACAGATCGCGCGGATATCCTGCTCTCGATAGACAACGCCGGTCGGGTTGCAGGGCGAGCCGATGATGATGATCTTGGTTTTTTTCGTGATGGCCGCCTCGAAGCGATCGGCGTGCAACTGAAAGTCGGGATAGGTGTCGACGGTGACCGGCGTGCCACGCACGAGGCGGGTCAGGTGGGGGTACGACACGAAATAAGGGTCGGTGAAAATCACCTCATCGCCTGGGTTGAGGCAGGCGGCGAGAGTCGTGAATAGGCCGCCCGAGAGGCCGGAAGTTACGAACAAGTCCGGCTGCCAGTTGAATTCATCTTTGAGGAATTTGGCGATTCGGTCGCGAAGCGGGGCGATGCCGCGCGTGCCGGTGTAGCCGTTTCTGCGGGATTCGACGGCGTCAATAATGGCCCGGCGGATTTGTGGGGCTACCTCAAAGTCGGGCTCGCCGATGGACAGATTGATCGGGTCTTTTAGCGAGGCGCCTAGGTCAAAGACCTTGCGGATGCCGGAGGAGCTGATGCCTTTGACGTGATCGGCAATGAAATCGCGGGAGGGCACGTTCAGGCTCCCGGGGAAGACCACCGGCGAAGAACGCCACTGCTGAAAGCAGTGGCACTACCAGCAGGGACACCAACAGAAGGTCAAATGGTGAAGCGCTACTAGCCCTTCTTGTCCTTCTTCTCGTCTTTCTTTTCGACCTTCTTCTCGTCCTTGGCCGGGCCGGCGGCTGCGCCTTCAGCACCGGCGACCGCGGCCTCGCCCTCAGCCTTCTTCTCGGCCTTGGCCTTCTTACCGACGGCGGCCTTTCGATGGGCGACCTTGGGCAGGCCGAGAGCGCTCATTTCGTCGGTCCAGCTGCCGACTTCCTTGAGGCGGTCGATGCGCTCGGCGCGGCTGAGCACGTTGCGATGACGGGAAAGCGTGGCCTTTGATTTCAGTGACCGATCGAGAGACATTCGACGAACTCCGCAATTACCAGCGATCGCCCTTGAGCGTCGCGAAATACCCTTCGAGCTTGTAGCCGCCGCCGGAGCGGTAGTATTCCGCGCCGAGGGCCCGAATCCGATCAATGAGTTGATCCGCCAACGTCCGTTGCGTCGGATCGTTGCGGTTGAAACCTTGGGTCGTAATCAAGCGCGTTCCGCCAGAATCGAGCGGAACAACCGCAGCGTCAACCCCGTTGGCCGCGAGGAACACTCGGGCCTCTTCGGCGTCGGCTTCCCGACCGGCGGCGAAACCCTGCGCCACGACGTATGTGTGGCCAGTGATCCAACCTGGGCGGGCCGCCGCGTTCCTGGCGGAAGCCGGCCCCTGCGATTCCGTCTGCTTTACGGCCGGCGAGGCGGGCCGCGGTTCATCCAGTAGACTCCGGACGACGTTGGTCGCCGGAGGCTGGATTCGAGCGGCCTCAATGTCACTCGTGACATCGGCTACGTAGGACGCGCGGCCGGCGTCGAACCCGCGAGCGTACGCCGCAGTCGCTCCGCGTCGACGGCCGACCTCAAAAGCCAGGACGACCGCCAGCGCCACCCCAAACACAGTGACACCGGCTGTGATGCTGGTAAACGACAGCCGCACGCGGTCGTCGTCCAACTCAACAAACGGCGGCCGATCAGCCGCCCCATCGCGACTGGTCCGCAGCTTGGGCGGACCAGACGAGTCCGATCGCGCGCCGAGCACCACGGGTCGATCGTTGCCACGTAAATCCGGGCGCCGGGGCGGTTCCACTTCGCGGGTCGGGGGCCTGACGGTGCCGGCCAGACGACCCGGGACGGCGGGGTCATTAACCGCCAGCAGATCAAAAAGCGCGGGTCCCGATTTCGACTTATTCATGGGCGGCGCACCTCCCTGTGAAACCCAGCCGCGTTAGCAGAGTGGAGCATACCGGATCGGCGATGTTTTGCAAGTCCGTCGAAAAGCATGGCCACGCGAGGGTGGCCTAATTGCGGGGGGTGGAATGACGCCAATGGCAGAGGCTTAGGAGGGCAAAGAGGAGGTCGGCGTGTTCGCCTCGACGGGAAATGTGGGCATCGTAAATCGCCTGGACGGCTTGGTAGGAAAGGATGCCCAAGGAGTCGATGGCGGTGCGGGTCACGGTGTCTTGGAAGAGTTCGCGTAGTGGTCCCCGGAGATATTCGCCGATGGGGACCTCGAATCCCTGTTTGCTCCGGTCCAGGATTTCGTCAGGGAGAACGCCACGATAGGCGTCAACCAGGATGCGTTTTTTTCGACCACGGTCGATCTTGAACGCCGAAGGCAACTTCAAGGCGTGTTCGACGACGTTGAAATCGAGGAAGGGGGTTCGCACCTCGAGGGAATGCATCATGCTTGCGGTGTCGACCTTATGGAGCATGTCGGCGGGAAGCTGATAGCGCAGATCGAAGGCCAGGATTCGATTCAGGTCGTCGTTGGGGGCCGCGATGCAGGCGAGTGATTGGGCCGTGGCCAGCATGTGATCGTCGAACGTGCGAATTGCGCCGTTGTCGCTGAAGAGAGATTCGGCTTCCGGTGCGATGATGCGCGACCAGGCCAAGTGACGCGACAACGGATCAGGGTCGGTCGCGCGAACCAGCTTGCGAAGTTGACGCGCTCGGTTTCCCAACCATGAGGACTTGGAGGTTGGGCTTCGCCTAAGAAGCGGTTCGATCAGGGCATGCCGGAATAACCCAGGGACGCGGTGATAGGCGGCCAGAATGAAATGAGCGAGATAGCGCCAATACCCGCCGAAAAGCTCGTCGCCGCCGTCACCGCTGAGGGCGACGGTCACGGTGCGACGGGCGAACTCGGATACCAAGGCCGTGGGAATGATCGAGCTGTCGCCGACCGGTTCGCTGAGATGATCGAGAATCCTGGGAATTGCATCGAGGACCTCACGATCCGAGAAGGTCAATTCATGATGGTCAGTGCCAAACCGCCGGGCCACCAAGCGTGCGTAATGCGTCTCGTCGTAGCGGGCATGACCGGCGTAACCGACGGCAAAGGTCTTTACCGGCTGTGTGCTGACCTCGGCCAGGTGGGCGACGACAATCGAAGAATCGAGTCCGCCGGAGAGGAAGGCGCCGATGGGGACGTCGGATGACCGGCGGATAGCAACGGCGTCCGCCAGGGACGTCCGAACGGCCCTACAGGAGCGTCCGTAATCCGGGGCTTCGAATTCGCCCGGTCTACCGCAGTCTGCTCCGGGCACGTATGGCGGCGGCTGATAGAACGGAAGCGGCTCCGATGCTCCGGCCGGCGAGAAGGCAATGTAGTGCCCAGGGGGCAGGCGGCGGGCGCCCTGGTAGATCGTCTTGGGGTGGGCGATGTAGCCATATCGGAGATGTTCGATCAGAGCGAATTCATCGATGACGGGATCAATGTTGTTTAGGGGTAATAAGGCGCGTATCTCGCTGGCGAAAAGCAGCGCCCGGCCGAATCGAGAATAGACCAGCGGCTTGACTCCGAAACGGTCGCGGGAAAGAAAGCCCGCCTTGGTCCGCGAATCGTAGAACGCGAACGCCCACATCCCGTTGAAACGGTGGAGGGCTTCCGTGCCCCAGCGGATGCAACCGGCCAGGACGACTTCGGTATCCCCGGCGGTCGTGAAAGGATAACCGGCGTCGGCCAATTCGCGTCGCAGATTGGGGAAGTTGTAGACCTCGCCGTTATAGACGAGGTGGTAACGGCCCGACGGGTCGTGCATCGGCTGATCGGCCGCCGGGGCCGGGTCCATGACGATTAACCGGGTCGCGCCCAAGGCGACTCGTGCTTGCGTTGGGTGATCGAACCACGTACCGGTCCGGTCGGGACCGCGGTGGGTCAAGAAGGCGCATGCACGCTCAAGGCCGGCGCGATCGAGTGGTGCGCCGTCAAAGCGAACGATGCCGCAAATCCCGCACATTCGTGAGCATTACGGAGCGGCTGAGTGCTGGGAAGCGAGCGAGGGAATCGCGCCTCGACGGCTGAGCTCTTCGCTGACCCAGGGATCGTCGGGGTTTAGGTCATACGCGGCCTGAAGATGATGGACGGCCGCAGCTTCGTTGTGGTGCCGCAACAGGAATTGCGCGAACGCGGCGTGGACGGCGGGGTTGTTCGGCTCCACCGTAACCGCCTGTCGATATCGCAGGATCGCGCCCTCGTTATCTCCGCGCTCTTCCAATTCGTTGGCCAGATAAATGAACTGTTTTCCGGAGGGTCCGACGTACCGAACGGCCCATTCCGCGTTTCGGAGGGCTTCGTCGAACTGCCCCTTGAGCTTCAGGGCGACATTGCGACCTTCGAGGGAGGCGATATGTCCGGGGTTGACTTCGATGGCGGAGGAGTAATAGTCGGTCGCGGCATCGAGTTCGCGCATGGCCGCCGAGTGGTTGCGCTGCTCGAATTTCTCGCGGGCGAGCATGACCGAGCAGGTGCCGAGATCGTAGAGATTGTCGGCACGGCGAGGGGATTTCTCTTCGGCCTGAATGAAGAAGACCCGGGCGGGGCCGTAACTGCCTTGGGCCATGGCAGTCTGGCCGTCGAGTCGAAGCCGCTGATAGCTCGGTCCGCAGCCGCCCACGGCTACAATCAAGAACAATGTCCCAAACGAAAACAAGTGGATGCGGGTCATGTGTTGAATGCAACGTCCCTGTCGTTTCATCGGTTCCTCCTTACCTGCCTGTCGCGATCCCTTCCCAAACGGGACGCGGCCCTCTGTGCGGAAACCCTGGCTCATGGATACAATCAGGCGAATCCGAGAGGTTTCCGCGTGTGCTTCTCGGCCGCGAATCCGCGCCATGCCGAATCGGTTCGTCATTCTACATCACGTGCTCCGCGATGGCGAGCACTGGGACCTGATGCTGGAGGATGGAGAGGTCCTCCTCACCTGGCAACTGGTACAGGAGCCGACTGGCGCGGAATCCCTGCCGATACCGGCCCGCCGCATCAGCGACCACCGCAAGGTGTATCTCGACTACGAAGGCCCGCTGAGCGGCGACCGGGGGTACGTTGAGCGGTTCGACCGTGGCCCCCTCACCATAATTCACAGGTCCGATGGTTACTACGTCGTCGAACTGGCCGGGGATCGATTGACGGGCCGATTTGCCCTTCGGCAGGCCGAGGCGGGGTGGGTGATGGAACGGGCCTAATCTGGTTCGGGTTCGTTGGCTGGAACGAGACCGCCTTGCCGGTTAGCGTCTGACAGGCATGAGTCAGAAGCCGAACATTCACGTGACCAACGACCCGATCTACATGGAGAACGGGTATGTCGTCCATATTCGTGATGGTGGACCGTGTTGGATCATCGACCCGGGCTTTCCGCCACAGCCCAAAAAAATCGTCCAATACGTTCGACAACGGACCCTAGAGCCCGCGGTGATCGTTCTGACGCATGCCCATGCGGACCACATCGCCGGAATTGACGAGGTCCGGCAGGAGCTAGGTCCGTTGCCTGTTTATCTAGCTCGTGAGGAGTGGGGAGCACTCATCGATCCGATGCAGAACCTGTCGGGCCTGTTTGGGGCCGGCCTCCGGACGAAGGTGACCGACCCGCTCGATCTGCCGCACGGTGGGGAATTGGAATTGGACGGATCTACATGGCGGCTGCTGGACGTATCAGGGCATTCGCCTGGAGGGCGTGCCCTGTATTGCGCCGAGTTCGGATTGGCGTTCGTCGGGGATGCCTTGTTCGCGGGCAGCGTCGGACGGGTGGATTTCCCGAACAGCGAAGGCGATCGGCTCATGCGGAACATCCGTGAACACCTGATGACCCTGCCCGATGAAACGCGGGTGTTCTCAGGGCATGGACCGGAAACGACGATCGGGCACGAGCGACGAACGAACCCGTTCATCCTTCATGGGTTGTAGAATCGTCTCGTCGAAAGCATTCAGGTTAAGGGTCGCTCGCTAAGGTCCACCCCAGCCCGTTGAACAGACATCAAACGGATACCAGCTCGTCGTTTGGGAACAGCGTTCTTAACGTGCAACGGGTCGTGCCGCGCGCGGGCGGTTGGCGGCCGAATGACAAGGCCCCGGCGTGGTTTACTCTCAGGAGAGAGAGTTATGGGCCTAGTCCGCGTCAACCGCACGAACAATTCGTGCAATTGATCGGCGGAGTGCCGCCGATCGAACAGGCTCACGCCGCTCCACGTGTTCGCCGGAGCGACATGACGCCCGGTGGCCAGTCGAATGATCGCGCCTGAAAGGGCCGCTTCGTCGCCCGGTTCGCAAACGACCGCATTGGCGGCGGCATCCCGGAGAATGGTGCGTACCGGGCTGTTCGCGGCTGCAAGGGTCAGGATGGGGCGGCGGAGGGCCAAGTATTCATACAGTTTGTTGGGGATTTGCAGTTCGGCACCGGAGCCCGCCGCGCCGGCCAGCATGACCGCGTCGGCCCCGGCGAGGATCGAAAGGGCTTCACGGTGAGATTTTGGACCGAGGATACGAACCCGATCGGCGATGCCGGCCTGTCGGGCTAGGGACTCGAGGGGTTGACCTTCAAACTGATCCGGACCGATCAAGACCATCGTTACGCGCGCGGCCAGGCTAGGGTTATGATTGCGGACCCCTCGGAGGGCGCGGAACCAAACGCCCGGGCTTCGCGGTCCGTAGAACTGCCCCGCGTGGGCGAGCACGAAGTCGCCGTTGGTGCCCGCGCGATGAGACGAGACCGCGTCGAACCTTTCAGCGTCGAAGCCGTTCAAGATGGTGGAGCACTTGCCGTCGATTGCCGGATTTCGGCGGATCAATGCGTCGGTCATGGTCGGCGAGTTACAGACGATATGCGAAGCACGCCGAAGCACGGCAGTTTCGAGGGCAGCGTTCCACCGTTCAATGGACTTTGGCCTGGTGGGGCGAAAAGGATTACCGCACCACGGGTCGCGGAAATCCGCGACCCAAGGGATGCGGGTCGATTGATGGAGCAGCAGGGCGATCAGGTGGGCGGTATCGTAGGGAGAGGTCGAGAAGATGACATCGGGGCGTCGGCGGTGGATTTCAATTAGGGCCGAGGGAACCGCCGATAGCAGCCAAGTCACGCGCGAATCAGGCGTGCGGACCCAGCGGCTCACCCAGTCTCGCATTCTGGTTGAATGACTCGAAGCATTCAGTGCCGCATAATGGCATTTTGTACGAAGTTCGTCGATGTGAAAAAGGTCGCGCCCGGGCCGTAAGAGACAGCGGTTCATCACGGCAACAGGGTCAAACCACGCGGTGCGGATGATCCGTGTCGTGCTAGGCACGCTTTCCAAGAGCGATTCGTCAATCGGCTCGGCCCTCGGTGGAACCGTTAGTACGGACGCATCCCAACCGAGCGCGTGCAAATGCCGAACGAATCCGAGCGGCCGGTGCGTTCCGCTGCGGTTGATTGGCGGGAACGCGTACGCGATACAAAGCCAGGAACGGCGTAAATTCGTTGAAGTTGCGGCGTGGGCACTTGATCGGTGGTTCATGCCGCCCACTCCGGCTTGGAACTACTGAGGCGCCCCGCCAAGTATTGGTCGAGTGAAGTTCGGTAGCGCTCTCGGTCTCGCATCCGTTGCCACGATCCAACCAAGTAACCGAAGCTGTTGGAGACGAGCACAAGCCACATCACCAAGATGCAGAGCGGATAGGCGGCTAGGCGGCCCGCGGCCCTGGCGACGCGTCGGGCTCTTGAATGAAAGGCCCAAACGTAGAAATAGAGAAAAAAAACCGCGGTAATCGGCCACACCGAGGCGAAAAGGCAGGCACAAAGCAGTGTCAACGCAAAGAGTCCCGCGTTTCGCAAATTGTATGCGAACGAAGCGGCGTCAATCTGGGTGTGTCCCCGGCCGGTGCCGTAATGATAAAACTGCCGGGCAATGCCTCGGAGTGACCCGCGCGGGCGCCAATCGACGACGGCACCCTCGGCCAAGTACCAGCTGGCGTTGAGGCTCCGCACGCGATGGTCGAACAGGGTGTCCTCGGAGAAGTGCAACCATTCCGGCCAACCGCCGGCGCGGGTCCAAAGTTCCTTGGTAAAAGCCATCGATCGAGCCGAGGGATTGAAGGTGCGGGATTCAACCGGTTCAAGTTGGCCGCGCATGGTGGCCAGCCCGACGACTTGTTCCAGCAAGTTGTGCGCCTCGACGCGATACAGCCCCGCGACAAAGTCCACGGGTGAATCGAGCTCGAAGGGTCGGATGAGTTCAGCGAGCCATGCGGGTTGGGCGCGGCAGCCGCCGTCGATGGAGGCGATAATCTCGCCTTCGGCAGACGCCGTGCCGACGTTTCGTCCGGCGGCGATATTGGCGCCCGGCGCTTGGATGATCCGAAAGTTACGAATGACGCTGGAGAAGTGGCGGAGCGTCGCCACGGTGTTGTCATTGGAGCCTCCGTCGACAACGATCACCTCATCCGGGCAGCGCGTTTGGTGTAAGAGTGACTCGAGTGTAACGCTGCAACCCGGGGCATCATTCTTAACGGTCATGACAACAGTAACCGAGCGATGCCGCGGCGTATCCGCGTCGCTCGTCTTCGGTGCATCATGTGGCGTGCTTTGCGTCATGAGGATTCAGAGTCCGGGGACGGCCGCGTCGACTGGCGGCTGAGTCGTCGTGGAGAACGCTGTCGGCTCGTATGGGGCATGCGCTCCGAGAACGGTGCGGCGCACACGTTGCATCAGCGAGGAAGCCATACGAATCGGAACCCGCAGCCAGCGCCAGACGTTGGCGACGATTGTCCAACCGCTATGGCGATGCGGGTACACACTGGCCAAGTGATCAGGGTCGGGAGTCAACAACGCGCGAAAATACCCCAGCCGAAATCCCATTCCGGGGGTACACAACAAGTCGCAAAGGAGACGAAACACGGGCGAACCCACGTCGTTAGGAGCCTGCCGCAGGGTCAATCGATCGGCCCAATCAACCGGATACGCGCTAAGGGTATCCGCCGCGTCTTCCGGAATGAATGGCCCGAATAATTCGGTCGCCTTTTCCAAGGCGTGATGGAGCGCTCCGTGCAGTCGCCATTTCCGGGCGAGGTCGATGATTCGTGACCAATCCAGCGAACGGCCCGCATCCTGATTGAGTCGCACGAGGTCATATAGCCAGATGAGCCTTTCGCAGCCGTGAAAGGCGGCGTGGGCAGCGAGGTGGATGAACATCCGTTCGATGCTTGGCACCAACGCCACGGCTTGGCCAATCCGCACGGTTTTCGCGTCTTGCCAGAAGTTGTCGTCGGCAATAATCCGCGAATAACGAAGCGGTCGGAATGGTCGGGCGTGAAGATCGATGCGGACCGGGGGATCGGCGTCAGTGTACAGCTCGGTTTCGTAGTAGTACCGAGGAAAGAAGTCGTCGCGAAGAAGACTCGCTCCGCGGCGGCAGCCGCTGAAGATAAGCAGGCGACGGGCCCTGTCCGCGTCCTCGAATCGGACCAAGAGATCGAGATCGCTCATCGGCCGAAGGTCCGGCCGGTCGTAAAGGATTAGATTGAGGGCCGCGCCCTTGAGCAACATCACTGGTATCCGATGATGATTGAACCATCCGACGATGCGCTCGAGTTCTCGCGATCGATGGAGATTGGCCCGCGCTACTCCACCAGCAAAGACGCGCAGGGGCATCGCGTCGCTAGGGGGAATATCCACGGTATTCGCCGCCGCACGTTCCAGAACCAGTCCGGCCAAGCCCGTGCGCAACGCGGCGTCCACGATGTCCCGCCATTCGGAGATTTCCGATGGCATCCCGGGTGCGGGGGCGGTCGGTGATTGCAGCCAGCGAGCCAGAGGCTCTCCCTTGTGACCCTTTCCATGAAATGCCGGCAAAGTGTTCATGGATGAGTTCATAGGTGCGTTTTTCGCCGATCGAGCGAGGCTTTTTTCTTCCGGAACGATTCAACAAGCCACAAGGGATCGAACCCGCGGCACGGCGGACCGAGTTCCGCCGGTGACCAAATCCTCCAGGAGTGCACATGTTTGGTCGATCTCGCCGCTTTGGAGCCGGTAGCAGGAGGCCCCGCGAACAACTTCGGCCAGCACGTCCGTGCCAGGCCGTTGGCACGAAAAAAGGTTGAAACAGACGCGGTGCAAATCGAGGGCGGCCTCGGCTCGGCCGACGGGGACCAGCGTGGGCTCGGCACCGCATGAATAGCTTGGGAAAATCACAAAACGAACCGGGGCTGGGCAACCGATCGCGTCGGGTCGAACCTGTAAGGGGTTCACAAACGAAACGTACCCCTTGACGCCCTTCAAGTACCGGGGACCGCGATGTGTAGTCAGGCCGAGTCGTTCGAGAATGTGATCCCCGGACCGCTTCATGCAAATCGCCCGGGGGAAGGGGTGCAATTGGAGCGACGCGGTGTGGATGAGCGCGAATTCGTCGCACAGATATCGCCACCCGCGGGCCAACAACGCGGTGGCCAGAGTCGATTTCCCGCTTCCGGAGTCACCCGCGAAAATAACGCCGGCGCCCTCGAACTCCATCGATGAGGCATGCAGTTGCAAGTATTCGGGCATGACCCGGGGAAGCTCCCAATTGACGGCCCATTCGACGTAGGGGAGCAATTCGTGGAATTTCGTCGGCGAGAATCGGAAGCGGCCGTTCACGTCGATCCGGTAACGAAGGCACCGGCCGAGAAGACGGCGAGCGGGTCGCACATCCACGGTGACCGCATTGGGCAGGGGTGCAACGGACTCGAAGGGGTAATAAAGGGCGCGATATTCGTCGCGGAATCGGCGGATCGGAGTGTTGATGGCCGCGCGAACGACACCGAGTTGGTAGAACGATGTTTCCGGTGGCGGCTCGTGGTTCATGCGGTGCCCCGGGCAGCCGGGTGATTGGCGGAAATTCCAGTCGGCCCGGCGCCGGATTCGGTGGCTTCGAGCAAGTCATGACGGCGCAGTTCATCCAGGAAGCTTTCAACCGCCCGCAACGCCGACGGAAGGTCAATTTCGTAAATCGAAAGAAGCTGTTCGGCGATGTCCCCCGCCGTGTTTCGACCATCGCACGCGGTCCAGATCAGCAGGGCGGTTGCATTCAGTCGATGACTGTTCGCGGTCAGCGGGTGGAACAAGAGGGCTTCGCCGTCAAGCTCATGAACCGTCACGTCCTTGCGCCGGCGAAACCGGTCGGAGGGGCCGTCCGAGCCGCACCCCGGTGGCGCCGATGGGGCGCTGGCGGAGAAGGGCGGGGGGATGGTCGACGCGACGGTGCTCACGGCCACTGAGACTCCGAAGGGGCCAAGGACGCGAGGTTGAATTCGGGCCGTTCGCCCCGGCCGATCGCGGCCCAAAAAGTGCTGCTCCTAAGGCAAAGATCGGGCACGCGGCGCCCGTTGACAAAAACGGCGGGCGTCGCCTGGATTCCGAGTGACTCGGCCAATTCGCGATCTCGCTCGATACCGGCACGGACCGACTCGCTGTCAAAGTCCGTCTCAAAACGCTTCGGATTAAGCCCAATCGATTGGGCCAGTTGGCGGTGGTCCGGCGGTTCGTGGTTCTTTCGATGTTTGAACACCAGGGCATGCATCCGATCCGCCGCGGCGTCGCCGCCCTGCGATCGTGCTGCCTCGACGGCCAGGCTGCCGCGCTGCGAGCGAGTGCTACCGCTGAGATCGCCTGGGTTCTCCGGAAAATGCCGGTGTTCTACCAACACGTCCAAGCCCAGAAGAGGTCGAATCTTGTTTCGCCACGTGCGGTCGAAGCAAGCGCAGGCCGAGCACGCATAATCATTGAAAACAACGACCCTCATTCGAGGGGCCTCATATTCTTTTTGGAGCAGGGGCAGCGGAATATCTACGGTGGGTTGGGCAAAGAACTCACGAAGTACAAGGTGCTTATCGCTTTGGAGCTGATCGAGGGCGGCGCCGAGAGCCGACGATCGACGCCAGTGCATGCGGGCCTCTCCGGCCGCATCGAAATACAACCAGATGGCCACCGCTGCGGCGAGCGAAAAGGCGGCGGCGCACCCCGTCGAGCGAATTGCAAAGCGCCGACCGAGTAGGGTGGTTGGGTCATTCAGGATCGCGGCATCGCCGTGATTGCCCCATCTCCATCCGCAGAGCATCAGCGTGCCTAATACCATTGCGGTGTTTATTCCATGGACGATCAGGCAGGCGCCGCACCACTCAGACAGCCTCAGGGCCATTACGCCAACGAGGAAAACTGAAGCGACGAACCCGCAACAGACCATCCCTCGGGTGATCCCATTGATCCATCGTGAAGCGCCGGTGCCGAAAGGAACCATCACCAGCCAGATGGTCGCGCCGACGAAATAGGTCAAACCGACCAGGGAGGTCGGGATCAGCACTCGGCGCTCGCCGACAAAAAAATCGAACGATCCCCAGCGGCTGGCCAGCACTTCGCTACAGGCGGACGCATCGCCACGTGCCGGCGGGCAGAGCCATGCCGTCAATCCGACCGGGCCTACCTGCCACCCTCCGTCGTGGTTCCTTGTCAATGAGGCGCAGACCCACGCCCCAGCGAGCGCGAGAATGATCATCGCGGACCGCAATAAAACATCAATTAGCCGGCGTTTCAAATCAAACTCCCGACACAATCCGCGCGCGAGTCGCTATGGAGACGGACGAAGTTCAACTTGTTGGTTTGGTCCATCCACGCATCCCAAGGCACCGAGGTTTCTATCGGACGAAACCGCTAGGCGGTGAACTTCACTTCCATGCCCTTGCCAGTGGAGATTCCTGTGGTTAGATGGGGTGCTGTCGAACGTTATTCGATGGTTCGCGAGGCAAATCCGGGGCCTTGATCGACCGGCGAGGGCCACGGACTGGCATCTGGGCTTACCCCATGACAATGGCGTACTTTGATTGCTTCAGCGGAGCCGGCGGCGACATGATCGTCGGTTCGCTCATCGACGCGGGGGCCGATGCCTCGAAATTGATGGTCGCCTTGAAGGGATTGGACGTAGTTGGCTACACCCTCGCCATCGAGAAAACGAAGAAACAGGGGTTCGCCGCAACACGCTTTGACGTCCGACTGGACTCAGCCGAAAAGCAGCCCCATCGACACCTGAAGCACGTAGTGGCCATCATTGAAGCGGCCCGCTTGGACGAAGGCGTCAAGCGGAAGGCGATCCGCGTGTTTGAACGCCTGGCCAACGCCGAGGCGGCCGTCCACGGCACCACCATAGAAAAGGTTCACTTCCACGAAGTGGGGGCGGTCGATGCCATCATTGATGTCGTCGGGGCCGTCGTGGCCCTCGATCTTTTGGGCGTGGAGGAGATCGCCTGTTCACCGATTCCGGTGGGGTCGGGAACGGTTCGCTGTTCGCATGGAATCATGCCTGTCCCCGCGCCCGCGACGGCCGAACTGCTCAAGGGTGTTCCCATTGCCGCGACCGACGAGGCCGGAGAACTCACCACCCCCACGGCGGCGGCCGTCCTGACCACCCTGGCCGGGCGATTCGGTGCCGTACCGGAGATGAAACTGAAGCAAGTAGGCTATGGAGCCGGCACGCGAGACGGAACCACACGCCCAAACGTGTTGCGCGTCCTGATCGGCAGCCCGGTCTCGACTCTGGACGCCGATACCGACGAAGTCACCGTCCTGGAGACCAACCTGGACGACGCCTCGCCGCAGGTCGTGGCGCATTGCATGGATCGGCTACTCGCCGCGGGTGCACTGGATGTCTATTCGGTGCCGATACAGATGAAGAAAACCCGTTCGGGCATCCTTCTGGCCGTGATTTGTGAGACCCCCCGGGCGGCGGAGTTGGAACGGCTGATCTTTGCCGAGACGCCGACGTTTGGGGTCCGGCGGCACACGGTGCGACGGACCAAGCTGCGACGGCGCCACGAGACAGTGTCCACGCCGTTCGGGTCCATTCGGATGAAGATTGGGGAGTCAGACGGCCAGTTGACGGCCACTCCGGAATATGAGGATTGCCGCATGGCGGCGGAGGGACACCAAGTGGCACTTCGAACTGTTTTGGACGCGGCTCGCAAAGCATGGGGAGGCCGAAGCTCAACATGATTCGCCTTCGATAGCACCGAAACCAATCGGCTCTCATCAGGGAGCGCGGACGCATGGAGGCGTCAATGATCATTGAGGAAGGCTGGCTGGCAGCCATTGGCTCTTATCAAGTCATCGTTCTGACCCTGGGCGCGGTTGTGTTCATGGGGGTCATGCTCTCAACGAAACGCCGACTCCGGCGCTACCGGCAAACGACCAAACTTCCCACGCGAGACAACGCCGGCCAAGTCGCCCGCGACGTGGAAGATGTGATGGCCGAGCTCGATGAACTCGCCCGACAGATCAACGGTCGACTCGATACTCGATTCACCAAGCTGGAGGCGGCCCTGCGCGATGCGGATGAGCGGATCGATCAGCTCCAAAGGCTCGTCCGCCAGTCCGGTGGCGAACCCGGCCTAGACGTGACCGTGGGCAATGAACCGTCTTCGGCTATCGCGGCACCCCCGATCAGCCGTCATGCCAACATCTATGCTCTGGCCGAGAAGGGCCGCACCGCCGTTGAAATCGCTGGGGAGCTGAACCAACCGGCTGGCGAAGTCGAATTAATCCTAGCCCTTCGGCGGGCGAAATCACGGGTTGATGTGGCCAGTAATCCCATTCGCCGGTGAAGGCACGGGCGCTGTCGCTTGCGCACAGCGTGAAACTTCGCCACCTCGCGCGGGTTCAACGCAGCCGTACGTACGGAAATCTAGACGGCTTTGAAATGTTCGAACGATTGCAGGCAGGTACGGCAGTAATGAATCGAGCGGCAGAGCGTCGGCCCGAAGAGCGATTCGAGATCGGTCTCGGTTGAACCGCAATAAGGACATGGTGTCTGGTTCAAGTCGGGCGTCTGATGTTCGCCGCAGCGCTGCCCTGGCGGGGCCAGACCGAACTTAAGCAGCTTGCGGCGTCCTTCCTCCGTGATCCGATCGCTCGTCCACGGCGGGTCGTAGACGAAGCGGACGGTTACATCGGTTTCGCCCGTTTCGAGCGCCGCCCGGCGGATGTCTTGGCGAATCACATCGAGCGCCGGGCAACCGACAAAGGTGGGTGTCACATCCACGATAATGTGATCGCCTTCGATCCGCACATCGGAAATAATTCCCATATCGACCACGGAGAGGACGGGGATTTCCGGATCGGTCACGCCGGCGATGGCTTCGCGCACCACCGTGAGACGTGCTTCATGGTCGAGCCGACTGGTTATTGCCATTGATTCGCCATCGCGCATGGGTCAGGACCATCGACGAGCCTCTTGGTTGCGTCCTTTTTTTCGATTTTTCGATGTTTTTGACGTTTCTCTCACCATTTCGCGGTAGGGTCCAGGCTATAGACCATCTGCATGTTCTTGAGCAGTTCGGCCAGGGCCTCGGGGTGGCGCCCGGATCGTCCTCCCGTCACCGCCACCGCCGTTTCCGGGACGCGGAGACCCGCGTCGATGAGCACCGGGGCAACCGCGGACTCCCACTGCTTCCGTAGTTCATCCTCCCGAGGGGCAATGCCCGCCTGCACCAGCGGCTCGTCCGCCTCGGTCGGTTCGAACAACCCCAGGGCGAAGGGATAGGAACGATCCAGGGCCGCTTGGAGCTTCTCGCCGGCCTCGCGCGTTGAATGGCCGATGCGCAGAATCCATGATCGTCCATGCAACAAGTGATATTTTTTTTCGCCCCGCAGCTTACGGGCGAGTTGGCCCAATGGTGTCAACGTACTGTCACACAACGCGGTTAATCGAACCATGCCGGCCGAGTCGTACAAAAACTGTCGTATGATGCAAAGGGCCCAGTCGCGGTCGTTGGGCAAGCACGCCAGTGCCGCGCAGCGAAACTGTCGCGCCTTTCGCCCGAACGCCAGCTTGTCCGGGTCCGGCTCGCCAAGTGCATGAAGCATTTGATAATAGGCTTGGGAGTGCCCCATCTTGTCCTGGGCCATCGAGGAAAAAGCGATGTCGCCTTCCAGTATGGGGGCCAGACCGGTCCATTCCGAATCGCGGTGGCCCATGATGAGATCGTCGTCGCCCAGGCGGTAAAGCAAGTCGACCACCGCGTCGCGGGTCGCACCCTTCAGATCGTCGAGCGCCTCGAATCGTTTCACGGCTTGGACCCTTTCTGGTCGCCGGCGCGAACCGTTTTCGGCGTTGTGTAGCCCCACGACTCGCGGTAGCTCTTGTCCGTGGCCCGGTCGAAAATATCGGAATCCTCATAGCCCGTGGCCACGATCGCTTCGACCGGCACGACCCACAGGTTCACGCACGCCTGCCGCCGAGCAAATTGCTCCTTGGCCAAGATGAGAGCCATCTCCGCGTCGGGTGCGTGGATGGACCCCACATGCACGTGCGGCTCGCCCCGCGCCTGCTGGTGAAAGACTTCAAAGATGGGCCATTGAGTGTCGGGCATGGTGATTTACGATCGCTTTTGCTTCCCACTGCGGCGTCGTGATTGACCATTAAGCGGCTCGAACCGAACAATGTGCACCAGCGCGCATTGGTCCACACGCATGGTCAACCGCCTGTTCTTGGGGTCCGGTACTGCGACGTGAACCGTAGTGCGTCCCGGTAAACACAGTTCAGGATGGATGATGTCGTACGATCGCCCATCCGTCATGCAGATACGGAAGGGCTCGAAGGGGCGCTTATCGATTAGCCGTTGCACGTCGTCCGTTCGGATCATGATCCAACCCCCACAGGCATCGGAATCGGCCTCTTCGCTGCGGCGGCCGCGAGGGCTTCGCGAACCCACCGGCCATCTTCATGAGCCATGCGCCGCGTGTCCACGCGCAACTGCGACGCCGGTCCGCCATTGTTCACCACTTTCTTGAACTCCGCCCAATCCGGGTCGGTGTAATGCCACGTGTCCGTTTCGGTGTCGTATCGCAGGTTCGGATCCGGCAAAGTCAATCCAAGATCGAAGATCTTCGGCACGAACTGCCGCAGGAATTGTTGGCGCTGTTCATCGTTGGTCTTGAGCTTCACCCGCCAGCGAACGAGCTGGGCCGTGTGCTTGGATTCCTTGTCCGACGGGCCGTGGAACATCATGATCGGCGCCCACCAGCGATTCAGCGCATCCTGTAGCATCTCGCGCTGCATCTTCGTTCCGGTCGCCAGGGCGACGCACATCTCGTACCCGTGTTTCATGTGAAACGCCTCTTCGTAGCAGATGCGCTTCAGCGCTCGGGCGTACGGCCCATACGACCCCTCGGCCATCATCGTCTGGTTGATGATCGCCGCGGCATCGATGAGCCAAGCGATGACCGCCACGTCCGCCCATGTTTCCGCCGGATAATGAAACACGTTGGAGAACTTCGACTTTCCGGCGATCAAATCTTCCAACATCTGCTCGCGGCTGGGACCGAGGGTTTCAGCGGCGCGATACAAGAGTTGGGCGTGACCGACCTCGTCCTGCACCTTGGCCACGAGGGCCATTTTCCGCTTGAATGAAGGCGCGTGCGGGATCCACTTGCCCTCCGGCAGCGCCCCGCAAATCTCGCTGTTGGCATGAACGTGGATCAGGCGGATGAGCTGCTCGCGATAGTCGTCCGGCATCCAGTCCGTCGGCTCGATCTTCTCCCCGCGCTGAATACGCGCTTCGAACTCGGCCAATCGACGGTCGTATTCGATCTGCGATAGTCCACCCGATATTGCCTCAATCGCAACGACCACGTCCGACCTCCATTCACGCTCCAGCGCGCTTCAAGCCCTTGAACAACATATCCGTCAACGTGCGGGCGATGTCCTCCGGCGTCATGGGTCCGCCGGGCTTGTACCATTGATAGACCCAGTTCATGGACGACAGGATCAGCAGCGTTGCGAACTTCTCGTCAACGTCCGCCAAAACACCTTCGTGGATACCCTGTCGAATCAATCCGCGAAGCATCTGTTCGTATTCGTCACGCCGAGCGGTGAATTGGCTCCGCCTCGGCTCGCTCAGATGTCGCCATTCCGTAAGGTAGATGGCCGCCGAGGATGCGCTATCCGTGATGACTTTTACGTGTGCCGCAATTACCCGGCGGAGCTTCTCAACGGGCACGAGATTCGAATGGACGATGGGCCGAACAGCTTCAAAGAAGCGGGTGGCGGCTCCCTCCAGAATCTCCCACAACACATCCTCTTTGGTCTCGATATGGGCGTACAGACTGCCCGCCTTGATGTTCAATGCATCAGCAATATCCCGGACGCTGGTGGCCTCGTAGCCACGGTCCGAGAATAACCTCTCTGCCGCAGCTATCAGCTCGCCTCGCCGTTGAATCGGAGTTTCACCCATCGGAACCACCCCAACGCAATCTCCCCTAACAAGCGCTTGCTATGCAAGTTTACAGATCACCGCCTCGTTCGTCAAGCAGTACGATTTGCATGTGCCGACGTGAGTCAGTGGCTACGGTTCAATCGTTTCGGTCACCCACGAATTCAGATTCCGCGGGAGCGATTGCGGCAAGTTGGGCTTCTTCAAAGAGCCGGCGAAAAGTCGCGGCCGAGGCCGTGTCGTCCGATGTCACCGCGAGTTCATGCAGTCGCTTCAACGTCAAACGACGGAGGATGTGACCCGTTTCGAGTATTTCATCGAGCGTCCGGAGGCTGATAAGCAGCAATGATTCCGCCTCAGCGGTTCGCCCTGATTTCAATAGGCATTCCCCCAGTGCGCTGTGGGCTTCGGCGACTAGCCAGTGCCTCTCATCATAAACGCGGAGCCGCGCGGAGACTGCGTCGCGCAGCAGCGGCTCCGCGGCGGCCAACTCGTTACGCGCCGTCAGGATCATTCCGAGAACAAGACGTCCCTCGGCCAGTTCGTGATGATCCTCGCCGACCTGTTGGGCGCGCACATGAAGGGCTTGTGTGCAATAATCCTCCGCGACGTCGTAGTCACCGCGCAGAAAAAACAAGCGGGCGAGGTTGATAAACGAATAGGCGACGAACCGCCGACCCTCGCCAAATAGCTTGAGATTAAGCTCCAAGGCGCGTTGCAGATACGCTTCCGCCTCGTCGAATCGCCCAGCGTCTCGAAGGACGACGCCCAAACTGTTGTAACCCACCGCGATTCTCGGCGATTCTTCCAGCGGCGTACGGCCTCGCTCCATCGCCAAGTACTGATGGAAGCCCTCTTCGGCCCTCGCGTAGTCCCCCTTCGCCCACAGCATCCCGGCCACACCGCGTACACACTCTGCCACTGCCACGGTGTTCTCGTCGTAGTAAACCCGCAGCATGTTCAAGCTTTCGCGATAAAGCCCAAGAGCCTCGTCGATGAACCCCTGTTCATAGCGCAGGTAGGCCAGGTTCCGAAGCTGCTCTGCGACGACGGGATGTTGTTCGCCAAGATGCGTTTTAGCCATTTCGATCGCCCGTCGGCACACGGCCTCGGCGCCGTCAAAGTCTCCCTGGTCGCGCATGGTGTGCGACAAATGAACGAAGGTACTGATGGCCGATGAAGGGTCGAGCTCAGCCAGCGATTCGTGCATCGTGGTCGCCCTGCGCAACAACTCCGCGGCGGAGTTGTAGTCGCCGGTCTCGGACAGCACTCCCGCCAGATTCATAATGCATTGGGCAACCCGGGGGTGATCCGGGCCTAGTTGCCGTTCAAGCACGGGCAGAGCTTGGCGGTATAGTCCCTCGGCGACCTTCAGATTACCGACAGTTTGCGAGGCCATCGCGAGGTCGGCTTCGGCAATGGCCACGTCGATGTGCTCGAGTCCCAGCAGTCGTCTCCGGATTTCCAGAGCCTCCTCCATGAGATGGACGACCGGGGCGGAACCGTTCCCCTTGGATCGGACCGTGGCCAATTGTACTAAAAGGTCTGCTACCCCAAGATCATCTCCGTTGGATGCTCTCCGCCGCAAATCCAGCGCCCGACGCAACTCAGCCTCTGCTTCTTCCAGAAGACCAAGGGTTTGATAAGTCGTGCCCAGCGTGACATGGAGCTCGGATTCTATTTCCGGGTACTGCCCCAACTCAGCGTTTACCTTGGCGGCCGCTTCGTCGAGCATCTGCCGCACCGTCACGCTACTTGGTGTTCCGGTGAAGGGGTCAGTTGAGGTGATCATTCCTTGAAGAAAACTCGTGACTTGCCGGGCTTTGAGCGCCTCGTTTCGATACCGCTCCGCCTGGGTTTCGGCCTCCAGATGACTTCGCTTTGCCTGCACCAGCCCGATGCTGGTTCCGATGGTCGTCCCCAGCAGTCCAAGGGCCCCCACGAGAACGGTGACCACCAGCGCCCGATTCCGCCGCGCGAACTTACGAGTCCGATAGCGCCACGTGTCCGTTCGAGCGATAATCGGAAGGTCGACCAAATGCCGGCGAATGTCCTCTGAAAACTGTTCGACCGATGAGTAGCGCCGCTCCGGCTCAGTCCGCATGGCTTTGAGCACGATCATGTCCACGTCGCCGCTGAGGGTCCGTTGAAGACGCTCGGCCCAAAGCAACGCGGACAACGTGTCGGAATCGGCCCCCTGTGGAGCGGCTGAACCATCGCCCTTTGTGGCGCCTCCGGTCGTCGGATCACACTGGAGGCGGCAACGAGTGCGGAGTTCGCTCACCCAGCGTTGAACGATTCGACTGGGCCGCGTTGGCTCTTCGGCGATCATCAGCCGTAGCCGCGTCGTGGACTCCGGCGCGTTCAGGCGGAAACGCTGGCCGGTCAGCAGCTCGTATAACACTACGCCGAGTGAATATACGTCCGTAGCCGTCGTCACCGGCTCACCGAGGATTTGCTCGGGGCTTGCATATTCCGGGGTGAATGACCGCGCAACCGTCTGCGTCCGATCCGCGGGAATCGATCCGGTCTCGTCCATCAGCTTGGCGATGCCGAAATCCAGCAGCTTCGGCACGCCGGCCGAGTCGACGAGGATGTTACTCGGCTTGATATCGCGATGGACAATTAGATTGTGATGGGCGTAATCCACGGCCTCACACACTTGGCGGAACAACAGCAACCGATCGGTGACCGAGGTATTCAAACGCTCACAGAAATGGTCGATCCGCTGACCTTCGACATATTCCATAACAAAATAGGGCAGTCCCGTTTCGGTTGTACCGGCGTCAAGCAGCTTCGCGATATATGGATGGTCCAGCGCGGCCAGCGCCCGCTGTTCCGTGCGAAAGCGCTTCACCCACTCCGCCGGCCCAAGATGTCGCACGAGTTTGACCGCTACTTGCCGCTCGTAGAGGCCGTCGGCCCGCGCTCCGAGCCAGACCACCCCCATTCCACCGGAACCCAGGAGCCGAACCAGCCGGTAGGCGCCGACCTGTGTTCCGGCCAGAAACTCATGCGCCGGGTCAATCGCTGTCGGTCCGGCGTCCCTGGCCAGTTGCCGGAGATGGAACACCGGTTCTTCGATGCTCCGGGGCGCTCCATCGTGGGCCTTCAAAAGCGACTGAATCTCCGCCAACAGCGACTGATCACCCGCACAGGTACGTTCCAACAAAGCGGCGCGCTCCGGCCCACCGCATTCGAGCGCTCGTTGGAATAGCACGCGGACTTGATCAGGCCGATTCACGACGTTGCGTCCGTTCCTCACTCAAATGGCGGCTGAGATGGGCTCGGGCCAATGCCCATCCTTGCTTGACGGATGATTCAGACATGCCCAATACCGCGGCCGTCTCTTCGATGCTCAAGCCCAGGGCCTTCCGCATCATCGCGATCTCGTATTCCTCGGGATATTCCCGCTCGAGTACGTGCAGCGCTCCGTTCAAATCGAGCACGTCTTCCGTTGAAAGAGTGGAGCCGGCGGGGAGCTGATCCGGGTCCAGGTCGATGATGGGCAGCCGCTTGCGCCGATGATATTCGACCACGATTCGCCACATGGCCTGTCCGAACGCGAAGAACAAGTGGCGCCGGTTTTGAAGGGGAATGCCCGCGCTGTTGACCACCCGCGAATACGCTTCGTGGACCAAAACTGTCGGTGTCAGAGTCGTTCCCGGCGGCTGTTTTCGCAGCTTGCAAGCTGCGACGGCCCGTAACTCATCGTAGACCAGACGGGCCAGCCGTTCCTGGGCGTCCGTATGTCCGGCAGCGACGTCCACCAACAATCCGGTGATGTCTCCCCTTGTGTTCATCTGGCTAGCTGAATGCAGTGCGCATTGATCCGAAGACGATCCTGTGTTTCGTCGCATCAAGGCAGACGCCGACCCTTCATATCATATCAATTTGTGAGCGTCTTCATGGAACAAATAGCGCCCCAGCGTTCCCCATACCCTCGCCAGCAAGTACGCGTAGAAGAATAAGTGCTTGTAAAACCACTACTTACGAATGCGCCCGGCAGGATTCGAACCTGCGACCCCCGGTTTAGGAAACCGGTGCTCTATCCTACTGAGCTACGAGCGCTCCATGCGTCCCCTCACACTCTCCCCGCTGAGCTGAAACCGATCAACTCCCCACGTGGCGCCGCGGCGCCCGCGCCGCCCAAATAGCGCGGCCCGCGAACCCAACCGCCAGCATCAGAAACACCAGATCGGTGACAATCAACGTATAGTTCTGCCGTGGCCAATACCGCACAACCAACAGGTATACCAGCGCACCGATCGTCGTCACGCCCACCAGGATCGCCGGCGCGAGCACGTACCACACCGGCCGCCCGCGGCGATACATCCAGATCGAAATCGTCAGCAGCGACAAGGACGCCAGCAGTTGATTCCCCGTGCCGAAAATCGGCCACAGCGCGTGAGCCGTCTGCCCGAAAGCAAGGATCAACATCCCCGCTACCGCCAAGCCGGAGTTCACCCAGTAGTTCCGCAACAATCGAGGTATTGTCCCGAACAAGCAACCCCAAATCTCCTCGAGTAGATACCGGTTCAAACGAATGGACACATCGAGCGTATCCAGGACGAACCCTTCGACCATCAGCAGTCCGAACACGATCCCCAGCCAGCGCGGAATGCCCAAGCCCTGCTCGCAAATCCCGGCCACGCCCACCGAAAACGCCAGCACCGGGTTTTCCTTCCAGTTCCCAGGCGCGTTCTCCGGCCGAATCAACAGCGCACAATAATCTGAATAAGAAACGCCCACCGCGATTGCCAACGTCACGCACAGCGCCAATGCCGATTCGCCAAGCATCCCAAGATAGCCCACGTGCCGGGCGTGCGACTCCCGCATCACCTGCTTCGACGTTGTCCCCGACGCGACCAAGCCGTGGAATCCGGAAACCGCTCCACACGCGATGGTGACGAACAACGATGGCCAGAGCGCCCCCAACGCCGCCTCTCCCTGCTCGATCCGGGCAGGGGGCGCCTGGATCGTCGTGCCCGAAAACCCGATCGCCAACAACGCCGCCGCCAACAGCAAGATGCCGAGGTAGAGAAACTGGACCGACACGAACTCGCGCGGCTGAAGGATCAACCACACCGGTGCCGCCGCCGCGAGCCAGACATACAACCCAATCAGGATCACCCACACCTGCGTTGAATCCATCCGCACGAAGCCCAAATCAATCGCCGGCATCTGCACCGGCCACCAAAACCCGACGAGCACCGACCCAACGCACAGCACGCTCGCCAGCGGATACGTGATGGATTCCCGTACGTGCCGCCGCACCACCCAAAACCCCAGAACGGGGGCGATGATCGTCAACGCAATCGCCGATGATGACGCGATCCCGCCTACCAAGGCCATCGACTGCCCGGATGCGTCCGTGACCATCCGGAAAATCCCCTGATCTTCCGGTAGTCCCAGGGCCGCGGGCGACCGCAGCGAAGTGAGCGAGACGGCGGTCAGATTGATGAACACCGCATTCACCACCACCAGGTTGAACACGATGAACAGGGCGAAGAGCACGAACGCCGGCGTCCCCAGCATTCGCCGGGCAATCTCGGCGATCGATCGTCCCCCTTCACGGATGGACACAAAGAGGCAGGCATAATCGTGGACCGCCCCGATCAGGATTGCCCCGACCACGATCCACAAGAATGCGGGAACATACCCGTAGAGCAAGGCCCACGTCGGACCGATGATCGGCCCTGCGGCGGCGATCGCCGAAAAATGGTGCGCGAAAAGCACGTGCGGCCGAGTCGGGACGTAATCCACGCCATCCGCATGAGCGATCGCCGGAGTGCAGCGGCTGTTATCCTCCCCGAACGCCCGGGCCAGCCGCGGGGCATACCACCGGTGCGCGATGAAATAGAGGAGAAACGCGGGCAGCAGGAGGTAGGCAACGTTCATTCGTTTCGAGTAGACTAACCCCGCCGCTTTGTGTCAACGGCTAGTCTAACGACGATAGAGGCATCGTCTGCATTCGATCAGAGCCGCGACCGTGAGGGAGCGGGTTTTTCGGAACGATAGGAGGCTGAATCATGCCCGCCAAGCTGACGGCTTCGGACCTGTTGAATCGAGATTTTCTGGAGATGCGGTGCCGGATCATCGATGTGGCCGCCGCGCTCGACCGAATTCATCGAGCGGGTGGTGCGGATTCGGTTCGGTCTGATCCCCGCTGGCGCCAAGTGGCGGACGCCGTACGGCTTCTAGTCGATGGCCAGCCCGATCGCGCCACCCGCGTACAATCGCTCTTTTCCGATTCGTACGATCCGAATTGGCAATCAAAGAGGGAAACGGCGGGGCCGCCGCCCCGATGATCGAAGAATGAATCGGTCCATTCGCTGAGCTCGCTATCCGAGCTCCGCGATGGCCTCTTCAATTTTTTCCGGCAACTCGCTCAGCATTCGGATCACCTCCGGCCGCCCATGGAGTCCCAGTTCTTTCGCCGCCGGTGTGTTCAAGAGGTCGTATGAGGCCGATGGGGCGAGATCCAGCATTTGCAGGATCATGTCTGACAACATGAGCATCGAGCGTTGGCGCCTGTGGGGGTCACCCACCGAGTGAGCCCCGTGATGGTCTGCGATCAGTGACCGGATCGAGTCCGGCAATTGCCACTGTTCGGCGATCAACTCGCCCAATTCCTGGTGCGATTCAAAGCACAAATACTCAAACGTGTCCACATCGAACCGATGCTTCGTCAACGCCTCTTGTTCGTTGGCCATCCGTAACACGATCACGTTACCGATATCGTGCAGCAGCCCCACAGTGAAAGCATCTTCTCCGTCCTCTTTGAGTAGGCTAGCCAGTTCGCGCATGATGCACCCGCTGGCCAGCGACCGCCGCCAGATCACCTTCGCGAGCGCGTCGGCCGCGGATTTCCGCGGAAAGGTTACCGATCGCAACGATTGGTGCAACATCAGCGTCCGAATGACACGCGTCCCCAGCCGCGTCACGGCCCCTTGCAATGTCGTGATCTTCTGGGTGCCCCGATACAAAACCGAATTGGCGATCCGCAAAACGTCAGCCGCCGTCACCTGGTCGTCGGACAATTCCTTCGCAATGTCGGACATCTGGCACTTCGGGTCGCGCAATCTCTTCAGCACCCGCTCCGCGACCCGCGGCATTGGCGGCATGTTCAGATCATGTCCGTCAAAGTGCGAAACGAGACGCTGCTCAAGCGCTCGCGCCTCGTGACAAAGGTCGACTTCGCCGATCCAAGGGGCCTCCGTCGCCGTAACCCCCTCTGGTGCCCACCAGGCTTCCGTCTTGACTTGGTGATTCGGTGAATCCGTTGACCCCGCCGCGAACCTAGGATGCGCGGGCGGGGCATCGAGCACCGCCGTGCCTGTTCCACGATCATCCCAATTCGACCGACGCGCCGAGCCTGTACCTGTAGTTGACGAAGTTCGGCAATCCTCGCGGCCCACGAGCGAGGACCATATGCGGTTCCACAATCCCACGGATGGCTCCTTGGTCGGCGATCGAATCGGCAAGGGGACCCAAAGGGCGGAAACGCTCCCCCCTAACGGCAGCGTTGCGCTATGCGAGTCTATCGGCGGTGTGTGTGATCGACTTCGTTTGGAGACGCGGCCGCCAAGGTCCAAAGTGTTTTTCGGACCTTGGCCGGGAGCCCCAGCTAATGATCCAGCGTCCGATCAGGTAGGGCCGTCGGCACCAAGCGCGTTTTTCGCGACCCCAAGGGACCCATGACGCCAGGAGCGATCACGTGGTTGAGGCTTCAGTTGGAAACATCGTACCGGATAATCGCGTTTTGGCTGCCCATTCCAACAAGCAGAATGGTTGAATAGGAACGCGGATGTTCCTCGGCGTAAGGAAAATCTGCGGCGTCCCGTAAGTCCGTGTCCCCGTCTCCGTCCAGATCAAATAGGTCTCGACACATATCCGACGGCAGCGGCTCACCGGGCCCCGAATTGTTCAGGCATCCCCGAAACACGCGGAAATCGGCTACATCCACCACGGCGTTCATGTTCGAATCCGCTTGCGTGAACGCGACCATCTCAACGGCCACACCCAGTAGGGCCAAAGCTTGAGTGCCGGGTCCACAAAGGAAGCTGGTAACCCCGTCCACCGTCGCGGTGCCGATGTCCGAACCCAGCGCCGTCCTCACAAAGTGGTTCGGCGTGCGAAATTGCGTCAGCAAGCGTTGCTCCCAACAGGTAATGCACTCTTCCGTTCCAGAGAAGGTGCTACCCGACAAATTGGAAATCGAGAACCGCGCCTTTGTTTTGGGTGGGCCATCGTTGTCCTGCCGAAAGTCCTGCGAGACCGGCAACAGCGTCAAATCGGTATCTCTGAGTATCGCGAAACCATTGGTCTGCGGCGTTACTCCCGATGGGAAAAAGCTGAATTGAAGCACGCTCGGCGGGGCTTCGTACTCGACGCCGTCCAGCCGCAAGACGCCCGGCTCCGGTAACGGGTCATGGCGATCCCCGGCCAACGCTCGGAAACCTTCCGCGCTATAACTCCACGAAGCTCCGCTCGCGTAATCGAAAATCCGCGCGTTCCCGCTCAGCGAGCCTTCCCAGTTGATCTCGCCGCCATCGGTCCCGATCGCCCAGACATACATAAACCCGCGAAGCGTTCGGCTGAACGGCGAATCGGGATCGGGGCGACCCGGCGGATCGCCGCCGTCCAGAAGGCCAAACGGACACCCGTTGGGAAGTCCCGTCAGGTTGGACCAGAACACCGTCTGACCCCCGATCAATCGGAACTCACACGACAGCTTGTTCCAACCCGGATGCCCTCGCTCTATGAGATTGCCCCCGGCATCAAAGACCGGAGCGGTCGGTTCGTCACCGTTGACCATCATCACTTTCACCAGCACGTTTAGCGGGTAGCTGTTGGTCAGGGTAACGATCGTGTCGGTGGTAAGATTGCCGTCGTTATCCCACTTCAACTCGATATTCGGGTAGATCAGCAAGCTCCCGCCGCCGCCGGCTAAGCTTGTCGCCCCGCCGGCACTCATGGCCACCAAACCAATCAAAATGCTTCTGTACGCGGACATGTTCTTCCCCAGAGTCATCTTCGGCCGGGCGCCCTCCGTCCGACCGTCCTCGAATCCGCATTGTAGCAATTCTGCGAGCGAGTCCAATGGGCTTTTCGGACGATTTGCGAAATTTACCTATTTTAACGAGCGCCTGTGGCGATCGCCAAAAGCGGCGGAGGGGAGCACGCGAACCATGCGCAAGGCCGTTCGGTGGGGGGGGGGCGGAGGTGGATCCGTCAGCTTGCGAGCGCGGCGGGTTGGCAACCGCTCCCCGCTACCTTGCGCACCGTATGTAAAATGGCGTCCACGTCGCACCCTTTCACCATGAATGCGCTCGCTCCGCATTCCATGGCCGATTGGGCGACGGCCGGATCGCTGTGGCCGCTTAGGACGATGATCCTCGTAGCCCGGCAACTCGCGGATATCTCGCGCACCGCATCAAGGGGATCGCGGCCCGGCATGCCTAGATCCAACAAGACCACGCGCGGCATCAACCGCTGGACTTCGGCGACGAGTTCATCTGCGGAGAGCAGACTGCCTAAGCTTTTCATGTCCGATTCTTGATCGAACAAGCGGTGCAACAGCCGGCCCATCTCTGGGCTGTCATCGACGCTCAAAATCGTGATGGCCTCCTGCTCGATCATGCGGGTTCCTTTTTCGTCCGTCGCGATTGATCCGCAATCAAGGCCGCAAACCTTACCCATGCGCCCGGAAACAGCAGTCCGCCAGGATCCCCTGTGAACCCTCGCGACGCCGCCCGTCGACAACCACCTGGTGGATGCCGGAGAATCATCGAAAGTGCGTCCAATGGAAGCGATTATAGGCCAGCGACCCGGAAAACGCAAGGAAATCGACAAGGCCGAGACATCGCAAGCCACGGCTTCCCAATAGTAGCACTTTAATCGGGGTCTGGCTGGGGATCGGGGGCCCACGGTGCTCGCCCAGGCTGGTTAGTTGTCATCGCCGATGGACTCGAACGTTCCAATGTCCACGATGGGTGCCGAGCCGCAAGTGGCGCCGGGATGCGGGCAGTCGAGGGCGGCAGCGACATCGAACTGTCGGACGCCTCCCGCGCGGTCAACGGGCGTCGGTTCGTCCGTGATACCATCGCCATCCAGGTCGCGCGTGTCTTTGGGCAAAGGTGCGTTGTTGCCCGCATCGATGCACGGCGACCCGGGTAGCAGCCGCAGCCCGTTGATCGGATCCTGTTGCGGGTTTTCAAAGAGCGGATCGAGGCCGATGTTACCGGGCTGGCCAAAGCGGGCGGTCAATCCCTGAATGCAACAGTGCTGTACGACCGGCGCGGATTGCGGGGCAAATATCTGCCCCTGCTCGGTCATGCCGGTTCTGTCGGAGTTCGCCCAAAGAATGGTGTTTTGCAAAAAGGCGTTAGCGACCTGCCCGGGTGCCCCGGGGGGGGGCACAAGGGCGATGCCGCCGCCAGCGCCTCCGGGTCCGGCGTTGTTCAAGCTGAACGTGCAGTTCGTGAAGGTCGGTACGCCGACCAGAACCGCGACGCCGCCGCCCGATGTACCCGCCGTGTTTTGCACGAGGACGGTGTTGAGGAAGGTCGGCATTCCTTCAAAGATGAAGACCGCGCCGCCGGCGCTGAAGGATGAGTTCCCGATCAATGTGCAGTTGGCGATGGTCGGGGAAGCGGCTTCGATGAGCAGCCCCCCGCCGCTCGAATCGGGGAAGCTCTCCGCGTCCGCGTTGCCGAAGGCGATGAAGAAGCCGTCGAGCACCGCGCTGGGGCCGACGCCGTTCGCCCGGACGACATGGTAGCTGGATTGCAATCCGCGCTCGGCCATGCCGCCGGTGACCTGGGTCCCGGTGAGATCGCCGTTGAGCACGGTGAAGAGATCGTTGGGGCGACGCTGATTCAGGCTTTTTTCATTTCCGGCGAAGCCGCCGTAGAGAGCAAGATTATTGAACAGGTGGAAGGAGGCGGCGCGATCGCCCGACCCTAGGGGCGCGGGGCGATAAGTCCCCTGGGCGACCCAGATCTCGATGGGTGTCGGAATGCCCAGCTCGACCACGACGGACATCGCGAAGCCCAGATCATTGAAGGCCGTCTCCCAGCTTCTTCCGTCGCCTTCGGCCGGGGCGGCGGCGTTCACGAAGAACGGACACTCATCGGGCCGGCCATCTTGATTGGCGTCCACGCTGGTCCCGTCGGCGACGTCGCACTCGTCGGGTTTTCCGTTGTCGTTGCAGTCAGGGCTGTTGCCCTGGGCGATATCGATGCCGTCTTCCACGCCGTTGTCGTTGCAATCCGAGGGGGCGAGGCACTTGTCCGTGTTTTCGTTGCACGACTGTTCGGCCGTGCAGGGATCTTCCCCATCGACGCAGGCGCCGCCGCTACAGGTCTCGACGCCGTTGCAGAACAGCCCGTCATTGCATTGGCTGGGAACGCACTCGGGTAGACATTCGTTCGCGGCCTCGTCGCAGGTCTCGCCTTCCTTACACGGCGCGGCGCCCTCAAAGCAGGCGCCGCCGCTGCAGGTCTCGACGCCGTTGCAGAATTGGTCATCATCACAGTCGGCGTTGGTCCTGCACGCGGGCGAGCCGCCGCCGTCGTTGGGGTCGCACCGGTTCGCGGCCTCGTTGCATACCTGACTGGGTGAACACGGGGACGATCCGGGCCGGCAGTCGCCGTCGAGGCAGAATGCGACGCCGTTGCAGAACAGCCCGTCATCGCAATTGATCGGGGTGTTGACGCATTGGTCATTGACGATCCGATCAGTCGTGCAAGCGTTCCCGTCGTCGCACTGATCCACCTCACAATCGTCTGGAACCTCGTTTTCGTTTGCATCCACGGACGTACCATCATTGATGTCGCAGTCATCAGGGATGAAGTTTTCGTTGCAGTCACGCGACGTGGCGGTGAGGAGGTCGATTGCGTCGTCGAGGCCGTTGCCGTTGCAGTCCTCGCAACCCGACTTCACCGCGGAATAGCAAGGGTTGGTGGGGTACGGATCTTCCGTGTCATTGGCACCATCGCCGTCGGTATCGGGAAGGCGCGGATTGGTCCCCAGGAAAAAGAACTCCAGGCCGTCCATCAGGCCGTCGCCGTCGGTGTCGGCCAATGCCACGTCGGAGCCGATGTCGTTTTCGAGATCGTCGGGCAGGAGGTCCTGATCGTTATCCGGTCGGTTCGGGTCGAGCGTGGGCGACGTGCCGTCTATGAACACTTCCTGGAAATCGTCAACGCCGTCATCGTCCGTGTCGGTCAGTAACGGATCGGTGCCGAGGACGAACACTTCAATGGTGTCGGGGATGCCGTCCCCGTCGGAATCGGGATCGTCCTTCGAGGTCAGGTTTTCCGGTTCGCAGAAATCCTGCGGCAAACGCACCGGCAGGGGAGGCACGACGCCGTCCTTGCTGCCGTACAGGGCACGAATAGCCGAGATATCCGTCTCGGTCAGGGTGGCGAAACCATCCGCCTGATAACTCGGGGCCATGACCGCGCTTTCGACCAGGGTGTGTTCCAGGCCGAGGGCGTGGCCTATTTCGTGCAGCATGACGGTGAATAGGTCAAACTCACCCGGCGCGGGAGCGAGCGACCACGATTCGTTCTCATTAAAATGCACGTCGCCGGGTTCGGGTGAACCGGGGAAAAAGGCGTGGCCTATGACGTTGCTGACGCTGTTTCCGGGCATCGGGAACGGGAAATCATCGCCGTGGCCGACGCCATTGCCCGGCAAGAAGGTGAGCACGATGTCGGCGTCGTCGCTGTCGGTCTCTTGAAACGTCAGTGTGCTGACCGAGGCCCAAAGATCGAAGGCCCGCCGGGCGGCGTCAAGTTGCTCGTCTTCGTCGATACCCGGAAGACGGTTGGTCAGTTGCCAGGTGAGCGCGGTCTTGTTCCAACGGCTGGTGGGGCGAAAACAAATCAGGTTCGCGGGCTGATGGGCGAACTCGTCGTAACAGGCGATCACGAAGGCGCTGCAGTCCGTTCCCACGGGAACTGGGGGCGGTGGCGGATTGCTGTCGCAGCCGATGATGCCGGCGACGAACAGAGCCGCAACCAGCAATCCGTTGATACGTAGTCGTTTCACGTCACGCACTCGGTCTTGACTCCCCGCCCGAAAAAGGCAGTAGAAAAAACTTCAACCATTCCACACCGGCGACATGATCGATGGATTCTAGGCAGCGCGATAGGGGCGTACAAGTGAGAGTCGAAACGCGCGGAGACGTTGTCCGAGAATCGCTCGACGAATCCCGGTTGGCGATCAGTGCGGGCGGCGAAACTGTTGCGGTCGATCGGCGATAAATGCAGTTTACGAGTTCAATAACCATCCAAGTCGCCTTGTTTGCAATTCTCGTCGTGCGACCAGCGAGGTTCGATAAGATAGCAGAAGTCCAGACCTGCGTAGTCGCGTGCCCATGTTCCTTCGCGAGCGCAACGGACCGCGCCGAAATGCTTTCCGCCCATATGGTGCCGTCGTGGAACCAATCTAACTTCCGCGGCGGGTCGAATCACTTTTCGGACTCGGTGTGGCGGAGCACTTCGTCGCTGACGAAATAAGGCATTCCATCACGAAGATAGAGCCGCCGCTGTTCCTGGAGATTCAGTGGGCGCGAGCCGATCCGGCCAAACACGGCTGTCTGATGGCCGGTTTCGTCGACGGCCCGGTCACGGTCCAGCCCCTTCGAGATGGCCAACGCGGGGCCGTGGGTGGGATAGGTGGCGATCAGCTTGGGCGTCGGCTGGGGGCTGAAACCGCCGAAGCCGTGCGTTTCCGCCGGCGACATCAATTGAATGATGCGCAGGCCGTTGTGGCCATCGGCGACGTAGGCGAACACGCTCGCGTTGGTCATGCCGATTTTCACGTCGTTCGCGTCGTTGATGGCCCCATCCGCATTGAAGATTTGGGCGATTCGTGGCGATTCGGGCCGTTCCACATCAACAATGGCCAGACCGTCGCGCCCGGCGGCCACGTACGCGTACGTGCGGGCGACGTAGAGGCGACGGGCGTCGTCAAGCGATACGATCGCGGATTCAATGGGTCGCGCTCGCTCGGGCTGGGTGACATCGATCACCTTCAGCCCCTGCTCATCGGTGACAAACGCGTAGCGGAACTGAACGGCGGCCGCGCGAGGGTTAACGACATATGGTGACCCGATCTCGGCGGCGATTCTTGGTTTCAGCGGATTGTCTAGATCGACGATAACGAGTCCGCCACGGCAACTCACATAGGCGAAATGGCCCGCGAGGGAAACGTGAGCGGCGCCGTCGAGAACCCCGCCCGGGTTGAACGCCAGGGCTCGCTTGAGAAAGTTGTTGGTCGGATCGCCATCGAGCAACGAGCCGACCCCTTGCTCACGGTCGCCGATGATGACCAACCCTTCGTACAAATCACTCACATAGAGGAACGCGTAGATCGGATGGATCGCCTGTTCCTCGTTCAGGTGATAGGACTCGCGCGGTCCGCGGATGGTGGCCGGTGGAGCGTGGGGGTCGCTTGAAAGCCGCCGCCGAGTTGGGTCGACCGCCAATGTGGACGGGCTGGCGACCGACGTGGCATATTTCGTTTGGACGTGCAGTCTTTGACCGAGGGGCGAGACGGGGGCGGTAATCAGCCGTTCGCTGAACCCCTTGTTATCGATGTTGGCCACGTCATAGGCGTAGAAACCGCCGGCACCGCGAGCCGTGTAGAGGTATTCGCCGCGAAGCTGAAGGTCGAGGATTTCGCCGCGGATCGGGAAGGGGCCGTCCTTCATCTCGTGCTCGTAGGCTTCGTTCAATTGGCGGCCGCGGTCCACGTGCCGTTCGTAATCGGCGGGATATGCGAGGCGGTGGAGGTCGCTGCCGATGACCGCCTGGGGTTCAGTGCGCTCGGTGGCCGCAATGGCCTCGAAGCCTTCCTTTCCCTGGGCGACGTATACGTACCGGCCCAGGAAATTGACGAAGTTGGTTCCTTGCAAGAGCAGTTGGGCCATCCAGGCGTTGTTGTCGTTATCGCGGGAGACGTGACAGTCGGTGCAGGTCTTGGTCTCGGTGCGCCGGACGGCGTGAGGGAAATGGGGATTGAATGCCTGCCCACTGTACCCTTCGGTGGAAACCGTTTGCTGCTGCGAATACAGCCATTCGCGGTTGGCGTTCTGGGAGCCGACGACGACGGCACTCGATGAGCGGACCGGCGCGATCCGGCCGCCCTTGACCGTCGAATCCCTGCCGAGCATGAACACGTCGTCACGAAGGACCTGGAAGTTATAGGTGGTGAAGTTGCGGAGGATCTCTCCTTCGTTGTGGAGCATGGGCATTCGGAAGTTGGCCTGCATGGGTAAATGGCAGCCGAAACAACTGGTCATCCACGAGGTGTGGCAGGCGTAACAGGTCATGTTGTCGTTCGCGTGGGCGAGTTGGCTTTCCGGGCAGGTCCGATTTCCCCAGGTCGAGCCGTCGCGTTGAATCGTTTTGGCGTATGCGGCCTTGGGGTTGTAGCGGTCCGAGGTTGGATCGACGATGTCGGCCAACTGCGGCACTTCCCATTCGAGATCGTTGTCCAATGCGGACCGTTGGTAGACCTTCCCGCCGCGTTCATCGAAACGGCGGCGGGGGCCGCGAACGTGAGTGCTGCCCAAGTGATTGCCGCCGGCGGGGCCGGACGAAACGAGCGATGCCCGTTGCGTGATGGTGCCGTGGCAGTCCACACAGTCGATCTCAATCGCGTTGCGCACTTCACCGTACAGTTTTCCATCCCCGTGGACGTCCTGTTCGAAGTGACAGTCCACGCAATGCATGCCGCGCTCGAGATGAATATCCTTCAGGTGAACGGGAATGTCGTGGGGCGGCGGCACGTCCCGCGACCCGGCCCTGAACGCGACGGCCTCTTGCAGTTTTTCGGGTGTAACCGGGTCAACGACTGAGTCATAAGCATCAAGCAGCCGCCCCTCGCGGTCTTGCTTGAATACGGCACGAAAAACCCACCCGTGGCCGTGGAAATCGGCGAACTGGGTCTTGTCGAGTTTGTCGTTCAATTCGATAGCCCGCTCCAGAAAGCCCTCGCCGGCGACGTTGCCGCTGTGATCTTCGGCGCCTGGCCAGAGGTTCGACCACAACCCGCGGACGGCGCTTGACTCGGGATTGGACATCAAACTCTGAACGAATTGTTCGGCGGTCGGCTCGCGTTGTTGGCGCGGATACATGTACTCGCCATGAGTCTCGTTGTCCCACCAGGTATACCCGAGATAGGTGTTGGCGAACGACGTACCAGGGTGAATGTGGCACACGATGCATTGACTGTTGGGAACGGCGGTTGTCATTTCGTGGCGAATGGGATGGCCGGGTTCGTTGTGGGGTATCGTCGGATCGATCGATTGCGAAGCGCCCTTGTTTCCAGAGGCGGCATATGGACCTGAATGAGCCTCAAACCGGTCATTGGCATAGACGACATGGCAGGCGGAGCAGCCGCTATGGCGATAGTCGCCGGGGTGATCGTTGCTGCCCATGAATGAGAGCATCGGGTCAAGAAGCCGCGTCTTTTGCAGACCAAGAAACACGGGATCGGTGGCGAGTTGCGTGCCGAGACCTCGGTCGCTCAGTTTCATATCGGGGCGGCCTGGCTCCTCGAACGGATTGGGAAGGCCGACTTCGAGTTCGAGACGGGGGACCTTTCCACCCCGCTCGAACGCCCGAAGGACGTTTCCCATCTGGGTGATTTCCCAACGCGGCAGTGGATCGAGACAATCGACCACGCCGCGGGCACGCTCGGCGGCGGTCGGCGGCGGCTCAGTGCACATGCGCTGTGGCACACCATTGACACTGTAGCTTTCGCCGAAGCGTGGGAGCTTGTGGGGATAGCTGCCGTTGTTGTAGAGAGCGGCGCCCCAGAGCTGCGCCCCATGAGTCATCATCGATTTGCGGACCTTGGCGACTTCATCGGCGTGGCACTGGCCACAGGTGCGGTCGGCGATGCGCAAATCACCGGGATTGATAAATTGAATGAAGTCCGGGTCTTCGAAATTGAGCAACGTGTACGTACGGGCCGGGTTCGCGGATGAGTACCGGCCGGTTTGGGGACTCCTCCATGCGTCGGGGAAACGGGGAGTCGGGTGCGCCTGGTCCATCAATGCAAGGTAATCATCGGCGTAAGGGCGCTCGTTTGCGATTGCATCGGGACGATGTACGGAGGGATTTCCGCCGTGGCAATCAATGCAACTGATGGCGAAGTCCGCGATTTCGTGCATGTCGGGCGAATCGGTGGTCGTGTGGCACGTAAGGCAGCCCGCGGAGGCTCGGTCGGCTTCGTCCTGGGTCGCATACCGCTGAGTCGGCCGCAGCAAAGGTTGAGACATGGCGGAAGACGCTTCGGCTGTGGTGGGCCGCACGGTGGGCGAAATATGTGGATCGGGGCCGCAAGACAATGTGAATGTGAACGGCCAGGCGGTCACAAATAGGAATGAACATCGCTTCACGGTCGATCCCCTTAGAACGTGACCGTCACGGTCGTGAATATCGAATAGAGCGTCTCGTCCGACTCGTAAATCTCCTCGAACCCATCGCCCGGGAGGAACGCCGAAACCCCGATGTTCATGATGACGTTGTTATTCAGGTACGGGCGATACTGGAAGCCCACGCTCAGGTCGGTGCCGATCTCGCGCGGGATGCCGGATTGCTGGAGGAAGAGCTCCAACGAATCGGTATGGGCGAACCACATGTAGTTGGCGTTGGCGATGGCCTTGAGCTTGGGAGTGATGTCGCTGTCCGCGCCAATGTTGGCCAGGAAGAGTCCGGGATTCACGAAGTTGGACTGCCCTTCGGTTTTACTGGCGGTCAGGTCGGGGAAGATGCTGTTGCGGTTCACGAGATTGACCCCGAGCAGGCGGAGCGCCTGCCGGTTCCAGAAGCTGAACGGTCCACCGGCGAAGTTGGGGTTGTCGAAAATGGCGTCGAACCCGCGAGCCTCGCGGTCCTGGGGACTGCGATCGCCCGATGCCCAAAGGAACGACGATCGAAGCCGCATCCAATCCATGTCCACCGATGCTTCCAGGGCGGCCATCTGAGCGTTGACCGTGACCTTCTGACCGGCCAGTGGATTCAGGTCATCGCGGCCCAACGCCCAGTAGAAGGCGTGCGAGAGGTTAAGTCGGTCAACGTGGCCATCCCCTGTCCAACCCATGTACGCAACCTTCACGTCGTGCGGCGTGAAGCTGCCGATGGGGTCGGGCCGGACAAGGAAGCCGTTCTTGTCGAAGTGAAGCTCCTGCGTCCCCTGATCGTCGTGATTGTAATGGAAGGAGAACTGGGAGGTGTAACCCTTCCGCCACTCCGGCGGAAGGAAATCGAAATCCAATGAGTCCTGAATGTAATAATTCGCGACCACGACCTGTTGATCGCGGGCGTCGAAGGTGTTGAGGTCGCTGTTGGTGTCTTTTTCGAGCTGATAGAAGTAGACGAAATTCCATTGGCGGCGATTGGAGTCCTGACTGCCAAAGAGGCGCACGCCGTTGTTTACGTCGTTGAAGATGAAGCCGCGGAAGTCGCTGACGAACGGCTGCACACCGACTCGAAGGGTCACGAAGTCGTAGTACGGGCTCACGTCGGCCAGTTTCGCTTCGAGGAAGGCCTCTTGAAGCGCGAAGTCTTCCCAGCGGCGCCACGTTCCCTCGCGCACGTCGATGTTGACGATGCCGCGTTCCTCCACGTCCAAGTAATTCAGGTTCCAGACCGGCGTGATTCGCAGGCGCCAGTCGAACGGCTTGAACGCCGCGTCGCCGTGAAACACGTCAATCCGGGCGATGAAATACTGATTCACAAAGTGCTGCTGCGGCTCTCCGAAGAACCCGCGGCGGTCGGACTCGGCGGTGCTCTCCCCGCTGGGGGTCGGCACGCGGCGATACTCGTAGGTCGTATCGCTGATCAACGCCAGGTTCATGAACGTGTGCTGGCCAATGATCGGGTAGTCGCCCTTGAGCACGTTCTGGTTGTACGGGTCGAACCAACGGCCCTCGAAGTACGGATAGTTTCCGCTCACCGCTCCCATGGTGATGGGATCGAGCGGGTGCCGGCGGCCGAGGCGGTCGTATGGCGGAAAGCCGATGCGCCAGCGGTCCTCAATGGGAAGGAACCCATCGACGGGTTCCGCTCGTGGCCCCACACCCGATGGTCCGGCGAAACCGAGCGGGTCCCACGGCGTTTCCAGGCGGCGCCACGTATTGTCATCGGCTCGCAGTGAAAGGTCGACGGGCGGATCAAAATCGGCTGAAGGATTCGCCGAGGGGGCCGGCTCCGGTTTTTCCGCCGGAGGTTGATTGCGCTCGCGATCCCCATCGTCGGCATGGGTGTATCGAGTAGGCACGAGCACGCATAGACAAAGAGGCAACATGGCCGCGCGATGAATGCGCCGCCGTGGAGCACGTGATCGCGGGAGTTGATGCCACACCGCCACGATCGCTACGGCTGATCGGATGGGTTCAAGAGGTCATCGGTGAGCGAGGTCGCGACGTCGGAAAGGACCTGACTCAGGATCGGTTGGATGATGGGTGCCAGAAACTGGGCGGTGCCCGACGGGCATGAGAGCCACAGAACCCCGCCCGGTGCGAGCCAAAACAGCGTCTTTCGCAATCGATTGCGTCGCATGGGGACTCCTCCATGAGAAACCCGGATTACCCGCGGATCGCCAATCTTCTCGCAGCCCGGTCGCCAACCGGCTCCGTTTCATCAGTAAGAAGTGATCCGCGCCGCCCATCAGACTAGCAACCGCGTCGCCGCAATCAAGCAAAATGTCCCCTCCGTGCGGGAATGTGTCCGCCGCGAGTAGCAACAGTATTGACAGTCCGCTATCTCCGGCGCTAGTCTAATGCGTCGCAATGACGTCGGGCGCGGTCACCCTTTGACTGTCGGGCCGTGCGTGGAAGCACATGGTAGGATGCCAACGAAACTGGCCAGGGAAGGCGATATCCGTCGTTCGCGCCTGCGCGACATGCATTTCCCTGGTCTTACTTCTGGGTGGGGCCGGTTGTGACAGCGGCATCGGATCCATCTTCGCCCGGCCGGGCGGACCGACGGAACCGCTGACCGCCGCCGAAGTGGAAACCATCATCTCACAGGCCGCGGCTTCTCTGGCCTCTGACACCCTCGTCATCGCCGTCACCGATCGGGAAGGCAACGTCCTCGGCGTTTTTCGCAAGCCCGAGGCGCCGGACCGCGTCACCCTTCGCCTCGCTGGCCGGGCAACCAATCTCGATGCCAATGAAGCGGCTGTTTCGCTGGCGCGGACGGCGGCGTTTTTCAGCAATGATCAGGCGCCGCTGTCCACGACCACCGTGCGGTTCATCAGCCGGGAGCATTTTCCGCCCACGTTTTCCGGTGACGGAGCGGTCACCGGGGTAAAGAACACACCCTCTGGCGCACTCTGGGACATCGAAAACACGAACAAGGGCTGCGAACTGAGCACCGACTACAACGCCGACAAAGCCGTAGCACCGCCACGGTCGATTGATGGGACGGGGCCTGGGGTGGGGATTGCCACGGTGCCCGGCGGCGTACCGCTGTACAAGATGGGAAAGCTCGTCGGCGGTGTCGGCGTCACCGGCGCTCCGCCCAATCTGGCCGAATTCGCCGCGTTCAGCGGCAGTGCCGGATTTCGGCCCATCGTCCCCGCGCCGGGGGAAGTGTTCATCGACGGCGTGCGGCTTCCCTTCGTGGAGCAGTCAAGCCGACCGCTAGGGACCGGCTTCGGGGAATTCACGGGAGATTATGTCCCCATTCGGGATTTATCGAATCCGACGGTTATGATCGACGGCCCGCAGGGCAGCCTCCGAAGTTACGTTCCGGAAGGCTGGCTGGTCGGCCCCAAAGGCAGCGCCGAGCTGACCGAGGGTCAGGTCCGATCGATCATCGAGAACGCGGTATTTGAGGCGAACCAGACGCGGGCGGTCATTCGGCTCCCGGCTGGAACCCGTGCCAAGTTTGTCATCGCGGTTACTGCGTTGGATGGCGAGGTCCTCGGATTGTTTCGCATGGCAGACGCGACGGTGTTCAGCATCGACGTGGCTGTCACCAAGGCGCGAAACGTGACCTATTTCAGCGGTACGGATCGAAATGCCGCCGATCTGCCGGGCGTGCCGCTGGGGACGGCGGTGACCAATCGCACCCTGCGCTTCGGCAGCCAGCCCTTTTTTCCGCCGGGTATCGCCGATTCGTTGCCGGGGCCGTTCGTGAATCTGCGGCTGACCAATCAGGAAAATCCGTGCACGCAAGGATCGCAGCCTCTCGGGCCGAATCAGAGCGGTATTGTTTTTTTCCCCGGAAGCGCGCCGTTGTATCGACTCGGCTTCGTATTGGTCGGCGGGCTCGGCGTCAGCGGAGATGGCGTCGATCAGGATGACTATGTAACCGCGGCGGGAATTCTCGGATACGAGGCCGCCCCCTTTCTCCGGGCCGATCGCATCTCGATCCGCGGCGTGACGCTTCCCTACATCAAGTTCCCAAGGGCACCGGAGGAGTGAGGGCCGAGCTCCATCGCTCTTTAGCCCCGGCGGGGCGAAAGTCCGTAGCCGGGGGCGCAAGCTGGCGCAAGCCCCCGGGAGACGACCATAGAAAGCAAGCCCCCGAAAGGGGGGAAAGCATGGGAAACGGTATGGCGTGGTCACACATCGAGTTTCATTCACGGTACGACTTTGAACATGACGAGCGATATTTATGGAACTGAGATTCTTTCGCCCCGCTGGGGCTTTTTGGGATGCTCTTTCCGTTCCGGGGGCTCACGCCCCCGGCTACCAACCGTCGCCCCTATCGGGGCTTGCCCCGGCCGCATCGGTTTTGTTGATGGTCTCCCTGTCGGTTGGCGCGGTAACGGCGCAGGAACCGGCGGAACCGCCGGCCGGCGTGGAGGAACTGTTCGAGAGCGCGGCCGGGTCGTTGCGTCAAGGCGACCCGTCCAAGACGTTGAACGTGCTCCAGGCCATTGAATCGGTCGAGCCGGACAATCCCTGGATGTGGTATTTCCGAGGCTCGGCCCATCGGCGCCTGGGCAACCCCTACCAGGCAATGGAGGCTTACGACCGGGCCCTCGACGAACTGGCCAGGGCCGGAAATCCGGACCCGGAGCTGGTCGAGCGAATCACCCGCGAGCGGCGCCAGGTCCGCCGTCAGGTGTTCAATCTCTCCCTACAGGCCGGGCTGGCCTACGACACCAACGTCACCTACGGCGGCGACACGGGCAGCGCCGATTTCATCTCCGGTGAAGAAGACGGCAAATTCGCGACCGCCTTGCAATTCGATTACGTGCCTTGGGTCACCGAAGACGAAGCATTTGCGTTCGGCGGGCGGCTGAGCGACGCCTGGTATTTCTCGGTCGACGAATTCGATTATCAGGATTACGGGGTCTACGCCCGATACACCCGTCGCTTGAGCGAGCACTGGGCGTTCGACCTCCAATACGATTACGACTTCTCATACCTCGGCAACGACCCCTTCTTATCCGATCACATGATCGCCCCGCGCTTTTCCTATCGGTGGACGCCGGGCGACGGTGCCGTGTGGTTCGACGAAACGGCTTTGGACTACCGCATCGAGGCCCAAGACTACTTGTATGAGACCGATGCGGAGTTCGACCGTGACGGCTTCGCGAACTCGGTCGGCCTCCAGCAAACCTATCGCATCCGGCCGGTGAGCGAGCGGCCCGACTGGCTCTGGGACATGGCCACCGGCTATCGCCTGGAATACGACGCCACCCAAGGCTCCGAATATGACCGACTGAGCAACTACTTTTATTTCGGTCTCGCGGTCCCCATGACGAATCCGCTGCTGGACCACAAGGAATTGACCGCGCGGTTCCTGGCCAGTTGGGAGCTGGACCATTATCGCAACGCAAGCCTGATCGACCAGCGGCACCGGGACCGTCGTGACCTGATTACGACGCTGGGGCTGGTGCTTTCGCAGGTTCTGGTCGATGATCCCCGCAAGGGCGACGTCATTCTGCACGGGATCCTGAACTGGACCGACGCGGATTCCAACGTGATCGCCGACGATCGGTCCGCCCCCTTCAGCTACGATAAGCTGGTGGCCGGGTTCCAGTTGGAATGGCGGTTCTAAGTAGATGCGTGCGTCCCGGTAGGGACGCCATGAGTTTAGCCCAGCGATTTATCGCTGGGTTCGCGAGTCGGAAGGACATAGTGCCGTAGGCACGGCTGAGGCGAGATTCAGTCGCTCCAAAACATGGAGTCATTGTGATGTTTCAGAAAAGCGACGCTCACTTGTTCTTCGGTCTCATCCTCGTGGGCTGCGTGGGGTGCCAAGGCCTGTCACGCGTGTTCCATCAGGCGGGGACGGCGGTTCCCACCGCCGCGGTAGAACACCGCATCATCCTGGCCGCCGCGCCCGGCGCCCAGGAGCCGACCCAAACCGAAACGGCGCCACAGGATAAGCCCCCGACCCCCACCAACCCCGATGAAAAGCAGGAGTCAACGACGAGCGCAAAACCCCAAACGGCCGACGAGGAGATCGCCCCGATCAAGAAGCCAACGACGCAACGATACACTGTGCCCAGCGCGGTTGTCCGCCAAGTCGCACTGGCCAGTGTCGGCGCGACCGCCGAGTCGGACTCGGTTCAGGATTCCAGCCTGTTGGGGTCGGGAAAAGAGGCATCGGAGGCCACCGGAGACACGACACGGGGCGTGATCGGTCAACCCGGCCTGACCGCCGCCCAACCGATCGTGGCCGGGGTGGTGCTCAGCCAACCGGGGTTGCAGGAAGGTGCGGCGAGCGCCCTGGGCAGCGCATCGAGCACGAACCTGTTCACCACGCCCGGGGCATCTCGCACGCCACGGGTGATAGAGGGCTGTCGCGCCTTGACCGGGGCTGGCTTCTTTGGGGGGGACCTCGGCGCGTGTCAGACGCGTTTCATACGCGACAATCAACGGGTACCGCTGAAGATTATGCGGAAGTAGAACTCCGGGTCCTGAATGATCGTGGTGAGGACCACCGGTTCAAAGAGGACCTCAAGTCCGCCATTGATCACATTGTCGACTTCACTGGTTTGCAACGGTCGTCCTCGATCGAGCACGATCTGTCCTCGATTGAAATCCAACTCCCGCTGAAACGAAAGAGTCGGCGCCCGCTCCATGATGTCCGTGAGCGGGACATGATACAGACCAACCAGATGACCGATCTCGTGAGCGGCCGTTCGAGCCAGCGCCAGGATCACGTTGTTGACCGAATTGATCACCGCGAAGCGGCAATTCTCCCCGCGGCCCTGAAAGCTTCCCACATACACCACCGCTTCGTCGTCGAGCACCCGATTGCCGGCATCCGGCCTGCCGCCGCATTCGAGAACTTCTCCGAAAACAACCGGCGCTCGGCACTCATCCGAAAGGCCGGCCATCGACGAAGAGACGGTGGGCAAAGCGATGTCCGGCGGTAGTTGCCCCGTGCATTCCCGTTGGTGGTCCAATACCGTCACCCGGCGCGGGCTGAACGTGACCGTCGAATACAGTCCGCTCGGCAGTGGGTCGCGCTCATCCACGATGTCGATCGGCGTCTTGTCCGGCGCCCCATCAAAGATCGCCCCCAGCCGCTCCATGATTCCTGCCCGAACGACCTCGGTGATGTCCTCGAGCAACGCCTGTTCATCCCCCGTGCCGTCCTCCTCGTCCCAAAGACCCGGCTCGCTCAACCATCCGTCAGCAAACCGGATGATCACCGATTGGCGTGGAGGCGGTTGGGCTTCGCTGTCGCCTCGGGTCACAACAATCTGCGCGCGGCGCTGAAACGTCGCCAAACGAGGATCAAACTGGATGTAAACGAAGTAGCGCGCCGCTTCCACGATGCGGAATACCAGCGACCGATTCGGCGATCCTCCGCCCGCGATTCGACCGGCATTGTCGAATTCCGAGTCTCCGGCCAGCAGCAAAACGGCCTCAATCCGTTGGCCGATGACCTCCACGACAATTTCATCGCCGGCGGCCAGCTCGCCCAACGGAACGATGTCCTCCGTCACGTCCTTCGGAGACGCGCTGAAACCGATGGCCGGCAGATCGCGAAAGGGATTGGTCGGCTTGTCGCTCGTCGTAGGCGACGGGCACCCGGTCGCCAATAAGATCAACACCGACATCACAAAGCCCCGACAGGGGCGAAGGTCCATAGCCCGGGGCGTGAGCCGGTACATTGCCCTAGGAATCGATAGCCCCGGCAGGGGCGGTAGAACGCGAAGACATCGGTTGGCTCCCGGCCGGGCCTTTGAATCTAATAGACCGCTAATGAGGTTTCCCTTGTTCACGGCGTAATCGGCTCCGCGATGACCCGAACGATCTCAATCGGCGTTTCCAGTTCCATGACCGGCGGTCGAAAATCGAATTCGTCGGAAAAGAACTCCAACTGATAACCGCCCGCCGGTCGATCGATCGAGAAATCGCCGTTCGCGTCGGTCTCCGCGAAGGCAATCGGATCGCCGTAGCCCGCGTCCGGATCGTTCGTCGGATCGCTGTCCAGCCGAACGCGGAAGCGCGAACGAAGAATGACCCCCGCGCCGGCGACGCCTGATCCATCGGAGCGCCGAACCACCCGCCCGCGGATGGGCTCGGTCGGGGCGAGCGGTGGCTGTCCCATTACCGCAAGCTCGGAATCCGTGCCCTGGAATTCCAAGATGGCCGCGAGCAAACTCCCCTGCGCCAATTGCACCCGTGCGACTCCAGCTTCGGCCTCCCAATTGACAATCGTGAAGCTCTCGAGCGCCGGTTCATCCGCCGGCGGGCAAACCCGCACGCCGTCTTCCTGCCTGGTCACTTCCGGCAACGGCTCAACCATCTCCCCCGCATCCAATCCGATCGGAACGTCTTCGTTCACTCGCCGGTACGCAAACACCCGCAAGTCGATCTGTTCTGGACAGCCGACGCCAATCAAGTCGTTGAAGTTGACACGATAAATGGCACCTGGCGCCAGCAACGGCGTGAACTGGAATTCCCCTGGCTCGCTCCCAGGTGCCGGATGTTCCCGAATCCCAAATGCAACGTATCGGGTTTTGGAAAAGTTTACGAACGCCAAACGCGTTTGAATAATCACCCCCAGAGAATCAATATTCATGAAATTGCAAGAACCCGCCAAAGTGGTGAATGCGATCAAAGTAGCCAGAGCCGGAGCACGCGATATCATGGTGTCAACTCCATGACCACGCGAAACCCGGTATACCGGTCGGCCGCGGACGGGTCGCTGAATCGGGGCGACATGAAGTTCCTCTGGGCGCTTCGGCATCGTACCGCGGGCGAATGCCACGCCCCGCCTTTTTTCACATACAGTTCGGACGACTGAAACTCCGGCGGAGCCAGTTCGCTGGGATAGCGCGTCTCGGTCAATTCCCAAAGTCCTCCGTGCATGTCGAACAAACCAAACGCATTGGGCATCCGCTCCGCGACGGTGTGATAAGGGGCCGTGGACCCATTGCAATGAGCGAAATACCTCGCGTATTCGGCGTTGTCGCCAAAGCAAAACCGGCCTGGATTGCCCGCCCGGCAGGCATATTCCCATTCATCCTCGGTGGGGACTCGATACTTCCGCGCAGGCGTCACTGCGCTCGCCTTTTGATTCAGCCAATTGCAATAGTGTCGCGCGATTTCTAGACTCATGAACCCAACGGCCACGCGCGAAAGCATGCTGGCATCGAACCCCGCCGCCTGAGTGCGCTCCAAATCCGCCAAAGAGAACTCCAACAGTGCTTGACTCCCGGGATCGGCGAAGAATGGGCGAATGGCCGCATGAGTGACTTCGGTCGTGCTCAGATGAAACGGCTTGATCGCAATACCTTGGGGCGATTGGCTCTCATTCGCGAATCGATCGGGATCGCTTGGATCAGAGCCGCGTTTGAAGGATTCTACGCCTGGAATCGCCGCAAACGTCAGTCCGGAAACCTCATCCGCGAACAATCCGTCCTTTGATGAAGTCGCCACGCCATTCCGCGATGCGCACCATCGCGCCGCCGCCGCTACGCCGGCATTGGAATCCTTCATGGACAGGCCGAGTATCTCCGGGGTCAGTCCAGCGCCCTCAATCTGCATCTGACCCAGCAGACACAGCGCGACATATTTCTGCCGTGCCGATCCGCCCGTGCCACTCAGTGGCTCAATCAGATTCAGCACCAGATCGGGCGACACTGGCCAGGCACCCTTCGCGTCCGTTTGGCTCGCGGACGAATAAGCGACGACATCCAGCCATTCACCAAATCGCCAAAGCGGGCCCGCCTCAACGGCCTGCCAGAACGTCTTCGGGTCGAATACCACTCCCGCACGGCTGCCCACCACTCGTTCCGTGAATGCATCGGAGCCCAGATAATGCCGCGTCAGGTCACTCGCATAACGACGGATTCGACCACTGGTGTTGATTGTGGTCTGCGCGGCTCCCTTTGGATCCGACGCGAACATGGCCAGCAGTTCCCGCGCCGCCGATCGATCCAGTCGATCGCCCCGGACCCACGACCGCGCCAGCGCCGCGCCCAGCCCGACCATGGCCAACGCCAACCCTACCAGAAATGGGTTGCGTTGTACGAATTTTTTTGCCCGATAGCCGCTGCTTCTCGCCAGCGGCGTCACAGGCCGGTTCGATTGAAGCGCGAACAAATCCCCCTCGACCGCCGCCACCGTCGGGTAGCGTTCAGCCGGATCACGCTTCATGCACTTCTCAACAATCGCAATCAACTCCGAACCACACGCGGCGCGCTGCCCGTTCCACTCCGGCGCCGGACCACGGGCCACCATCTCACGATACTGCTCCAACCGATCCGCCAACGACGGCGCCCGCTCCAATGCCTCGATATGCTCCGCGTTCGCATAGGGCACGCGCCCGGTGAGGATCGCGTACATCGTGGCCCCAAGGGCATATACATCCCACCGCACATCGGGCTGAACCGGCGCCCCCGGCGTGGCCAGTACCGCCTGTTCCGGCGCCATATAGAACAACGTCCCCAGCGATGCAGCGGATTCCGTGAACACTCTTGATTGTCCGAAGTCCACGACGCGAATGCGGTCCTGTCCATCAATCAGGATGTTCGCCGGCTTGAGGTCGCAATGAATCAGCCCCTTGGCGTGAACGTATCCCAGCGCGTCGCATATCTCACCGAACCAGCGAAGGGCACGGTCTGGCTCCGCAACCGAACCCGGTTGGACGAACGGTTGAAGCGACCCGCCCTCGATCAGGTCGGTCACGTAGAAAGGCGGCTCCTCTTCCAATCCCGTGTCCAACAACGTCACGATGTTCGGGTGCCGATCGAGCCGCGTCAGTCGCTCAACCTCGCGTTGTAGAAAGATCCAATCGAGCCCAGCTCGCTGGGTGAAGACCTTGACCGCGACTTCCTTGCGGGTGCGAAGCTGCCACGCCCGCCACACCTGCCCGTAGGCACCGGCTCCAAGCACGTTCACCAGGATATACCCCGAAACCTTCGGCGCCGTCGAATGCTGCTGGACGTGTTTGGGGATGGAAAGTTCGACCGACTCGGCCAGGGCGTCGCCGGTCTGAACTTCGGTCCGCTGCGGCTCCGAGGTCGCGGCGGCCGACCCCAACTCGCGGGCGGGATTCCGTTCACTTTGAGCCATGGTTCGGTCATCCTTTCCGGAACCAACCGACGCCCCTGAGCCATCGCTTGTCAAACTGGATAGTCCGACACGAGCGTCGCGCTCGTTGAATGCTACCCCGACGCCATTCTGTTTGCCAGATCCGCGGTTGACGATTCCTAGCAACCGTGGCACACATGTTCAGCGGAAGCATGGCCACGCAAGCGTGGGCCATGCTACGCAGTCATGACTCGGGGAAGACAGGGACGGGGCGGCCGTTTTCATCCACGGCCACGAAGACCACGTCGCCCTCGGTGACTTTCACGACCAGGTCCGGGTTGAGGCGGCGGCGGGCACAGACCTTGGCGTGGAGGGTAATGGAGGTGCGCCCAATGTTCGTGGTTTCCGCGTAGATACTGATCACGTCGCCAACGAACACCGGCTCGTGAAACGTTACCCCCTTGAACGAAACGGTCACGTAGCGGTGATGAGCTTGGCGCATGGCCTCGATGTAGGCCGCCTGGTCGATGAGCGAGAGCAACACGCCGCCGAAGATGGTGCCGTCGGCGTTGGTGTCGCGGGGCATCATCACGACGCGGATCGCGGGTTCGTTACTCGGCGGTCGCGGTTGTCGCGACATGATCGATCAATCCAAGGCGCGCCAGACAAGCCAGGCGATCGTGCCCACGAGCACCAGGCCGAAGAGCATAACCAACCCAGAATATCGAAACCAGTACAATCGCGACAGGTGGCGCAGATAACGGACTTGCTCGACCAAACGGAACTTGCTCTCCCCCGCTGGCCGCAGACCAAACGTAAAAGGCACTTCCCGTGGCCGGCGACAGCGGCCTTTCACGTACAGTTCCAGGCCGATTTTGAATCCGATCGGGTCAAGCGGGGCTGCATCCGTCCATGTGTTCCTGTGCATGGCAAAGAAGCCGGACATGGGGTCGGAGAGCGGGGCCAACGGCCGGGCAAGCCAGGTGGCTGTCCGGCTGGCCAGACGGCGATGCCACGGCCAATCGGCGGGCAGCTTTCCGCCGCCGGCGTAGCGGGTGGCCAGAACGAAGTCACAGCCATCGCGGTCGAGTTCAGCCGCAATCGCGGGGATCATCTCGGGGGGATGCTGAAGGTCGGCGTCCATGACCACGAAGCGGTCGTGGCGGGCTTGTTGGAAGCCGGCGAGGACGGCGCTCGACAGTCCGCGGTCGGTCGTTCGGATGACGCAGCGTACGGGAAAGCGTTTGCCCAGCGACTCCACGATCGCCTCGGTGCCGTCCTGCGAATTGTCGTCCACGATGACCATTTCCGCCGGAACGCCCGCGCCTTCCAGGGAGGCGAAGGCCCGAGTGACCAGCGGTTCAATGTTGGGCGCTTCCCGATAAGTGGGCACGATAATCGAGATGGCCGGTCGGTTGTGAGACATCATTCACCACGATCTTACCCGCGAGCTGTACGCCAACAACGGTCCGGTTCGTTTGACAGTCCTGCCGGCCACCGGTACATAGCCGACGGCGCGGTTTTGGCTGTTTCGATATCGGTACCCACCGAAGCGGCGCTTCGTGGGAGCGTCGTGGAGCGATCCTATGATTTCCGCCGTTGGCGCGGGAACGCTACAGGCCGTCGGTTCGCTCGGCCGGTTCAGTGTCTTCGTGTGGCACATGCTGTGGTGGCTCGGACCCGGGCTGTTCCAGCCGCGCACGTGGGTCCGAACCATGCCGCAACTCTACGAAGTCGGCAATCGAACCCTCCCCGTGATCGTCGTCACCGGCACGTTTGTCGGCTTGGTCCTCGCGATTCAGAGCTATGACCAACTGAAGGCCGCCGGGTTCGAGCAGCGGATGGGCGTGCTGGTGACGCTCAGCCTGGTTCAGGAATTGGGACCGGTGCTGGCCGGGGTCATGGTCGCGGGCCGCGTGGGTGGGGCCCTGACCGCCGAACTCGGCACCATGCGGATCACCGAACAGATCGCGGCGTTGAGTGTGATGGGTTCAGATCCCATCAAGCAGTTGGTGGTGCCACGGTTCTTGGCCTGTCTGCTGTTGACGCCGCTGCTGACGTTTTTCTGCGACTTGTGCGGCTCGCTGGCCGGGTGGCTGGTGGCCGTCCAACTGAAAGGCATTCCGTCCTCGCCGTATTGGTATTACATCTCCGATTCGGTTGAAACGTGGGACGTCTTCGTCGGGTTTGCGAAAAGCCTGATGTTCGGCGGCATGATCGGGCTGATCGCCTGCTACAAAGGGTTCCACTGCCGAACCGGGGCGGAGGGTGTGGGCCGGGCGTGCACCGAATCGTTCGTGGCCAGCTTCATCGTGATTCTGGTGGCGGATTTCTTTCTGGGTTCATTCCTGTCGGGCGTGTACCGCGGCATATGGGGGCTCAAGTTACTCGTCCGATGATCGACACCGCTCAACAGAGGAAACCATCGCGTGCCGTGGGTCAGCCGGTCATTCGGATGCTTGACGTCCACAAACGGTTTGATGATCTCGTGGTGCTGCGCGGCGTGAACGCGGATTTCGTCACGGGTGAGACGACGGTGATCATCGGTGAATCGGGTTCGGGAAAGAGCGTGATTCTCAAGCACATCGTACGGTTGCTGAAACCGGACCGCGGCGAGGTGTGGTTCCGTGACACGCGGATTGATCCATTGTCGGAGCGCGAGCTGGCGGCGATCCGACCGCGCTTCGGGTTCCTGTTCCAACTCAGCGCGTTGTTCGATTCGTTGACCGTCGAACAGAACATCGCGTTCCCCATTGCCGAGCACACCCGCAGGCCAAAGAAGGAGATCGCGGAAATCGTCCGCCAAAAGCTGGAGATGGTCGGTCTTGAGGGCACGGAGTCCAAGTGGCCCGCCGATCTGTCCGGCGGGCAGAAGAAACGAGTTGCCCTGGCGCGGGCCATCGCCCTCGATCCGGAAGTGATCCTGTACGACGAGCCGACAACCGGGCTCGATCCGCCGCGAGCTGATGAAATCAACGAGTTAATCATCAAGCTCAAAAAGGAACTTGGCGTGACCGGCGTAGTGGTGACGCACGACATGGCCAGTGTGCGAAAAGTCGCGGATCGAATACTGATGCTTCACGAAGGGACATTTATCTTCGACGGGACGTCAGAGGATATTACGGCCACGCCCGATCCGCGGGTCCGTTGTTTCGTCGAAGGCCGCTGCTCCGAGGAAGCGATGAAGACCCTTCACAAACAAGGTGTCGCATGACGGAAGTGAGCCGCAATTTCATGGTCGGGCTTTTCGTGATGGCCTCGTTGGTCGTTCTGGGGACCTTGATGGTCTGGTTCGGCGAGGTGCCGGATTTTCTGGCCCGCAACGAATGGACGCTGGAGATCACCGGCGTGGAGCGGTTGGGCGGGATTGGTCAGGGCAGTCCGGTTTATCTGAACGGCGTCGAGGTCGGCCGTGTCCGAGCGCTGGACTTTCGCGACCGAGCCTTGCCCGATCGCGGCGTAGTCATCATCACCCGCATCAAGGAAAAGTTCACGGTTCCCCGCGGGGCCATCGCCCGGGTCTATGGGGCTACCTTCGGGCTGGGCAGCGGACACATCGACATCGTGATCGAGCGAGGAGCGTCATTGGAGCCGCTGGACAAACACGCGGCGATGATCCCCGGCGAAATGCGCAGCATCATCGGCGAGCTGATCAGCAAGGAATTCCTTGGCTCTTTTGAACGGACGGTAACGCACATCGGTAACCTGGCCGAGGCCACCAAGCCGGTCATGGAGCATCTGATCGGCCTGATCGAAGAGCGCAGCGTCAGCGAGGTCGGCGCCCCCGGTGCCGCCGAACACGGCATCACCGCGAACCTATCGACGGTCGTGGAGCGACTAGACTTGCTGGTGGCAAATGTGAACGCCGTGCTCGGCGACGAGAGCGTGCAGGAGGACATCCGGGCAGCGGTGCGCGAGCTGAAGACCTCATCCGAAGAACTCAGGAATACGGTTCAAGTGTGGAGATCGGAGAGTCAGCGGCTATCCGACAATTTGAATGGCGGGATCGACCGTACGGAAGAGAACTTGGATCGGTCGTTCGCCGAACTGAACCAGGTGCTCGAGAACATGGACGATTCGATGAAGAGCCTCGCCTCCATCGCGGACGGAGTGGCCAAAGGCCAGGGAACCATCGGGATGTTGACCCGCGATCCGCGGCTGTACGAGGCCGCCGTTTTGGCGATGGAGCGGCTCGCCGAAGTGGTCTCCGACGTAAAAATCATCACCGGTAAAATCAAGGAGGAAGGTTACATTACGGTCGGTCAGGCGCCGAGCGGACTGCTCAAGAAGAAGTTCCCGGTCGGACCGGAAGTGCCGGAAAAGAACCGATAAGCGCACATCGCGATCGGATCAGGGTTCGATTTCTGAGAAGGTGTCGCCCTGTCGTATATCGCCGGTTTGGAGTCCTTTTCTGAACCAGTGAGCCCGCTGCTGGGAGGTCCCGTGAGTAAACGAATCCGGGACGACGTATCCCTGGGTGCGCTTCTGAATGTTGTCATCCCCGATCGCGCTGGCGGCGCGAAGCGCTTCCTCAACGTCGCCCTCCTCTAGAATCGCTCGGGCCCGCTCGGCGTGATAAGCCCAGACTCCGGCGAAAAAGTCCGCTTGCAACTCGAGTCGAACGGACAAGGCATTGCCTTCCGCTCCCGGCAGGCTCCTTCGCATGGATTGGACCTGGTCGCTGATCCCGAGAAGATTTTGCACGTGGTGGCCAACTTCATGAGCGACGACGTAGGCCTGGGCAAAGTCGCCGGGGGCCTTGAAGCGACGCTCCAGCTCTTCGAAGAATCTCAAATCGAGGTAGACCTTGGAGTCGGCCGGGCAGTAGAAGGGGCCGATGGCCGCGTCAGCGAACCCGCAAGCGGAATGGGCCTGTCCTCGGAACAGGACCAGCGTAGGCTCGACGTATGTCTTGCCCATTTGGGCGAAAATCGCCTTCCAGGCGTCTTCGGTATCCGCGAGCACGGTGGCGATGAATTGCCCATGCTCATCCTGAAGAGGATCACCAGTGCCCGACTCGCTGGGCAGATAGGAGCCGCCACCGCTGTCCATCAGTTCCGGCGAGTTGATCTGTTGAAGCAACGTGCTCGGATCGGCTCCGAGCCACATGGCGAGGATGATGAACACAACGGTGCCCAAGCCGCCGCCGATGGCCATGCGCCCACCGCCCATGCGACGATCCTCAACGTTGGTGCTCTGACGGGCTCCTCTCCATCTCATGATGTTGTCACTCTATGGGGAAAATCTCCGGCGCGCGCCTCGCCCCGTGGATGCCCATTCAAAAGTGGGCTTGCCACTAAGGATATGACGCCTGGTTTTCCCGGATCAAGTGTGGATAGATGAAAACGATGTAACCGGGTGATCCTGACCAGGTGTTCAGAGGTGTCTCGCGGTGCACAGCGTTCGTGAAGAGCGCAGCCCGAGAATTGCATAGTGCTCATTGCGCCCCGGCTGCCGCTGGCTCGGCGGTTGGTTCGGTGGAAAGGATGCGCGCCGTCTCGGCAGTTTCGAAACGCCCTTCGTCATCGCTTCGCGGACGCGATAGCCAGCCGGTCAGAAGAAATCCGACCGCGTAGACGAAGAGAAACAGACTGAATGGCCGGTGGTATTCGTTGAAATAGACCACGAACGAAAAGAACGAGTACAGCCCCAACGTGAGTTCGACGAGCCACATCCCGTCATATTGAGCCAGGTACCTCGACCGCCGAGACGACGCCCCCACGCTGCCGGATTTGGGCGTGCGTACGAACTCTCCACCGCGCAGGAACAACCCGCGGGCGGCGGCCAGTGAATTGTTCACGCAGAACCCGCACCCCAGCAGAAGCATTGAAGGTATCGTGCGGATACCCGTCCAGCGCCCCTCCAGTCGAAACCGCGCATAGGCGTACACGATCGACGGAGCAAACGCCGAAACGGCGATGATCGCCCACACCATCCAGACCCATTGCTGAAATAGGTGTCCATCGCTAAACACCAGGACCATCGGCCGGGCGATGAGGGCCAAGAGCAGCATCCACCATGCGACGGAGTAATGCGTCAGGTGCAGCGTCGCCTCGATCTTGCGAAAGAGGCCGATGTCCGCTCGCCAAATCCGGGGCAGGAGCTTTCGCGCAACCTGCATGGAGCCGGTGGCCCAGCGGCGCTGCTGACTCTTGAGGGCGGTCACCGTGCCGGGCAGTTCCGCGGGGCACGCCAAATCCAGGGAGTAATCGAGGCGCCAGCCGGCGAGCTGGGCTCGATACGAAAGGTCGAGATCCTCGGTGAGGGTGTCGCCGCTCCACCCCCCGACGCGCGGGTCGTCGATAGCCGCGCGGCGCCACATACCGGCGGTCCCGTTGAAATTGAGCATCAGCCCGTTCCAGGCTCGCGCCCCTTGTTCAATCGCGAAGTGGCCGTCGATACCGAGGGCCTGGGCCTCGGTCAGCCACGACTCCTCGCGGTTGAGATGGCTCCACCGGCCCTGAATGCACGCCAAGTTCGGATCTTCTGCCAAGAGGGCGACGGCGTGTTTCAGGAAGTGGGCTGGCGGAACAAAGTCGGCGTCGAAGACGGCCACGAATTCGCCGCGGGCGGTGCGGAGGCCGTGGGCGAGTGCTCCAGCCTTGTACCCTTCGCGGGATGAACGGCGGACGACTTCGACGTCGATACCGTGACGGCGCAGTGTTCCCGCGACTGAATCCACGAGTTCGCTCGTGGAGTCGGTGCTGTCGTCGAGCACCTGAACTTGATGGCGACCGGGCGGATAGGCCATGGCCGCGACGGCTTCGATCACTCTCCTGGCCACGTCGCGCTCGTTGAACAGTGGAATCTGGGTCGTGACGAGCGGCCAATCCGCGTCAGCCCGACCACGGCCGTAGGCCTCGATGACCACCTTTTGTCGGGCGGAGCGGGCCGTCACTCGTCGGCGAAAGAGGATGAGCAAGACATAGAGGTGCAGGCCGTAGATCGCCAAGGCGACGGTGGCAATCGAGAAAGTGATGAATACGACCCAGAGAGCCGCGTGAAGCACTATGATTCCTCGTCAGGGCACCGCGTCGATGCGTTGGCCACCGGGCCGTCACTCGCGAGGCCGAAGCTGTTCTGATTGTATGATTCGTAGAATGCGGCAGTCCATTTTCACGACGACGAAGCCCGCGCCGGCCGTTGGTCGTCGTTTCGGAACGAGCACCGCTCGCGACACTCTATCCGAACCCGGCGATCCCTCCAAACAAATGTTCTTCATTGGTCCGAGAATTGACAGCATGGTCCAGCTGTTCATAGGATGCGTCCCGTCGCCGGGAAGGGCGCGTACTTTTGTGGGGCGGTGCAGCGAACTTGAGTGAGCTTCGGCTAAGCGAACTTTGCCGGATTCTCTCCGCCGAGGGGTTCGAGGCCCGCTTGGATGGTGCGGATCTGTCGGTCCGCGCGGTCAACACATTGGAAGACGCCGAGGCCGGCGAAATCAGCTTCCTTTCCAATCCCAAGTACATTTCGGCGCTGGCTCGGACGAAAGCGTCCGCCGTCCTGGTGAAGGATGGAATGGAGGTGCCGCCGGCGCTTTCGGTCATCCGCTGCGCGGACCCATACGCGGCGGTGACCGTCTCGATCATCGCGATTCATGGCCACCGGAAGCACCCGCAATGGGGCGTTAGTTCGCGGGCGACGATTGACTCGAGTGCGGAGATTGGGGCGGCGGCAAACATCGGCCCCGGTGCGACGATTGCGGCGAGGGCCGCCGTTGGAGAGCGGTGCAACATCTATCCGGGCTGCTACGTGGCCGACGGAGCGCGGATCGGCGACGACTGCATCCTCTATCCCAACGTCGTGGTGTATGACCATTGCGTGCTGGGCGATCGGGTGACGATCCACGCCGGCTCGGTCATTGGGCAGGACGGCCTGGGCTATGCCCCGCACAACGAGAAGTGGGTGAAGATTCCCCAGATCGGCCGCACGGTGATCGGGGACGACGTGGAGATCGGAGCGAACTGCGCGGTCGACCGGGCGACGCTTGGCCAAACGGAAATCGGATCGGGCACGAAATTCGGGAACGTGATCGTCGTGGGGCATGGCACCAAGATCGGTCCTGATTGTTTGTTCGTGGGTCTGGTTGGGATCGCCGGGTCGGCCACCATCGGCAAGCACGTGACGCTGGCAGGGCAAGTGGGAGTCGGTGGGCACTTGACCATCGGCGATGGAGCCCGCGTGGGGGCGCAAGCGGGCATCAACAGCGATATCGAGCCGGGGGCCGACGTGCTCGGCTCACCAGCCATGCCGATTGAACAGGCCCGGCGGTCGCTGCTGGCGGTGACCAAGCTGCCGGAGTGGATCAAGCGGGTCAAGGACCTGGAGCGCGAGGTGAAAGAACTTCGTGAGAAGTTAGGCGTTCAAGCGGACCGCAAATGACAGGCAAGCGTGCCATGCATTGGCACAACCAGACTACTTAACCGGCGGACAAACGGAGCCTGGATTCATCGCTCGTTACTATCCCTTATATATCGCGTACGCCACCGCCTTGGTGGGCTGGCTGATCGTTTGGCGAATCAAGCCCAATCTCTGGCCGAGGGCCGCGACCCCGGGTTTTGCGCATCCCTGGCGCGAAGTCGGATGGGCGCTTCTGGCCGGCGTGGGCATTATTCTGATCGGGCAATTGTATCAACGTGGCTTACGTTTATCGGGACGGGGGCCGCTGAGAGAAATCGCCGAAGTCGCCAATCAGGCGATGATCTTTTCGCCGATTTGGATTCTCCTATTCATCCGGGGCCAAGGGCTGTCCACGGTTTGGCTGCCGACGAATCGGATCGGCACACGAATCATCATCGGTTTGATTCTGGCGGTTGTGGCGCTGTTTGCCTATTGCGTTGCCCGATCGCGCCCCAGCGCCTGGTTCGATACCATCAAACATGTCTATCATTGGAAGCACCTCGGCTTTGCGGCCCAGGTGTTTTTTGAGGATGTGGCCATCGCGATGTTGATGGTGCGGCTTGCCGCGGCGCTACGACGCCCCTGGCTCGCGGCGGTGATCGTTGGCTTCCTGTTCGCCGCGGGTCACATACCGGCCATGCTCGAAAACGGCGTTCGATTTACCGAGATGACCGGCTTGTTGTTTGACTTCGTTCTGGCGGCATCGGCGATCGCCGTGTTGCAGCGGGCGGCAGATGTGTGGTGGTTTTGGTGCGTCCATTTCGCGATGGACATGACGCAGTTTCAATCATGACGGCGCATCGGATCGGAATCATCGCCGGGGCGGGCAAGTTCCCCCAAATGGTGCTTGATGGCGCCAAGCGGGCTGGGTGCCATGTCACGGTCGTGGCACTTCGCGGTTTCGCTGACCCGGCGCTGGGCGACGATGCCGACGTGTTCCGCTGGGCCGGCCTGGTGCGGATGGGCCGATGGGTGCGCATCCTGCGGCGAAACGGCGTTCGCTCGATCATCCTGGCCGGCTCGGTCGTGAAAAGCCAGATGTATGGCCGGTTCCGCATGATCCGCTTGCTGCCCGATTGGACCGCGATCAAAATCTGGTTTTTCCGGATCCCCGACAAACGAAACGACACGGTGCTGGCCGCCGTGGCCGACGAGTTCGCCCGATACGGCATCATCATGGACGAATGCACGCGATATACGGCGGAACACATGGCCCCGGAAGGCGTGCTCACCCGGTTGCAACCCACCGCGTCGCAGCTTCGTGACGCCGAGTTCGGCTGGAACATCGCCAAGCAAATGGGGGCGCTCGACATCGGTCAATCCATCGCCGTCAAAGAAACCGAGGTGATCGCGGTGGAGGCCATCGAGGGGACGGACCGCATGATCGCCCGGGCGGGAGAGCTTTGCCCGCGCGGCGGCTGGACGATGATCAAGGTGGCCAAGCCGAATCAGGATCGACGGTTCGACGTGCCGACGATCGGGCCCGAAACAATCGCAACTCTTCACAAGCACGGCGCCAAGATGCTGGTGATCGAGGCGGGTGAGACGGTGATCATCGACCGTGAGGCAACCGTCGCAGGGGCGGATCGCGTTGGAATCGTGATCACAGCCCGTCAAGAAGGATAATAGTGAACTTCACTATGAAGCACTTTGCGGCGGTATGGCGGCGCTTTCGCCGTTGACCGGTTCGATGCGCGTGACGTGAACGGGATCGACGTAGACGGAACGATCGGGAACACCGTCCACGATTGGCGGCATAACCAGATGCACAATCGTGTTTGACACCACCATTTGTTCCGGGTGGCGGATTTCATAGGTCTCGCCATCCGAGACATGAATTCGAAACCCTGAAAACGGCCGGCGGCGCTGAAGGTCAAGAATTTCCCTGGCTCTCATATGATTCAATTATATCAAATTCTTGACATGCGGTCCACTTAATGGCGCGAACCGACGCACCCAACCACAACTTGATTATGTCACGTCCTCTATTGCGGCAAACCGATCCCCCGCCGAAACATGCCGCCCGTTGACGTAGTCGGGCCAGGGCATCACGCGACCAGACGACGGCTTGATTTCGAGGAGTTCGACCGAGCCGTCTTTCGTGGATACGTAGAGGCGGCCATCGATGGTCCCGGACGCGGGGCGACCACCGCCGGACGAGCGATTGGTCAGAATCGTCGGGTCTTCCGCCTCGCGGGCGCGGACGACGGTCACTTGCTCCCAGCGGCCGTCCTTGGATTCATATCGCGCCGTGGCTCCTGGCCAGGGAGTCATGCCGTGGATCAGGCTGACCACGTCGAAGGCGGGTTTGTGCCAGTCGATGACACCGTCGGTTTTCTTGAGCTTGGGGGCGAGGGTGACCTCGGCGTCATTTTGCGGTGTCCCGGCCGGGATGGCCTCACCGCTGAATTGTTCCAGGGCGGCCAGAACGGTGTCCACGCCCACGCCCGCGAGGCGGTCGTGCAGCTCGCCAGCGGTTTCTTCGGGCTTGATGTAGGTCCAGCGGGACGAGAGGATCGGCCCGGCGTCCATTTTCTCGACGATGCGAAAGACGGTGCAACCTGTTTTTTCCTCGCCGCGGACGATGGCCCAGTTGATCGGGGCAGCCCCGCGATATTTCGGCAGCAGCGAGGCGTGCAGGTTGATGAATCCGCCGGGCAGGGCGGCCAGCAGGGGGTTGCCGAGTTTCTGGCCGAAGGCGATGACCAACCCCAAGTCCGCGCCGCGGGTCTTGAGCTGATTGACCACGAGGGGATCGTTGATGTCCGCAACTTCGAGGATTTCCAGGCCAATCCCCGCGGCCCACTCGGCCACGGGCGTTCGCACGAGCTTTTGACCCCGCCCTGCGGGCCTGGCCGGCTGAGTGACCACCAGCGGCACCTCGAACTCGCTGTGGGCGAGACGACGAAGCGTGGGAACGGCGAATTCACCGGAGGCGAGGAAGAGGATACGCATATGGTCGGATTACCGGTTCAGCCAGAACATGCGGGCGACGGTAACGAGCCCGGCCCACGAATCCCTAGGGACTAACAGGGTCCACGCCATCACTATTGTTGAGTACAAATGTCGCATTTGACAGCTGGACAGCAAGGATGTCAGCGTCTGCGATTTCGCCATGCAGAAATACCGTATCGTTTTCGCGCAAATCCGCCGCCCTGCTATCAGCCGTATGCGCGATAATCATTGGCCCGCTTACGATTCTTTTCCCGAGTTGTTCAAGGGTGAAAATCCTCCAAAGCTCGTTGCTTTGCTTTTGTGGATAGCCCCTCACGCGGCAGCGCCAGCCCGAAATTGGGGTGACACGTCCGACGTAACAATCGCTAACGACTTTTTTCCGTTCATTGTCACTAACCACTTTGCGGAGCCGATCGACGATTTCTTCGGCGGTCCGTTCCCGGACGCGCATTACGTTATCTGTAGTCTGACTAGTGCCTTGAATTGAGCCGTTTTGGGTTTCCGCAGGCACAGGCGCTTGGATCTGAGGTGCATCAAATCGCCCATCAATCTGAAGATCAACGGCGTTCGGTTTATCCGTCGATTCGAGCGAATTGTCGTTGAGAGATTTCGTGGGAGCAAAAAACGGCGTTACCTTCTCGCCGAGATCGAACGCTTGATTTAAGAGAAACAGTAAGCAAACAACGATCCCTATTCGAAAAGACCACTTCCAACCGAGCCTTTGGACGACTGGTTCTACGAAGTCCTTGGGATGAGCTGGCAGGGGAGCAGATCCCATTGGCGTCTGCGCGGGTACGGGCGTCGTACCGATTCCCGCCGCGGCAGTCAGGGATTTTTGGGGGCGTCCGCGAGAAAAACGTTGAGAGGTAGCACCTTGAGATCGAGCAATCTTATTCTTCATCGAGGACGCACAATACCACGGCACTTGGGGGTGGTAAACCTGTGAGCGTCGCCGTAGGACTCCTCAACGCGAAGGGCGGGAAGGTGTTGGCGACGATGCCGAGCCTCGATGATGTATAGAGGTGCCGTACTTGGGTTGCCTCCTACTTCGGCAGCGGCTTCAGCGCCAGGAACAGCTCATCAAGCTGCTTTTGCGCAACCGCCGTCGGGGCGTTGGTCAACGGGCACACGGCGCGCTGGGTTTTCGGGAAAGCCACCACGTCGCGGAGGCTTGGCGAGTTGCTCAGCATCATCACCCAACGGTCGAAGCCGAAGGCGATGCCGCCGTGCGGCGGGGCGCCGAAGCGCAGGGCGTCGAGGAGGAACTCGAATTTTTCCTTAGCTTCCTCGGGCGACAAACCGAGCAAAGAGAATACCTTCTGCTGCACCTCCTGTCGGTGGATACGAATACTGCCTCCGCACATCTCCGTACCGTTGAGCACCAGGTCGTACGCCTTCGCCCGGACCTTGCCGGGGTTGGAATCCATCATGGCCAGGTCCTCATCCATCGGCGAGGTGAACGGATGGTGCGTGCTGACCCAGCGTTTTTCCTCCGCGTCCCAATCGAAGAGCGGGAAATCGACGACCCACAACAAATCCCACCGATTCGGCGGGATGAGTTGCAGGATTTCGCCGAGACGCGAACGCAGATGGTGCAAATACTTGGAAGCATCGGCGTAGGTACCCGGCATGAAGAAAATCGTGTCACCGACAGCCGCGCCGAGTGTTTGACACAGCTTGGCACATTTCGCTTGAATGTACTTGGCGACGCCGGTGGAGAATTCGAGACCATTAGCCCCTTGAATGACTTTGACCAGGGGGAGACCGGCTCCGCCGATGCCGCGAATCTCCTCGGTCAATCCGTCGGTCACCTTCCGCGTGAGCGTTTCGCCGCCTTTGGCCAGGATGCACTTGACCACCCCGCCGGCGTCAATCGGCTCGCGGAACACCTTGAAGTCCGAGTCACGGAACCATTCAGTGACGTCCTGCAACTCCAGGCCGAAGCGCAGGTCCGGCCGGTCGATGCCGAACCGGTCCACCGATTCCTTGTAGCTCATCCGCGGGAAGGGCGTCTTGATGTCGAGGTCGAGGGCGTCCTTGAAGATGCGCTTGATGCAGCCCTCGACGACCGTCATCACGTCGTCGGCCTGGACGAAGGCCATCTCCATATCGAGCTGGGTAAACTCCGGCTGGCGATCGGCACGAAGGTCCTCATCGCGGAAGCAGCGGACGATCTGCGCGTAGCGGTCGAAGCCGGAGATCATGAACAGTTGTTTGAAAATCTGCGGCGACTGCGGCAAAGCGAAAAACGTCCCAGGCCGCGTTCGCGAGGGCACGAGGTAGTCCCGGGCACCCTCCGGCGTCGACTTGGTCATGAAGGGCGTTTCGATCTCCACGAAGTTCTGTTCGTGGAAGTATTCGCGGATCGCCCTGGCCACCCGGTGGCGCAAGCGGAAAATCTTCTGCATCTCCGGCCGCCGCAGGTGCAGGAACCGATAACGAAGCTGCATTTCCTCACCGGCCTCGAAGTCGTCGTTGACCTGGAAGGGGAGGGGGTCGCAGCGGCTGAGCACGTCAATCGCGTTGACCTCGACCTCGATCTCGCCGGTAGGCAGCTTGGGGTTGACCCATTCGCCGCGGCTGACCACCTTGCCGGTGATGGCGATCACGTCTTCGTGATGCAGGGTTCTGGCCGTCTCGTGGGCGGCCTTCACGTGGTCCGGATTGAACCGCAGTTGCACCAGCCCGGTGTGGTCTCGAAGGTCGACAAAGGTCAGCCCGCCGTGATCGCGGCTGTTGTGGACCCACCCGGCCAGGGTCACGGTTGAGCCGATGTGCGACGCGCGGACCGTTCCGCAGTATTGAGAGCGTTTGTTGTAGGCAATGGCCAAGTCGTTACTCCCAGAGACCCGCCTCCGAGCCGCGTGGCTTTAGCCCGCGCGATCATTCTGGCAGGCGAGACATTTCGGCTGTCTGAATGCCCTTGTTTTCGGTCCATTTTGTAGGGGGAGCCAGTTGGAAAAGCAATCGACGCGCCTACGCCGTATCAGGCCGATCGTGTCGAACTCAAAAGGCGGTCTAATCTCCCCTTCTCTCTCTTCTGAGGGAGGGGTGAGGGTGCTCATGCCCGATTCAGGCCACCAGGAAACTCGTGACTAGGTTTCCAAAGCGGGTCAGGAGCAATAACGGCCCGCCCGTTCGGTGCCACCGGCTCCGTCGTCCGCGAAGGTTGCGAAGCCCGGTCGCGACCTGCCCGAAATAAAAAACCAGCACCAGGCACGAGAGGATGATATGAACCACCATCAGCGGCCCCATCTTCGCTTTCGCGCTGGCGATCGCGTCCCGCGTGATCTCAATATACGCGACGATCGACAGGTCGATCAGAAATGCGGCCAGCATCAACGGAACGTGAATGCGCGGGCGGCGCCGATTCGCGAACCCGATAAGCAGCAGGGCGAACGCAAGAATGCTGATGAGCTTCAGCGTCGAGGGCAAGACAACCTCCGTGCGTAATCGGCCCTTCAACCGCTACGGTTGCTCACCGTCGACCAGATTCAGTCCTTCGAGGAATGCGACCGCCAGGTCCTGAGTGAAAATACCCACGCCGGCGATCGCCCCGTCTCGCGCCGCCTGAAGAAACGCCGTCGTACAAGCCGGGACCATGACCGACGGACCGGCCAGACCGAGAATGAGAACCCACCGCCTGACTCGTTTCATAGCCATTCCTTCGCCGATGCGCGCTGACTTTCCGCGACTCCCGTGCCGGTTACCGACCGATAACTCAAATCCGGGCTCGGACAATCCAATAACCACTCCATCCGAAAGCAGCCGCCCCGTCAAATGTGCGGCTGGTCTACGCGGTGACAGGGGGATGAGTCCTTAAGATCACGGGGCCTTGGGGAGCGCCCGACCCCCTGGGGCCTCGATTCCTGACGACCGCTTTCGGGTTTCCCGCCTTGTGGGCAAGCCGTGCGAGCCAGCCTGCGGATACATTGGTAACTCATTGTCATTCGATGATTTGTAAGGATAGGATGGTCCCATTGTAGCCCCGCGGGTTTCCCAGGTTTTCGGACCAGGTGGCGCGATTGCCGCCTTCTTTGCGACTGGGTCCGGTTTGAATCCTCGGCACTTACGACCGCTAAGACTCACCCGGACGCGTGACGAACGAGCCGTGTCAGGCAAAAAACTTTCGCAAATGCATGTGCCGTCACTTGACTCGTTACCACCGACTCCATTAAATTAGCGTCACGTACCGCGTTGCCGGGCGGGATCGAATGGACGCGAGAGCGTCGGGGGTAATTGGGCAGCGCGCGCGGGAGGGGTACTCTCAGAACGATTTGTTTTGTGAGTCGGTAAGAGGCGTTAAGACACAAGGGGTATGTTGTCCACAGCTTGCCAAGGGCGTTCCCCTTACCATCCAGCCGAGTTTTTTCGTGAGGAGATAGAGCTAATGTTCAAACGGGGGTTGGCATTTTGTCTCGCACTCGTATTGGTCACGAGCGCGCAGGCCCAGGTAGCGGTCAGTTTCGTTCCGAATGGGGGTACGTTCCCGGCCGGTTCGATGCAGGACGTTCAGGTTTTTCTGACTCAAAACACCGGTTCGACGAAGCAGGTGCGGTTCATCCAGTTGGACCTCAACAACTCTTCAGCGGCCCTGCTCGCAGGCGCCACCTACCCGACGAACCCGGCCGGCTCGACGCATCCGTTCTGGGACTTCAGTGACAATGCGAGCTGCACGACGACGCCGGCGACATGCGGCCAGAATCATTTTGTCGAGCAGATCCCCGCGACCCCGCGGGTCAACATCGGTTCAGTTGCCTTCCGTGGCCTGCTCGCCGATGAAGCCCTACAGGTGACGTTGCCGAACAATACCGCCGTTCGAATCGGCACGATTAAGTTGACGATGCCGGCCGCGGCAGGACCCTATACGCTCGACGTGATCAACGCCGCGGGCGTTGGTCCCGACGCCGGGGCCGAGGTCCGGTGGGGCTTCGGTGTCCAGGCTGGCGACGAGCTGGCGAAGTTCCGTTCGGGGTCGATGCTGACCGGTGGTACGGCGGTGTTCACTGTTTCCGGTAATGGCCCTGTGAACTTCGTGAGTGTTGATCGCCTGCCGGCCGCGACGCCGGCTGGTAACATGAACACACTTTCCCAGATTCGTCGCAACAAGATCGTCTTGACGTTTAGCGGAGCCCTTCCGGCCGCGCCGGCGGCGGGTCAAGTGACCATGAGAGAGCTCCTTGCGGGAGGTGCGTTCGGAGCAGATGTGCTTGCCGGGGCCGGGTTTACGGTTTCGATTGCGGGAAACACGCTAATCCTTCAGGACGTGCCGGGAGGTGTCAATCCCGGAACTCTGCTCAACAAGAAGATTTATGGGATTCACTCGACGACTTGGCCGGGCGTGAACCCGTTCTGCGTCGATCTCCGCGTGAACTGGGGCGATGCGAACAATAACGGCTTGATTAACTTTGCTGATTTGGCCACCGTCAATACCTTCATCGGACAGGGTGTGAACGACACGAATCGATGGAGCAATATCGATGGTAACGCCTTTGTTAACTTCGCCGATATGGGTAACGCCAACACCTTCATCGCGACAGGTGGTGTTCCGGTCAACAGGCCGGCTCCGCACCCGGCTGTTTGCGTCCCATAGTGGAAAATAGGTTAAATTTTTCAGGGCACGGGGGTAGAATCCTCTGTACATAATGGGTGGATGTGATTAGAATTGCAGCTTCCCTGGCCGGGGTGCCGTGGGAGGGCGTTTAAAAGAAGGAGAGCGAAAGATGAAAAGCGTTGCGGCTATGATAGCGATTGTGGGCCTTTGGGCGTCGACCGCCCTGGGCGGGACGGTTCAGTTTGACCCAACTTACGTGAACGAAGAGGGTGTTGCGGTGCGGGAAGACGGAAGTCCGACCGGCGCGAACCATATCTCCACGCGGGTTCTCCTCGTCGCGGACTCCGGCGTTTGGGATAACGTGACCGCGTTGATCGGTAGCAACGACGGCGTCATTCTGGAAGGCACTTATACCTCCCAGTTTATTGCGGATACGTCGTTCCGCACGAACTTGCGTCCGAGCGATACCCCTCCGGGGCCGACTCGTCCGGGGATCTACCCGAGCGATTTGTTGACCGGCGGTTTCTCGAACGGCGGTAATCGAGTTGCCACGCTTCAGAGTCCCTATTTGATGGCTAACTTGGTCTTGACGCTTCCCACCACCACCGCCGGTGGGTTGTCCGTCGGCCAGAGCTTTGAGTACTTCGTGGATTCGGCCCTCGATGGCGGATTCAGCAGCATCGGCGCCGGTGTGGACTCCGAATCGCTGACCGGTACCGGTACGATTACCGTGGTTCCCGAGCCGGCGTCGCTCGCCCTGCTTGGTCTGGGCGCGCTGGGCCTGATCCGTCGCCGCCGGAGCGCGTAAAGCACCGCCGCCGCGAGGCGTGGTCACCGCCGGGCCGCTTGCTCGGTCGTTGAGCCTAACGCCCCAACGGCCGGTATCGACGCCAGTCGCTTTCCGGCGTTCACGGGCGGTCGAAGTGCGGTGAGATTGCGGTTTGCTCGCCGATCTAGTCGCAACCTGACGATGGGTTGTGTCGGGGCGGCGGGGTGCGGAAAAACCCTGCGGATCGAAAACAGCGATCCGAACGCGTCGACACAATTCGTCGACCCAAATGTGCAATAAGGCCCGGGTTCGAGGAAAACCTCGAACCCGGGCTTTTTTCATTGGACATAGGCGGGCGGGCGGTATGTTGCGAATTGGCTCAGGCGCGGGCGGTCAACGGGGGGCCAAGGTCCATAGCCGGGGGCGCGAGCCCCCGGTGGATTCGCCCAAGAACACCCAGGCCCCTGAAAGCGGCGGTACTCTCTGCGGAAACTTGACCCACTACCGCTCGCCTGCTTGACTCCCTACCACCACCAAAGCAGACCCGGCACGATGCGCAACGGCGTCTTCATCATGCCGTTGTACTGCTTCACCAGGGCATCGAGGGCCCGCGAGAACTCAAGGTGGTTGAACTCCTGCGGCAGCATGACGATGAATTTCTGACCGGCCTGCACCACCTGCCTCGGACCGGGGATCACTCGCCGCTCGCCGGTGTGCCCAACGAGCAACATGCCGTATTCGGCTACAAGGCTGGTTACCGCCGCGACCAATCCCGCGGCGTCGTCGGTCACGATGTCGAACCCGTGCAGGTCGGCGCGATAGCCCGGCGGGACGGTAGGGGCCTTCATCGGCTGAAACACCACGCCGCACCCGCTGGCCTTCTTGAGCACCTCCTTGTCCTGGTCCATGCGGACAATGTCCGCTGGCTTGGCCGTAATGCTCATGAAGACGACAGCCTTTTCTCCGAACTTGTCCGCGATGTCCTTGTCGATGTTGCCGCCGCGTTCGGCCACGTATTTCGCGCCCATCCGAAGCAAGCCGGGCATGTCCGGCCCGATGAGCCATAAGGCCGCGTGCTGGATTTCCGAAGTGTTGCCGTGCATGATGCTTCGCTCCATCTCGGTGGGTGGACCGATCTTCCCGAACGGCTTTAGGTATTATACTCACGGCGTGAAACGCTCGGCAAGCGGCTTTCAGTCAGGCCGCAAAGCCCCTCATGCTCCGAAGTATTTTGCGTAAAGCGTCCGAGCGCGGTCTGGGTCATTGGTGCCTTTGATGATCGCCCGTCCGTCGGCGAAGAGCGTCATTTCGTGATCGCCGACGACGGCGGTGAGCAGGAAACGGTTATGCCGGACCGAGCCCGTGGCAACCGGTTCGAGCTTTTTGGCGATCGCCGGGAATGAAACGGTGGTGGCGGCGCCTAGGTTGACTTGAACGGCGTTGCGCCCACAGAGGCTCGTGGTCGTACCGGCCAGGGCTCCGGTGAGGTAAGGGTATTCGCCGCGCTGACAGCAGGGACACCGGCCCGGCTCACGCGCGTGATCCACGTTCATATTCGCGAAGCGACCCGTCCAAACGTCGATGTGGACCAGATGGCGGTTGATCTCCTCGTGGCGGCCCATCAGGAGTTTCATCGCCTCGACGGCCTGAAGCGATGCGACGATGTTGACCGTGGACGCCAGGACGCCGGCGGTGTCGCACGTGGGGTTAAGCTCCGGCGGGGGGGCTTCCTCAAAAACGCAGCGCAGACAGGGGGTGACGCCGGGGATAATGGTCATGCTCAGACCGGTCGCCCCGATGGCCGCGCCGTAGATCCACGGACGCTTGGTCTTGACCGCCAGGTCGTTAATCAGAAAGCGGGTCTCGAAATTGTCGGTGCCATCGAGGATCACTTCCGCGCCTTCCGCAAGTCGTTCGATGTTGGTGTGATTCACGTCGGTCACGACAGGCTCGACCTGCACGTCGGAATTGACCCGCCGGAGCTTGGCCGCGGCGGCTTCGGCCTTGGGCAGTCCCGCGGCGATGTCGTCCTCGTCGAACAGCACCTGCCGTTGCAGGTTGTCGAGTTCGACATAGTCCCGGTCACAGATTCGCAGGTGACCGACGCCCGCGCGCACCAGCGTGTTGGCCAGGACGGTGCCCAGGGCGCCGCAGCCGATCAAGACAACGTGAGAATCTGCGAGGCGTCGCTGACCCTCGGCCCCGATGCGCTCAAAGAGGATTTGACGCGAATAGCGCGAAAACTGAGATTCAAGGGCCTCCGCACTTTCGTGCGAAGGCGGATCGAGCTTGGCTGGTGTACGCATGCCTGAATCCTAGCATGAACGGCGGCGGAGGACGCGGGGCTGCATTAAGGTCGCGGTGGGGGAGGTTTCTGGCCGAATGCGGCCAAAAACCCGCCCTCCGGAGTTGGCTCTGATTGGATCGCGTCGGACCGCGGAGTTGGTTCGATATAGGTTTTCGCCGGAGCTTCAGCCTCAAGGGGTGGAAAGGCGCGAACCGGCGCCGGCGCCGCCGACATTCGTGTTGCTTCCGGCCTCCCAGCGAGCGGCATTGCCCCACGCCCTTCGTACCTTAACCCCAAACTCCGGAACAGGTGCCAGTTTTGGACGCCCGACCTGATGAACAGCCCGCCAAAAAGAACGATCAATACGCTGTTGAAGACCGCTCCCCCGTCGACGAGCATCCCGATGCCGGTCGATACGAATACCACTCCGATCAGGGTCGATGAGATGGCGTCAACGGCAAGCACCGCCGGCCTTCCCAGCAGCGACCAAACCGTCACAATGGCCATCACGACCCCCCCCAAACGCAAGGTGTGATAGAGCACCAGAGCGCACCATGAAAACAAGTCGGTCGGAGTCGGTTTGGCCAGCCAGGCGAACCCGTACAGACACATGAGCACGGCCGCGATTGCCGTCGACCAGGCGTTGTTTCGCACAAAGGTAAGAGACTTGCCCGCGTCGCGCAGTTCGTCGCCAGAACCGATCGGCATATGGTGACGCCTTTCCGAGGTTGGAGGACGCACTACGAGCGGCGTCTACGGCATTACGAATGGTTGGTCGCCCCGGACCGTCATCACGGCGCAGGGTGCCTTGCGGACCACTTTTTCCGTCGTGCTACCCAGCAGCATGTGAGCAATCGCCCCGCGCCCGTGGGTCCCCATGACAATCAGGTCCACCTTGCGATCACGGGCATAAGTGATGATTTCAGCGAACGGTCGCCCCATGGCCACGTGTGTGATCATCGTACGCGAGAGCCCGCCAAGGTGCTCGGCCGCAAACTTCTGCATGCGCGTGCGACCCAAATCCAGCAGCTCTTCCGGCGGTGGGCCGATCGGGATGCTCTCCGGCCCCAGGGCGCTCCAATACTGGTACGCGTCATCGACGACGTGAAGGCAATGAAACTCGGCGTTGAACGCCCTGGCCATTTCCGTGGCATGGCCCAAGGCGCAATGGGCCAACTCGGAAAAGTCGGTCGGGAACAGGATTCTTTGGAATACTCCGGGCATGTACTTGCGCCACCCGTCGATCGCGTGGCCCTACCGTCGGGCGGCGCGACCGCCTGCCTACTTAACTCTAGACCCCTATTGAGGATGGGTCAATTGCAGGCCCCTGTCTTGGCGACTCGCCACCTGTATAATCGACCAGGTGCCGGGAGGCCGTACCTTGTCTCCCAGTGTTCAGGGATCGCTTTTTGGGAAACCCACTCGTGCAACTAACGGTCATCAGCGGAAGAAATCCCAACTCCAATCGGCGACTCCCGGCGTGGATGAAGCGGCCGCTACCCTCCGGCGATTTCTCCCGCACGACGCAAATCGTAGCCGAGAGCGGCGTGGCCACGGTATGCCAGGAGGCCCGCTGCCCGAACATCACCGAGTGTTGGGCCAAACGGCATGCCACCTTCATGATTCTCGGCGACAAGTGTACGCGTCGGTGTCACTACTGCGCCGTAACGACGGCCCAACCCGATCCACCGTCGGCCAATGAACCGGATCGCCTCGCGGAAGCAGTCGCGCGCTTGCACCTACGCCACGTGGTGATTACGGCGGTCGCCCGCGACGACCTCGACGACGAAGGCGCCGGCCATTTCGCGCAATGCGTGACGGCCATCCACAAGCGATGCCGCGACACGACCGTCGAGGCGCTCCCAGCGGATTTTCACGCCCGTCGCGAGTGCATCGAAACTCTGTGCGAGGCGAAGCCTGAGCTGTACAACCACAACATTGAAATGGTCGAGCGGCTTCAACGAAAGATTCGACCGCACGGCGGTTACCATCGCTCGCTCGCGGTCTTGCAAATCGTCAAGGAACTCGCTCCCGAACTAATTACCAAGTCGGGAGTTATGGTCGGCTTGGGCGAGACACGCGACGAATTGAGCCGAACGTTCCAAGACCTTCGCGGCGTCGGATGCGACGTCCTTACGATCGGCCAATACCTCCAGCCCACTCGTGATCATCACGTGCCGGTCGCGAGATACTATTCGCCCGGTGAGTTTGACGAACTGGCGGAGGAGGCACGCTCTCTCGGTTTCCTGAGCGTGGCCAGCGGTCCGTTCGTCAGGTCGAGCTACAACGCGGAAGACGTCTTCGTGGAAAGCCGCAAGCGCACATTTGAAAAAAGCCAAGAGGGGTAGCCGCGCCGAAATCCGATAAAACAGTCCGATAATACGCCATTTTGTCCGATAACCGTTGTTGCCGAGAGCCAACTTTGTAATATACTAGAGTTTGCGGTTAGGAGGGCTGCGGTATCGCAGTCCGTCGGGGCTTCCCCGCCTGGCTGCATTTTTTCATGCATCTCCTTTATCTCGACGATTCCGGTTCCGCGCAAAACAAATCCGAGTCTTATCTCGTTCTAGGCGGGCTTACCTTGTTCGGGCGACAGGTTCACTGGGTTACCAGTGAACTTGATGCGCTCGCGACGAAGTTGCTGCCGACGGACCCGCAATCCGTTGAATTCCACGCCTCGGAAATGTTTGCTGGTCGCGAGGTTCCCTGGAAGGATATGACGAAAGAAGCTCGTCGCGAAGCCATCAAGGACGTCCTCCGGATCGCCGCTCGATCCCACGTGAGCACGAGAATTTTCGCGTGCGCCGTACACAAGTCGTCGTTTCCCAATCAGGACCCAATGCAGCTTGCGTTCGAAGAATTGTGCAGCCGTTTTGACCTGCGGCTCAAACGGTTGTACGCAGAGAATGATCCTCAGCGCGGGCTCATTATCCTTGATGAGAGCTCGTACGAAACGAGTTTGCAGAGCATGGCTCGCGATTTTCGCTCCCTTGGCACGCGTTGGGGAGTTTTACGCAACCTCGCCGACATCCCGCTTTTCGTTGATTCGCGTGCCTGT